>OOCJ01000220.1_pt1 | contig 54124 bp, 46 predicted proteins | sample 1671481 | NCBI WGS metagenome assembly OOCJ01 (sample SAMN06348161, study PRJEB24527) | human gut metagenome | biome: human gut; feature: ankylosing spondylitis patient; material: feces | host: Homo sapiens | place: China | collected 2015-10 | reverse complement strand
TGAGTAATTTTATCTTACATCAGTTTGGAGGTTTACACAAACTTTAGGATACTCCTGAAGTACCTGCGTATACATCCCCCAAAGGATAGTACATATAAGTGTTACGATTTATCTGGCTAAGGGCTTCTATAATACCACGCTTTGTTGCACTTGCTACATTTGGAGGAATACTACTAGACGAAGTTATAACAGTCTCTAGCCAACTTATTCTTTCATCAAGAAATTGTTCTAAATCAGTGCTTAACTTTGTAATTCTTGTACCCTCTACGACTGACTTAAATATCCTCAACTTACGTTTAATCATTTCTAAGGACATAGAATCATCTATATCAAGTATCGTTGATTTTGCCTTCTGGGCGAACTGGACTGCGATGATTGGCTCGGCTACAAGGATGAGTTCCTCATTGGTGAAACGGGTGGCTACTGCATCTCCCCAGATATCTTGAACCATTCTAATACCTAAAGTACCTTCACCATAAGGTGTACGCAACCATGACTTGATTGCAGCAGTGTTGTAGGTGGAAGAATTTTTAAGGAAACCGCCCATTTGATCGTAACCGGCCTCTGCCCCCCAAGGTGGGTTAGTTCCCTCCCAATGAGTGACTTCGGGGTAACGATTGTATTTATCACGGGCATGAAGTTCATAAGAACGCATTGTGTTACCACAGGCGTATGCCTTCGGGGTGGTTCCTGCGACTGCACCGCCACCGTTACGCTCTAAGAGATAAAGGAGAACGCCTTGACCTTTGTATCCTGCGGTAGAACAATAAGTTGCATACCATTTGCTGTCAGAAGACCTGCTGTAAGTTCCATCCGTGTAGTCTGCATCAACTAGTGTTCCTGATGCGGCACTGGCTGTCAGGGTGGTAAACATCGGTAAACTGACTAGCAGTGCTAACAGCAGACAAAGAAAGCGTTCTGTGAAAATTTTTAGTGTTTTCTGCTTTGAAACCATGCTGAACCTCCATTTCAAAAAATAATAATTAAAAAATAAAAAACTGAATATTTATAATAAAAAGGTAGAAAAAATGGACATCCCCGGGAATGGGAATGTCCATTGGTATATCGGAACTGTTTTTTCATAATCTTCCTTTGCTTACGCTACAAGAACATTTATCTATCTTAGGAAATTAAACTTCTAAATTGATTAATAATTGCATCTGCTGATCTGTCTATGTGTATGAATTTTATTCCTATTGTGTATCGACCTACATCTATCCGCCTGTTTTCTAATACCTTCCATTTCTCATATTTTTCATCATCTACCGCATGCACCAATATTCCCCGGACTGCATCCTGTGGAACTTTCTCACTGGCACAATATTGTTCAAGGTAGGAACATATTTGAAATCTGTTATGCTGCGCTTTGTATGCGAGTCCTTTTTTATCAGTTACAATGTCGCTGTCATAGAATTTTGCGTCAAAGATATATGTTATACCTGCCTCCGCTTTTTTCACTATTGCATCTGCATATAAGGCTTGTCCTACTCCATTTCTCTTTGATAATTCCACTCCACCAGTTTCGCCCATCAAGGCTTTTTGCATGGTTCTTTCAAATAAATAATTGTCTGTTGCTATGGAATTATCACTGTCTTTTGCATCCTTGTTCCGCACATAATCAATGAGGTCGTTGTACAGAACACATAATTTCATAAGTTCTTTTTCATCTGGATGTTTACACAAAGCATTCACAGGACAAAACTCTGGTTCTATTTTATTCTTTCTCAATGAACTAAGCTTACTTTCCTTTTCTCTCATTATAAACTCTGCATCAGAAGTTATGCTATTTAGTGTATAATGTATTGTTTTATTTAAGTTGCCTTGCAGCAGTTCTCCTCCATAGGCTTTGAGCTGCCTGTAAAAACTCTCATGTGTCAGTTTTAATATACGATATTGCATCAAATAGGATATATCATGCTTTTTACTCTTATTGCCAATTTCGTAATGAAGATTAATTCCGTTAGCTAAATATTCTAATAAACCGATTCGTGTATCATCACTAATTTTCATGTAACATTCCCTCTGCATATTCTTTTAACTCTTTTGCTAATGGCTCCCACTTGTTTCCAAACATGCCTTCTGCTATATCTACCAGTTTATATACTGCATTTACTACATCCTGTAAATTATCTTGTCCATTCTTATGCCTTATCAAATCAGATATGGTCAGTATACTTTCCATATTTTTATATTTATTAGTGTTCGTAGATGTCTGCCGTCTGATTTCAATATTCAGTTCAATGAGCATTTCCATTAATTTCTGTGGTATACCAGTTGCCGCTGACAATTCCATTGCATCAGATATATCAAATGCGTCCAGATCAATCACTGGTCTGAATCTACTGTACATCTGGTCATCATACTGGTTCGCTGCTACGTTTGCAATTATGTATAAGTTCTTCGGAATTTCTACCTGTATACCTGTTGGTAATTCTATTGTTATTCCATTCTGTAACTCCTGTCTAAAATTCTTCAGCTTTTCCCATAACGGACTTAAAATGCTTTCGGTTGCATTTTTCTCTGCTTCATTTATCATCAGTAAACAGAACTCGGAATTTTTATTGTATTCACAGAATTTTGGAAACATACCATTCTCATTCTTCGTGCCGATGAATTTATCTTTACCGACAGAGGAAGAAATCATAAGGAAGTTACTACCTTCACATTCGGAATCTTTGATTTTCGCATAATCAATATTACACTTTCTGGCTGCCAACTCTTTGCACATATATGTCTTACCGGAGTTTGTATTGCCTAGAATATACAGGGTATGATTATCTTCCATTCTTTGAATTGCATCTTCTAACTTGTTATTGTTGTATAGCAGGACAGAGGTTGTATAAGTTCCTAAATCCTGAGGTGTATAGGACAAATCTTTCTTTATCTCTTCCCTCTGTCTTTGCTTTCTCTCTTCCATAAGCGCAAGTAATTTTTCTGTTCCAGCATCTGACAACTCCTCTGCTACGTGTGCTGTGTTGGACTTTTCTGCTGTAACTGACTGCTCTGCTGTGTTGGATTTTTCTGTTGCCTTTGCGGTGTCTGCCTCTGTTGCCGCATCAGCATGTTCTGCTTCGGGTACTTTATTATTTTGATTGTTCAGCAATCTTTGAATGTAGTTTGCTTCCAATGCCTGCTCATCATTCATCGGACTATTGCTATTCTGTACTGGAGTAGGTACTGGTTTCTCAATCACATAAACATTTTGAAGCATCTCCGCCATCTGCTCATCTGTTTTACCTGTGAAATCAAGTTCTGAAATTTTTACATACCAGTCATATCCTCCGTCCCGATGTGCCTCGGGTGCTTCTGTAAGGATTGCAGACCAAAGAGTTTCAAGTTCTCTCTTTACTTCTACGACTTTGTCTTTATCCTCATTATTAATCACTCTTTCAAATGATTTATCTTTCATGCAGTCTCTGAAAACATAAACGAAATCTTTCATGTATGTAAGTTGTGGTTTTCCAAATGAGTTGGTTAAATACATGAAATATTTAATCTTTTCAAGCACCTTTATGTAACCTAGATTAATCATTTTGCCGTGTCTCCTTATTTTCGTTCTTTGATAACAGATTCAATGACATCTATATATTTCTGTGGTAAGTTAAATGCCTTGTAAAGTTCTTCATCAGTATAAATATGATCAAACTTGCCTGAGGGTGGTGCAGGAACAAACCTAAATGTATTGTCATTTATAATTGTTAATGAACTAATGTTTATCAGTATGAAAAATCTTGTAAACTTACTAGTTATCCATGTATAAAATGATTTACACTCATCTATGCTATCTGAAGTAAAAACATTCGTAGATGTGCCTGATGTTGATTCTTCATCCTTCTTGAGACATCTGATTTTATCTATTACACCAATATTGTATTCTTTCTGGTTAAACAGGTAACCTCCGTGTCCTATATATTTTTTATCTATACAACTATTATTCCAATCCCATGCACCAGAAAGACTTTGTCTAAGCTGTTTGTTTATATTAATGGTATAATCCTTTTTATCTATTACCTCTTCTATACTGTATTTTTTATAATCTCCCAAACATTCTACTATTTCATTTCCAATATTCCACAAACTTTGCTGATGTGTAATATCTCTCACCGCCGTACTATTTAATAATTTTTGAAGATTACATTTATTTTCAACTGTGCAGTTGTTTTCGTAAGTGCTATTTTTGTCAATCATAAAATAACTTATACCATCTGCTTGTGATATTCCAAACACATCAAGGCAGTCGGGATAGAAACACACATATTTCATACGTTTGACATATTCTGGTCTAAATTGTTCATAGTTAATATTTTTGCTTGCCATTTTCCTGACTGTCTTTGCGGTCTGCCATTTTGCAGGTGTTATCATTACTGTATACTTTTTGCTCAATTTATATCCTAGGTCTATAAAGTCTAAGTCTATTCCTTTATTATATGGTGGGTTGCCAATGACTACGTCAAACATACCTTTTTTCTCATCTGCCATAATGTTAAACTTCTCCTCTAATATCTTATAAATGTTTGTATCACCCATTACATATTTAGGCTTATGGGCAATTTCTGGATATTCTTTTACAGTAATTATGTTATCTATACTGGAATCTAGTGTTCCATATAGATTCCTACGTGCTATGTTTACTACTGTATCGTTGAGAGATAAACCAAATAACTGCTCTCGCATAATATATTCTTTTCTTTCGGATTCTATTGCGAGGTTATATTTTTTCTTATCTCTGCCCTCTGCTGATCCTGACTGCATCTGCTTACTTTCCATAAGCCTATACATGATTTCTCGCAGGAATCTTCCACTCTTACAGGCAATATCAAGGAATTTTGCATCTTTATTGAATACATCATCAGGTATTAAATTTACCATATCTCTGCATATAGAAATTGGTGTATACATTAGTGAACCATCTTCTAATGCAGGAAGCATATCTAAAAGGTCTGTATCTCTTTTGTTCATGCTGCAGGAAACCTCCAGTTAAAATAAATTTATTTTTTTATTTCTTCTTAACTACAAGTAGAAAAAATGGACATCCCCGGGAATGGGAATGTCCATTTGAAATACTGTAATTGTGTATATTTATATTCTGGTGATTATCACTATTTGGTTTATTTACTGTGATAATATTGTAATGAATATGGAGAATTATAACTGTATTAAGAATTTATGCAAAAGAATCATTAATAACTACAACTGTTGATTAAATGGATATAGATGTATGTTTTGCATACATAGAAGTTATGATACTGAAAAGGCAAGAGAAAAGGGAACGCAGCAATGTGTTCCCTTTTCTCTTGCCTTTTCAGTATCTTAAATATACGATTGTATTACATATTCCCTTTTAACGTTGTTTCTTCTGAACCCAGTACAAAATCTTCACCACGGTCGCTGGGATCCACAATTAAATCGCCACTTGCGGAAGAACTACCGCCTCCGGCGGTACTACTTCCGCCACCGTTTCCGTACAAACGACTCGACAAATTATTAATCAGATTATCTAAATCTTTATCAGATTTCACATTATTTAATTCCGCATCGGTAGCACCCATCTGCTTCAAGAATGCCTTTGATTCTTCATCCAGTGTATATCCGGTGTTACTTGAGGTATCAGGGGCAGGTGTTTCAGTTACTTCTTCATAAACCTCACCCTCAGAAGTCTGAGAATCATTCTCATTTATCTCTGATTTACTCTGTGCTTCAGAAGTAGTAGTATTCTCTGCATCTGTTGCAGTATTATCAACATCTGTATCTTCGACTGTTTCGACGATGTTGGTTTTACCGAGGGTGGTGTCGATCGGATATCCTTTTGCCTCTGCTAATTTTGCATAGGTGTCTGCCAGCAACTGGATTGCTTCGGAACGGGATAAACCTTCATCCCAACGGGTTTCTTTGTTGACAATATCAAGTGTATTTGCAAGTACTAATGCTTTATACATTCTAGTGGGGCATCCATCGTCGGGATTTGCTATCGCATTGGCTAACTCTGCTGTCTGCCAACAGTCTTTGGAACCATCATATTTCTCAAAAGCTTTCGTAGTACTCAAATCCCCTGCATCTTTTGCATCGGAAAGGCTTGCTGACTTTGTATCTACTGTGGACAAATCTTCTTTGAAATAATGGTTCATTAACATATAAATATATTCACCACGGGAAATTGTAGATGTGAAAGTTTTAGATGTTAAACTGCCAGTGTCAATGGTAAGGTAGGAATCATTCATTAAATATCCTGCGTAATTGGTGTAGGGAGATTCTGAACCAACTGCATTTACAAAATCAACAAAGGTTTCGGGGCTTTCAGATTCCGTTACCGGGGTTTCTGCTCTCATTATCAAGGTCATTGCCTCTGCTCTTGATAAGGAATCGTCACCATGAAACTCAGGTTGTTCTTTGGTGGGTAATAAATCAAAATAAACACCTAATGCTGCATATCTTGCAGTTATGGTATCCTCGTCTACATCGGTAAACTGACTTGCCAGTGCTTTCTGAACTTCAGACTGTACCGCCTCATTTTCCCAATAGTTGGAATAGAATTTTCTGTTCATCATGGCATTGTATAAGGTGTTGTTACCGTCCTGATCCCCTGCAAGGTTGGTATAGACGATGCCATTCTTACTGCTGTCAGAAGTAGGAACTACACCCAGAGCGGTATCAAAAGCAGAACGAAATGCGGAATAGGTAGATAAGGATGCTAACTGCTCCCATGGTAATGTATCTTTTTCTTCTTTGACCGTATCTTTGGGCGTGGCTATCTCAATCTCTATCTGATCGCCTTGCCGCAACAGATTCAGCGCCTCATCCTGAGATACAGACGCACAGCCCATTAGCTGACTGGTAATAATGATCATTGTAAGCGTCGGAATTATTATACGCTTGACATTCATAAACTTTCCTGACATATTAATTTCCTCCTGTCGTAATAGTCGATGAGGATGCCTCTCGGCATCCTCATAAAAAATATAAAAATAAAAATCACTTATTATTAAATACAAGTAGAAAATCAGGCCTAAAACATCTGAACTATTGTTGCTATACCAGATATAAGCGTTATTACAATACAAGCATTGCTTACATACGGGCACTTGCTCCAATCAGTTTTTATAAAGTCATTTAATTTTTTGAAATAATGCTTCAGTTCTTCTGAAAGGCTTACTTTATTCTCTCCGGCAAGCGTTTCATCTACCAGACGCTTAATCTCTTCAATATAATTGTTTCCTGCCGTAGTTACTTTGTCATCTTCATCCACAAAACCAAGCTGATCCAGTTTTTGAATACATTCCTTATACTCATCTGGTTCGTAAATGCCATTGCTTACAGCAATTTCACCTATGCCACCCTCGGGAATATTGCCGGGATTCTCCGCATCAAACTCGCAAATGCTTTTGATTAAAAGAAGCAGTTCCAGTTCACGTTCTGTCAGTATCATATCCATAGTAGTTGTCTCCTTTGACACATTGTATTTTTGCTTATTATATCATCTTTCAGCAAACTTTACAATGCTATAAGCATATTTATATTAACCTACGGATATAACATAAAATGTAAAATCATAGTAACAGTAGGAGGTATTCTATGATTCATGGGTTAGGCGAACGCTTACAGGAACAACGAACTGCACATAAACTATCACAAAGAGAAGTAGCCTCGGCTCTTAACGTATCGCCTGCGGTTATCTCAAATTATGAAAAAGGGGAGCGCACGCCCAGTCTGGAAATGCTCATTGCTCTTGCCCGGTTATACCACTGCTCCACTGATTATCTGCTCGGTTTTGACAAGAGCAATACTGATACCATTAATGTTTCCATGCTCACAGAAAGACAGAAAAATCTCCTACAACTCTTTCTGGAAGAACTCTGACAGCAGCTTTGTAGTTTCCGATAATTTACTGTGAATGATTCCTAGCGACAGCGCCTCTATGCTGTCGCTTTGTTGTGTCTGCACATCATTCTCCAAAAGAATCGTGACAGCCAGTGCTTCTTGCAATAACTTGATTATGTTATCCTGTGAATGATCTGTTGTCGTACTCATGGAAATGTCACCTCCTCTCCCGGAATGGTTTCTCCGTGGGAGAAGAATGTAACGCTGAATAAAGGGAAAGGCAAGATGGAAATGGGATGCTTTAGAATAGAATTTCAATAAACCTCCATAGCAAAAAATCGGTAGAAAAGAACTTCTCGATTTTACCCGAAATTTTTAATTTTAAGTGATACCATCAGTTTTTAGACCCATGATACATAGCGAAAAGGGGACACGTAGCTGAGAATCATTCTGAAGCAGGGGAAGAAAAAAATCACATTCCTTCAATCATAAATTGAAAAACGGAATTTTCAGAAAATGTTGGGACACATCCAATGTATCTGGAAATGCCTGTGAAAAATCAGGGATGCTGCGTTGATGTGGTATCTACTTTGTGAATTTATGGCTATTGAAGTTCTGATGGATATGCTGCAACGAGAAATTTTGAATAAACAACAAAACAGCCCACCGCATTGTTAAGGTGCGATAGGCTGTCTATGAAAATGAGGTGTTTTGGAAATTGGCTTAATTGACATCGGAGCCGTAATAATGCTTACCGGCATCGGATTCGATATTTTCTACTTCCCATTTGGAGCCGTATAAAATATCGGTTCTGTAATAATCTCTGACATTATGTCCTTTCTGGGTATCTAACTTTCCATTGATATAAATATCAAAGGTTCCCATGTTATTATTGGTGTCTGTTGCAGAATATCCAAGATTCGGATATTTATATTTCGTACCCGATTCATCGGAAGCATCCACACTGGCTTTCCATAAGTACTCGCCGTTAATATCTAAGGTAACCAGCTTTCGGAACGCCCAGAACTCTGTTACTTTATAATCCGTTACGTTGTATGTAAGGCTGGTCTGCACCGTTCCATCTCTTCTGCTACTGGTTACAGTGTCGTTGTACTCCACCCGTGGTGTATATTTCCATGTTACCTGAGAACCATAGAAATAATCACCGGAGACCTCTGTAATCGGAGTGAAAGTGGCATCTGCATCGCCCAGACCATCTGCGTTCTGGTAACGAACAATTACCTGCTGTTGGTACTTCTTCCTTTCGATGTAAACATAGTTATCATTCGCTTTCGTCACTTTATAATATACTGAATTTCCTTTAAATTCTTGCCTGTCAGCATATTCCCAACTGTAATACTGATCATAAATGACCAGCTTACTGTCTGCCAGTTTCCAGTCATTCGGATAATTACCATTTGTGTCCATATATTTCACAAAGGTCTGTTGTAAAAATTGTCCTAACTCTTCCCTGCAATAATGACTGCCGCAACGGCTACATTTTCTTGTATAGAAATATCCTGGACGACCAGGCACCTCATAGCCTTTCGTTCCTAATGGAACTACCACAGAACAATCATGATTTAATTTCGGAATAATCTCTGTATACTGATGACCGCAGGCGGCATCAGTCGCTGAACCGGTGCAGGTGTAGGTTCTTATGCCGTCTTTTGTACAGGTGGGATTGGTTGTTATTTTAGAAGTATATGTATGTGTATGTAATGAGGTAATTTTTGCATATCCATTTCCTTGTCGAACACCGTTACTCATTGACGTATTGGATAGCTTAGCCGTATTTACATGGCCAGATCCTCCACTACCACCAGTGCCGAATGATTCACCGGAGGAATAACCGCTAAACCAGCCACCGCCACCGCCGCCGGCACCATCACTGTTTCCAATACCATATGCATCCATTCCCTGACCAAATGCGTATCCCGTTGTTTGTGTCGGATAGTTCCATGTGGTATGTCCATAATCGTTTGAATAAGTTCCCCCGTTGATACCTCCACCGGATCCTCCTTCTATTTTATAGCTGGCGCCACCACCGCCACCTGCAACAATTAGAACTTCATTGCTATACGAGGCATAATTCGAAAGAACTCCACGATTTACGTTAAGTGCTATGTGTGTTGCTCCACCGCCAGCTCCGGAAGCTTCCGGACCAGTATCTCCATCATCACTGTCACTTCTCCATCCATTATATTCATCATTACATCCTCTACCGCCACCATTATATCCGCCATAAGCCCAATCGCCAAAGGTACCATCCGTTCCCTTCCCACCTACGCCGATATATAATTTATCTCCTGCTTTCAAGTTTACGACACCGGTAGCATATCCACCTTTACCTCCGCATGCCATCCATTGATGATCACCCTGCGCCTGACCACCCTGTGCTCCCCAAACCTCCAACCTGTAATTACCATCGTGCGGTGCAGTAAAAGTCTGAACATTTCCTGTGTATCCATAATTCCATTCCGTGTCCTCTGCTCTCGCCGTAATTCCATTAGTAGAAAACATGAGGGCACTGGAAATTGCTGCTAACGCAAATACACCGATGCGCCTTCCACATTTATTTTTCATTGCTGCACCTCCTACCCTTTGATTACTTTTTTCTTGTTCGGTTGATAGTTCGGATAGAATTGTTTTATCCATTTCCAATAAACGTATGGTTTCAAATGAAGAATGTTCATTGCTTCATTATGGGTGATATACCTTGCTATTGCTCTGTCTGCCTGTTTCTTAAACTGTTCCTCGTCTATCTCTATTGCCTGTCTGCCGAACTTCGTTCCTTTGGCTTTTGCTTCTGCTATGCCCTCTCTGCATCGCTTCTTTTTATCCTCCAGCTCCTGCTCTGCCTGAAATGCTTTTACCAGAACAATAATGTCTATAATCATATCTCCTGCAATCCCTAAGGTTTCGGATATGAGTTGCTCTGGGATGTCTAAAAACCTTATTTTCACTCCCCTGGCTCTGAACCAGTAAACCTCTTTCTGAATCTCTTTGTAATCACGCCCCAGTCTGTCCAGTTCGTGTACCGTCAATCGAAGATTGATGTTAGGGTTTACTTCCGTAAGTTCCTCTACCTTTTCCTTCAGCCTGCCATACTCTGGTCGGTCAAATTCTTTTCCCGTCCACTTATCCTTGTAAAAATACTTTGCTTTCAAATCAGGCACCGCATTCAGAATCGAAGCCTCCTGTCTTGCTAATGTCTGATTCTTGGAACTAACTCTGGCATACGCCATCTCAATATACTGATTCTCTACTGCATCTGTCATGTTCCTGTCCTCCCAATCACCTGAAAACTATACTTTTTCAGACATTCCAAACACTATGCAGTCAAATGTCCGAAAAACTATCAAAAATAAAATTAAAATATTTGACTTCCTATACCACCTTTGTCAGATAATTGGTCTGGAAACAAAAAGAACCCTGCCTACAAATTGCATAGGCAGGATCCTTTGAAAATTATATATTTTTTGTTATATACTGAATAAGTCGTATTATATAACTTCTGGCTTTCTCGCATAACCAGACGAATGCACAACAGATAAACATAAAACACGCAAAATTGAACATTGACTGATTACTTAAAATCTGCATGATAAATTCTATCTCCACGTTTTCACACCTCCTGCTTACAGCATCCCAAAATATTTTAATAAAGCCAGTCTGAGTAACATTTCCTCAGTGATGTACTCTACTTTTGATTCTATGAGGGGGATATCTTCCTCTCTGATGCTCTGAAAATTACCTCTGCGGTCATGGCGGCAGATAAAACAATCCCCGGCTATGATCGTTTCGCTCTCCGGTATTGCCACCCTCGGTTCCAGTCCTATCAGCCACCCCTCTTCATTGCAGATCAGGTCTATCTCTTCTGTCAACGCCGTACATTCTATCAGACCTCCGACAAACGCCTGCTCTGCCTTGAGAGAATTTTCTATTTCCATGATTCCTTGCTTATCTTTTGTGTATCCATATACTTTCATACTGCTGCCCTCCGAAAAGAAACGGACACCCCATTACAGGGTGTCCGACTTCTCCTTATCCTCTTTCTGTTTTCCATCCGCCACAGGTGCTGTTGGTTTTTCCAGAGATGCCACCACTACCGCACCATTTTCCAGTTTCGCCCCGGCACTGATGATATGCATATCCAACAGCGTTTTTACTTTTTCCTCCGTGAAGCTGGTTCTCTCATATCGGGAGGAAATCACATCATACATGGTATTTCCCTTTTCCTTATGTGTACCGATCACAATATAGAAAAGGTTGGCTAAACAATCTTCCTCGACCATGGGAATTAAAGTGTTGGTGTGGATTTTCTTCATCATGTTGGTGGTGAAAAAGTTCTTTTTATCCATTACCAGTTCCCCTGCTTCGGATAACTCCAGACCATACACCTCATCCGTGGTAATGTCTTTCAGGGCATCTTTGATCTGCCTCTCTGTCAGTTCCACGACTTCCCCCTTGGGTAAGCTGTAGGCTTCATAACAGATTGCTCTTGTTCCTAAAAAAATCTCGTTGGTTACTACTAATTTTCTGCACATAATTTTTTCCTCCTGCGTTTCGCATTTACTATTTTGTTTCGGACATTTTCTTTTCTGTCCTCCTTACATTTAATACAATAACGCTGGGAAAATGTTTTGGCAGTGGCGAGAATAGCCAGAGATTTTACAGGGTGATTAGTGATGATGTAGAAGCTTCATGCCATCTACAAAATAACCAATTTTGACCCTGGCAATTTTGGTGTATATTTCAGAAAAATAAACATCAAAAAAGCAACCGCCCTCGCCAGGAATAGGTTGCTTTCCCTGTATCCACCTTCTCAAATCTGCTGAAGCCGGTAACCGCTGTCCTTGCAAATGGATCTTGTGTCTAAATCTATCAGCTTATCTACGGTACCCTTATCTTTACAGCAGTATTCACACTTTTTATCGCATATATTTATCACTTGCTGTTGTGTCATTTTTTCTTTTATGTCACTGCAATCTCTCAACCAACATTCCGCCGATTTCCGGAACGCTCCCACTGATTTCGTTATAGCAAAATGACCGTTCCCTTTTAATGCCCTTGTTACCTCCATCAGCAGTTCGTTTGCAAAGTGTTCTCTGTTTTTTCCTGCGCTGTTATGTAGATCAATAAAGTTCTGAATCTCGCGACTGGTATCAAAATAATCTGTTCCATTTTGCAAATTATCATGTACATACTGTAATGCAGCAATGACCACATTTTCTGCCACGGGGTTCTTCAAGTACATCGCTAAGACTTCGTCATAGGAAAGATACAGATCCTCAAAGCACCAATAGGATGTAGCAACAAACTCAGCGCCTTTTTTCATGCACAGCCTGGTTCCCCATTTCACAAAGTCATGTGCAATAAACCCTTTGGTATTGTTTGCCACACAGTCAACCGCTACAAATACTTTATCTCCTGCCTGCAATTTGGGAAATATGCTTAACACCTGCGCCTTTAAGGTTGTATTTCCCGAAGCAGTCTGTCCATCACTCCCGATTGGAAATGATACTAACAGAAAGGAATCCACAGATCTGAATGTCTGGGCTACACATTGCCAGAAATCACGGGCTGAATTTGAATCCTCTGTAATGATATACAACAATTATGCCCACCCCCGTATATAACACTCATATTCCAACTGCAGTTCCCCATCCTTCTTGCACAACGTCCCGAAATAGTTCGGTGACAACTCGATTCCCATAGGTTTTCTTAAAAATATCAGGTATCTGTTGTCCCCTCTGTCCGCATTGATAATTTCTACCATCTGTTCATCCAGTATAAGCTCTGCTCTGTCTATTATGATAAGCTTACCCTTTTGCAGGGGAAGCTTGTCCTTATTATCCTTTGATACAATAAAAATATTGTCAGCATTATACGGCTTAAAGCTGGCATTATTATTATCGTTGATGTAGCTTTTCAACATAGTGCACAGTAAAGATTTTCCCGTTGCACTATCCCCATGCACTATGGTCTTATTTCCCCGGAATTTTAAGTTATATTTATTTCCGTTTACATCCGTAAATTTCAAAACATTGCTTTGCCAATCATAACACTGTTGCATGTTACCTCCCCATAAACTACACCATGAAAAGTAAGTCGGTTATTTTTTCGGAATCGTTGATCAAATATTCTCTGTTACCGCATTCATATATTTCATCCTCATGCTCCAGGACGATTCCTATGTCCATATTAGTCTTATCAATATAACAGAAAAGCTGCTCTAACGCATTCTTTCCGCATTCCGTTGCATTAATCGCTCTGACCGTCGGGTATACCTTCTGGTTCTCTTGCAGAAAAATGCAATTCAATATGGTTTTGCACCCCGTTGACAAGTCCTGAATACCAGTAATGCCGTAAGGAGTTTCTATTTTCCCGATATTCTGATCCAATAGCTTTGCATGGTCAACTTCTTCCATGACCTTAATAGAATTTTCGGAAAGGCTTTTTGCAGATACATTGTTATTAAAAAAAGAATCATTGTCTATGATGATTTCGTTGTCTTTAAAATATTTGCCTGAGGTATATAATCTAACCATACTTCACCGTTCTCCTTTTCATTTATTATACCGCCTAATTCACAAAATTACAAACCACCGTTTTGAAATTCCCTGTTTCTCCCCACTCTCACCCCAGCCTCAGATCCAGACCCTCTGGTTACAACTGTTCTCCATGCACTGTACAAAAGTCTGGCCGCCATGTCCGGCAATCTTGTGGCAGCGGATCTTACGGTCATCCACGATGATAAATCCGGGGCAGGAAAAGGTGCTTTCCGGGGTCACCACTCCCGCCTCCAGTCCCGCAGCGGCCGTGATGATCTTGAAGGTGGATCCCGGTTCGTAGGTGTCGTTGATACAGCCGTTTCGCCACATGGCATTCAGCTTTTCCTGTTTCTGTTCCACCGTCAGTGTGGCCGGGTCCACCGCCACAATGCTGCCGTCCTCCTTCACTTCCGTCAGCTCCGGTAAGGTATAAGGGTCATTCAAATCAAACTCCGGATAATTCACCATAGCCAGGATCTCGCCGTTCTGCGGATTCATAGCCACTATATAAACACTGTCCGCCTCCTTGGTGGCACAGGCCTGCGCCGCCAGCTGTGTAGCATACTCCTGGATGTTCCGGTCGATGCTGATACGAAGATCCATGCCCGGCACCGGTTCCACCCGACGCTCTCCTGCCGTATCCACCTCGATCCCCTTGGCGTCCGTGATTGTCAGGATCATTCCCGGATCCCCCTGCAGGATCTCTTCATATACCACTTCCAGTCCGATGATTCCCTGATTGTCTCCTCCGGTAAAACCCAGCACCTTGCTGGCCAGATCCCCGTAAGGATAATATCTCTTGTAATCTTCGTCCACTTTTACCCCGGCCAGATCATATTCCCGGATCCGGTCTCCCACGGTCTTATCCACGTTGCTTTTCACCCGCTCGATGGAGGAATATTTCTCCACCCGCTTTCTGGCCTCTTCCTCGGAGATTCCCAGTTCCTTCACCAGTATGGCGATCACCTGCTCCGGCTCCTCGATCTGATTGTGGATCACCGATACCGTACAGACCGTCTTGTTGTCCGCCAGCACGACCCCGTTGCGATCCAGAATCCGTCCTCTCGCCGCCTTGATGCTGCGCTCTCTTTCGTGCAGCCTTGTGGCCGCTTCCTCATAATATTCCGCCCGCCATACCATCAGATACAATAGTCTTCCCAACAGTCCGCAGAGCACTGCCGCACATACGAAAAATATGGTCATGATCTTCTTCCGATGAAAGAAACGATTCTGATGATCTGCCATAAAAAAACCTCACAACAAGAGCTTTTTACATTTTATTGCTCTTGCTGTGAGGCTATTCGTCAGATTACCTTACTATTCATTCTGCTGGTTCAGCAGATTATTGTTGACCGGGCTGTCCCCCAGGGAATCATCGCCGCCGACATCCGCTCCCGTAACAGGGTCAATCAGTCCACCGTCAATCGGGCTTACCAGATAACCGGTGGCCGGATCCACCGGATAATTTCTCCAATCCTCGGAAGGCGTTGTATTATCACCGCCCTGAGCGTCGCCGGTTCCATCTTCACTGCCCGTCTGATCGTCTCCGGTCTGTCCATCACCGGTTCCGTCACCGTTATTCTGATCTTCACCGTCCTCGGGCTTCTGGGTATACTGATTGGTGATCTCGATCTGTTTTTCTGCCAGCTCCTGGATCTCCTTCTCAGACAGCTCCTCCGTCATGAAAATATTCAGGTACGGCAATACTTCCGTCAGAACATTTCGTACAATACCGGTTGCGAACTTCGCATCATCCTGCGGTGATGCATTGGCACGATCTACGACCACATAGATAGCAATCTGGGGATCATCCGCCGGTGCATATCCCATAAAGGATACGACATACTCACCGTTTTTACGGGGAATGGTCTCTGCGGTACCGGTCTTGCCACCGATGGCGTAGCCTGCAGGTCTTGCGGTTCTACCGGTTCTGCGGTCACCACCCTCTTCCATTACGGTAGCCCGGCAGTACTGTCTGATCTTCGCCGAGGTGCTCTCGGAAATGGTCTGACGCAGTACTCTGGGCTCGATGTTTTCCACTGTTGCGCCGTTAGAATTGGTGATCTTATCCACCATATGCGGCTCATAATAATAACCGCCGTTGATCAGGGAACAGAATCCCGTGATCATCTGGATCATTGTTACATTAAAGTTCTGTCCGAAACTGTTGGTAGCCAGATCGGCACTGCCCATCTGATCCACCGGGAACAGGAGGCTTGCCGTTCTCGCTTCTCCTGCCAGATCCACGTTAGTCTTTAATCCAAAGTTAAAGGTTTGCTGAAATTTGGCAAACTCTTCTTTTCCCAAAGTAGCTGAAATCTTCATCAGCGCCACGTTGCAGGACCAGGCAATGGAATCCTGTACGGATACATCTCCTTCACCGCCGGAACGATAGCTGTGACACTTGATCGTATGTCCGCCGACTTCCAGAGATCCGTTACACTGATAGTGCTCGTTTCCGGTGATAGCACCGCTCTCCAGTGCTGCCGCCACAGTAAACGGTTTTGCTGTGGAACCCGGCTCGTAAGTAGTGGAGATACAATAATTCTTCCACAGGTAATTCAGGTTGTCCAGCAATTCGTCATCCGTTAAGGCATCAATGTCTTCCTGCGTAAAATAGGTATCTGTCTTGGTCAGAACATCATAACCGTTGGCATTGGTCACCATCTCGATCTTACGGGATCCCAAAAGGGCGTCCGTATTCCTGGTATCGTTCAGGTCATAGGTCGGATAACTTGCCATGGCCAGAATATTACCGGTATTAACCTCCATAATGATGCAGCCCACATTTTCCGCACCGTTACCGGGATGTACCGCATCCTTATGTTCCTCGTTAAACTGCTTCAGATATTTCTCCACAATACCCTGGATATTGGCATCAATGGTACTGTGTATCGTGTTACCGTCCACGGCCGGTTTGATGGTCCGCTCCAGGTTGGCATCATCATTCAGATATCCATACTCTCTTCCGGTGGTTCCGTTCAGCACATCATTGTAATACTCTTCCAGTCCGTACTGTCCTTCGTTGTCCGATCTGGAGAATCCGATCACGTCCGCCGCCAGGGAACCATTGGGATAGACTCTCTTGTATTCTTCCTGGAACCAGACGCCCTTGATCTTGCTGTCCTCCAGTGCTGCCGCCTGAAAACCGCTGATCTGATCATAGGTCAGCCTTCTGAGAGGGACATACCAGGAAGAATCCGGATGACTGATCACATACTGTCTCACTGCCGTCATATCCAGATCCGGGAAATTTGCGGACAGCGCCTCCATCGTCGGTTCCAGATAAGTCTCACGGCTTAACATTACATAGGAATCAATGACCAGATTATATACCTTCTCGCTGACTGCCAGTTTTGTTCCCTTGGTATCCACGATGTCTCCACGGCGGAACGGCAATGTCACGGAGTCGTATTTCTGCTGTGACAAAACCTGTTTTTCGTAGGTTGCTCCATCCGCTTTCACAATCCAGGACAGACGGACAGACAGCAGAATAAATGCCAGTATGATCAGGGCATACAGGCATAAAAGTTTTTTCTGCATCTTTATGGAAAATTTCTTAGGCTTCTGTTCCTTCACGCTTTCTGCCTCCCAGACTTAGTTCTGGCTGGTATCCGCCTGACGCATATAGTCGTTGCTGCTGTTTGCGTAGGTGATTACCTGTCCTTCGGCAGCATAGGTCATTCCAAGTTCGCCGATGGCAATTCTCTTGACTTCTTCCAGATTGATATTGCTGGTAATCCGGCTGTACTCTTCATCGTTTGACAGCTTCAGAGAGTTCAGTTCACTCTCCATTCTGGACACCTCAGTGATCTTGGTGGTCAGCTCCGACTGCATCTGGATATAATTTACCAGACAGAAGGCACAGGCAATCAATGCTCCCATCAGAAAGGTGACGTAGCCGATGCTCATATGTCTTGCTTTTTCTCTGTTTTTTCTCGTCTCATGAGACATCTGTCTCCGGGGCTCCTCCATCTGCCTGCGGATCTGTAAGTCTCTTGCTGTATTATCATATATGTAAGGAGTATTGCTTACTCTTCTTCTCTGTGCCATACTCTTTCTCCCCACTTTCACTACTAAAGTCTTTTATTTTTTCTCAAATACCCTGAGCTTTGCACTCTTGGATCTGCTGTTTACTTCCAGTTCTTCCACACTGGGAAGAATGGGTTTTCTGGTGATCACCTTTCCCTTGGAGACCTTACCGCATACGCACACCGGAAATTCCGGCGGACAGGTGCAGGGATTCTCATTCCTGCGGAATGCGTTCTTCACGATCCGGTCCTCCAGGGAATGGAAGGTAATAATGCAGAACCTTCCGCCGGGATTCAACAGATCGATCAGCTCGTCCAGCGCCTTTTTCAGTACTTCCAGTTCCTGATTACATTCGATACGGATTGCCTGGAAAGTCTGCTTCGAAGGATGTCCGTTCTGTCGCATCTTTGCCGGGACTGCGGCTTTGATGATCTCATTTAATTCAAAGGTGGTCTCAATGGGCTTGTCTGCCCTGTTTTTCACAATGTGTTTCGCTATATTCTTGGCAAAAGGATCTTCACCGTAATCCCGGATGATGTGATACAGTTCCATCTCGGAATAATTGTTGACGATATCTCTCGCTGTCAGGGTCTGCCTGCGATCCATCCGCATGTCAAGAGGGGCATCAAACCGATAGGAAAATCCTCGGTCTTCGGTATCCAGCTGATAGGAAGATACTCCCAGATCCAGCACGATTCCGTCCACGCCGGTGACACCATATTCTCTGAGGGCCTCCACTGCATTCACATAATTGTTGCGGATCACGGTCACTTTATCTCCAAACGGCTGCAATCTTGCGGATGCTGCTGCGATTGCTGCATCATCCTGATCAATGCCGTAGAAATGTCCGTTTTTCAGGCGGCTGCATACTTCGTAGGCATGTCCTCCTCCACCTAAAGTTCCGTCCACATAGATGCCGTCCGGGTTAATATTCAGTTGTTCAATGGTCTCATGCAGCATCACAGAATAATGATTGAATTCCACGACGTTCATCCTTTCTCGGTCACGTTTTTCACCCGTTAAATGGTCAGTCCCAGTCCTTCCATGGTGCTGGTGATCTCATCCATATCGGTATCGGAGTTCATATTCTCCCATTTATCCTTGCTCCAGATCTCCACACGGCTGCCGACGCCGACCAGTACCACGTCCTTTTCCAGTCCAGCGAATTCTCGCAAGTGTGCCGGCAACAGGATTCTTCCCTGCTTGTCCACTTCTACCGTAGCTGCACCGGCCAGGAAGAAACGGGCAAATTGTCTTGCTTCTTTATTGATCAGAGGTAATGAGGTCAGCTTCTGTTCAAAAGCATTCCAGTCATCGTTGGCATACACAAATAAGCAGCCATCCATTCCCTTGGAAATCACAAATTCCTCTCCTAAGACTTCTCGGAATTTCGCCGGAATGATCAACCTGCCTTTCGTATCTAACGTATGGTTGTACTCGCTCATAAACATCGCACTCACCACCATTCATCCAAAGGGGACTGCCACGAAAAGGAGGTCATTTTTCTAAAAATCTACCACTTTGTGGCACTTACCTCCACTTTCTCCCACTTTTATTATGATTTTATACTAAAATAGGGTATTTTACAAGAGAAATCAAGTAGCTTTTTTCGACAGCACCACGTAAAAAAGCGCCTTGTCATACGGCAAAGGCGCTTTTTGCTACAATATCTGGTATAAAAATAAGAGCAAACACAATATCTATGTATTTGCTCCTGTTTCGATATTCTTAATAAATTTTTAAAAATTTTTAATATTTTTCCACTTTCGGCTGTTTTTCCAGGCGGATACGTACCACAACGTCCGTCACCACTGCGAAGATCACCATGCACAAGGATAATACCTGTGATACGGCGAGGGTCGTTCCGGGGATAAACAGGGTATCTGTCCGGATACCTTCGATCCAGAATCTGCCAAGACCATAGCCTCCGAAGTACAGCAGACAGATCTCACCCTCGAACTTTTTGTGCTTGCGGTACACCAGCATAAGGATCAGGATCATCAGATTCCACAGGCTCTCGTAGAGGAAAGTGGGATGTACCTGAATGTAATTGGTCCCATCGATAATGTGAGCTGCTACATTCTCAGAAATATCCCGGCTGCGCACAGCTTCGATAGGAAGCCGCATGGCCAGAAAACTGTCCGTATATTCCCCGAATACTTCACGGTTCATAAAGTTACCCCAGCGGCCGATGATCTGTCCAAGAATCAACCCCGGCACACACAGATCTCCCAGCCGGAACGGGTTGATCTTCTTGATCCTGCAATAAATGAGCAGTGTCAGGAATGCTCCGATCACACCGCCGTAGATCGCCATACCGCCGTTACGGGTATTGAAGATGCTTAACAGATTGTCCTTGTAATAGTCCCAGGCAAATACCACGTAATAGATTCTGGCTCCGATCACGGAAAAGATCACGGCATAAATGGCGAAATCCCAGATCGTATCCGGATTTTCTCCTGTCACCTTTGCCTGATGCACCGCCATCAGAATGCCTGCCAGTACCCCGATTCCGATGATCAGGCCGTAAAAGGCGATTTCGAAACCGAATACGGAAAAGCTTCTGGGAACATTCTCCAGGTAAATGCCTAAATGGGGAAATGCAATATCTCCTGCATTCATCATAATATTTATTTCCTTTCTTGGTACTATCCGGCTTCTGCGCGCTTCGCGCTCCCGAATCCGGCACATACATTCGCATTCCGGGCTGTCGCCCTACTTGCTCATGGCTCCATACTATCCGGCTTCTCCGCGCTTCGCGCTCCCGAATCCGGCACATACATTCGCATTTCGGGCTATCGCCCTACTTGCTCATGGCTCCATACTATCCGGCTTCTCCGCGCTTTGCGCTCCCGAATCCGGCACATACATTCGCATTCCGGGCTGTCGCCCTACTTGCTCATGTATGTTTGATCCGCTAATAGACAGATTACTCTGCCTGCAAGCAGTCTCGTAATCTGTCTATTGCGGATCTTAGTATTACACGTTGAATCTAAATAGGATCACATCGCCGTCCTGCACTACATAATCCTTGCCTTCCATGCCGACCAGACCCTTTTCACGGGCAGCGGCCAGAGAGCCCTGCTCCAGCAGATCCTTGTAGTTTACTACTTCTGCCTTGATGAAGCCTCTCTCGAAATCGGAGTGGATCTTGCCGGCTGCCTGAGGTGCCTTGGTGCCAATCTTGATGGTCCATGCTCTGGTCTCATCCTCTCCTGCAGTCAGGAAGCTCATCAGACCTAAGATATGATAACTTGCCTTAATCAGTTTCTCCAGACCGGATTCCTTTAATCCCAGGTCGTCTAAGAACATTGCCTTCTCATCATCATCCAGCTCGGAGATCTCTTCCTCGATCTGTGCACAGATCACGAATACCTCACTGTGTTCACCGGCTGCGAACTCTCTTACTTTTGCCACCATCTCATTGGATGCGCCGTCATCTGCCAGATCATCCTCGGCTACATTGGCTGCATAGATCACAGGCTTATAAGTCAACAGATTGTATTCCTTTAACAGAGCCAGTTCATCCTCATCGGTAACATCCAGGCTCTTCGCCATCTTACCGCTCTCCAGATGCTCCTTGATACGCTCAAGCAGTGCCAGCTCCTTGGCATAGGTCTTGTCCATTCTGGCTGCCTTGACTACCTTGGACAGTCTTCTCTCCAGTACTTCCAGATCTGCGAAGATCAGCTCCAGATTGATGGTCTCGATATCACGCAGAGGGTTCACGCTGCCGTCCACATGGATGACATTAGGATCCTCGAAACATCTTACCACATGTACGATAGCATCCACTTCACGGATATTGCTTAAGAACTGGTTGCCCAGTCCCTCACCCTTGGAGGCACCCTTTACCAGACCTGCGATATCCACGAATTCGATCACTGCGGGAGTTACCTTCTTGGAATGATACATCTCGCCCAGTGCTTTCAGTCTGTCATCCGGAACTGTTACCACACCCACGTTAGGGTCGATGGTACAGAAGGGATAGTTGGCGGATTCTGCTCCCGCCTTGGTCAGGGAATTGAAAAGTGTGCTCTTTCCCACGTTGGGAAGACCTACGATACCCAGCTTCATTTTATCTTTACCCGTTCAAAAATCCCTCTATAAACGGAATTTTTGCCTTTCTGTTTATTAGTTGAACAATATAATCTAAAATTATAGCATAATATGTGTTTTTTTCAAACACCTAAATACTTTTCTTTCGAAATAAAAATATGCTATAATATGCAATATCATAAACCAAAGAGGAAAAATTAATGAAAAGAATACATTATTTTGATTTGCTTAGATGTACCTGCTTTTGCTTCATTATTTTTTATCATCTGCTCTTTCAGCTCTATCTCTCCGGAATCTGTCCTGTAGAGAGACTCAATCCTCTGTTTTCCAACAGCAATATGCATCTGGCAACCCTGGGTGTTGCTGTATTTTTCATGTTATCCGGTGCCAGTCTCTCCTATACTGCGAAGGAGAACTTCAGCCTCGCAAAATATTATAAGAAAAGATTTCTGCGCATCCTGATTCCCTTTTATATACTTTACATTGTTTATTTCCTGTTTCTCCTTTTCCAGAGCCATTCCGTCCACAATATTTTTCCTGAAGGAATTCCTGCGTGGAGAATTGTTTTTACTTTTCTTGGAATGGATTCCTGGGTCAGCATGCACGGGATCAGCACCTTTTCCCTTACCATCGGAGAATGGTTTCTGGGATGTCTTATTCTGTTGTATCTGATCTTTCCATTGCTTCGATTTTTTATGATAAAAAGTGAAAAGTTCTTTTTTATCATCGCTACCGGGATTTATTTGATTGTTTTATTTCATTACGATTTCTCCGTCCCCATCCATATGAACTTCTTCCTGAAGGGCTACGAGTTCGTAATCGGTATGATGATTGGTTATTATCATGAAAAATTCAATCCTAAATGGATTTTCTTATCCCTGCCGGTGGTGATTTTCTTTGTTCTGTGCCCTTTTGCACTTCCCATCAGCACCGGTTTGAAAATAACGATACTGGCCGTTGCCTTCTGGATTTCCGCTGCATGCCTGGAACCGGTTCTCGAAAAAGGAAACGGCCGATTTCTCCGTACGATAAGTAACTACTCTTATGAAGTATTTCTGGTCCACCATATCATTATCTATTTTATCACTCCGAGGGCTATTCCCTATATGCGCGGTATGGTGGGTGTTTTAGGTTTGTTTCTCGTTGAATTGCTGCTGATGGCAGTGCTGGGATTTCTTTTGAAATTCATCTCCGATCAATGCATTGCCGCTCTATCCAATCTTACTGCTGTTGAAAATAAACGTTAATCCCCTGCAGCAATCCTTCCGCCAGTTGATCCAGTACAGCATTGCTGTGATCGGAATATGCATTTCCCAGTTCCATATCCACGGAAGGGATCGTACTATAAGAAGTCTGGGTCAGGTCAATGCTCATGTTTCCTTTTCCATAGATCGTTGCTCCCTGTCCCCGCAGCCCTTCCACCAGATCCGCTCCCAGAGCATCGTGCTGCTGCCAGTGGGATGCCACCGGTTCCATACTCTTCAGTACTTCCGGCACAGAGATGTAAAAGCATCCCTTGTCGTAATTCTTGCCGTCACCGCTGTCCCAGTGCAGTGCGATATGGCAGTCTGCCACGTTATTGCAGATCACGGTCCTGGCCACATTGTCCAACTGCACATCCTCTCCGTCCCTGAGCATCAGTACATCATAGCCGGAGGCCAACAGTTTGTCCCGCAGGATCTGTGCCATCTGCAAAGTAACCGTTCGCTCCGGTGTCCCGTCCTGAAATGTCATGCCTCCGGACACTGCCGCAGCTTCCGTAGCTCCCGCTGCCGTACTGCCTCCCGTAGTCTTGGCCGAACCGTCCGGATGGCACAGCGTCTTTACTTTGGCCCCACCGGCGGTGCCATGTCCCGCATTCACTCCGATAATGATTCCCTTGCTTCCGGACTCCTCTGGTGCCCGGTATAGTACTGCGGCTCCGGTATTTATCTTCGAATGATCCGCATATTCCCAGTCCGGATTCAGAGTGATCTGTTGTAAGTCGGTATATTCCACCGGCTGGTTCTGTATAGCCTCCGGCTGACCGGCTACCGTTTCTGTCTGACTGCCTGCGGCCTCTGTCGGCATACTGCTTTGCGACACCGCAGCCTCTCCCCCGGGAACTTTGTCGGTCCCCGAAGTCACCATTTCATGTCCTGCACTATTCGCCGCCCCTTGCGGCACAGACGTTTCCTCCAGCGTTTCTCTACCGAATTCCTCTGCGTTTTTCTCATTTTCTGTTGCCTCCACGGATGCTACTACGCTCTCGGGAACCACAGGATCCACGTTTTCCATAGTTTCCACGCTTTCCGTCCCCTCAGTCCCTTTCTGTGCACCACAGGCTGTCATACTTACTGCAAGCGCCAGACCGGCCACTACCGCCGCTATCCTATATTGTTTTCTATGAAGCATTTCCTTATTACTCATTACTCCTCCGATATGAAAAGAACCACAGCTGTGGTTTCAGCTATGGTTCTTCTGTTCTCTCTATTACGATCTTGGGAAAACATCCTCCGATTAACCGCGCAGTTTGAAGTGCTCTAACAACTCGTTCAAAGTAGTAGCGGAAGCGGAAAGCTCCTCGCTGGTAGCGGAAGTCTCCTCTGCTGCTGCGGAGTTGGACTGGATAACATCGTTGATGTCCTCCACACCCTTCTTGATGTTGTTGACAGATACTGCCTGTCTGTCGGATGCAGTACGGATATTAGCAACCTCCTGGATGATCTGATCCAGTTCGGTCATAACCTTCTGCATTGCTTCGTTGGTCTCCCTGGTAACCCTGTTACCCACTCCTACTTCGTTCATGGATTCTTCGATCAGCTTCTTAGACTCTACTGCGGAATTTGCACTCTCTTCTGCCAGCTGTCTGATCTGGTCAGCCACGACTGCGAAACCTCTTCCGGCTTCCCCTGCTCTTGCTGCCTCAATGGAAGCATTCAAAGACAGTAGATTGGTCTGGGATGCAATATTCTCGATATCTGCGATGATCTTCTCGATATTCTGGGTCGTGGTATCGATTTTCTTCATGGCATCTACCAGCTCATCCATCTTCTGCTGGCTGTTGGCTGCCTCGATACCTACCTGTTTTGCCTTATCGTGAACGATATCGGTAGACTTGGTGTTCTCCAGTACCTGATTCGTTACTTCTTCTACGGTAGCCACCAGTTCTTCAACAGCTGCAGCCTGACTGGTAGCACCTTCTGCAATATCCTGTGCACTGACAGCCAGCTGATTGCTTCCGGCAGACACCTGTTCGGAAGATCCCTGAATACCGTGCATAGTCTCACTGACCTTGTTCACCATATCATCCAGTTCATCCAGTACATTGCGGAGCTGTCCTACATACGCATCGGGGCAGTTGCTATGTACATCGAAATTACCCTCAGCAAAATGCTCTACAATATCCTGCAGATCTGATACAACCTTTTTCAAAATACCGGCTGCGGTCTCAAAACTGTCGGATAAGCGTCCCAGTTCATCCTCGGACTCATAAGGAGTGCCGATCTCAAAGTCACCGGAAGCAATCTTCTCAGATGCCACTACCAGACTCTCAATAGGCTCTACCAACATTTTGGCAAGCATCTTTGACATAGCTGCATTAAATGCAATAGCTAATACAACTATGATCACAACAATTACGCTTCCCACATAGTTTTTTGACTGTATCAATCCCACAACTGCCACCAGTGCCAGCACCACATATAAAACGTCCATAATGCGGAACACAAAAGAAAGCTTATTTTTAATCGGTTTCTCCCTTAGCATTTCTTCCAGTTTTTTCATTTGTTTCCTGCTCCTTCCGTTAATTAACCTACATACATTTTATTTTAATTTCCTCTGGTTGTTTCGTCAAGATTTCTCTGCTTAAAATTATGTAAAAATCATGTATGGGATGACTGGCTCATCTCCAGCAGTTTCTCACGCATTTCATTTTCGATCCGCTGTAAGTCTTCCTCTGCGCTCTGTCTTCTGGCACGGCCTTCCTCCTGGATCTTCATGACTTCATCCAGTGTGGTCATCAGTGTCTGGTTCGTGGTCTTGAGGGTCTCGATATCCACAATACCTCTCTCTGATTCCTTCGCTGTCTCCACGGTTGCCACTTTCAGTGCTTCTGCATTTTTCTTCAACAGTTCATTGGTCATATCCGATACTGCACGCTGTGCCTTGGCTGCATCGGTGGCATGATCCAGACCGATGGCAATGACCATCTGGCTCTTCCACAGAGGGATCGTATTCACCAGTGTGGACTGGATCTTCTCGGACATAGCGATATCATTGGACTGGATCAGTCGGATCTGGGGTGCCATCTGCAGAGAAATGGCTCTGGTAAGTTCCAGATCATAGATCTTCTTCTCGAATCTCTCACACATTGCTGCAAAATCCTTCGCAGCCTGCGTATCCTCCGGCAGTCCGCTCTTCTGTGCTTTTTCCAGAAGTTCCGGCAGTTCCACGTTTTTCGCCTGTGTCAGTTTCTTTTTACCTGCCAGAATGTACATGGACAGTTCTTTAAAATAATTCAGATTCAGCTGATACAGCTTGTCCAGTACCGCCACATCTTTTAGCAGCACCACCTGATGATTTTCCATGGCATCACAGATCTTGCTGATGTTCATTTCCGCTTTATCATACTTTGCTTTCAGATTATTCAGCTTATCCCCGCTCTTTTTAAACAAGCCGAAGAATCCCTTGTCTTCCTCTGTATCAAAATCCTTGAGCTGTGCCACTACATCCGTCAACAGCTGTCCAACCTCGCCCATATCCTTGGTCCGGACATTGCTAAGTGCTGTCTCAGAGAAATCTGCGATCTTTTTCTGACTCCCCGCACCGTACTGCAATACCGCCTGGGTATTGGTCAGATCGATCTGTCCCGCAAAATCATCTACCATTTTCTGTTCTTCCGGTGTCAGTTCCATCTCCGGAACAGCCTGCTCCTCTACCAGTTCCTCCGGCTTCTTCTCCACGATCTCTGCCTTTGCCTCCGCAAAGGGATCCAGTGTAAGGGTAGGTGCCTCTTTTGTTGCTGCATCCAGATCCATATTCATACTTATAACCCCGCCTTTCCATACTCTCTCATGATTTTTTATTTACCATCAGCATTACTTTCCTGCTGTCATACACTTTTTTCTCTTACAAAATCCGATTCCGTCAGCCCTTCCTTAGCCAACATCGTCTGCAATACCTGTGCATCCGCCGATGCATCAAAGGCTGCATCCCGGAACAGATTGTTCAGCAATGTAACAAATGCCTGATTGATCATATCCAGTGTCTTTTCGATTTCTTTTTTGGCATCGAGAATATCGTCTCCCGGGCTGCTGATCTCATCAAATTCCGCATACTGCTCCACCAGTTTCAACATAGTAGGCAGGTAATAATCCATCAGTTTATGCATCCGGTGCATCTGCTCCGGATGCTCCTGCACTCGGTCAAAGATCTCCTTCAACAGATTTTCCAGCCGGTACAGCTTCTCAGAGATCGCTTCTCCTTCGATCCTGTCATTCAGATCCCGCAGATGACGGATGTATTCCATTCCTTCTGCCACAATACTGTGCAGTTCCTGCCCTCTGCGGCTCTGCTCCGTATCCTGTGTATCGGTGCCCGCTGTATTCTGTTCCTTCTTCTGTTCCAGATAGGCTTTCTCCGTCTCCAGATACTGACGGTAGATCACATTATTGAGCATAAAGCAGGTCTCTTTATCATCCAGATGTCCGTCCGGAAACATTCCGGCTTTTAACATCTTACGAAGATCTCTTCTGACATAGCGGACACTTTTTCCGGTATAGCGGGCCATTTCGTTGATCACACCATACATTTTGGTGCCGCACAGCTCCAGATATTTCTCCGCACGCTTTAATCTTCTGCGCTGTCCGTTGCCATAAGAGATCATCTCTAAAAATACCAGAGACAATACTCCCGGAAGGATTGCCGCACTCAGAGATGCTGCCTGAAAAGCTGCCAGTAACAGCTGTACCAGAAGTCCCAGTCCGCTGAACCCCAGTCCGATCCCGCCGAACACAGTGCACAATGTTCCGGACACGTTTCCCTTCTTTTCCATTTTGACCAGAGAAGTCATTTCTGCCGCAGTAGCTTTTCTGGGTGTCACCGGCTGTGCCTGATTCCGTGCACGGTTCTGCTCTGCCTGAGCCTTCCGTTGTTCTTCCCACTGCTTTTCCCGCTCTCTGCGCTGCCGGTGCCATTCTTCGTTCTGCCTGCGGCGCTCCTCCTGCTGTTTTTCCCGTTGCTGCCGTTCTGCCTGGATCTCTGCCTCAGTCTTGACTTCCTCCCGCCTTTTATCCTGCCAGCTGCGCTGGGAATTCCACACCTTTTTTTCCGTGGCTTCCCTGGACAGATTTGCCTGGAAATCCGCCTCCCGCAAGGCATCGTTGACCGTATCCGTCACCAGCGTGTTCAACGCATGAAAATCTCCGGTCTTCATTGCTTCCGCAATGGTCTCTTTGAATTTTTCCCCTAGATTATTCTGCACTTCACTCATAATTAATATTTTCTCTGATTTTTCAGTTCATCATAGAGCAGACAGTAGTTCTCATAACGTATCTGCGGGATCTCTCCCTCTGCCACAGCAGCCTTGATACCGCATACCGGCTCAGAGATATGGGAGCAGCCTCCGAATCTGCAATATTTTTCAAAAGGGGCAAACTCCGGATAAAATTCCGCCAGCTGCTCCTTCTCCAACCGAAACAACCCCAGGGAGCTAAATCCCGGGGTATCCAGAATATACGTATCCTGTGCAATGGAGATCAGTTCGGAGTGCCTGGTAGTATGCTTTCCCCGCTCGATCTTCTCACTGATGGAGCCGGTCTCCATCACTGTGCCGGACTGCAGGCAGTTTACCAGAGAGGATTTACCGACACCGCTGGGACCCGCCACCGTAGTGGTCTTGCCGCGAAGCAGCTCCTGAATGGTATCTATCCCTTCTTGTCTGGCTGCGCTGACCGTGATCGTACGGAATCCCGCCTGTTCGTAAATGGCACGATAATCTTCCTTTTTGCCTTCCTCGTCAATATCCTGCTTGTTAAAACAGATAATGCAGGGAATGTCCTGCTGCTGCATCATGACCAGGAAACGATCCAGCAGATTAAAATTCGGCTGTGGCTTCGTGATGGCAAAGATCACCAGCGCCTGATCCACATTAGCTACCGCCGGACGGATCAGTTCACTGTGTCTGGGAAGCAATTCCCTGATATTTCCTTTTTTCTGTGCCTCATCCAGGACATCCATCTCCACGTCATCCCCGACCAGGGGTTTTCTGTGATCCTTGCGAAAGACTCCTTTTGCCTTGCATTCGTACACCGTGCCCATTGTATGGCCATCGTCCGCTACATGGACGTAATAGAACCCGGCGATTCCTTTTATAATCTTGCCCTTCATAGCTTCCCGCCTTTGATCTTATTCCTTTACGAACTCAACTCTTCTGGTAAAGGAACGGTCTTCTGTCGTTCCGGGAACCGTCACCTGCTCCCCGGTATCCGGGTTCGTTGTGGTGGTCGGTTCGCTTGTCACCTGATACGTTATGGTGAGCGTACCACCGGAGGCAGTCATACCGTTGAAATTGGTAGCTACCGGGAAAGTGCTGGTCTTGGTATCCAGCAGTACGTTATTGTCATCCGTCACCAGTTTGATGCTGACTTCCATTCCCGATACATAGCCGGGTGCTTCCGAAGTCGTCGGTGCCGCAATGCTGACATTACACTTGTAAGTCACCTTCTGAGCTCCCTGACTGACCTTGATATCAATGGAAGTTCCCTGCTCCACATAGGAGCCATGGGAATAGCTCTGGTAACAGATCATGCCTTCTCCCACTTCGTCACTGTAGATATAGGTCACACTGCCTACGGTCAGTCCTGCCTCGATGGCTTCTACCGTGCCGTCCTGCTCGGACAGACCGATCAGATTCGGCACACGGATCTTGGTATCTTCCTTACCCAGACTTACTGTCACAGTGATCACACTGCCCTTTGGTGCTTTGTTGCCCTCGGAGGGGGTCTGGGAAATCACCCGGCCGGACTCTACCGTATCGGAATAGTTCTCTGTCTTGTTGACCAGGAATCCCTTGCTTACCAGCTGTGTATTGGCTTCATCAAAAGTAAGATTCACCACATTGGGTACTTCCACACCCTGAGTTCCTGCACTGGCTTTCAGGGTTACCTTGCTGCCCTTATCGATCTGTGCTCCCACGCTGACATCTGTATTGATAACAATACCTTCCGCTACCGTGTCGGACTCCTCATAAGTCACCTCTGTGAGGATTCCCAGACTGGTCAGGGTGCTCTTTGCATCTTCTACCTTCATGCCCTTTACATCCGGCATGGAGACCTTTTCCACTTCTGTGGCATCCGTCTCTTCGGTCGTAATGATCGGTCCTGCATCAGAGTCACTGCTTCCTTCATTTTTGCCGCCGAAGATCTTCACTGCCAGAACGATCAGGATAATACAGATCACCACACCGGCTACAATTGCCAGGATTGTGGTCACACGCTCCATCTTGGGGTCGTAGTCGTAATTATCTTCGTCTTCGCCATCTTCTTCGTTTTCATACATGGCTTCCGTATCGGAACGCAGACGCATGGTCTCATCATGATCCGGTTCTTCGTATTCCCGTCCTCCCTGATAAGGGACTTTTCGTTTGATCTGCGCCATATCCTCATCGGAGATCATCCGGGTACCACCTTCCATATCCGGATCGGTGTTCACCACGAAATCTTCCTCCGGGTTGATCAGGGACTGCTTCAGATCTGCGATCAGTTCTGCCATATTCTGGTATCTGCGGTCCGGAGACTTCTGACAACATTTCAGTACAATACTGGCTACGCTGGAAGGGATCTCCGGTACAAACTCCTTCGGAGACGGCATTTCTTCCTGAATATGCTTGATGGCGATGGCAACCGTAGTCTCCCCGTTGAAAGGAACTCTTCCCGTCAGCATCTCGAACATGGTGATACCCAGCGAATAGATATCACTCTTTTCATCGCTGTACCCCCCTCTGGCCTGCTCTGGAGAAGTATAGTGTACACTTCCCATGACATTAGAAGTGATGGTATTACTGGTAGCTGCCTTGGCAATACCGAAGTCCGTCACCTTGACTTTGCCGTCCTTGGAGATAATAATATTCTGCGGCTTGATATCCCGATGGATAATATGATTATTATGTGCAGCCTCAATACCCATGCTTACCTGGATGGCGATACTTACCGCTTCCTTGTAAGACAGTCTGGCCTTCTTCTCAATGTACTTTTTGAGGGTAATACCCTCTACCAGTTCCATGACGATATAATAGATTCCGTTCTCTTCCCCGACATCATAGACATTGACAATATTGGGGTGCATCAGTCCTGCTGCCGCCTGTGCCTCGATCCGGAATTTGGATACAAAATTAGCATTTTCGCTGAATTCCTGCTTCAATACCTTGATCGCCACATAGCGATTCAGCTTGTGACATTTTGCTTTATAGACATCTGACATACCGCCGGTTCCGATTTTTTCCAGGATCTCATAGCGATCGCCGATCATCATTCCTATTTTGATCATACTTGCTCTCCATTTCCAAAAAAGCTGGGTAATTTACGCGCACGGCTCGATCAGTATCACACTGATATTGTCTCTGCCGCCGTTGGCATTGGCCGCCTCCACCAGGCTCTCTGCCTTCTCCACAAGGTCTCTGGCTCCGCTGATAATCATGCGGATTTCCTCGTCTTCCAGCATATTTGTCAGACCATCCGAGCACATAAGGACGATCTCACCCTCCTGTAATTCCACGGTAAAGAAATCCGGCTCCACTTTGTCTTCCGCCCCTACCGCTCTGGTAATAATATTTTTATCCGGATGGTTCCTTGCATCGGCACGATCCAGTTCTCCGATCCGTACCATTTCTTCTACATACGAATGATCTCTTGTGATCTGGCGGATCTTGCTGCCCACCACATAGAGTCTGCTGTCTCCTACATTGGCCACCTGTAAGAATCTACCCATGCAGGATGCCACCACAACCGTAGTCCCCATTCCTTCCAGCTTTTCATCCTCGCTGGCTCTCTTGCGGATCACATCATTGGCTTCCTCAATGGCTTTGCGGAAGATCAGGGTGGGATTCTTCTCAAAAGAATTCTCCATCTCGGCAAGCATGGTCTCTACCGTTACCTTGGACGCATAGTCTCCCGCATTGTGACCACCCATACCATCTGCCACGATAAATACATTCGGCAGATTTCCCACCGGTTTTTCAGAGGTATAGATATAGTCCTGATTTACTTTTCTTTTCCTTCCGATATCGGTTATGGAAAACGTCTTAAGCACGTCAAACTTCCTCCTGTGAGAGTTCCCCCGGGTTCTTCGCCTCCTGCGTATGACGGCGTCTTAACTGTCCGCAGGCTCCGTCAATATCCCGGCCCATCTCCCTTCTAATTGTAACATGTATCATCTTACTTTCAAGTTTATTTTTAAATGCCTGAATGTGCTTCGTATCCGACTGCACATAATCCCGCTCTTTAATGGGGTTGACCGGGATGAGGTTGATATGGCAGCACAACGGCTTCGCCAGGGCGATCAGTTCCCTGGCATCCTCTTCCGTATCATTCACACCGCCCACCAGACTGTATTCGAAAGTGATCCTTCGTCCGGTCTGTTTGAAATAATACTGACAGACTTCCATCAACTCTTTGATAGAATACCGGTTGGCAATGGGCATCAGTTTTCTTCGTTTTTCATCGGTGGTGGCATGCAAGGACAATGCCAGTGTGATCTGCAGCTTTTCATCCGCCAGCTGCCGCATTCTGGGCACGATTCCACAGGTGGACACCGTGACATTTCTCTGGCTGATGTTCAGACCGTTCTCATCGGTCAGAAGATGCAGAAATTTCAAAATATTGTCATAATTATCCATCGGTTCCCCAGTGCCCATGACTACCACATTGGAGACCCGCTCCCCCGTCAGTCTTGTAATGGCGTAAATCTGATCCAGCATCTCGGAAGGAGTCAGATTCCGTTCCAGTCCGTCCAGCGTGGACGCACAGAATTTACAGCCCATACGGCATCCCACCTGTGAAGAAATGCACACACTGTTGCCGTGCTTATACTGCATCCAGACACTTTCCACCACATTGCCATCAGATAATTCAAACAGGAATTTTTTCGTTCCGTCGATCTTGGACTCCTGTATTCTGACAGGGTTTACACAGGTGTATTCATATTTTTCCTTACATTGCTCCCTGAATTTTGCGGAGAGGTTGGTCATTTCATCAAAGCTCCTGACCAGCTTCACATGCATCCATTCATACATCTGCTTTGCCCGGAAGGCCTTCTCTCCCATGCTCTCCAGTTCTGTCTTCAATTCTTCCAGATTCAGGGATTTGATATCTTTTTTCGTATCCATTTTTCGTTCTCTTACTTCTTATCTCTCACGCTTTTCTGCGCAGTCTTGCATAATAGAATCCGTCGGTCTCATCCGTTCCCGGCAGAAGCTGTCTCTCTTCTTCCAGTACAAACGGGAAATTCTCTGTGATCCAGACTGCCATCTCCTGATTTTCCCCGCGGTGGATCGTGCAGGTACTGTAGAGCAGTACACCGTGCGGCTTCACATACTGCCATCCGGCTGCCACGATCTGCCTTTGCAGTTCTGTGATGGATTGCAGGCTTTCCGGTGTGGCATGGTATTTGATATCTCTCTTTTTTCCCATAACACCAAGACCAGAGCAGGGGACATCCATCAGCACCACGTCCGCATATTTTTCCTTCTCCGGATCATGCACCGTGGCATCATACACCTGAACTTCCACATTCCTACGGTTCATGCGCTCCAGATTCTCCCGGATCAGGTCCGTCTTGTATTCAGATATATCACGGGACACGACGTGGCCTGCTTCCCCTGCAAATTCCGCCGCCAGGATCGTCTTGCCACCCGGAGCCGCACACAGATCCATGACCGTATTACCTGGGCATATACCTGCCGCTTCCACTGCAAGTGCGGAGCTGGCATCCTGCACGGTAAATTTGCCTTCCGCAAAGCCCGGAAGTTCACTTACATTTTCCAGATTCTGTGCCAGATACACATAAGGAAGTTCCCTGCTTTGCTGCAGACATACACCGGTTTTCTCAATTTTCTCCGCCAGTGACTCTCTCTCCGCTTCGGTCAGTTCCGTGGAGAACCGCAGGGATACCGGATGAATGGAAAGGAGTCCTTTTAAAAGTGTTTCCGTTCCTTCTCTGCCATATGCAGGCAGCCACAGATTCACGATCCATTCCGGCATGGAATATTTTATGCTCAGATATTTCACCGTATCCCCCGGATCCGGCAACGGCATCTGTTCCTTGCTGCGGGAAATATTACGCAGCACCGCATTGACGAAGCCTTTCAGGGTACGGAAGCCTCTTTTGGCCGCCAGCTTGCAGGCCTCATTGCACACCGCACTGTCGGGAACTGCGTCCATATACAGGATCTGATAAGTACTCATGCGAAGAAGACAGCGGATCAGAGGCTTCATCTTCCGGACCGGAACAGAAGAAAACCGATCCAGATAATAGTCCAGCTCCAGCTGTCTCTCTATCGTACCTTCCGTGACTCTTTTGATAAACGCTTTCTCTCTGGGATCCAGATAATCGTATTTATCCAGAACCGCTTTCATCAATTTATGGGAAAAATCCTGCCCCTTTTCCAGACTGAGCAGGATCTCCACTATAATCTCTCTTGTATCGGTCGTTGCATGATCACTCAAGATTAGTCTCTCCTTCTGCGATTGCCGCCGTACAGCAGGATCAGTCTGAGCAGCTGTAATGCGGAGGAGGCCGCTCCTGCCACATAGGTCAGAGCCGCTGCCGTCAGCACCTTTTTGCCGCCGCTTACTTCTTCACTGCCTAATAACCCGTATTCTTCCACCTTCACGATAGCTCTGTGGGAAGCATTGAATTCCACAGGCAGTGTCACCAGTTGGAAAATAACGGTCAGGGCAAATGCCCAGATACCAAGCTGGATCAATGTCTGATTCCAGCTGAGCAGTACTCCTAAAAAGATCAGAGGAATGCTTAAATTGCTTCCGATATTCACCACCGGCACCAGTGCAGCACGAATGCTCATGGGGGCATAGCCATGGGCATGCTGAATGGCATGTCCGCACTCATGGGCCGCAACACTGACCGCAGTCACCGAGGTTCCGTTAAAGTTGTTGTAAGACAGTCGCACCGTATCCGTCCGGGGATCGTAATGATCACCGTCATCGGAGTTCAGGCACTCGATCTGTACATTGTATAAACCTTCTCTGTTGAGAATGTTGCGGGCCGCTTCCGCTCCCGTCAATCCTCTCATATTCCGGACTTTGCTGTATTTGCGCATGGTGGAATTCACCAGTGCGCTGGCACCCAGACACAATACCAGTCCGACCAGTACCAGAAAATAAGTAGGATCCCAATAATAACCATATCCGTAATAGCCACCGTACATACGAAAGTCTCCTTTCTGTCAACACCGCTTACCCGATCGTTGCTTTTCGTTTCGTCGTATCCTAACGCTCGCCCAGAAGCTCTCCCGGCTGTACCTTTATCCCCAGCAGGAAATCGTGAGTTGTCATACGCCTTTTACCTTCCAGTTGCAGTTCCATCACCTTTAAGGAGCCTTCCGATGCAGCCACTTCAAAGGAATCCTTATTCACCATAAGGATCGTGCCCGGTGCTTCCTTATGCGCAGTTGCCATAGGAATGGCTTTCCAGATTTTCAGCTGTTTTCCATGATAATGCGTATATGCACTGGGCCAGGGAGTCAGTCCACGGATCAAACGATCCAGTTCTGCCGCTGTTTTCGTAAAGTCCAGTTTTCCCATCTCTTTGGTGATCAGGGCCGCGTAGCAGGTCTTGGTATCATCCTGCTTTTCCGGTACCAGTTTGCCTGCCTCCAGCAGAGGCAGTGCCTCGGTGATCGCTTCCCCGCCCAGCACCATCAGCTTGTCATGCAAAGTTTCAAAGGTGTCCTCCGAAGTAATGGGGATTTTCTTCCGGTACAACATATCGCCGGTGTCCAGTCCCGCATTCATCTGCATGATGGTCACACCAGTCTCGGCCTCTCCGTCGATGATCACTCTCTGGATAGGAGATGCCCCGCGGTATTTCGGAAGGAGGGATGCATGGATGTTCAGACATCCGTATTTTGGCAGATCCAGAATCTCCTGAGACAGGATCTGTCCGAACGCCGCCACGATATAAATATCTGCGGGATATTTTTTCAGTTCCTCAATGGCTTCCGGTGTCTTGATCCGACGGGGCTGGAATACAGGAATGCCATGTTTTACCGCACATTCCTTCACGGGAGGAAACTGTAATTCTTTGCTTCTGCCCTTTGGCTTGTCCGGCTGGGTCACCACTGCGGTGATCTCATGGCCCTGTGTGATCAGTGCCTCCAGCGCTCCCACGGCAAAATCGGGAGTTCCCATAAATACGATCTGCATAGTCTGTCTCCTTTCCGGAAAGCTTACTCTTCTTCCTCATCCTCGTAGGTCATATCCTGCAGCGGTCCTTCCGCCTTTTCCACATAGAGATGACCGTCCAGATGATCCAGTTCGTGGCAGATAGCTCTGGCCAGCAATTCTGTTCCCTCTACTTCGATGGGCTTCATATTCACATCCAGTGCTACCGCTTTCACATAATTAGGTCTGGTTACGATGCCGAACTTACCGGGTACGCTAAGACACCCTTCCTGTCCGGTCTGCTCTCCACTGCTCTCTACGATGCGGGGGTTGATCAGAATATACGGATCCTCTCCGGTGGTATCGATCACCACGATTCTCTTCAGGACACCTACCTGTGGTGCCGCCAGCCCTACGCCATTGGCATCGTACATAGTCTCCAACATATCCTCGATCAGTTCTTTGGTCCGGGGTGTCATCTCCTTGACCTCTTTGCAGGTCTTGGTCAGTACTTCATCCCCATATTCACGAATGTTTCTGATTGCCACAGTTCTTTACCTCCTATAACACGCTTACCGGGTCAAAATCAAATTGTATACTCATCTGTCTGGGCTGCCACTGTCTGAGAGTTTCCTCCAGTCTGTCCTTTACTTCCACCAGGACATCATACTCCGCATGCTTCACATAGAACACATACCGGTAGATATCATTGATCTTGCTGATGTTGGCAGGGGCAGGTCCCAGTACCTGTATCTTCTTATTGGACTGTTCTTTTTGCTTTCCTGACAAAAAGTCCATATTAGACTTTACCACATCTGTCAGTCTCAGGGCAAGCTGTTTTACATTTTCTTCCTCTTTCCCGTAGATCTGTACTGCCAGCATATGAGCCACCGGCGGGTAGCCGGACAGCTCTCTATACAGAATCTCCTCCTGATAAAAGCTCTCGTAATCCTGAGCCGCAGCACAGGTAATGGCGTAATGATCCGGCTGATAGGTCTGGATCACCGCTTCCCCGGGGAGCACCCCTCTGCCGGCCCGGCCCACCGCCTGGGTCAGAAGCTGGAAAGTCCGCTCTCCCGCCCGGTAATCCGACGCATTTAACGACAGATCCGCCGCCAGGATCCCCACCAGTGTCACCTTTGGGAAATCATGTCCCTTGACGATCATCTGGGTGCCGATCAGCACGTCCGCTTCCCCGTTTGCGAAGGAGGATAATATTTTCTCATAGCTGTCCTTCGTCCGGGTGGTATCCGCATCCATGCGTAACGTCCGCACACCGGGGTACAGCTCCTTTAGCTTTTCCTCGATCTGCTGGGTACCTGCCTTAAATCCCAGAATATATTTCGATCCACACTTGGGACAAAGCTTCGGCATCGGCTGTGTATAACCACAGTAATGACAGATCAGCCTTCCTCCCTTATGTTCCGAGAGAGAGACATCACAGTGCGGACACTTCATGACCTCACCGCAGGAACGGCAGGACACAAATCCCGCGTAGCCTCTTCGGTTTAAAAACAGGATGGTCTGCTGGCCCTTGTTCAGCCGGTCTGTCATCAGTTCCTGCAATTTTCTGCTGAAAATAGAACGGTTACCCTCCTGCAGTTCCTGTCTGAGATCTACCGTGTACACCGTGGGAAGTTCCCCGCCGGTGAGCCGCTTTGTCAGTTGAAACAGCCGGTATTCTCCCCTACCGGCACGATAATAGGCCTCCAGGGAAGGTGTGGCTGAACCCAGCACTACACTGGCTCCGTACAGTTCTGCCACTTCCAGAGCAGTCTCTCTGGCATGATATTTCGGAGTACTTTCACTTTTATAGCTGTTCTCCTGCTCCTCATCCATAACGATCAGTCCCAGATTCGGAAACGGTGTAAAAAGTGCGGATCTTGGTCCGATGATCACATCGATCTCACCTGCCTTGGCACGTTCGCACTGATCATATTTTTCCCCGGGGGACAGTGTGGAATTCATCACGCTGACCCGGTCTCCGAATCTCTGATAGAATCTGAGCAGTGTCTGATACGTCAGGGCAATCTCCGGGATCAGCACAATAGCCTGCCGTCCCCTTGCGATCATCTCTTCGATCAGCTGCATATATACTTCCGTCTTGCCACTGCCGGTAATGCCGTGGATCAGATAGGTCTGTCTCCTTCCGGCATCAAAATCCGCAAGCACTTCCGTAACGATGGTCTGCTGTTCCTCACTCAGCGTATTACGCACTGCCTCTACGGACTGCATTTTGACTGGATTGCGGTAGCTTTCAGAGCTGACCAGTTTTGCCGCGCCGCTTTTTACAATACTGTTCACTGTGGCAGCACTGACACCCAGTTTCCCCGTGATCCACTCATAGGGAATCGTTTCCTGCTCTGACAGGGCTTTTAACAGTCTTGCTTTGGCCACCTGTCTTTTCCGTTCACATTCTCCTAATAATGACAAAATCTCTTCTCTGTTCATCAGACGTACCAGCTGTCTGTGTTCCAGCTTTTTTACCGACTGTTTTGCCGGCAATACTGTCTTCAGTGCCTGGATCATGGTACAGCCGTAATTCCGGCGGATCCAGGCAGCCAGGACAATCATTTTGTCCTCCACTCCGGTCTCTTTTTCCGGCATTCCTGCGATATCCTTGATCTTCTCCGGAGCGAACTGACATGTTTCCCCAAAAGCCACCACGTAACCCTTGATGAGACGATTGCCGTTGCCAAACGGGATCATGACACAGGCTCCCGGCTCCAGTCTGCCCCGCAGACTCTCCGGCACCCGGTATTGAAAGGTTCTATCCAGTTTTTCGTGGGAGATATCTACAATGATATCCGCATATAACGTATTCAATCTGTTTTCCTCATTATTTTGCTGCAGATCCCGGAATATGTCCTTCCGCCAGAATATCCCGAATCAGATCTCTCTCATCCATGGGATGCTTCACCCCGCGGATCTCCTGGTAATCTTCATGTCCCTTGCCTGCCAGCACGATAATATCTCCGGGTTCTCCGTGTTCGATAGCATAAGTAATGGCTTCCTTACGATCGCAGATCTCTACATAATTTCCATCCGTTTTTGCCATACCTGTCTTGATATCGTCGATAATATCCTGCGGTTCCTCAAAACGGGGATTGTCGGAGGTAATGATGGTCAGATCCGCCAGCTTGCCGCTGACCTCTCCCATCTCAAAACGACGCTGTCTCGAACGGTTGCCTCCGCAGCCGAACAGGCTGATCAGTCTGTGAGGTTCATATTCCCGCAACGTGGTCAGCAGACTCTCCAGCGCCATGGCATTGTGGGCATAATCGATCAGCAGGGTGAACTGATCGGATACCTTGATCATCTCGATACGGCCTTTTACCTTTGCCTGCAACAGCGCCTTTTTAATGTTTTCCTCATCTACCTTGAAATGACGGCAGATGGCAATGGCCGCCAGCGCATTGTACACGCTGAATTTGCCGGGCATGGGCACTTCCACATCAAAATCCATCAGTCCGGCTACGTGGAAAGTCACGCCCAGTTCTCCGGGCTTATGCACCAGTTTCCGTTCTTCCGCCTGGAGCATACAGTGCTCTCCCATTCCGAAGTTCTCCAGTGTGCAGGTATGTCCTTCCGTCACTGCCTGCCAGTGCTCATCGTCACCATTCACAATACCTACCTTACACTGTTTGAACAATAATCCCTTGCAGTGCAGATATTCCTCGAAGCTGGCATGCTCGTTGGGACCGATATGATCCGGTTCCAGATTCGTGAAAATACCGTAATCGAACACAAAGCCCTGCGTACGGTGCAGCATCAGCGCCTGAGAGGATACTTCCATCACAACCGTATCCAGTCCTGCCTCCACCATACGGGCAAAATACTCCTGCAGCAGATAGGATTCCGGGGTGGTATTGTTGGCATGGATATGTTCGTCTCCGATGATCACTTCGATGGTTCCCACCAGTCCCACTTTATAGCCGGCATTTTCCAGAATGGACTTTACCAGATAGGTTGTCGTTGTCTTACCTTTGGTACCCGTGATACCGATGACTTTCAGCTTTTCTGCCGGATGGCCGAACCAGGCCGCAGAAATAAATGCCATGGCATATCTGGTATCCGCTACTTTGACCACCGTCACATCCACATTCTCCGGCAGTTCCACGTCTTTTTGCACCACTAGTACTCCGGCTCCCTGCTCTGCCACCTGTGCAGCAAAATCATGACCGTCAAAATTTGCTCCGCCGATGCAGAGAAATAAGCATCCCGGAACGACCTTGCGGGAATCATAGACCACCGCAGGGATCTCTCTGTCCAGTGTTCCCTGTACCAGCTCATATTCCAAGTGCTCCAGAAGCTCTGCTAATTTCTTGTTTTCCATCTTATTCTTATCCTTTTCCATAGAGGTATCCGCCTTTCTCTCAGGAATCTTTTTCACATACTGTATTTTATTTTACTCTTTTTTCTCAGAATGTACCACCCTTAAATTTAGTTGCATCTTTTGCTTTTTCCGAAGCAATGGTATAATATTACTGATTTTTATTTAAGGGGGAATTCTCATGAACGGTTTCTATGGATCTGCATTCGGAAATATCCTTGGCACACTTTATTTTCTTCTATTTCAATGTGTGGGGTTTCTGTACATAAAACGTATTTTTCCTAAAAAGGGACTTCTGTTCCATCTGCTGACCGGCAGTGTATCCGGCTCTGTTCTGTTGCAGTGGATTCCTGCTCTGTTTGCCTTCTTCTTCGGTTTTTCCATGACAGCTCATATTATGGCTCTGCTTTTCGTAGTCATTTGTCTGGTCCTGCTATATGTCTTTTACCATCCTGCCACGGCAGTATCTTCGACTGTTCCCACCAAAGACTACCGGCAGCTGTTGCGCAGAAATTATGCCTTTCTTCTGCTGGCAGGCGGTACCTTTGTTCTGTTTTGTATTTTGTTATCCACCCACACCATCCTGCCGAAGGACGACGGTCTTCATGTGGGGCAGTGTACTTATGGGGATCTGCAGATGCACCTGGGAATCATTACAAGTATTGCCAATCAACAGACCTTCCCTCCTTACTACTCCATCTCTCCCTGGGATAAGCTCTGCTATCCTTTCCTGTGCGACAGTATTTCTTCCAGTATTTACCTGTTTGGTGCATCCCTGCGCTATGCTTATATGCTCCCTATGTATTTTGCCTTTTTCCAGGTCATAACGGGATTTTATGCCATTGCCGATGTTCTGTTCCATGATTGCGCCAAATCTCTGGCTGCCTGGGTCTTATTTTTCTATAACGGCGGTCTTGGCTTCGTATATTTCATTGACTGGAGCAGAGAAGGCGGTTATAAATTCAGTGATATTTTTACCGGCTATTACACTACCCCCACCAATCTGGTCGACCGGAATATCCGCTGGGTCAATATCATCGCAGATATGCTCCTGCCACAACGTGCAACACTCTTTGGCTATGCGGTCCTGTTCTGTGCCATCTGGCTGCTGCTTCGGGCCATGCGGAACGGGGAAAAAGAATGTTTTCTCCCTGCCGGTATCCTGGCAGGGACATTACCTATGATCCATACCCATTCCTTCGTTGCCATCCTGATCTTAAGTGCCTGTTGGATGTTGCTGTGCCTTTACCGGTCCGTGCCGCATAATACTTCCCCGGCAGCGCATCCGGGAGCCGTTCTGCTCGGATGTTTCGTGACCTGTATGATTCTTCTGGAAATTCTGAACGAAAGTTCTGCTGCCGTTGCACCTGTACTGCTCTTTCGTTTTGGCATCCTTGTTGCGGCATCCCTCGTGCTATACGGTCTGTCCTTACTGTACCGGTGCTTTTCCGGTAAAAGTACAAACAATGATGCACTGCAGAAGTTTTTGACCACCTGGGGAGTTTTCTTTGGTGTGCTTCTGCTTCTTGCACTTCCGCAGTTATTGGAATGGACTTTTGGCCAGACAACGCAATCCGGCTTTTTGCTGGGGCATTTTAACTGGGGAAATCAGGGCGATACTTATTTGTGGTTTTATCTGAAAAACTGGGGTGCGATCCTGCTATTGTTCGTCCCTGCCATGATTCATTGTAAAAAAGAAGATTTTGATGTGATGTCCGGGGCATTTCTCCTGTGGTTTGTTGTGGAAATCATTTCCTTCACCCCTAACACATATGACAATAATAAACTATTATATATAACTTATATATTTGTCTGCTGCCTCAGTGCCGATTACGGAATTGATTTCCTGCGTTCTCTGAAAAGAGCCTCTTCACGATACCTCTGCATGATCGGCATGGTATTTCTTTGCACCTTTTCTGCCGTTCTGACCCTGTGCAGAGAGGTAATATCCGATTATACCGCTTATTCTTCCGCACAGGTGGAAGCTGCAGCATTCGTCGAGCAAAATACCTCTCCCACATCCCGTTTTCTTACCAACAACAGGCATGTAAATGAAATTGCCGCCCTTGCAGGGCGCAATGTATTAAACGGGGCGGGAACCTTTTTGGCAATGCACGGTCTCTATCACACAGAATATCACGAAGATTTCCGGACAATTTATGAGACTCCCGCTGTTTCTGCAGATCTGATCCGTACTTACGACATCGATTATATTGAAGTCTCTTCCTGGGAACGGGCAAGTTACGCTGTCGATGAAAACTACTTCCGTTCCGCCTGGCCCTGTATCTTTGACAACGGAGAAATTCAGATTTACCAGATCAATCCATAATTTCACACTTGGAAGTCGCAAGACCCTCCGCATCACTGTGGGATGCACTTCCGGATTTCTGGATCAGGCCGATCAGCTGTCCGGACATAAGCACGGTAAACAACGAATATCCGATACGTCTCACCGGAATGTAGCTTAAGGACATTACCAGTACGATCAGATCCGACATCAGATACACCCACTGGATCTTCCAGCCGGTAGCATGGGAAATACTCATGGCCAGGGCATCATCTCCGCTGGGGGCTCCGCCGATGCGCACGCACAGTCCGGCACCGACACCGACGAACAATGCTCCCACCAGCGCTGCCAGAAGGGGCATATTTGCCAGTTCCGGCCACAGATGAGGAAATTGCTCGCAGATTTTATAGGTTCCTGAGAATCCTGCGGTAGCCAGAGCCGAATAGGCGATAAATTCCTTGCCTAACAGCTTCCATCCCAGGATATAACATAAAATATTCATAATCCCTCCGGTAAACGCCGGAGAGATTCCTGTCCAATGCTCCAACAGCAACGTGGCTCCCAGCACACCACCCTCCGTTACTCCGGAGATGGAGTGCACGTTATATAATCCAAATGCCAGAATAAAACTTCCCAACAAAGTTATGGCACAATTTTTTAAGGTAATATTTTTCAGTGCCTGTCTCCATTCGTAAATCTGTGTTTTCATTTTTGTACTGCTATTCCTTCTATATTTTTATAATTTTTATCCATATCTTATATTATAATCCATAACTTCCGAGTGGTGTCAAGCATTATCGGAAACTATTTTGCTTTTCCAGACATCGGAAAGCCCCAGGCTGTTGCGCCTGAGGCTTTCCGATTTTCTTATGAGGGGGGGGAGATAGTGAGTTCATCAACTATCTGAAATATATATTACAGGGTAAATGTGTACAGAGTGTGTACGAATTCTAACTTAATTCTAAAATGTGTCTTGAGGTTTTATAAACTGCGGTAAGTTTCTCTCCGGACACCAAAAAGCCTCAGGCATCGTACCTAAGGCTTTTCGGTTTCTTATGAGGGGGGGAGATAGTGAGTTCATCAACTATCTGAAATACATATTACAGAGAAAATGTGTCCATTTTGTGTTCGAAAAATAAAAAATTTAACAATAGTTCTGCATGACGAACTGTACTTCCGTTTTCCCCTTATAGGTATTCTGGCTGACCTGATATACCACGGACAATGGGAAATTCCCTTTCCCGGCATAAAGTGCCTCTTCACTTCCTGCACCGTATTTTTCATCCAGGAAAGCTCCCAGTTTCTCCATATCTCCAAAAAATACCACCGTCTGTGTCGTGCCCTCCGGTGTCTTCACCCGGAATCTGGCACAGGTCTTGTTGGCACCCATTTTAAAGCCCGCCTGGAAGACCAGCCCCTTCTGGGCAAACAAAGGACGTGGATTCCCGGTGCCGAAAGGCTCCAACAGGGCAAACTCTCCCGCCAGCGCATCATCCGCATACCCCATGGGCATTGCCACATCGATATGTACTTTCGGAATAAAATCATCCTCCGTCAAAGTGCATTTATTATTCAAAGCAGCTCTCAGCGCTTCAATATCCTCTTCTCGCATGGAAAGGCCCGCTGCCAGCTTATGACCGCCGTACTTGGTAAAATACTCTTTTACCTGCGTCATGGCATCATACATGTGATAGGCTTCTATGGATCGTCCGGAACCCTTAACTCCATCTTCTCCCTTGGTCAGAATGAAGACCGGATGATGGTATTTTTCTCTGACTTTTCCGGCAATAATACCGGCAATGCTCTCATGTACCTCCGGCAGATAGATCACCATAATTTTATCTTCTGCCATATGATGTTCCTGAATATACTCATCCGCTCTCTGAATTCCCTGTACTGTCAGGTTCTTGCGGCTCTCATTCAGGTCTTTCAGCTCTCTCGCCGCAGTCATGGCATCCGCCCTGGTAAAGCTCTGCAGCAGTTCCAATGCCCGTTTGGCAGTATCCAGTCTTCCCGTGGCATTCAGGCAGGGTCCCAGCACAAATCCCAGATGATAGGCGCTCAGCCGATCTGGCGCAATATCATTCACTTCCATCAGCGCCTTCAAGCCTTCGTTATATCCCTTCTGGATACGCTTCAACCCTTCCTTCACCAGAATGCGATTCTCATCTTTTAACTCCATAACATCGCATACGGTAGACAGTGCCGCAAATTCCAGTAACTCCTCCTGAATATTTACAAGTCCCGGATTTCCTGTCTTTTCCGTGATCGCCTGGATCAGTTTCAGTGCTACCACGCCACCACAAATGCCGGAAAAAGGATACGTATCGTCTGCTCTCTTGGGATCCACCACTGCCAGCGCCGGAGGCAGCTGTTCCTTCCGCTCACCGTTTTCTTCTATATATGGAACTTCATGATGATCCGTAACGATCACCCGCATGCCGAGAGAATTTGCCATTGCGATCTGGGGTGCCGCTGCAATTCCGTTATCGCAGGTCACGATCATACCGACACCTTCTCTTTTGGCCTCTTCGATCAGATGCTCATTTAATCCATAGCCGTCATGGATTCTGTGGGGAATAGCCGTGTCCACCTGAGCCCCCAGCATCTGAAAACCTTTGGTCAGAATATAGGAAGAACAGATTCCATCCACATCATAATCCCCGATGACCCGGATATGCAGCCCTTCCCTTACCGCTTTTAGAATTTCCTCCACTGCCTTATCCATATCCTTTAACAGCCAGGGAGAATAACAATCTTCCAGTTTCCCGTAGAGGAACTTCTGTATCTCACTCTCTTCCGTCAGATCCCGGTTTCTTAGGATTCTCGCCGTCACCGGACTGATATGAAATTCCTTCGCCCATTTATCAAAATCTGCCTTTTTTGCGGCTACATACCATTTTTCCATAGATTCTCCTGCTTTGTAACATTTGGAAATATTTATGCCTATAAGAATCTTTCATTCTATACAGACACATGGCTTATTATAGCATGAAAAAAAGCCTTGTGCATCTTCTCTTTTTATGCTATAGTCAATCCAATTTCTATATTAAATTTCTGATATCTGGCGTTTCGCCATTTTTTCAAGTAACTTTTAATTACACTAAGGAGGATTCTGCCTATGAAACACAAACAAGTATTTTCCATGAACCTTACCGGTCCTATTGACTACGGTTTCCGCAATGACTATATGTTCCGCGCAGCCCTGCAGCTAAGTCAAAAAGCTCTGACCGGTCTCATCAGTTCTCTGCTCCATCTGCCACCGTCCGCAATTAAGTCCGTCACCATTACCAATCCAATCGCCTTAGGTGCAACCATTGAAGACAAAGATTTTATTCTTGATACCAATGTCTTGTTGAACAATAATGCTCTCATAAATTTGGAAATGCAGGTAAATAACCTCTACAACTGGCCGGAGCGTTCTCTGAGTTATCTGTGCCGTAACTTTGATCAACTAAATAAAGGGCAAAATTATTCTGAATTAAAACCTGTGATACACATTGGTTTTTTAGACTACACCCTGTTCCCGGAACGCCCTGAGTTCTATGCTACATATCGGTTACTGAATCTTAAGGATCATTTTGAATATAGTGACAAACTCACACTATCTGTGGTAGACTTAAAGCATATAGAATTGGCTACCGATGCTGACAAAGCATATGGTATTGACAAATGGGCTGCTTTATTCCGGTCTATTTCATGGGAGGAAATTCTTATGACTGCTAAAAATGATGAATACCTGATGGAAGCGACAAAGACTTTATATAATCTGAATGCGGATGACATGGTCAGACAACGTTGTCAGGCACGAATGGACGCAGAGCTTCAGGAACAGTATCTGTTGAAAAAGATTGATACTTTGACGACTGATAATGATAAGTTGACTGCCGATAATGCCGCCAAAGACGCTGAGATCGAAGCTCTGAAAAAGGAACTTGCCAGTTTGCAGCAGAATGTATAACCATAACTTAACTTTAAAAGGAGCCGGAACATTTCGTTCCGACTCCTTTTTTGATTCCATTCTACTATCTGAAATCTTATTTTGCCTTCGGCGCAAACTTCTTTCTCAGTACATACCACAGGGCACCTGCAATACATACGGAAGAATAAGCACCACAGATGATACCTACCATCAGAGGCAGTGCGAAATCGCGGATACTGGTCACGCCCCAGATATACAGCGCACCTACCATTACCAGAGTGGTCAGGGAGGTAAATAAGCTTCGGGACAGTGTCTGGGTGATGCTGTGGTTTACAACATCCTGCAGGTCATCCTTTTTGGTCATGACTGCCATGTTCTCACGTACACGATCGAAGATTACGATGGTGGCGTTGATAGAGTAACCTACGATGGTCAGCAGACACGCGATAAAAGTATTGCTGACGGATACTCTTGCCAGTGCGTAGAAGGTGATCACTACCAGCACATCGTGAAGCAGACAGGCAATACTGCTGACACCGAAACGGATGTCGCTGAAACGGAAGCGGATATAGATCAGCATGCAGATGATTGCTACTGCTACTGCCAGGATCGTATCGGACTTCATTTCATTACTGATGGTGGAACTGATGGTCTCGGAGGTGATCAGCGTCTCATCCACGCCAAAATTATCCACGAACATCTGATTCAGTGCCTGTCTCTGATCCACATCCAGAGAACCGGTCTTGAAGATAACTTCGTTGGAGCCCTGTACGGTCTGGATCTGAACTGCACTGCCGGTGGTGCTCTCGATCAGAGGTACCATCTCGCTGTTGATCTCTTCCAGCGTATAGCTCTTATCAAAAGTGACAGTAGTTGCGGTACCACCCTTGAACTCCAGGCTGTAATTCAGTGCATCTCCGGTGTTCATCTTGTAGACACCCATGGTGATAAATCCAACAGCGATCACTGCCAGAGACAATCCGAAGAAAATACCCTTCTTGCCGAGGAAATTCACAGTCTTGTGTTCCTTACCTACACCATACCACTTAGGATCCTTTAATCCCAGTGCATAGAAAGCTTTCATAATGTACTTGGTCACTACCAGTGCAGTGAACATGGATAAAACGATACCCAGTGCCAGGGTCTGTGCAAATCCCTTGACAGTACCGGGACCTAACAGCCACAGCACTGCTGCTGCGATCAGGGTAGTCACATTACCGTCAATGATAGCGGACAGCGCCTTGTCATAACCGATCTGCATGGCACTCTTAACAGTCTTGCCTGTTGCCAGTTCCTCACGGATACGGGCAAATACGATAACGTTGGCATCCACTGCCATACCGATGGACAGGATGATACCTGCGATACCGGACAGGGTCAGGGTCAGGTCAAAGCCGTTCAGCAGCAATACTACCAATGCCACATAAATACCCAGTGCAATGACAGAAGCAAATCCGGGCAGAAAATATACTGCGATCATGAAAACAGCCACTACGATAAATCCGATCACAGCTGCTTTTAAACTGGTGGAGATTGCTTCCACACCCAACTGTGCGCCAACTACCTTGGAATGCAGCTCTTCCAGCTCCAGCTTCAGTCCACCGATACGGATGGTGGAAGCCAGGCTCTCTGCCTCTTCATAGGAGTTCATAGGAGAGATCTGTGCATTACCATCGGAGAACACACCTTTTACGGAAGGAACACTTACAAAGGATCCATCATAGTAGATACCCAGGGTCTCGCCCTTCTCGTAAGCATTTCTGGTAGCCTCTTCAAACTTCTTAGTGCCTTCCTCCGTCATCACCAGATCTACCGCATAAGTGGAATTGCCCATCGTCTGGTCCTTGATAGATCCTGCGGTAGCAGTCTTGACATCTGTACCCTCCAGCATGATGGATCCATCTGCCTTCAGTTCATCGATGGTCTTATTCAGAGCGTACGCATAGCTTACATTGCCCTGTGCATCGGTTACTGCCTGCATAGAGTAGTTCGCATTGCCGTCCTTGTCTGTCTCTGCAATGAAATACAGGGAACCGGGACGTCCCAGCTCTTCCAGGATCTTGTTGGCATCTGTTACACCGGGAATCTCGATATTGATACGATCGGTACCCTCCTGGTATACAATAGCCTCTTTACTGTAGTTCTCAACACGCTTCTGCAGCTTGGCAATGGTATCTGCCATGTCCGTTGCATCCGGCTCTTCATCGCCGACTACCTGGTAAGTGATGCTGACACCACCTGCCAGATCCAGTCCCAGACTGATGTCTGAAGCACTGGCAGTTCCTTCCGCATCTACGCCATACAGATCCACATAGCCAACGCCTAACAGGACCAGAAGGGCACAGAGCAGAATGATGATTGCTTTACTTTTCTTCATCTTTCCTTTGTCCTTTCTATTCTTCTGAAGCTTCTGCTGCTTCCGCAGCCTTCAGCATGATAGCACATTCGATACGCTTTCTCTGCAGCTCACAGCCGATGTCATACGCATCATTGATATTGCCATGGAAATTATAGGAGTTCGCAGCACATCCGCCGCTGCAATAGAACTTGGCAAAACACTTCTTACACTTGTCCTTTGCATAGACATTACAGCATTTGAACTCGTCACGGATATCATCTCTTACCACACCGGTATCCACATTGCCCATGAGGAACTTCTCGTTACCCACGAACTGATGGCAGGGATACAAGTCTCCCCAGGGAGTAACCGCCAGATATTCGGTACCGGATCCGCAGCCGGAGAGTCTCTTGGCTACGCAGGGACCGCCCTGCAGATCGATCATAAAGTGGAAGAAATTGAAAGCCTTGCCCTCTTTCTTACGCTTGATCATTTCTACTGCCAGTTTATCGTATTCTTCCTTTAAGATCGGAAGATCCTCTTCTCTGATGGCATAATCATCCGTAGGCTGTGCCACAACGGGCTCCACGGAGATCTGTTTGAATCCCAGATCTGCCAGATGCAGAACGTCCTTGGAGAAATCGAGATTATTGTGGGTGAACGTACCACGCACATAATAGTTCATCTGGTCTCTGCTCTCCGCTACCTTCTGGAACTTGGGAACAATGATGTCATAGCTGCCCTGTCCGCCACGGAAAGGACGCATCTTGTCGTTGATCTCCTTACGTCCATCGATACTCAGCACGATATTACCCATTTCCTTATTCACGAACTCCAGGATCTCATCATTTAATAAGATACCATTGGTAGTCAGGGTAAAACGGAACTTTTTATTGTTGGACTTCTCTAAGCTTCTGCCGTATTCTACCAGCTGCTTTACCACATCCCAGTTCATCAGTGGTTCACCGCCGAAGAAATCCACTTCCAGGTTCACACGGTTGCCGGAATTGGCTACCAGGAAATCCAGTGCCTTTTTGCCGACCTCAAAGCTCATCAGCGCTCTTCTGCCGTGGTACTCACCCTCTTCCGCAAAGCAATATCTGCAGGCAAGGTTACAGTCATGGGCAATGTGCAGGCACAGTGCCTTGACTACGGTCTGGCGCTTCTTAAAATCAAAAATGTAATTCTCATAAATATCGGGAGCAAACAGCTGTCCTGCCTTCTCCAGCTCCAGGACCTCGTCCACCGCTTCGGTGATCTCTTCCTGGGGATAGGGGATATTTGCAAGATTCAGTACGGCGGCCTTGATAGTATCCGCATCCTTGATGCCTTCCGTTACCAGAGGCTCTACCAGCGGGATCATATCATACACAATATCATCTACCACATGGACAGAACCACTGTTCACATCCATAACGATATTATAGCCGTTGCTCTTATACTGGTGTATCACAGTTCTATTCCTCTTCTTTCTACTTCTTATTGCTTAAAACACATTAACATTAACTATTCGGAACCCCATTCGTAAAATCGTCCTCCGGACTTTCCTGAATAACATGCCTGCATGTTATTTGCTCATGTGGTTACTTCGCCGTATTTTGCCAGACGTATCTTCTTACGTATGCAAGCATCCGACGAAGAATACGCTGTCAAATTCGGCTCCGAATAGTTAACAGAGAATAAGCAGCGACCTGAATCGCTGCTTACGTTAGTCTCTTCTCAATTTCTTAGATTATTTAATCTTTTCACAACTCTGGTTTCCTACAGTGCAGGAAGTCTTACATGCAGACTGGCAGGAAGTCTGGCACTCACCGCAGCCGCCCTTTTTCATAGATTCCTTTAAATCTCTGGTTGTTAAAGTCTTAATATGCTTCATTAAAAATAGCCTCCTTATGATTTCAAAGCGCCTATAGACGCCAGCGTGTATATAAACATACAGACACGCAACTCATTTTTGCTCATTATATCATGTATTTGGCATTTGTAAAAGCTTTTTTTCTCAAAAACCGTTAAATTCCTGTCCATTTCTGTATTTTACCCCAGCATACCGCCCAGTGTCCCCCCGGCCACACACAATACCATTGTGGTCCAGAAGGAATTGCCCAATGCAGTTTCCGGCGTTTTGATCAATACGGATACCACCGCCAGTATCACGAAATATGCTGCCCCTAGCAGTGCTCCCCAAAGAAACTTCTGCGTCTCCATCTTTTTTCCTGCCAAAAATCCCGCCGTAAAGGTAGTTACGACATAAATAGCAGAGATTGCAATGGTCACCATTCCTTCCGTCAGATGCAATTTATACAATAAAAGTGCCAACAGACATAAAAGCAACAGTGTCAGCACATAGGATGCCAGCAGACATTTTGCCAGTGCAAGCACCGGAACCCCTTCTTTTCTCTCTACTCTTTTTTCCATGTTGCTCCTCCTTTTTACCTATGTAAAATGTATATTCAAATCATTCGGAAAACTTGACAACTATTCCTGTCCTATTGTATATTGTTGCTTAATAACTTATAAATGGGGCTTATGCCTACTACTATTATTTAAGAAGGAGTGAACTTTTTTGGATACCTCTGGTGTCATACAACTTGTTTCTATCGTAATTCTGATTTTTCTATCCGGCTTTTTCTCTTCTGCCGAGACAGCGCTGTCCACGGTCAATCGTGTACGAATGCGTACCCTGGAAGAGGAAGGCAGCAAGCGTGCTGCACGCGTCAACAAAGTCCTGGACAATTACAGTAAAATGATCAGTACCATTCTGATCGGCAACAATATTGTCAATCTGACTGCATCTTCCCTGGCAACAACATTAGCTATGCGAATCAATCTGGCTGTAGGTATCGCAACCGGTGTTCTGACCATTGTCGTGCTGCTCTGCGGCGAAATCGTACCCAAGACCTGGGCAATACTGTATTCTGAGAAGCTGGCCCTGACATATTGCAATGTAATCTATTTTCTAATGCAGGTGCTCACGCCGGTCATCTTCATTGTGGATCTGCTGTCCCACGGTATCATGAAGCTGTTACATATCGATCCCAACAAAAAAGCCAGCACCATGACTGAAAGCGAGCTGAAAACCTACGTGGACGTCAGTCATGAGGACGGTGTCATCGAATCCGAGGAACGCAAGCTGATCTACAATGTGTTCGATTTTTCCGATGCCCACGCCAAGGATATCATGATTCCACGCATCAATATGGTAACGGTCAGTCTGGATGCTACTTATGACGATGTTCTGGCAGTTTTCCGGGATTCCATGTATACCAGGCTTCCGGTCTATGAGGATGACAAGGACAATATTATCGGTCTGATCAATATCAAGGACTTTATCCTGACGGAGGATCAGAGTGCTTTCCATGTGGGAAACATTTTGCGTGATGCTTACTATACTTACGAGTACAAGAAAATCGCAGACCTCATGTATGAGATGCGGGAAAAGACCACCAATGTCTCCTTCGTATTAAATGAATACGGTGCTACCGTTGGTATGATCACTCTGGAGGATCTGTTAGAAGAGATCGTCGGTGAGATCCGTGACGAATACGATGAGGACGAGGAAGAACTGATCCAGAAGATGTCAGAAGATACTTATCTGGTGGAAGGCAGCATGAAGTTGGATGACATCAACGACGTTCTTGGAACAAATCTGACCAGTGAAGATTATGACTCCATCGGCGGTCTGATCATCGACTGTCTGGATCGTCTGCCGGAGGATGGTGAGGAAGTTACCCTGGAGAACGGTATTCACTTGAAGGTACAGGGTATCGACCAGAACCGTATCATCAAGGTACTGATGACGATTCCAGAACCCAACGAAGAACATGAGGAACACAGTTCCGAGACCTCTGAGAATCACGAATAACTCTGACGGTTCCGCAGTCCCTGAGGCACACGGACAGTTCTGGCACTCCCGCAGCTTTTGAGATCCACGAACCGCACCGGCACTTCCGCTCTTTTGAGATCCACAAACCGCACCGGCACTTCCGCTCTTTTGAGATCCACAAACCGCACTGGCACTTACGCTCTTTTGTGAATTATGAATGGGAATAACGAAAGGAATACAAATGTCACAGGATAAAAATACACAAAACAAGAAAACAAAAATGACTTCCAAACAGATCTTCGCGATCATTGGAATTATTCTGCTGGTGCTTTTATATGTCGTGACGCTTTTTGCGGCGATCTTCGACAGCTCCGCCAGCCACGCGCTATTCGCCACCTGCCTGCTAGCCACCGTGGCCATCCCTCTTCTCATCTGGATCTACACCTGGATGTTTGGAAAACTGACAAACCGCTCCACCTTCGCAGACTTCCATCCGGAAGAAAAGGAGAACGAAAATAAATAGCAAGTTAGTTTGGTGTAAAAAGCCCCAAAACAACGAATTCCGTACAAAAAAGTTCCG
>OOCJ01000212.1_pt1 | contig 54624 bp, 57 predicted proteins | sample 1671481 | NCBI WGS metagenome assembly OOCJ01 (sample SAMN06348161, study PRJEB24527) | human gut metagenome | biome: human gut; feature: ankylosing spondylitis patient; material: feces | host: Homo sapiens | place: China | collected 2015-10 | reverse complement strand
ATACTAAGTTCCAGTTTTTGGGTGAATGGACTGGAATTTAATTTTCCAATTCACCTTAACATAAATGAAAATAATTGATATAGACATTCTCAGTGCTTTTTTTTACAATGAAAGCAGTAAAAAAGAAAAGGAGGATTTTTATGGAATCCGTTTTACTATCCGCACGCTGTACTGCCAACACCGCAACTGTGTTCTGGAATAAGCCGGAAAATGCCAATGCCGACACAGTATATGAAGTTTCTCTCGATGGTGGACATTCTGTTCACACAAATCGGACACATTATACATTCACAGAATTGATACCCAATACTGAATATTGTGTTACTGTCTACAATATCGGCAGTATCCGCATCTGTACCTCACCTGCACGGCACCGCATCTATGTAACGGAAGAACCCTACAATGCCGTGGGTGATGGAAAAACGCTGAATACTGCCGCACTCCAACAGGCTTTTACAGACTGCGGACCAAATGACGAAGTATACTTTCCCGCCGGAATCTATCTGACCGGAGCTCTTAATCTACATAGTTGTATGGCCGTGTATCTGGAGAAAGATGCTGTTTTACAGGGAAGTTCTGACCCCACAGATTATCTGCCTCGTATCTGGAGCCGTTTTGAAGGCACGGAGCAGGAATGTTACCGCAGTCTTTTAAACGCCGGACAGCTTGATCATACCGCAGGTGCAAATTGCGAAAACATCCTGCTTTATGGGAAAGGAACCATTAGTGGCGGTGGGCATGTTCTGGCTGAGCGCATGATCGATATCGAACGGGAGAATCTCAGGGAATATCTTGCCCAAAATGCTGCACTGGTTGCCACCTGTGAGAATGACCGTACCATTCCGGGACGTGTCCGCGGACGACTTATTAATTTAAGCAACTGCTCCCGTATTCGTATTACAGGGCTGACTTTACAAAACGGCGCAGCATGGAATGTCCATATGATCTACTGTGATGACATTGTGACTGACCACTGCACGCTACGCTCTGGCGGTATTTGGAACGGCGATGGCTGGGACCCGGATTCTTCCACAAACTGCACGTTATTTGCAACGGAATTTGAAACCGAAGATGACTCCGTTGCCATCAAATCCGGTAAGAATCCCGAAGGTAATGCCATTAATCGTCCTACAAAGCATATCTGCGTATTTGACTGCCACAGCAACGGCGGTCATGGTATCTGTATTGGCAGTGAAATGTCTGGCGGTGTTGCAGATGTGCAAATTTGGGATTGCGATATAGCTGCCTCTTCCAATGGCATTGAAATCAAAGGAACCCCTAAGCGTGGCGGATATGTGCGCAATGTCACTGTACGCGACTGCACCTTCCCCCGCCTGCTCATTCATTCTGTTCCATACAATGATGACGGCATTCCTGCTCCAGAGCCGCCTTATTTTGAAGATTTCCACTTTGAACGGCTGCATCTGACCGGGCAAAAACAGGAGCACGGCACAGTGGAATCCGTTGCCCCCATTGAAATTGATGGTTTTACTGCACCTGGGCATAAAATCAAAAATGTACTTTTGTCAGACTGTGTACTGCCGCCGAATGCGAAGCTTCTGCTTTCGAGATATGATGCACTGACAATTTCCAATTTGCACACGGAAGAGGCTCAAGCTACATCCCGATACTCCGCAACATTATGATTATGATGTCGGGGTCAAAAGCCCCCGACTTTGATGCCTACGGATTGTTCCGTGCTACGCACTCCCACAATCCTACCCAATATTCGCATATCGTGGGATTATCATCCCACTTTTATGCTCATATCGGGGCGGGTCCTAAGGTCTTTCACCCACCTATGAGCAAGCTCATGTGGGCTTAGACCTTTTGACCCTGGCATCATGATTATATTACAATGGAGAATATAACCGGCAGCATCGAAAGCTTTCTCAACATAAAACCCTGGACACAGTTTTGGCATAGACTCTGAACCAAGCCAGTATCAGCTGATGAATTTTTACATTCTACAATTTAAATATTTACCATTTTTACAAAGCGGGTGATTGTCAATGAATATGAGTAAAATCGATATGACACAAGGTTCTATTTTAGGCCGCGCAGCACAGTTTGCATTGCCGATCTGCATCGGAAATATCTTACAACAGTTATACGGAACCGTTGATACTTTGGTCATCGGTAATTTCTGTGATGCATCCGCTTTGGCCGCTGTGGCCACAAGTTCCCAGCCACTGGAGATTCTTTTGTGTATCTTTCTTGGCATTGGTTCCGGAATATCCATCCTGATTTCACAGGCGGCAGGTGCCTCCGATGCCGATCGACTGCGTAAGCTTGCACAAACCGCAGTGTTTTTTCTGTACGCTGCCAGTCTGCCGCTTACGTTGTTAGGCGTAGCTGTCGGACCGTTTCTTCTAAGGCTGATGCAGGTGCCTGCCGATGCCATGCCCTATGCCATTGTGTATTTGCGTATCACAACGTTAGGCATTCTCGGCAATATGGGATATAACTTTAACGCAGGTATTTTACGGGGTCTGGGAAACAGTACTTCCTCGCTGTTATTTCTTGGCATTTCCTGCGTTACCAATATTGTTCTGGACCTTATACTGACTGCCGGTTTAGGAATGGGCGTCACCGGTGTTGCCATCGCAACTGCTGCCTCACTGTTTCTGTCCTGGATATTCAGCATCTTCTACATCCGTCATACTTATCCTGCCATGAATTTTCCGGTTTTTGCGCATGGTTTTGACCTTCCTATTCTTCATGAAATGTTAAAGATCGGCCTGCCGCTCGGACTGAATACCTCACTTTATTCTGTCGGTCATGTGCTGCTTCAGGCTCTTTATAACACACTGGGGTCCACCTTCGTAGCCGGATGCTCCGTTGCCGGTAAAGTCAGCGGCATTGCTAATATTGCCATTACTTCCTATTCTTCTGCGGCTACTGTGTTTGCCGGGCAGAACCTTGGTGCCCGGAACTACCGTCGTTTATGCCGTGGGGCATGGCAGATACCGCTCTGTTCCGGCATCGTCACCCTTGCAGGGGGATTACTTGTGACTGCTTTTTGCCATCCTCTGCTAATGCTGTTCAGCCGTGATCCTGCCGTATTGGCTTTTGCACAGCGATATACTTATCTTGTTCTGCCATTCACCTGGGCCTACGCCGTGTTCAATGGCATTATGTGCTTTATCAATGGTATCGGAGAGATTCGCTATCCCACCATCGTAAATATTCTGCTATTATGGGTTGTCCGAATCCCTGCCGCTTATCTCATCATGTATGCCGGCTATGGCGAATATGCCATGGTCAGTGTTTCCGCCAGCTTTATTACCGGCATGATTGCCATGCTCTTCTACTTTAAATCCAGGCGCTGGGGCGCTATCTGCGCCCTTGCAAAAAAACAGGAATACCCACCATTAATTACTGACTTGCCAGATTCATAAAAATTTACATACTTCCTAAAAATAATCACATGGATTTTCCTTTTGTCCTGCCCTATAATAAGCGCAATTACAGGCCACAGGGCAAAAGGAGGACTACCATGTTATATCCAATCATGAACCGCTCCCGCAGCTTGATCGATCTGAGAGGGGTATGGCAATTCCAATTAGGAGATGAGAAGGAACCGGGAGATACCTGGATCGAACCCCAGGCGATGGAAATGATCTGCGTTCCGGCCTCTTACAATGACCAGAAGGATGATCCGGCTTACCGGAATCATTACGGCTGGGCTTATTACGAACGAACCGTGGAGCTCCCGGCACTTTTGTGCGGAAGCAACGGACAACGTCAGGTACTGCGTTTTGATGCCGTGACCCATGTTGCAAAAGTTTATATCAATGGGAAACTGATTATGACACATAAGGGTGGTTTTCTCCCCTTTGAAGTAGAGATCACGGATCTGATTCCGGAGGATGGGCACCTTACCATCGGTGTCGCTGTGGACAACCGGATCAGCCACAGCACTCTGCCCATCGGCAATGAGGGCAATATCGCCTTCTTCGGCTCGGACAATCCAGGCATTCCCAGTGTAGAAGCCGCAAAGCTATGGAGAAAAAAGCAAAATCTTCCGAATTTTGATTTCTTTAATTTTGCAGGCATCAACCGTCCGGTACGCATCTACAGCACTCCGGCCTCCTACATCAGAGACATTACTCTGGTCCCGTCTATCGAAGGTGACACCGGCGTCTTAAATTACGAAATTCTCACGGATGGGATGGATAGTGACGCTCCTGTCACTTTAAAAATCATAGACGCGGAAAGCAACTGCAAAGCAGAAGCCACCGGCCGAAAGGGAGAGCTTCGGATCCCGCAGGTCCATCTCTGGCAGCCTTATCCCGGCACTCCTTACCTGTACAAGGCGGAAGTTCATTACGGAGAGGACTGCTATACGGAAGAATTCGGTTTCCGCACCGTAGAGGTGAAGGGAACGCAGTTTCTGATCAACGGGGAGCCTTTTTATTTCAAGGGCTTCAGCAAGCATGAGGATTCCTTTTTCCGCGGAAGAGGACTGGATCTTTGCCTCGATGTAAAGGATATTAATCTTCTACACTGGATCCATGCCAACTCCTTCCGCACCAGCCATTACCCTTATGCGGAGGAGATCTACCGGCTCTGTGACAGAGAAGGTATCGTTATTATTGACGAGACGCCCGCCGTGGGCATCGGTGCCGGAGAGAGCTGTGATCCTTATAAGACATTTCCCATAAGAGAGCATCACGAGCAGGTCCTGCGGGATCTGCTCGCGCGAGACAAAAATCATCCCTGCATCGTCATGTGGTCCATGGGAAACGAACCGGATACCGAGCATTTCCCGGAATCCGCCTACGATTACTGGCATTCTCTCTATGAATTTACCCACCGGCTGGATCCTCAGAACCGCCCCGTGACCTTTGTCTGCTGCCAGAATAATTACGAGAAGGACATCGTGACCCGGACCATGGATGTGGTCTGCTTGAACCGATATTACGGATGGTACAATCTGTCCGGTGATCTGGAAGCTGCCTCCTATGCATGGAATATGGAGCTGGATTTCTGGGAAAAAATCGGCAAACCTGTGATGATGACGGAATACGGTGCTGATACTCTCGCCGGGCTCCATAACTGTACGCCGGAAATGTGGAGTGAAGAATTTCAGGTAGAACTTTATAAAATGTACAGCAAGACCTTCGACGGAAGAGACTTTTTTATCGGGGAACAGGCATGGAACTTCGCCGATTATGCCACCCTGCAGGGCTGTATGCGCGCAGACGGCAACCGGAAAGGCATCTTTACCCGAGACCGCCGTCCGAAACTGATCGCCCATTATTTCCGGGACAGATGGGAGCATATTCCGAATTTCCATTACAAGAACAAGAATAATTCATAAGATGAGCCACTTAAAAACAGCAGCGATACCTGACATATCGCTGCTGTTTCTGGATTTATTCTACGGTGATGGTGTACTCCCTGCGGAATACCCCGCCCGCCTGCAGAGTATTGCCATACTCCCGCTGTTCCAGGCTGCCGTCGAAGGTCGTCCGGTCGCATCTGCCGTACCAGGGCTCGATGCAGATAAACGGTGCTCCCTTGCCTGCGGGAGACCACAGCCCGAATAACGGAGCGTCAAAGCTTACGGTAAGGTAAGGCTTTTTGTCCGGGGTACACAGGCTCACTACGGAAGCCTGACGATTCTCTACAATCAGAGCATCCCTGTCAAACAGATGCTCTGTAATCTGCGCATAGCCGTTTCTCACCGGCAGTACATCCTTTTGCTGTCCCATGAGTCCTCGTCCGTCATCCGCCACCAGTCCGTAAGTCAGATCTTTGTCGGCATCAAACTTAAAATAATATTCCGACTGCTTTCCTTTTCCATTCACAGGACACATGAATGCGGGATGTCCTCCGATAGAAAAGTACAGTGTTTTTGTATCCGGATTTTCCACCTGCCAGATGACCTTCAGATTTCTTCCTTCTAATTCATAACCTACTTTTAAAATAAACTCGAACGGGTACTTCGCTTTGGTTTCTTCATTAGATCTCAGGGAAAACCATGCTTCCGTCGCCGTCTGTACATCCACGGCAAACTCCATATCTCTGGCAAAACCGTGCTGTCCCATGGAATAGGTCTTTCCTTCATAATGATATTCCTTATTTTTCAGGCTTCCGACAAAGGGGAACAGTACCGGTGCACTTCTCTTCCAGAATTTCGCATCCGCATTCCACAGATACTCGGTATCTGTTGCTTTCCCCTGAATGCTTGCAAGCTCTGCGCCAAAGCTGTTGATGGTTACTTTTAAAGCTTCATTTTCCAATACTACCTGCATATTAACCTCCATTCCGCAGACGATTCCTTTTGTCGGAGGATACGTACCTCTCCTCTGATATTGTACAGATCTCTATCTGTTATCGGTATTATAACAGACTTCCTATACAAGGACAACCGGTGCGCTATCTCTCTGACAATCCGGCTGTCTTCAGCCAATGTCCGGACAAATATCTGCCCACAAAACAGATCACTCGGAAGATCCAGTCCAGTACCATGGCGATCCAGACACCGATGGCTCCGTAACCCATGTTCACACCGATGATATAGCTGAATCCGATACGGAACACGAACATGGAAAAAATAGACAGCACCATAGTAAACCGTACGTCATTACAGGCACGAAGCATATTCGGCAGAACAAAAGACGCCGGCCACAAAAACATCGCCATACCGTTGTGGATCATAACCAGAATATAGGCTAACTGCGTGGTCTCCGGGCTTAATCCGTAGCATTTCAGGACCCACGACAGACACAGCAGGATGACGCTGTTTACCATAAAGGTACACAAGTAGGTAATCTTCAATAATTTTTTCGTATAGTACCGCACCTGACCGGAATCTCCGGCGCCGACACAACGGCCAATTACCGTGATCATTGCCAGATTCATAGCCTGTCCCACGATACAGCCCATGCTGTCTAAGCTGTTCGCCACGCCGTTGGCAGCGATCTGCACAGTTCCGAAACCCGCGATAATGCTTACCACAATGACACGTCCCAGCTGGAAAATCCCGTTTTCAATACCACTGGGAATACCGATATAAAAGATCTTATGAATCACAGGCCAGTCAATCCGAAATTTTTCTTTTAACAGATGCACTTCGTTGGACGGATTTTTCAGCAAATGATACAGGATAAATCCTGCCACCGCACGGGAGATCAGGGAGGGGATCGCCACACCTGCCACGCCCAGTCCCAACACATAAACACCCAAAGCATTACCGCCGATGTTAATGATATTTTCCACCACGGAGACCTTCAGCGTGATCTGGGAATTTCCCATGGAGCGGAACAGCGCCGCACAGGAATTGTACAGGGCAAGGAACGGAAAGGACAGTGCCGAGATCATCATATAGATCACAGCATTATGAAATACGTCCGCTTCAATTTTACCGAAAAACAGGGAAATGATGCCATTACAGAACACCATGATCAAAATCGATATACCGATCGTAATGCATACCGATGAAACGATCAACTGTTTTGCAGATTTGCAGGCGTCCTCTTTTTTCCCGGCTCCGAGGAACTGGGAAGTCACCACCGCGCCACCGGTAGCCAATGCCGCCAACACACTGATGATCAGGTTATTGAACATGTCGATCAGGGATACGCCGGAGACCGCCGCCTCGCCCGCCGAAGAGATCATGACGGTATCCGCCATGCCCACAGTGATTGCCAGTGCCTGTTCAAATAAGAGTGGAATGATCAGTTTTTTCAGATCATCTTTTGAAAATAGTTGCTTTGTTGTACTTGTTTCCATAACGTTTACCTTTTACTACTATAGATTCCCCCACCAATCATATCTCTTTATCAGCTGACCATTTATTTTTCTATATGATACAGCCTAAGGGAATTGTCCCATGCTGCCTTGCGCACTTCTTCCTCTGTGATCCTCTTGATCTGCGCCATGGCAGCGATCACATAGGGAATATTCAGGGAACTGTTGCGTTTGCCGCGGTTCGGTTCCGGTGCCAGATACGGGCAATCCGTCTCCAATACAATGCGATCCATGGGAATGTACTCTACCGCTTCCTTCAGCTTCTTTGCATTTTTAAAAGTCAGCACGCCGCCGATTCCGAAGTAGAATCCCATATCCAGGAAAATCTTTGCCGTCTCCTTCGTATAGGAATAACAGTGAATTACACCGCCGATCTCCTCCGCGCGCGCCTCCGTCATGAGATCCACGGTATCCTTCGCCGCATCCCGGGAATGAATGATAACGGGCTTTCGGATCTCTCGCGCCAGATCCAGCTGCCGCAGGAACCACTTCTTCTGTGTCTCGTGATCCGGCTCCGGCCAGTAATAATCCAGTCCGATCTCTCCCACCGCCAGGCATTTCTTTTTCCGGCACTGTTCCTTCAGCCAGGAATAAGATTCCTCATCCAGTTCCGCGGTCTCGCTGGGATGTACGCCGATGGCTCCGTATATATAATCGTACTGCTCCATCAGCTCTAACACTTTCCGGCAGGATGCCAGGCTCGCACCCACATCCACCACCCGGGCAATGCCCTGCCCCGGCAACGCCGCCAGAAGCTGTTCTCTGTCATCGTTAAATGCGTCATCGTCATAATGCGCATGCGTATCAAATATCGCAGTCATGTGAAATCTCCTTAATCAGGGTATCTATGCAAAAAAAGAACCGTCCCCGGAGCTCCTAAGTCTCCAAAAACGATTCTCTCGAGTGCACCGCCAGGGGCTCGAACCCTGGACACCCTGATTAAGAGAAAAGGCTTCCAAGGGATATTTTAAGTCGTTTTTTAGCGGTTTACGCTACGGGAACCGTGTGATATAATAGGCTTGCTGTTGACTCTTTCCAGCAGGAAGGAGGTGAGCGTCTTGGAGTTATTAGTCTCTTTTATTATCTCCGTCATAGCAAGTGTAGTCGGCTACTACATATGCAAATGGCTGGACGGTGATGAATAGCAACAGTCAGCCTAGCAACAAAAAGCCCCGGGGTAGCATCCCGGGGTTTTCTGCGTCTTGAAGTTAGACATTAGTCTCTCTTTGGCTAAGTTCAATATAACACGGGTTCCCGAAGTTGTAAAGAGAAATTTGTCGGACAATTATTTTTCTATTTCCTTCCAGGATGATTCTACAAAGTCCTCATATCGCAGATCTTTGTCTGCAGGATCTTTTGTGTCCAGTGGTCGCATATTCCAGTTATTTTTGATAACCGGCTTTCCTGTCCCTCTCTTCTTGCTCCGTTTTCTGGTGGTGGTGGGCGTTGATTGGGACTGATCCGTCAAGATCTTGAATACCAGGTACCCAAACATGACAATTAAAATTGATAACATCATTGCTATTCCTTCATTCATAGTGATCCCCCTTTTATCTATGGTGTTTTATCCAAGCTTGGAAGTTGATGATTCTGGCTCCGCGCTTTCGCCTTCCGCGGTTCGCATGATATAGTGCTTGCCCCGGTCATCTGCCTGGCGGTAGTAATCAACCAGAAGTTTCTCCTCTGGTGTCAGGTTCCCGGATTCTTTACCAGTGAGGAGCCAGTCTAGACTTAAGTCTAATCTTTCGGCTACAAGTATTACTTTTTGGGATCCCGGTTCTTTTTTATCCCATAGTCGTATTGATCCATTTCCAAAGCCTAGTTCTTTTTCTAAAGCATTCATTGATGTGCCTTTTTCTTTACATCTTACTTTTATTCTCTCGACTATAGACATAAATCCTCCCTAAAAATATCGACTAAAGTATAGTTTTTGTGTTGACATCTCGAATATAGTCTAGTATTATAATCTTGTAGGACAGATTTTAGCCTACTAAAGTATATATACTCTAAATTGTAGCACAAACGCGTTGAGAAGAAAAGACCGGTGATGGTAGACCCAGTGAGGAGCCGATCCGGAGAAAGTGAGGAAGTTTGATGTTAATTGATGTGCATGTAAATTATTATCGTGTTAATCGTGTGGTCTCTGTGGAAGCCAGTACTCTCCGCGTAGAGGTGAAGCGCTTACGGTCTGATCCCAGTTTTATCTGTTATAACCTAGTAGGTACTACCGATCAGGGGCGTCTGCTGATCCGCAGCTCTGAGAATGTTGCTGAATTGTTAGATCTGTATGATGCTTACATGGATCAGGCAGAGGAGAAGCGCAAGGCGGCCGGGGAGCAGTTGTCCTTTGCTGACATGCTGGGGGGTGAGAATAGTGCCGGATGATTTAGTAAAGAAGTCGATCCGGCTCCCGGCTGATCTGGATGCCTACGTTGATCAGCAGAAGGGCACGACCTGGACGGATAAGCTCTGCAGGATCCTGGAGGACTATCGCTCCGGGGAAGAGACCCGGGCGGAACGCATGGCATATTATAATAACTGGATCAAGGCCAGCCAGAAGAAGATCGACGAACAGAACCGGCAGATCTACACCGTAGCCCGGGCGCTGGATCACCTGCATCGTGCCATGGAAGAATTTAATGACTTACCATTTACTTAATATACTGTATATCCTTTTGGGGAGACAATGCCGGAATGAGGTGCACCCGTGATGGCTGCATCCGGCTCCGGTACCCCTGCCGATGCTCCGGCGGGGCTTTGCATAATAATCTTCCCTTTTTAACGGTGTCTGCTCTTAGGTAACTGCCTTTTGCAGAGTGCCGTGGAGCGTCATCGTACCTGTGTAAACGGGTGGGCAAGTGCCGTCATTGGCTGCTGTGGATAACCCTGTGTGCGGGTTGTGGGCAGGCTGTGTATAACGGCTGCCCTTGCCGTTATACACAGCCTGTCCATGAGCCGTGCACATCGTTATCCATGGCAGCCTGGCAGTTGTCCAACGTTTGCATAGGTAAATAGCGGGTCAAGGGGCTGGCCCCTTGCAGGTACTTAGGGCAGCGCCCTGAGCCCCCGGAGGGACACTCCGCCCCGCCAGCATACCAGCCGGAGCATCGGCAGGGGTACCGGAGCCGGAGGCGGTCGGAACCAAGCACTAGAAAGGAGACTATCTTGTCACAATCAACCGTACTTACAGATACTTCCAAGTATGTCATTGACTTTACGGAATCGGATGTCTCACAGTCCTTTCTGGATTGGCTTTTGAAACGTTATAATACTACACCGCTGACAATCCGGCTGCTCTGCAGGCAGACCGGCGGTGATTATTACAAGGTCATGTCCTGGTATCACAGACGGTATCATTATGAACTTGACCTTATGGAAACTATTGTAAACAATAACCCTTTTTCAAACATGGAGGAAAATCAAAATGGCAAATGTATCCTTAACAAGTAAAGCGAAAATCGTGATCTTATTTGCGAATCAGTATGATATGAAAGACGAAGACGGCAACAAGCTTGCCGGATGCTCCGTTCATTACATGTTCTGGGGTGAGAACGGTGAGGTTCTTGCATCCGAAGCAGAGTTTGATCCTACCAAGCCGGTAGGTATACAGCGTGCAAAGTGTTCTGTAGACTCTGTGCTGCGTAACAAGATTGTAGTAGCCCCCGGACTTTATGAAGGTACTTTCGAGATGACCGTAGGCTCCGATGGCAAGCCCGTCAACCGCCTGCGTGATGTTGCCTTTATCTCCCATCTGGAGATCAAACCGAAGGTTCTTCCCGGCTTTATAGTCCAGGGCATGATCCAGCCGGAAGCTCCTGCTCCGGAAGCTAAGGAGCCCGGAAAGGCTGCTAAATAATGGACGAGGTTGTAACCGCCTCCCCCGGGGAGGATTCCCCTTTACTTAATACAGAAGCTGACACGGTCTACCTTCCTGTCACCGTATCCGGTGGCAATGCGGAAGTGATAGCCGGCAGCGAAACCGGTGAAGGTGCTGCGGTAGATTCTCCGGAAGGCAACAGTCCCTACACTGTTGTCTTCTCCGCAGATGCACCGGATTATTCCGAAGCTCTGCAGCAGATCCATGAAGATCTCCTGCAGACGAATCAATATCTGTCAGAGCAGGCCGATACCATGGCAGAGCAGCTTACAGTCTCCAAGGATCAGATCGTCAAGATCCAGGAGAACATACTGATGATATCTATCGGTATTGGTATCATTGCCGGGATGCTTATCATGCTGGGCCTGTGGAATGGGAGGAAATGATGGATATTTTTACTTACGTGTCTATTGCATCGCAGTGTATGATCATTGGCGCCGTCTGCGAATGCGTAGCTATACTAACGGGATATGTATGTTTCTACATATTCCAGCTCATAGAAGGAGGAAAATGATATGCCTTTATTAACTGTTACTGCTCTTGCTGAAACTGGTGCAGCTGCATCTTTCGATGTTGCCGCTATCATGCAGGCTGCTGTTACCAGCGTTCAGGGTGACTTATTCAAGGTTCTGGGTATTGTGGTATCCGCTGCTGTCACCATTATCGGTGCCGGTGTTGCTGTCAGATATGGTATCAGATGGCTGAAGTCTCTGCGCAGTGCGTAAAAACTGAATAGTGATCAACCGGGAAGGGTGAGGAGCTGAAGCTTCCCGCCCTTTTTTGGTGCTGTCGGACAAAAATGAAAACCGGGAGCCGCTGCAGCATGACTTTTGTAGGACAAACTTTGTCGGACAAAATCGCTGCAGGTTTGACTCTGCAGTGTGACTTTTGTCGGACAAGCTTTGTCGGACAAAATCGCTGCAGCACGCCGGTGATCTCCGGGACTTTGTAGGACAAGAAAGGTAAAGGTGGAGGAATGAGAACATGGTATCAGGATGACTATGTGGGTGGATTTATAGATGAAAATGGACATTTTGACGTCTGTGAAGAGTATAACCTCTCGGATGCAGATTCTGATAAATATGCTGTGGAAGTGCAGAACCATGATGGCTATTATGATTCCAACGGCAAGTATGTAGCTTTTGTGGAAGAGAGGTGATCATAGAATGGTAACTTATTTTGATGAGAAACACTGCAGGGAATACGAATGTATCTTTTACGATCCGGATGTCATTCTCTGCTGCAAGAGAAATTTTAAAGATCCTGCTGATGGCATGGATGCCTGTTGTGAACCTCCTGATGTTCGGGATGATGGCTTTCATGCTTTGTTAGATAAGAATTTTTCGGAGGGGGATAACTATGCAGAAAAGAATATCAGCGCTGTTGCTCGCCATGGTCATTGTGATCGGCAGCGTGCTGGGTGGGAATACATTGAAAGTCAAGGCTGCATCTGTCGCAGTCAGTGAAGAATTTGCCGTGGAGCTGACTATGATGCTATATAATCTGCTGGAAACAGTTGCTATATCTTCCGGCATCAAGGACGGACTAGATGATTACGAATCCGGATCCTCGCTTTATGATGCTTTTATTGCGTCTGTTGAAAGCATGGCTGAACCGCCTTTTTATGATACCGTCATAACGGTGGAAGATGGTTCCAAGATGACTGTAAAAGAAGCTTTGGATGCTGTTGAATCTACGCTCGGAAGTAATGCTTTGAAATTGCCGACTTCTGAAACGTTTGCAAAGTACCGTGTAATCTCCGGGACTGGCGGCAGTGAGCCGGATCCGACTCCTACTCCGTCCTCTGATCCGGATAACACTCCGGTGCCGGATACAGGATATAAGGATCCTTTTACATATATCCAAGATGTACTGGTTTCAAGTACGCTTCTTTCTGCTATGGCTGGAATTTTTGCAGATCTGTATGCCGGAAAAATAGAAGGAATAGATGCAGAAACTTTTTATCCTAATATTTTACCGGATGATTTTTTATATCATTTGACTGCTGTTAGAGATTCTACATCTTCTTGGCCTAGTCGTTTTGTTTATGTTTATGATTCATTATGGTCAGATCGTGAACTATGTGTTGTAAAGGATATTTCTGATACTAGCTCTTTTGTTTCCGCATATACTGGAGATACTGTTAATTGTTATAAATATTATTTTTTATTTGTGACATCGGATAAGTCTTTAGCTACTAATGTTGTATCTGCGCGTGTTAATGGATATTTGGATCGTTATCAAGGACAAAGTTATTATAATCGATTAAATTATAATAATGGTTCTATGTCTTTTGACTGTGCTTATAAGCAAAATCTTACTGGCAACTATTATGTATCGTTAGATACAAATATGAAAATTTTTGATTCGATAGAAAACTTTATAAGTTATTGTGAAACCGGATCTTTAACTGGCCTTTTGAATGGTGAACCCTATGACTTCCCGGATCTTGCGACCTCGACAGCGGAACGGCTGCAGCCTCTCACCGGCTATGAGTTTGCTCCGGGGCGGCTCCGTGGAATCAATGCTGCATTGTCTACGGCTGCCGCAGCTCTACCGGAACCGGGACTTGATCCGGCAGAAAATACAGAAGCCTATAAGAATGCTCTGAATGCTGCCCTGACTGCAGCCTTGCCGGAGCCAGCACCGGAACCTGAACCAGAGCCTGATCCTTCTCCGGATCCCGGCACTGACGGAGAGGGGGAATCTTACAAGAGAGATCTCCGGCTGATCTTCCCTTTCTGTATCCCTTTCGACTTTATACATTTTATCCAGGCTCTGTCTGCTGATCCGGTTGCTCCCTGCTTCAAGATCCCTATCAAGCTGGACTCCCTGGGAATAGATATGGTTCTGGAGTTAGATCTTGCCTGGATGGATCCGATTATGGAGATCTTCCGGTTGGGGGAGCTTGGCTGCTTTGTGATCATGCTCATGGCTGCAACAAAGAAAATGATAGGATGGTGATTTTATGGCAGATATGCAGGCGTTACTCAATGGCTTTTTGGATCTACTGATGAAGGCTTTCCCGACTTCTCCTTTTGCTGATACGATCGAGAAGTTCAGCAAGCTTCCTTACCTCGGTTATATTAACTGGTTTGTTCCTGTCTCTGAAATGGTTGCCATCGGCTCTGCCTGGCTGCTCGCCATTGGTGTTTATTATATCTACTCGATCATTGCCCGCTGGGTGAAGCTGATCGAGTAGTCAATAAGGGGGAATTATTATGATATCTTTGTACTCCGGGACTCCCGGATCCGGTAAAAGCTGCCATGCTGCCAGGGAGATTGCTCTCCGTCTGCAGCGTAAGGATTCCGTGGTGATCGGTAATTTTTACTTTAACACAAAAGCCGTAAAGAAATGTAAAGGCGTATACCTTTATGTCCCGAACCATCGTCTGGATCCGGACAAGCTGCTCCGGTTCTCCCGCCGTTTATCAAAGCATCTCGGCCGCAGGCTCCGGGAAGGAGAGGTTAAGATCTACATAGATGAGGCACAGCTGCTCTTTAACTCCAGGGAATACGCTTCCCCGAATCGGCGTGCCTGGCTGTCCTTCTTCTCCCAGCACCGGCATTATGGCTATGACGTGATCCTGCTCGCACAGTTTGACCGGATGCTGGACAGGCAGATCCGGGGACTGATCGAATACGATTTCATACACCGGAAGATCTCCAATGCCGGAAAGATCGGTGCTGTGCTCGGGTTCCTGAGCCGGGGGAATATGTTCGTCTGTATTAAAAAGTGGTATCCCATGAAGCAGACAGTGGATTCCAACTTCTTCTGGGCGAAGAAATCCGTCTATGAGCTCTATGATTCCTACAATCATTTTGAGTTAATTGACGAAAAAGCGAATAAAAAAGAGGTGCAGCGCATGAGACGGATGAGCGGGGTTTAAGGGGCCCCGCGAAGCCGGCGCAGGCGCTGGCGCCACGCCCTGTAATACGTGGTCTCAAAAACCATTGTCCGACACGGGAAAACGTGCTTGTATTCTGGCAAAAGTGGCAAAAAATAAATTTGCCCCAGAAGCCTTTTGGGCAAAAATCGAAAAATGCCGATTTTGTCCGACAAATTAAGTTTTAGGGGGTCGAAAATGCTCGACAAAAGACAATATAACGATAACATCCTATACCATGACATGCCGCTGGAGGATCAGCATGAGTGGTTCGGATATTCTCGTAACAAATTTTTACATAACATAGACACCTTTTACTATTCCGTGAAGTTCCGGAATGACTTCCGGCTGAAATCCAAGGATCCGCAGGTCGAGAAAATGCGCAAGTTCTTTAAGCTGCAGTATTCGTATCTGAACGGTAATGAAGACCAGCCGGAACTGTATCTGCCGAAACTCGGCAAGAATCTGTATCTGAAGCCGGTGACCTTCTCTCGGTTCTATACAACCTGCTTAAGCTATCCGGAGTACTTTGATATCTTTCTGGCTCCGGTAGTTCCAAAAGCGGCAGACGGTGGGGAGTCTGTCACCTGTGAGTGCGTGGTACAGATCCGAAGCTATATGCTCTGGATCATGGGCGTAAAGGATGCCTTTGAGAACAGTTATGAATATGTCAAGAACATAGCTGCATACTTCGGTCTGGAGATCGATTACGTGCAGGAAAACAGAGTAGACTACTGCTGGCACTCCAACTATCTGAAAGATCCGGAGACCTTCTTCTCACCGGAAAACTTCTACAAGATGCGTGTGGACAGGTTCAAGAATGCAACCTATGTCACAAACAAAGTCGGCTCCGAAGACTATGAGATCGACTACGTGGCACTGGGGAAGCGGTCAGATAAAGTATTTGTGCGCATCTACCAGAAGACCAGGGAAGTCATCGAGCAAAACTACAAGCCCTGGTTCTTCCAGATTTGGGAAATGAACGGATTGATCTCCAAGTATGACAAATGGGTCTATGAACGCTGCTATCAGAAAAAAAACTGGTTCTACCGGTATACTGCAAGACTGGAATTTTTCCTGGCGCACGGACAGGATCCGTATTATACAAATTATGTCCGGCAGATCCTGGACGGTACGCTGACCATTGAAGAGGATGCTCTGATCCGGTTGGCGGACAAGCTCACACCAAAACTCAACTACGTGGTGAATGTGGAGTATCAGACCATGCGCAGACATTCCAAGAGTTATGATCTGATCCCGTTCAAGGATCACCGGAACAAGGGCGAATGCAAAAGGATCTACGATTACCTGGATAACCGGAAGCTGATCATTGACTATCTGACGGAACGGGTTTTTAAGATGGTAGAGAAAACCGGGGATTCCAAGAAGTACCGGAGACCGTACTGTGGTTTCTGGAAAGCTCTCCGCAGCACACGCTGTATTGACATGAAAATGACACCGGATGAGGTGAAGCTGGTAAGGAACTACAACCGGAAGCTCTCCGTGGAGTCCATGAAAAAGCGTGTGATCGGGTCAGCGGTGACCCTCGGCATCTATATGCGTGGGATCAATGAGGACAGTCCTCTGCAGGACTGCTTTGAAGCACTTCTCCGGATGAATGACAATGACATCATGGAAGCGCAGAGATATAAACAGAAAAAACTTCGGCAGTTTAATGAGGATGAACTTGCCGAAGTCTTCGTATCATCTGAAAAGCACCGCTTCCGTCTGCTGGATGAAAGTGACGGCACTCTCTACGATTATGATAGTATAAACGATTTAGATTTGCAAGGGGGAAAATCACTTGACCATCCAACAGCTCCGTGACGTATACATAAACAACCGGAGTACTTACTGCAGCACGGATACTATACTTAAGTATACGGATGATCTGGATCTGTTTTTCCGGTTCCTGGAAAGTCATTATCGGGTAGATCCTGCCGTGAGCGGCTTTGATGCACTTACTGGATCTGTCTACATGGATTTTATCCTGGAACTGCGTACTAGGAAGATCAAGAACTCTTCTATCCGGAGTTATTGCAGATCTGTAAAGGCGTTTCTACACTGGACATATGAGAATAACTTTAGTCCGGATTATTTAAAGGGTGTGAAGCTGCCGAAGGATGATGCCGTGGCAGAGCTGCCATTATTCGTTGAGGATGTGGTAAAGATCGATGCGCTTTTCGACCGGGGCACAGAGCAGGGGCTGCGGAATTATTGCATCTTTCACCTGTTGCTTGACTGCGGCCTGCGCCGACAGGAAGTGTGTCATCTGCAGGTACATCATCTGGATCCGGAGCGGAACATCCTGCACATCGTCAATTCTAAGGAAAACAAAAGCCGGTTTGTGTTGATCCCGGACTTTCTGATCAGCGCATTGCAGGAGTATGACCAGCGCATCGGTATTACTTCCGGATATATGCTCCGTCAGCTTCGGGATCCGGAGTGTCCGCTTACATCTAACACGGTGAAGATGATCTTTCAGGATCTGAAGATCAGCACCGGTATAGACCGGCTTCATGCGCATCTGCTCCGTCACACGTTTGCGATCTCCTACCTGATTGGAGGCGGTAACCTGGAATTTTTACGTGTGTTCCTGGGGCATTATGATTATGCTGCAACGAAAACCTATGTCGCCATGGCTGCACAAATGAAGTTGCTTGGTGCTCCGGTGTATCAGCTGGATCCGATATTCTTCCAGCGTGGCTACTAGACACCATTAACAAGGAATCATGGTGTCTAGTGAGTTTCCGGGGACAAAAAAAGAACCGTCCCCGGAGCTCCTAAGTCTCCAAAAACAGTCCTCTTGAGTGCACCGCCAGGGGCTCGAACCCTGGACACCCTGATTAAGAGTCAGGTGCTCTACCAACTGAGCTAGCGGTGCATTTTCTGTGTCGTTGTTGTGTCTCCCGCAACGACAAGACATATGTTATCACATGATTTTAAATAATGCAAGTACTTTTTCAAAAAAAATTAAATATTTTTTTCGATTTTTTTATATAATAGGTGAAATTAGTGATTTTTGCGGGCTTCCTGACACTTTTTGCAATAGCCATAAAGCTCTAATTTGTGTCCGGTAACGGTAAAATCTCCGGTATCCTGCTCTAAATGCACATGTGCAAAGGGGCAGCTGGGCAACGGAATCCGCTTATGACATTCCAGGCAGACCGCATAATGGGTATGTTCCCCGCGGTTCAATTCGTATACTACGGTACCGTCTCCCATGAACGTAGTCTTCTCTACCATTCCGTGTTCTTCAAATGTTGCCAGGATCCGGTAGATTGTGGATACAGCATAATCGCTGCCTTCGTGTTCTTTCTCAATACGATTGTAAATCTGCACGGCGCTGAGGGGTTCGGTCGCTTCCTCCAGCACCTGATACACGCATTTTCTCTGTTTGGTCCATTTCAATCCCTTAGGGTAGGAAATATCATTGTGTTCACATTTATGTTCTTCCATAGATATCTGTCCTTTTATATCGCGATCCGGGGCATCCGCAGTGCTGCTCAGCTCGGTAACGCCCTGCGTTCCCTCACTGGACGGGCGTCGCCCTATCAAAATTGGATCTGCCTCTTATGCCTGCAAGCAGTCAAAGAGTCAGCTCTCAATTTTGGCACTGCTTGTGCCTACAGCCAGTTTATCACAATTCCTGCTAAAACGCCAATCACATATAAAATTCCCACGATTTTTAGATTTTCCTTTTTATCCGGATTCACGCGGAACAACACCAGCAGTCCTACTCCCGCGCCCACCAGCAATCCGGACATCATGGCTCCAAGGCTGATCACACCACTGATATACAATTGCGTTATGGTCACAGATGCTGCACAGTTGGGGATCAGTCCCACCACTCCTGCCAGCACAGGTCCCAGTACGGGACGATTCAGGATCAGTCCGGCCAGAACATCTTCTCCCACAAAATGCAGTGCTGTGTTCAGAACAAATCCAATGACTATAATGAAAAAGGTAATGTGAAGCGTATGCTTTACCGCAGATAGAAAAATGCCATCCTTTTCACAATGGCAGTTCTCATGCTCACAGATTTCATGAATGTGCTCTTCCTCTTCATGATCATTTTCCTCATGCCCGTGAACATGGTCATGAGGATGCATCTTCCTCTCCCGGACCAACAGATCGATCACAAATCCGGCTACCGCACCAATGGCCGCTTTCGCTCCCAGCACGCCCAGTACAAAGCGGATATCCATTTTCTCCGAAATCAGGATCGGCAGCATCTCATCAGAAGTGGACAGATAAATGGCTATCAGTGTTCCCAGGGTGATCACCCTGCCTGCATATAAGTTGGATGCCGCTGCTGAGAATCCACACTGAGGCAGCACACCTGCCACGCCACCGATCAACGGTCCCATTTTACCTGCTTTTCGCACCATATGTGTGGTCTTCTCGCCAGCCTTATGCTCCAGATATTCCATAGCCAGATAGGTCAGGAACAAAAATGGCACCAGCTTTATACTATCTATTAAAGTATCTAAAATAACTTCCGACATGACTCTTACCTTTCCATACTTTCTTTATCAAATGAATACTTAATCATATATTTGTTCTAAATGCAAATGAGTTGCATTTGCATTTAGAACTATAACACATTTTTTCATATTGTCAATATTTTAATTATAAAAAATGCGCTATGCTATGATAAGCTACGAAAAGCAAGAGAATGCACATCCGGGCAAAAGCCAGCCGGTATACCGTCTTATTATTGCACTTCGATCAATCTTCGATCAATCCTTTTTTCTTCCATGCTCCGCTCCGCCAGCGCAGCAGCATGCCGACTGCACGGCAGCATTCATCTGCTGTCAGACCGATATAAGCACCCACTACTGCCAGATGCAGCTGTATCCCCAACAGATACGTTCCTCCCGCTGCACACAAAAACATGAAAACAGCTCCGAGGATCACCGGAAATACAGCATCTCCACTGGTTTTCAGAGCATTCCCGTATACCAGATTTGTGACTCGTCCGGCTTCCAGGGCAATATCAATAAACATCAGCTTCTGCACTAGTTCTACCATACTCTTATCCTGCGTGAAAAAAGAGATCAGTACCGGGGCACTGACTGCAAACAGAAATTCTGTTCCCATCGCCAGTACCGCTCCGATTGCCGCAGCTTTTTTCGTCTGCTTATCACATATTTCATATTTCCCCGCACCCATGTACCATCCGGTCATAATAGCATTCGCCTGGGCAAGCGCACTTCCCACACAGAAGGATAAATTTGTGATCTGTGCCGTATAGGAGCGGGCTGCCACATTGATTCCTTCTGTATCCATCTGGTTCAGAAAACGAATCACCAGTGTCATCGCTACATTATAAATAATATTCTCCAAAGCGGAAGGTAATCCGATCCGGATGATCTTCCGCAAAATCTCTCCGGAATTTACCCTCTCCGAATATTTTTTTGCAGGGATCAGCCGCCGTACAAAGATCACGATCAATATCAGATTCACTACTTTGGAGATCACTGTTGCGGATGCAACCCCCTGCACGCCGAGGTGGAATCGAAACAGAAACACGGCATTTAATATAAAGTTTAAAATATTACCTGTCACAGTTGCGATCAGAGGCTGTTTCGTATATCCAAATGCACGCAGATATCCTGCCAGTATGGGAATCATCGCGTTCAGTATGCTTCCGCCTCCGACGATCCGCAGGTATTGTACGGCAGGCTCCTTCAATGCCGGTGCAATACCTACCACATACAGAATCCCATCGGAACAGAAAAACAAAAACACAGACATCACAACACCCAGGATCCCATTAAACCATAATCCCAGAGTCTTTGCCTGACAGGCGATCCCCGGTCTGCCCGCACCGATATTCTGTGTCATCACAGCCAGCATTCCCATAGAAACTACCGAATACATAATAATGAACACACCAATATAAGTATTTGCTGTTCCGACTGCTCCGACTGCCTGATCTCCCACAGAAGAAAGCATTAAGGTATCCACCATTCCGGACAACATGTAAAAGATCGTCTCCAGACACAGTGGTACAAATAATTGAAATAATGACTTATTCTGTCCTTCCATCGTATGTTTTATATCCTTTCTGCGGTTCCTATAAATTTGCATTTTCATTTTACAGTTATTCAGAATACTATTCCGAATAGTCTCTTCAATTTTTACATATTACTACTTTATCTCTCCTAAAACTTGCATTTTTACCACAGAAAATTGACTTATTTCTACTTTTATAGTAATCTGACCATAATATCCCCCGATCCACTTCACAGAAAGGCCTGCCTATGTACCCCGAATTAAGAGAAGAACGCATTCACGGAACAAAAGAATTTCCTTTCAGCTGTTATCACCTGCATGATATGCCTGCTTTTTTTCAGATTCCTGTCCACTGGCATCCGGAGGTCGAGATCATATATGTCCGCTCCGGCTCTCTTAAGATCATCATTGAAGGAGAAGAATACGAAGCGGCCGGCGGCTCCGTATTCTTTGTGAATCCCGGTGAGCTTCATTTTATGGGTTCCGCAATTCCGGGCGTAGACTATCATACCCTGTTGTTTCCACTGGAATTTATTTCCTTTCAGACGGACGATCTGTTGGAAACGGAGTTTCTCCTTCCCCTGCGTAACCATGAATTGCTTTTGCATCATAATCTTTCCCACGAAAAAAGCTGTCCTGACATCATTTCTCTCATCCGTGAGATCCTGTCTGTCAGACAGCTTCCAAATACATTGAGTGGGCATTTCCGATTACGTATTTTATTGTTGTCACTTATCCAAAAAATCGCTTCCTGCGGAACCATTAACCCAATGGGCTCCAAAAGGAACGATCCGATGCAGCGTGAGATACTGACTTATCTGCAGTATAACTGCACGGAACCCCTTCGGTTGGAAACCCTGGCAGAGCAATTTCATTTATCCGAAAAATATTTGTCCCGCTATTTTAAACAACACTTTCATCTGACCCTGACGCAATACCTGATGCATCTGAGACTGACCCATGCCTGCCATCTGTTAGAGAGCACCTCTCTGCCGGTTACAGAGGTTGCCCTGCAGTCCGGCTTCCCCAATGTAAGTCATTTTATCCGCTGCTTTCATAGGACATATCAGATGTCTCCGCTGCAATACCGTAAACAGCTGCCCTATCAATGATCGTTTTCAAGAGCTCTTCTTGCAAGCTCCAGGCATCCCATGATGCCCTGATCACCATGAAGAGAGGCCGGCACCACATAATGCTCCATGTCTGCAAGTTCATCCGTTACGATATAGCCATTGATGTATTCCTTAAGCTTCTTGCGGATAAGCGGGAACAACTGCTCCTGGTGCATGACACCGCCGCCTAAAATGATCATTTCCGGAGATACTGTCATAACATAGCAGGTCAGGGCCTGCGCAATGTAATCTGCCTCCAGCTCCCATACTTCCGGGCAATCTGCCAGGTCCACTGCTTTCCTGCCCCAGCGTTCTTCGATGGCAGGGCCTGCTGCCAGACCTTCCAGACAATTCTTATGATAAGGACATCTTCCGGCATAAGTATCTGCGGTCCGCTTCGTGATCAACACATGTCCGGTCTCCGGATGGAGCATTCCGTGATGCAGTTCGCCATTACTATAGATACCACCGCCGACACCGGTGCCGATGGTCAGATACATGACGCACTTTTTCCCTTGTGCCTGTCCGAAGGTCACTTCGCCGAGGACAGAACCATTCACATCTGTATCGAATCCCACGGGGCAATGAAGTGCCTCCTGCATCTGCCCAACAATATCGCAGTCCCTCCAGGCCAGCTTTGGCGTGGTTGTGATATAACCGTATTTTTCGGAATCTCTGTCCAGCTCAATGGGTCCAAAACAGGCAATTCCCAATGCATCAATCCCCTTGCCCCTAAAATAAGCGATCATTTTAGGAATCGTCTCCTTAGGCGTAGTTGTAGGAATCGATATCTGCTCATAAATTTCACCATTCTCATCCCCAATAGCGCAGACCATTTTTGTACCGCCGGCTTCCAATGCACCAAGACGTAATTTTGCCATATAAATTCCCTGCCTTTCCAGATTCTGTCTGTCAAATATATCCCGAGCTTTTCCTTCGGATTCTGCTCTCTGTGGTTAGTATAGCAAATCCTTTTCTCTCTGTTAATATCAATTTTTATTGCGTTTCTCTCACTTTTTAATTTTCTCTTTTCCCGGGAATCTTTCCTATGATATACTTGTTATACTGTTCTCAGTTACACACAAATTGCAGGAGGTTATATCACAATGAAAAAAATATGGATCGTCGGTTCCCTCGGTCACATGGGGCAGGCGTTGATCAGGTTGTTAGACATGATGGAATATGAATTATACGAAACCGATAAGGACGAGCTGGATATCACGGATGAACATGCAGTTTCCCTGTTCATGCACCGCAATCGTCCCGATGTCGTCATCAACTGTGCAGGATATCATCCTTCTGCCGGTGCAGCGCAGTCGGAGACAGATATGGCTTACAAGGTAAACGCCGTAGGTGCGAGAAATCTGGCGCAGTCTGCGGAGAGCATTCAGGCAAAACTCATACAGATCTCTACGGATGATGTATTTTCCAGCGCATCCGACACACCCTATAATGAGTTCGATGATGTAAATCCCGTAGGACTGTTTGCAAAATCCAAATATGCCGGAGAGAAATTCGTCATCCAACTGATGACCCGCTATGTCATTATCCGCAGTTCCTGGATCTATGGCATCGGCAAAGACTTTTTGAATGAAGTACTGGAAGCTGCCGCAGATCCCAAAGTATCCACCATGGAATTATGGAACAATGACCGCGCCGTTCCCACTTCTGCCGCTGAGCTTGCCCGGGTGGTGAAATTCTTCATCGACAACGACCATTACGGTATCTATCACGCCGTATGCAGCGGCGGTTCCTGCACACGCCTGGAATTTGCGAAAGAGATCCTGCGTCTTGCCGGAAAAGAAGACCGGCTTACCGTCACAGTAAAAGACGGCACCCCGGAGAAATATTCCGTACTGGATAATATGATGCTGCGTCTCACCGGCATCGAAGAACCCGATGACTGGAGGGAAACACTGGCCGCTTATATGAATGAGACAGGAGGACTGGAATAGTGGAAAAACACGAAAAAGAAAAGAAAAAACTCGGTCTGTCCACCAGAATTTTTATCGCCCTGTTAACCGGTGCGGTATGTGGTGTGCTGATCCATTATTATATGCCGGAAGGGTACTTCAGAGATACGATTCTGATCAACGGTATTCTCTATGTACTGGGCAACGGTTTTATCCGCCTGATGCAGATGCTGGTGGTCCCTCTGGTATTCTGCTCCCTGGTCTGCGGTGCCATGGCCATCGGTGATACGAAAACATTAGGAACTGTGGGTGTGAAAACGATCCTGTTCTATCTGTGCACCACTGCTTTGGCGATCTGCGTGGCACTGGGCATTGCCAGTCTGATCAATCCCGGCGTCGGTTTAAATATTGCGTTGCCGGAGGATGCCACCGAAGTCGCGACCACCCAGGTAGATTTTGCGGAGACGTTGTTAAATATTATTCCGAAAAATATTTTTACCTCTCTGTCCTCCGGAGATATGCTGCCGATCATCTTCTTTGCTTTATTTGTCGGTATTCTTCTGGCTGCCATGGGCAACCGGGTCTCCACTGTGGCGAACTTTTTCAGTCAGTTCAATGACATTATGATGGAAATGACGATTGCAGTCATGAAAGCTGCCCCTGTCGGTGTCTTCTGCCTGATTGCCAAGACCTTCGCAGGCATCGGCTTCGACGCTTTTGTGCCTATGCTGAAATATATGGGAAGTGTCATTCTGGCGCTGGCAGTACAGTGTTTCGTGGTATATCAGGTCATGCTGTTTGTGTTCACCCGCTTGAATCCTTTTAAGTTCATTAAAAAGTTCTTCCCGGTTATGACCTTTGCCTTCTCCACTTCCACCAGTAATGCGACGATCCCTCTGTCTATCGACACTCTGTATAAAAAAATCGGTGTCTCCAAACAGATTTCGTCCTTTACGATTCCTCTGGGTGCCACCATTAACATGGACGGTACTTCCATCATGCAGGGCGTAGCAGTTGTTTTCATAGCACAGGCTTACGGTATTCCTCTGACCCCGGCTGCCATTGCTACTGTCATTGCCACCGCGACGATCGCTTCCATCGGCACTGCCGGTGTCCCCAGTGTCGGTCTGGTCACCCTGTCCATGGTACTGACCTCCGTGGGACTGCCTACCGAAGGCATTGCACTGATCATGGGTATCGACCGTATTTTGGATATGCTGCGTACCGCTGTCAATATCACCGGTGATGCCGTATGTACTACTATCGTGGCTAAGCAGCAGGGTTCCTTTAACGAAAAGACTTTCCAGGCTGACAACTAATCGCCCATTTACAGCTTTCTAAACATCTGACATCACATAAAAATAGAGTGATGCATTCTGTTCTGTGTATAAACACCCAGTCAGATGCTTCACTCTATTTTTCATTTCCCGCAGCTATTCTATTTGAGTTTATTCAATTTTGCCCGGTTGGCAATAACGATCAGCCGCATATCCTGTGTCAGAGGTACTTCCGGATCGATATTGGTATTTACATTTTTTCCTTCGATGATCGCCACCACGTTAATGGAATATTTTTTCCGCAGATTCAGTTCAATCAGGTTCTTCCCGATCCACTGCTGTTTGACTTCCATTTCCACCATAGACACATCCTGGGACAATTCGATAATGTCCATGAAACCGGAGCTTAACAGATTTTTAGCCAGGTGGATCCCTGACTCACTCTCGGGGAATACTACACGGTCTGCTCCTACTTTCGTAAGGATCTTGCAGTTTATCTCAGTGCCGCATTTGGCGATAACGGTCTTTACGCCCAGTTCTTTACACAGCATGGTTGTCATAACGCTTGCTTCCAAATGATTTGCCATGGTCACAATGACCACATCAATATTCGCAATACCGATCTGTCTCAACGCTTCCGAATCTGTAACATCCGCACATTTACAGTATGGAATCTCTGAAATTGCCGCATTGACAACTGCCTCTCTGTTGTCCACCGCTACCACCTCTGCGCCGTTCTCGGCCAACTCCTTCGCCACACTTCTTCCATATCTTCCAAGTCCAAATACTGCATAGGTCTGATTGATTCCCATAGTCTCTTCCTTCCTGTTGCTTCGATCTGCTTTATCCGACGCTGATCTCTTCTGTCGGGTTCTTCACAATATTTTTGTTCTTTTTCTGCGTGCTGAATGCCACTACCAGAGATATGGGGCCGACTCTTCCCAGATACATGGTCACGATAATAATCAGTTTTCCCCAAAGATTCAGCATGGAAGTCAGGTTCCTGCTTAATCCCACAGTAGCTGTGGCACTGACTGTTTCATACACAATATCTATCACATTCGCCTCTGTCACTGCAGATAAAAGAATCGCAGACAACGACGCAATGATAAAAAACATACCTACAACCGCTACCGATTTATTCACCGCCTGCTTCGGAATATTTCTCCCAAAAAGCTCTGCATCCTCCTTATTACCTATGGTGGCAAACATAGATACCAGCAGCACTGCGATCGTAACTGTCTTCATTCCTCCTGCGGTTCCCACCGGAGAGCCGCCGATCAGCATCAAAAGCACCGAAATGATCGCAGAGGTATTGGTCAGATCCTCTTGTGGAATCGTGGCAAAACCTGCGGTTCGCGTAGTTACTGCCTGGAACAGGGATGCCCAGATCCGTTGCGGCACCGTGTAATCCTGCATCGTCAGAGGATTATTGTATTCAAAAATATAAAATGCCGCCGCTCCCACTACAATAAGTATTCCTGTCACCGTGAGTGCTATTTTACTGTGAAGCGTCAGCAGTCTGAAACATTTGAGCTTCTGGCTCCGGATATTTTTCAAAACCCGCAGTACATCCCACCAGACGATATAACCTAAACCACCCAATATGATCAACAGCATCGTGACCAGATTGACCATGGGCTGAAATACATAGCCGCACAGACTGTCTTCCGCCATAATATCCATTCCTGCGTTGCAAAAGGCAGATACAGCATTAAAAATTGAAATCCATATGCCTCTGAGTCCGTATCCCGGCACAAATACTGTCATGTACAAAAGAGCTCCGCATCCCTCCACCACCAGAGTACCTATGAGAACCTTGCGGAGGAATTTCACGATTCCGGAGATATTATTCAGATTAAATACATCCTGCAGCATCCACCGGTTACCCAGTCCCAGTCGTCTGTGCAGTCCCATCATCACACCGTACATGACCGTAATGACCCCCAGTCCTCCCAACTGGATCAGAAACAGGATCACGATCTGTCCCCAGATGCTCCAGGTGGAATATGTGGGAACCGTCACCAGGCCGGTCACACAGATGGATGTGGTAGCCGTAAATAAAGCATCTATATAAGGAACCGCTTCTCCGGTAGCTGAACTGATGGGTAATGCCAGCAGGAAGCTACCCACTAATATGGCACACAGAAAGCTAAGCATGATCTTCTGTGTCGTAGACAATTGTATTATTTTTTTACTGTTCATAACACACTCCATTCCGCCGATGCCTTATCTCATCAGTGGAATCGCTAATCAAATTTCACGGGTGCAATCCGCAATGCTATGATTATAACACACTTTTAGATAAAAAACTCCTATTGGAGACAGTTTGTTGCTGTATCCATCATAGGAGTTCTCTTCTGATCTTATTTTTCTTCTTTTATACTTTAAATCGGTAGCCCACACCCCAGATGGTCTCGATATACTGAGGTTTTGCAGTATCTTTTTCAATCTTCTCACGGATCTTCTTGATGTGCACGGTAACGGTGGCAATATCACCGATAGAATCCATATCCCAGATCTCACGGAACAATTCTTCTTTGGTAAATACATGGTTCGGATGCTCCGCCAGGAACGTCAGCAGATCGAATTCCTTGGTCGTAAACGTCTTCTCCACACCGTCCACATAGACACGCCTTGCTGTCTTATCAATACGGATACCACGGATCTCCACGATATCATTCTGCTGCTTCTGGTTGGTTCCCACCAGTCTCTCATAACGGGCCATGTGCGCCTTCACGCGGGCTACCAGTTCACTGGGGCTGAAAGGTTTAGTCATATAGTCATCCGCACCCAGCCCTAAGCCGCGGATCTTATCAATGTCGTCCTTCTTCGCTGATACCATGAGAATGGGAATATTTTTCTCCTCCCGGATCTTCTTACATACTTCGAAGCCGTCCATGCCGGGCAGCATCAGGTCCAGAATGATCAGATCATAATCGCCTGCCAGTGCGGTCTTCAGTCCCTCATCGCCGGTATTGCAGATATCGACCTTGAAATCACTGAGCTCCAGATAATCCTTCTCAAGATCTGCAATTGCTACTTCATCTTCAATAATTAAAATCTTACTCATTATTTATCCTCCATTTACAGAATGTCCTTGCATCATCGGTTATCATGCTATTTCTGTTTCATTCCTTATTGATTCCTTATTCATTACTTGGTTCCACCCGGCTGCAGTTCAATGTATTTTCTCAGGACAAAATGCATACAGGTGCCTTCACCCTCTTTGGCTGTTGCCCATACATAGCCGCCGTGATCCTCGATGATCTTCTTCACAATAGAAAGTCCGATGCCACTGCCGCCCTGGGCGGAATTGCGGGAAGCATCCGTGCGGTAGAACCGCTCAAAGATCTTCTGCAGATCCTTCTGCGCGATTCCCTTGCCGTTGTCCTCGATCTCTACCCGGATAGCATCCACTTCGTCGAGAATACGGATATCAATGTGCCCGTCAGGCTTGTCCATATATTTTACGCTGTTACTGATAATATTATTGATGACCTTCTTCATCTGCTCCGGATCCGCAATGACAACTGTGTCAGGAGATACCAGATTCGAATAGTTCAGCTTGATACCACGCTGCTCCAGATCCAGTCCGACTTCTTCCACACAGTCGCCGAAGTAATCTGCTACGTTGATCCGGTGGAAATTGTACGGGATCCGGTTATTATCAATTCCGGAATAAGTGGTCAGCTCGTTGATCAGACGATCCATATCAATGGCTTTATTGTAGATGGTCTTGATGTATTTGTCCATCTTCTCCGGCGTGTCTGCCACGCCGTCCATGATTCCTTCCACATAACCCTTAATGGCTGTGATAGGGGTCTTCAGATCATGGGAAATATTGCTGACCAGCTCTTTGTTCTGCTTCTCATGCTGAATGTTCTCTTCTGTGGATTCCTTCAGCCGCAGACGCATATCCTCGTAATTGCGGTAGAGATCACCGATCTCCCCCTTGGCATCCGTCTCCAGAACATAATCAAAGTTGCCTTCCTTGATCTTGCGCATTGCCACATTCAGCTCATTGATAGGTTCAAATACGCCCTTGTGGATCCACTGGGTCAGCATCAGGCTGGTGAAGATCAGGATCACAATGATCGCCACGAACATATCGATCAGCAGATGTCTCGAGATCAGCGAATTGACCTTCGTGACGATAAATACGCTGCCCGGTGTTCCATCCCGGAAGGTGAAATCAATCTGTTTTACATACTTCTCCAGTTCATTGTAGAAATATCCGCTGTCATCCGACAGATTCTCGTCACCATAGGCAGGCAGTTTTTCAAAAATCTGCTGTGCGGCTTCTTCATTGCCGGCATAATACAGCTTATCACCTTTTCTTACAATAATGTAAGTAGACTTCCGCGATACCTCCTCATTGATATGATCCAGATATTCTTTATCTTCCAGCCTGCTGCTGTCTTCCTTCACCTGGTCCAGCAGCACATAATACGCCTGATCCGTGGTGTTGGTGAATTCCCTGAAATTCTCCGACATCATGGAATAATCAATATCCGTCAGGCTGAGACCCTGAGAGTAATTCATCAGGTAAATGGCAATCATTACAAAAGCCATGATCGTCAACAATAACGGAAGTAATATAATACTTATAAATGTTACACGAAGTCTTGTTTTAAATTTCATATTACTCTTGCCTTTCAGCAACCTGCACGTGAATAATTTATATTTTATACTTTACTTTCGCTCATTATAGCATGATTCCCACCTTCTGTGTATAAAGGAAGCAAGAATATCATTAAAAAAATATAAACAAAATTTTTTCATTTTTCTGTTGACATTATTCTCGCATCATGTATAATAAGCTTATAAGAAACAGTAATCATTACTATTATCGAGAAAGGGGCTTATCATGGCACTGAAACGAAGCAGACAACGGGAAATGATCAAATCCTTTCTCATGGGACGCAAGGATCACCCTACCGCTGATGTGATCTATTCTAATCTGAAGCAGCAGGATCCGAACTTAAGTCTCGGTACCGTCTATCGTAATCTGACTCTGTTGTCGGACATGGGAGAGATTTTACGACTCCGGGTCGGTGACGGTGTTGACCATTTTGATGCTGATACTTCCGAACATTATCATTTCGTGTGTACGGAATGCGGAAGCGTCATTGATCTGGACATGGATAGTATTGATTCCATCATGGAGACAGCCGGAGAGAGATTTGACGGCCGGATCCAGGGACATGTCACTTATTTCTACGGCACTTGTCCTGCCTGCACCAGGGTTGCTACGGAGTCCTAGTTTTCTGAATGAAAACTGGCTTCGTTCCATAATATATTTGTGCTTATAAAGCACACGCAAAAAGAGAAAACTAAAACAAAACATTTCATTAGAGAAAAGGAGAAAAAATTATGGCAAAGTATGTATGTCAGGTATGTGGTTATGTTTATGAAGGTGATGCGGCTCCCGCAGAGTGCCCCATCTGTCACGCTCCCGCTTCCAAGTTCACCAAGCAGGAGGAAGGCAAGACCTGGGCTGCTGAGCATGTAGTAGGTGTAGCGAAAGGTGCTCCCGAGGATATCATTGCAGATCTGCGTGCGAACTTCCAGGGTGAATGCTCTGAGGTTGGTATGTATCTGGCAATGGCAAGAGTTGCTCACAGAGAAGGTTATCCCGAGATCGGTCTGTACTGGGAGAAGGCTGCTTACGAAGAAGCTGAGCATGCTGCAAAATTCGCTGAGCTGTTAGGTGAAGTCGTAACCGATTCCACCAAGAAGAATCTGGAGATGAGAGTAGATGCCGAGAACGGTGCTACCGCAGGTAAGTTTGATCTGGCTAAGAGAGCCAAGGCTCTGAACCTGGATGCTATCCATGACACCGTACACGAAATGGCTCGTGACGAGGCAAGACATGGCAAGGCATTTGAGGGTCTGTTAAAGAGATACTTTGGCTAAGCTACAAGCCATGCAAGGATAAAATAAAAAGTCACTGGGAGGACATTTATGTACTTCCAGTGACTTTTTATTTTAGATTTATACGGCGCCTGCCCTTATACGGTTCCGGAGATCACCAGCGTGCTGACACCGGGGTTGATCCCCCACGCTCCCGTAACGGGATCCTGGGTATAAGTCGCTGCGGGTACGGTAATACCTCCTGCGGTTCCGGTAAATAATCCGGTAGTCGTATCATACGTATAGTTTGTTCCCTCTGCCCATGCAGTCCCATTAAAGTTCACAGTCAGATTCTCCAATACGGGATTAAAGGTATCCGTGATCACGACACCGGTAGCTGCATCCGCTGCCGTATTACCCAGATTCTGTATCAGGAACGTATATGTCAATGTTCCATTCTCTGTCACAGGTACGGGGCTGACGGACTTTGTGATCGTAAGAAGCGGTCCGCTTGCCGCATTTACTGTCTCGTTCACAGTAACAGGAGTGACCCCTGCCCCGGCAATCGTCGCCGTATTCGTAATGGAAGCCTCTGCTGCCAGCGGCGCATAAGAGTTCACCTCAGCCTCATAGGTAAGTGTCACATTACCTCCCGCAGGCACGGTAATTCCCGTGATTGTCAGAGGAGGGCCTGCCGTTACAGCCGGTGTTGCCTGTAAAATTCCGTTTGCATAGTATTTTACGGTCCCCGGAATATACGTCAGAGGTGTCAGTTCTCTGGCATTAAACAAATACTCTCCCAGATTATCCGTTACTGTAATTCCGTTAAATGCAGTAGTGCCTGAGTTCACAATGCTGATCACATACGTCACATTTTCATTCTGCCCGTAGGTATCACGCACTGCTGTCTTGGTTGCAGACAATACCTCCGTGATCTCGCCCACTGCTATATTGGAGTTTGTAATCTCATTTCCATAGCGAAGCTGTGCCTGATTTGTAAATCTAGCCATATATTTTTGTATCCTTTCATTGTATTTGGATTTACTATAATATATGACTGTTTTTAAGAAAGTTGACGGATTCTGTCACTGCATTTCTTGACTTTCCTCTTCCACCTCCGTATGATGGAATCACAAGCATTCACTTGCGCTGCCCCAAAAATAATGAGGATTCAATATGAAGAAAAAAGTATTTAACATCATTCAGATCGGAGACAAAAGTAACCGTCTAAGCCGGCTCTTTGATATTTTTATTACTATTGTTATCTGCGCAAATATTCTGGTGACTTTTCTGCAAACCTTTGATGAGCTTGCTCTTTTATTTCCGGCATTTCACGTGATCGAGGTTATCACTATTCTGATCTTCTGTGTGGAATATATTCTGCGGATCTGGACTGCGGACTATCTATATCCTGATAAAAGCGAGTTCCGCTCCCGGCTGCGATTTCTGATCTCCTTCGACGGGATCATCGATCTGCTGACAATTTTACCCTTTTTCTTCCTGTCCGGTATGGTCATCTTCCGGATGCTTCGGGTAGCGAGGATCTTCCATTTGTTCCGCCTAAATGCACGGTATGATTCCTTCAATGTCATCACTACGGTATTGTATGAAAAACGCAATCAGATCATTTCCTCAGTGTTCATCGTACTGATCCTGATGCTCGCCAGCAGTCTCTGCATGTACAGCGTGGAGCATGATTCCCAGCCGGAAGTATTCCGCAATGCCTTCAGCGGTATCTGGTGGAGCATGTCAACGCTGCTCACCGTAGGCTACGGAGACATCTATCCCATCACCACACTTGGCCGGATCATGGCGATCTGTATCGCCTATCTCGGTGTCGGTGCCGTGGCTATCCCCACCGGTATCATCAGTGCCGGCTTTGTGGAACAGTACCAGCGCAAAAGCAGTCTCTCTAATATTAAAGAAGCAGATATTCATGAGATCGCCGAAATCTTCGTAGATAAACGCTTCGCCGGCAAATCCGTGGAAGAAATGGAAGAGGCAGAACAGGTCACGATCTTCCTCATTCTGCGGGAGGATCTGTCCATTCTGCCTCAAAAAGATACGATATTAAAATTAAATGACATTATTGTCATTCGTGGAGAAAATCCCCAATAGCAGTAAAGACTGCCTCTTTTACAGTCTGAGCCTACCAGATTACTCTGATAGGCTTAACTAACAAGCATTTGAATTGGGACTACTTGATTTTCTAATTGCTTATGCAATTCGTGAAATGTATAATTATACTGTCTTGGTATTAGACACACAAAGGTAAATAGGGACTTATTTTAAACTTATACGGCTGCAGCCATCCATGAGCAAGCTGCTGCGCAGTTGCCTATATGTCAAAACTGTAGGCAATATTATTTCCTTTGTGTATTATTTACGGCATATATCTCTTTTATATATATCTATTTCGCAGTCCCCACCATAAGCAATAAACTCGATTTCATTATTATCTTCGTTCACGAAGAATAATGATGTCAGCGTTTTTTCTCCGTCATTCATAAAAATTTCTACGGAGTAGATATCCATCAGTATTCTCAGAGTTATCTCACCTGCCTTTGGCGCAAGCTCCACTCTTCTTTCATTCACAATATCCCGTATGCAGTTCATATACTTCCGGTCAAATGTAAGGATCTCATGTACCGGATCATACACAATACGGATATATTTCTGTTCCTTTTTTGCTAATCTGATTTCCACTGCATCGCAGTGCATATCTCTGATTGTCAGTGTCAGGTCAAATACTCTTCCACTGATCCCCTTAAGGAAAGCAGTTCCATTTACTTTAACTCTTTTATATATAATCTCATTTTCCCAATACTTTTCCAGTTCTCTTACTGGTGTCTGCTTAAGCTTTCCTTCTTCCATCCGCAGTTCTCTTGGGCATATCATCATGCCCCGCCATTTAAAATCTTCCGGGTAACTGTTTACATCCCATGATTGCATCCATGCAGTCATGATCCTTCTGCCATCTGCTGACGTCAAAGACTGTGGTGCATAAAAATCTATGCCATAGTCCAGGCTATCTATATAACTTTCACAAAAACATCCTTCTTTTTCACATCCAAGAAGATATAAAGACCCATTACCATTATGATACTTCAGATCTTCTGCCTGCATATCCTGCGGGGAGACAATAAGCACCTTTGTATCTTCCAGTTCAAAATAATCAGGACATTCCCACATTCTGCCCAGTTCTTTTTCCGGTTTATAAAATAATCCCATATAGTTCCATTCTTTCAGATCAGCCGATACAAATTTCAGAATCTGTCCACGCCCATCCTGTCCTCTGTTTGCTATAATCATATAGTATCTGCCATCACTTTTCCAAATCTTGGGATCCCTGAAATCCTCAGGGCTAGCTCCCTCTGGTAAAAGATTCTTATCAATCACCGGATTGTTTTCCTGTTTTACATAAAATACCCCATCGCCGATTGCAATGCTTTGCGTCTGTCGTATTTTATCCGGTTTTTCTATTCCATCTTCATAATACACACTTGTATATGCAATAATATGTTTTCCATTATCCTCTATTGCTGTTCCTGAAAAACAACCTTCTTTATCATATTGCTGATCTGGAGCAAGCGCCGCCGGTAAATATTCCCAGCGAATGAGGTCCTGACTTTTCACATGCCCCCAGTGCATGGATCCCCAGTCCCTGGAATAAGGATTATACTGAAAGAACAGATGATACTCTCCCTTATAAACAGAAAATCCATTGGGATCGTTCATCCACCCCGTCGGAACCTTCAAATGAAAAACAGGAAATTTATTCTCATTCTCCTCTTTAAGCGCTTTATTTTCATATTCCTGCGCTTTTCTTAATTCTGCACTTAATTCTTTCATATGATATTATCTATCCTTTCACCAGTTTAACCCTTTAATCCTGAAAGAGAAATTCCCTGTACAAAATATCTCTGTCCAAATGAATAAATCAATATCAGCGGTACGGAAGAAATCAGAATTCCAGCCAGTATAATAGAAATACTGGTATTTCTCATCAATCCGCTTAACGCTGTCATTCCAAGCGGTAATGTCATTTTGTCAGGACTTGTAATAAAGATCAGAGGTCTGTAAAAGTCATTCCAAGATGCCACAAATGCCAGAACCGCCACCGTGACAATTGCCGGTTTTGTCATTGGTGCTATAATGCGGAATAATATAGAAAAGTGTGTTGCACCATCTAACTTTGCCGCTTCATCATAACTCTTGGGGATAGACTCCATAAACTGCTTCATGATAAAAATTCCAAGCGGATTGATGAGCAGTGGAAGGATTATTCCCAGTCTCGTATCCATCAGTCCAATTTTTTTGTACATAATGAAAATAGGAATTACTGTAGTCTGTACCGGAATCATAAGTCCTGACAGTAATATAATAAATATCGTATTTTTTCCTTTAAAACTCAGTCTCGCAAAAGCATAAGATGCCATACAGGTAACAATGCACTGCACTAATGTAGCTACGCCTGATACCAAAAAGCTGTTGCCAATATAATAAAGCAATGGCACCTTCTGAAATACTTCTACATAGTTCTGATAATGAAACACCGTAGGAAAAAACGACGGTGGCAGGCGAAAAGAATCCACAGGCAGTCGTAAAGATGTCGCAATCATCCACATAAACGGCAGCATAGCAATCACACAGATCACCAGGCAAAGCAGATTACTTACAATATTTGTCTTTTTCAAGTTATATTTTTTCATCAGTCCTATTTCTCCTACTCTGTATCATAATTTACCCATTTATCAGAAATCTTGAACTGTATAATGGTAACAATCATAATTATCACAAACAGGAATACCGACAGAATACTTGCATAGCTGATATTCTGAGCCTGAAAATTCCGGTAAATATAAAGACTTACTGTTGTTGTAGAAATACCGGGACCTCCCTGCGTCAGTACATATGGCTCATCAAAGCACTGTATATAACTAATCATCGATAATACAACTACCATAAATATAGTAGGCGTAAGCATGGGTAATGTTACATACCGGAATTTCTGTCTTCTGTTTGCACCATCAATCTCTGCAGCTTCATAAAGTGATGTAGGAATATTCTGCAATCCAATATAGTAATATAAGAATGGCGTCCCCACAAACTTCCAAATACTGAATATGACAATCGCCCAGAATGCCCACACTGATGAATTTAACCATGGTATTTTATCGATACCCAGTTTCTCCAGAAAGTAATTAATCACGCCAAAGTCTGTATCATACAGATAGGACCATGCAGTAGCCACAGAAACAGTCGTCATGATCGTTGGAATATATAGGATAATTCGGTATGCCGTCGACATTTTCTTTCCTGTCCTGTGAACCAGACATGCCAGTGCAAGCCCCAGTATTACATGAGCAGGAACCAGAACCAATAAAAGCTTCAGGCTGCTCATCATAACAAGCGGTACTTCCTTATCTCCCAGGAATTTCAGAATATTCTTCAGTCCGACAAACTGCGGACTGGTAATAAGGTTATAATCACAAAACATCAGATAAAAAGAAGCAACCAGCGGATATCCCACAAACAGAAGAAACAGAATCAATGCCGGAGCGACAAAAAGATAAGCAACAAAAGTTTCTTTTTTTAATATATGCATGGATCTGATCTTATTTCCAGCCATATCTTTCCTTTCCTTGTAAAAGATAATTCCCAATGCTAAAGATGCATTGGGAATTATCTTTATCATTTATTTATTTCTTTTCAAATTTTATTCTGCCAGAATTGCATCAATTTCTTCTGTTGCCTTATTCATACCGTCTTCAACAGAAATCTCATTTGCAAAGATCAGTGACATGTACTTATCAAATACGGCCGTTACATCTGTCAGCTGCTTCGGTGCCTGGATACTCTTGGCAACATCAGCACTTTCTCTCCAAAGCATTCCATTTTCAGGAAGCATAGTAGGAAGAATCTTTTCCATTACAGAAATTCTTGAAGGCACAGAGTCTGTCTTCAGGAAAGTTTCCTGAGAAAAGCTGCTTGCAGATAACCATGAAGAGAATAACATTGCCTCATATGGATGTTTGGTGCTACTCAGAACAGGAAATGATCCTGAACCGAAGGAACTCTGCCGTGTTGACAGCGCAGGTAATGCCTGAATATCGTAATCCTCAAAATTATTATTAGCCAGGGAAGCAATAGACCATCTTCCGTTACCAAGCATAGCAATCTGACCATTCATAAACAGATTTGAAGTATCCAGTCCCGCTGAGGGAGAAGGCGCAACCCCGTATTTATAAACAAGATCATACAAAAATTGGATCGTTTCAATTGCCTCCGGTGAATTTAAGGTACATTTTGTCATGTCCTCATTCAGAACACTGGCATTGTTATTGTAAAGCCATGCCGTTACTGTGAAATAATCTGTCGGCGCAACGGTGCCATATACTTTCTCTCCATCCTTCTCATAAGTTAATGCCTGAGCAATTTCAAGAAACTTATCTTTATCCCAGTCAGCACTAGGAAGCTCGATATTTTTTTCTGCAAAGACATCCTTATTCAGGAACATGACAATATTATTCCAATCCCAGGCAAATCCATATGTTTTTCCATCAATCTGGAACGGTGCATTAATATTGGGATGAATATCATTTACACCAAGCTCTTCCATTAAATCTGCATTTTCTGCAATAAAATCATCAAAAGGAAGTGCCATTCCATCCGCCACAAAGGACTGGATACCCTCTACGGCCAGGCGGGCAACATCCGGTCCAGTTCCACCAGCAACCATTGTTTTCAATTTGGTAATGTAATCAGGCCATGAACTGAAAGGAATCAGTACATAATTTACCTTGATGTTAGGGTAGCTTTTATTAAATTCTTCAATAAGAATATTCAGTTTTTCCTCTGCACCATCATCACTCGGATAAGCAATCGTGATCTCAACCGGTTCTGTATTGGTTATCGAATCTGCATTCGAAGCTGTTTTTGCATCTGCCGCTCCTTCTTCTATGGTTTTTGTTGTCTCATTTGTCTCTTCTTTTACGCTGCCACATCCAAACAAAGTTCCGGCTGCTAATGCTGCTACAAGTAAAATTGATAAAATTCTTTTCTTCATATTTCCTCCCATAATTATTTTTGAGTTAACTGTTCTTTCTTGATTTTTTAAAGCAACTACGGTATTTCACATCATCCCTTTCTTAATGGGCGTCATTTTCAAATACCTTCCATTCTCTTTTTCCTGTCTGGCAATTCCGGAAAAGGATTTGTCGGAAGTTCCTGATACCAGTAAGCTACGCTGCAATAATCGTCACTTCGTTCGAACAGACACAGGTGAGAATCCTCTGCACATCCCGCAGCTTTATAATAACCACCATTATCTCCATAAAAAGCTTCTGCCCATTTTCTCTCCCCGGATCCAAGTTGTTGGACTGTAACCCTGATGCTGTCCTGGAAATAAATGGGATCAAAGTGGTGGAATCGGTATAATGAATAAAATCCTTGCTCATCATCCAGCAGAGGAGCTCCCTGATAAGGTGTGCCGATTTCATTTGTTCCCCAGCCACCACCGATATAGTCTTCCAGTCCGGTTCCACAAATGGTGGGAAACTTTGTATCATCATCCAGATAATACTTTATTTCTCCTTCTCCCCACCATTCCTGTAGATGGTCATAGTATAAATTGCGAATTCCAAGAACTGTGCCAATATAGACTCCACGTCCTTTTACCCCATCTAGAATAGTATAGTCTTTCTTGATCTCACAGGGGTTTTCCCGTCTGAACTGTGCATGAAAAAATCCAGTATTTTCATCATGTCTGTCACCAAGGGTGAAATCAATCTGGTAAAAAAACATATCTACATCTACATCCGAATCATTTTCAATACTGATCTGTACCTCTTTCTTGAATGGCATGGGAATAAAACAGTTAAATCCTTTTGCATCCTGCATTCCCACATAAGGGGTTACCATATTCCTTTGCCTTCCATGCGCAATACCAAAGAAATCTCCAATCGGTACTTCTACACTTGGATTTTTCTGACCATCCCAGTACATCCTTAAAATAAGATTTCTCAGATGTTCCGGATGATTTGGCGGTATTGTGCACCATATTTTCCGTATTGTTCCAGATCCATATTTGTGAAGCAGAACTTTTGTTGATCCAGCTTCTAATGGTTCTATACAGGGACATCCCTTCCTCCCATGGTTTTCTTTTCCACCCTGGCCTGATACTGCATCAGGATTTTCAGCCGTAGCTGAATAACTCTTTAAGTCTTTCAGTGTATAATTCATAGCTTACCTCATTTCGCATAAAAGAAACCGGTTTCATCTTGCTTGTCATTATTTTTACACGTTTTCACTTTTATGTCAATATATCAATTCATATAATCAATATATTTGTATATTATACTGCATTTTTATTTCTTATATTTGTGTATAACGCACAAAGAAATCGGTTCCTATATTGTTTCTAATCTTCAATTTACATTTCTGTTACAAAATGTTATACTCTTATAGAGTGTTACAAAGCTAAGATCTAAACTCTCATGTGTTCGCACATATACGGGCAAAGAATCTTGGCACCGAAGCAGAGCGGATGTTGGAGTGCGTGGCACGAAACCGATCCGTAGACATTAAAATGGAGGGCTTTTTACCCCGACATCACATTACGAAAACAACAGGAGAAAATATGGCTTCTCAAAAAAAATCAATCACCTTTTCCGATATTGCACAATATACCGGTTTATCCAAAGCAACTATTTCCCGTTACTTTAATCAGCCTTCCTATCTTACACAGGAAAACATCGATATAATTTCAAAAGCCCTGAAAGAGCTGAACTATCAGGAAAACAAGCTTGCCCGAGTTTTTGCAAAAGGCAACAGTGAAATCATCGGTATTATTGTTCCGAACTTTTTTTATCAATTTTACAGTTATTTTCTAAATCATGTACTTAATACATACGAACAATATGGATTCAAATTTATTACTTTTCTTGGAAATAATGATTGCGAAGCAGAGAAAAAATGTTTGAACGAATTACTGGCTTATCAGATCATCGGTCTGATAGACCTAAGCCACAATCTTTCTTCTGAATATCTTTCCAGACTTAATATACCAGTCGTTTCTGTGGAAAGGGAAGACCGTTTTATCAGTAGTGTTAATACTAACAACTATTCTGGTGCGCGAATGGCCGTTGATCTTCTCCGCAGGAACAAATGTGAAATATATTTTCACGTAAACAGCTCTGTCCTACCCGCGGTTCCCGCTTATGGACGTATTCAGGGATTTTCAGATATCTGCTCAACATATCACCTTCCAAATGAGCTGATTCTTCGTCCATTTACAGATAATTATGAAGAATCCTATTCCTGTCTTCTGGATATCTATCAGACGGTCAAGGCTAAATACCCTGGGAAAAGAAAAGGGTTTTTCTTCTGTAACGATACTTATGCACACATATTTTTGAATATACTGGTCAAACACGGAGAGAATATTCCTGATGAATATCAGATCATTGGTTTTGACAACTCTCCAGACTCTTCACAGTCTATCATACCGATCACAACAATAAGCCAGGATATACCTGCTATTGCTCAAAGCGCAATCGATTTAATTGCGCATCAAATTAATCAAAGCAGCATTGACGGGCAGGCAGGCAGTGAATCTATTCAGCACATCATTATACAGCCAACTCTTATCGAAAGAGAAACAACCTCGTAAAATATAAAAAGCTGCTTTTGGCAGCTTTTTATATTTTATATCACATTCTATCGTTTCATTTCATCAAGTCCTATCCTGATGCATCCCATAATTCCCTGATCATCATTCAGGCTATAAGGTACTATATAATTATCTAAATCTCTTACGTACGGTGTATCTACATAATGATTCAACATCTTCTTATACTTCTCGCGGATCATCGCAAATAATTGTTTCTGATGCATTACTCCACCACCCAGTACAATCCTTTTGGGTGAATAAGTCAATGTAAAATCCACCAAAGCCTGAGCCAGATAATAACTTTCTATTTCCCATGCAGCGGAATCCACAGGAAGTTCCTTTGCCTTTCTTCCAAAACGCTCTTCAATAGCCGGTCCCGATGCGAGTCCCTCCAGGCAATTGCCGTGATATGGACACCGTCCAGCGTAAGTATCTTCCGGATGTCTACTCAGCAATATATGTCCGGCTTCGGGATGCTGCATACCATGCACCGCTTTGCCGTCCAGAATCACTCCCACACCTATACCTGTTCCTACCGTTATATAGATGCTGCTGTCCAATCCTTTGGTAACTCCATAAGTAGCTTCTCCGATTGCAGAGGCATTTACGTCTGTATCCAGTCCTATTGGAAGCATAAACTCTTTTTTAATGCATCCAAGCAAATCAAAATTTCTCCATGGAATCTTTGGTGTAGACATAATATATCCATAAGTAGGGGATGTCCGATCCAGATCTACCGGCCCAAATGTTCCTATGCCAATAGCGTCTAAAGAATATTGGTGAAAAAATTCCAATATATCGGGCATTGTTTCCTCAGGCTTTCCAGTTGCAATTGAAACTCTTTCTAAAATTTGTCCATTTTCATCGCCAACAGCACATACCATTTTCGTGCCCCCAGCTTCCAATACTCCTATTCTCATTATTTTTCTCCTGTCTAAGTATATTTCAGCATATAAGTAACCGGTTTCTATTTAATAATATGCACGGCTTTATCTGATTGTCAAGTCATTCTGAGCAGCTTTTATACCCAATTTCTTGTACACTACCGCCATTATATCCTTTATCATTTCTATATCTGTCAATGCCTCACGCTCTGAAATTGTTGCGCTTCGATATTCCATCCTTTCTCTCTATGATTGTAAACGACAAGAAACTCTCTTTGCCCGTTTTTACTTAAAAAGCCGCCCTTACGGGATTGCCGCTGTCACAATCTCCGTAAGGGCGGTCCATTATCTCACCTTATTTACTTCCTCCGGGGGCTATACGGTTCCGGAGATCACTAGCGTGCTGACACCGGGGTTGATTCCCCAGGCTCCCGTGGTGGTATCCTGCGTGTAAGTCGCTGCGGGTACGGTGATCTTGCCCGCCACACTGGCGAACATGCCCGTAATCTCATCATAGGTATAATCGGCACCTTCCGTCCATGCGGTACCGTTAAAGGTAGCCGTCAGGTTCTTAAGCACCGGATTAAAGGTATCCGTGATCACCACTCCGGTCTCCTCCGTCGCTGCGGTATTGCCCAGATTCTGGATCACAAACGTATAGGTCAGCGTGCCATTTTCCGTAACGGGTACGGGGCTGACGGACTTCGTGATGGTAAGCAGAGACTGCTCCTCGGCATTAATGGTCTCCCGCACCGTAATGGGTGTCACCACATTGGCGGTAATGACTGCCGTGTTGGTGATCGTCGCTTCCACTCCCAGAGGTGCATAGGAATTCAGCTCCGCTTCATAGACAACGATAGCATTGCCCTAGGCGGGAATGGTCAGTCCGCTCACAGTGAGAGGCGGGCCTGCCGTAACCACGGGAGTGGGCTGCAATACGCCGTCAATATAGTATTTAATGGTTCCGGGGATATAGGTTAACGGTGTCAGTTCTCTTTCGCCGAAATCATATTCTCCCAGATCATCCTCCAGTGTTGCTCCGGTAAATGCCGTCTGACCGGAGTTTACAATACTGATAATATAGGTCACATTATCCCTCTGTCCGTAAGTCTCCCGGACTGCCGTCTTGGTAGCCGACAGTACCTCCCGGATCTCTCCTACCACAATGTTCGAATTGGTGACTTCATCACCGTAGCGAAGCTGCGCCTGATTCGTAAATCTTGCCATATATTTTCATCCTTCCATTTTATTCAGGGTTACTATAATATATGACTTTTTCTAACCAGGTTGACAGATTCCGCCATGGGATTTCTTGACTTTCCATTTGGGGGTCGATATGATGGATATATTGATGTGTCTATTCTACAGGAGAAAAGGGCTATGAAGAAAAAAAGTATTTAGCATCCTCCAGATCGGCGATAAAAGCAATCCTCTGAGCCGGCTTTTCGACATTTTTATTGCGGTGGTCATCTGTGCCAATATTCTGGTGACTTTTTTACAGACATTTGACGAACTAACCTTTTTATTTCCTGCATTTCATGTCATAGAAGTCATTACTATCCTGATCTTCTGCGTGGAATACATTCTGCGGATCTGGACTGCGGACTATCTATATCCTGATAAAAACGAGTTCCGCTCCCGGCTGCGGTTTCTGATCTCCCTCGACGGCATTATCGACCTGCTGACAATTTTACCCTTTTTCTTCCTGTCCGGCATGGTCATCTTCCGGATGCTGCGGGTGGCGAGAATCTTCCATCTGTTCCGCCTGAATGCCCGATATGATTCTTTCAATGTCATCACTACGGTATTGTATGAAAAACGCAATCAGATCATTTCCTCCGTATTTATCGTCCTGATCCTGATGCTCGCCAGCAGTCTGTGCATGTACAGCGTGGAGCATGATTCCCAGCCGGAAGTATTCCGCAATGCTTTCAGCGGCATCTGGTGGAGCATGTCAACGCTACTCACCGTAGGCTACGGTGACATCTATCCCATCACCACGCTTGGCCGGATCATGGCGATCTGTATCGCCTATCTCGGTGTCGGTGCTGTGGCTATCCCCACCGGTATCATCAGTGCCGGTTTCGTGGAACAGTACCAGCGCAAAAGCAGTCTCTCTAATATTAAAGCGGCAGATATTCATGAGATCGCCGAGATCTTCGTGGATAAACGCTTCGCCGGCAAATCCGTGGAAGAAATGGAAGAGGCAGAACAGGTCACGATCTTCCTCATTCTGCGGGAGGATCTGTCCATTCTGCCTCAAAAAGATACGATATTAAAATTAAATGACATTATTGTCATTCGCGGGGAGAATCCCTAATTTGTCTCCGTCGCAGTTTTCGTTGTCTCGCTTTCCGTTATCGTAGTATCTGTAGCTTCGGTGCTTTCTGTCTCTTCAGCAGTCTCCTCCACCTCCACCAGATCCTCCAGTGTATAGTTGAATCCGGTTACCACGTTGGTGGCCACGACATACACTTTCATTTCAGAGGGAAATGCGATGTAATACTGGCTGGTCATGGAATTCAGATTACCAATATTAATGATCACACTGCGATCTGCAGTCTCGTACTGAATGGTACGCTCCGGATCTGCCAATCCATACTGTGACATGTCCGTCACATTCTCAATCACCTGATCTGCCTTTAACGGTGCCACCTTCAGGATCATCGCCTTGATCCGATCCTGGTTCAGATTCAGGGAATGATCGTCCGCATAGTACCATGTGTCATCCTCTTTTTCAAAGGCATAGGTCTCTCCCTCATATACATAGCGGAAGCTGGTAATATCATCGGAGTTCACATCCAGCACCGTCTCCTGTGTATCCTCGGTGGTGGATGTCGCAGACGATGCATTTTTATTATACTGTCGGATGCCCAGGAATGCTGCCGCCAGAACCACCAGTGCCAGCAGCATTCCGATCATCTGTCTTTGTTTCTTTTTCATATCTATAACTCACGCCTTTCACAATTATTTCTTCCGTCTGCGGAACCAGATCACGAATCCGACGATCATACAGCCGACGGGAAGAATCACGGTAACCAGCAGCCCCAGCAGCAGAATCTGTGCGGAATCCACTACCAGATTAGAGACCTCATAACTTTTTACCGGAATAGATACCGAGGTCTCATGATCTGCCATTCCACTGAATGTATTGGTGAACAGGGTCAGGTTCGCACCACTGACGACAGAATCTGCATCATCCGTGAACAGCTGCTCACAACCGTACACGACCAGTGTCGCATCTCCATCATCCAGTGTCTTTACTGCTTCCACCCCCAGTGCGAAGGGACCATTTACATCATTTTCACCCTGCGAGAAGTCCTGCGCATTGCTCACATCCTGTTTTGCAAAAGAACTGTCGGAGGTACTTAAGAACACATCATAAGTAATATCGCCGGTGACTGTCTCGTCGCTGCTCTCTTCCTCCGGAACAATAATTCCCTGAGAGTACGGCAGGAACAGGTATTTTCCGTAAGTACCGGAAGTATAACTGTCAGAGCTCTGGGTGGGCAGGATATAATAAGGACTTCTGTAGTAGCCGTTGGAATCATTCTCCACTACCAGTCCTTTGGCAATGCTCAGATTCATATAGCTTAAGATAGCATCTATATTGGGTGTCTCCTCATCGGTATAGCCGGTTACCAGGATGACTTTTCCACCGTTGTTCAGATAGTCGATCACCTTATCCTTATCATCGGATGAAAAATCGCTGGTGGCACCGTTAATGAACAGACAGGCCGCATCGTCGGGGATAGCATCCAGATCCATCAGATTCACAGTCTCATAATCCACATTTTCCTTGTTCAGTGCGGATGTAAAAGTGTTGCTTAAACTCAGTTCATTATGTCCTATTGTCATATATACCTTGGGCATATCATCATTTAACACATAATCCAGCGCACTGGTGATCTGTCCTTCGCCATCATAACCGGTGGTCGTGGTGTTATAACTGTACGTCGAATAGTCAAAATCATAAGAAGACTCATAGACATCGTTGTAATCAATGACCTTGCTGCGCTTGTCGCTGACCACGATCAGGCTGTTCGTGCTGATGTTGCCGGTGGTGTACTGGGTATAGAACATCGGGTTAACGGTGGGATCCACATATTCCACGGTGATATGATCCGACAGATCATCGTATCTCTGCAAAGTCTGCCCCAGTGTGGTATCCTGATTGTCCTGATTTACCAACACATAGATTGTCACATCATCCTGCATATTTTTCACATAGTCGACGGTCTGATCTGTCAGAGAATACAGCTTCTGGCTGGTCATGTCGATTGCTGTCCAGCTGGAAGGCATCTCGCCCATGATAATATTAACGACTACTACCAGCGCTACAGCTACAGCGATCATACCGGTACTGTAAGCACTGAAGCTTAAGTTTTTCACGGACATGCTGTAACGGCGCTTCTGAATGGACTGTACCGTCAGGAACAGAACCAATGCCGTAACGGATACATAATATACGATAGAAGATACATCCAGTGTGCCGTTTAACAGGTTGGAAAACGGTGTGTAAAGGTCAAAGCAACGCAGCAGCTTTGTCAACAGATTGCCGGTACTGGAAATAATGGAGCAGATGGAATCCATCATATATCCCAGGAACAATACTAAAAAAGTAAGTACTGCTGCAATGACCTGGCTCTCCGTCAGGGAGGACAGGAACAGACCGATGGCAATGGCGGTCATTCCGAAAAGGAAATATGCCAGGATCGACAGGTAAGCCTCTCCCATAGGAACACTGCCGTACTGCGCCATGATCAGCGGGTAAAAGCAGATGATCGCTACGGGAATGGCAAATATAGTTAACAGTGCCAGAAATTTTCCCATAACGATGCCGCCTACGGACACCGGTGCCGTCAGGATCAGCTGATCCGTCTTGCTCCGCTTTTCCTCCGCCAGGATACGCATGGTCAGGATCGGCACGGTCAGCATGAATAAAAAGGTAACGCTGGATACCACATACGCAAAATAAGGATATCCGTTCATCAGGTTATAAACGCTGAAATACAGTCCCAGGAAAAACAGGGTGACTGCAATAAATAAAAATCCGATAAAGGAACGGAAATAGGATTTCAATTCTCTCTTATAAATGGCTAGCATATTATTCCGCCTCCTTTGTAGTTACAGTTTCTTTTTTCTCTTCTCCGGGCTGTGCTTCCTCTTCCGAAGCTTCTGTCTGCTGTGCGGCAGCATCTGACATTTCCGGCCTTTTTCTTTTTGAGAATAGTTTGTGCTTCTCCGGCTGTGTGGGTGCTACATCCTCGGTCAGTTCCAGGAAGATGTCTTCCAGAGACTTCTCCGCATGGGTCATCTCTAAAATAGGCAGCTTTGCATCTGCCAGTGCATAGAATACCTGCTCTCTGATATCTGCATTCTCTTTGGAGATCACTTTCAGCTTTGCAATATTTTTGGATGCCTCCGTGTTCTCTTCGATCCGGTCGATCTGTGAGATCTCCTGCAATGCACTCTTCACCGCAGCGATGCTTCCCTTTACTTCCAGATCCAGTTCCATGGAACCACTCATAAGCTTCTGCAGATTCTCCGGAGAATCACTGGCTACCAGCTTACCGTGGGCTATGATCATAATATGGTCGCAGACCGCACTGACCTCCGACAGAATATGGGAGCTGAGGATCACGGTATGATTCTCCCCCAGCTTGCGGATCAGATCACGGATCTCGATGATCTGTTTCGGATCCAGACCTACCGTGGGCTCATCCAGAATGATAACCTCAGGGTAGCCAAGGATTGCCTGCGCCAGTCCGACTCTCTGCCTGTAACCTTTTGACAGATTCCTGATCAGACGCTGCTGCATATCGGTGATCTGTGTCATTTCCATGACCTCATCAATCTGCTGCTTCCGCTCTTTTTTCGGCACTTTTTTCAGTTCTGCCACGAAATCCAGGTATTCTCTGACAGTCATGTCAACATACAGCGGCGGAAGCTCCGGCAGATAACCGATGGCACACTTTGCCTCCTCCGGATCTTTTTGGACATCTTTGCCATCGATCGTCACAGTACCCTCCGTGGCTGCCAGATAACCCGTGATGATGTTCATGGTCGTGGATTTACCTGCGCCGTTTGGACCAAGAAAGCCGTAAATCTGTCCCTTTTCCACACGGAAAGAAAGATGATCTACGGCTATATGGTCTCCGTATTTTTTTGTAAGATTGGTTACTTCTATCATATTTGCCTCCCATATCAGTTACTTGCGCTTACCTCAAATAATTCCCGATACTTGTGTCAATCATTATTTGGTGTACTTGTATTACTATATGAGGCAAATGTCATCAAAAGGTGAAACATTTGTGAAAATTGTGTGAAACCGGTTTTGAATCCTACAAAAAACTTTTCACCTTATCGTCAAAGAAGTGCTTAAGTTACCGGCTTCCACCGCCAGATGCAGCGGCAGCTTCTCTGCCGGAATATCCTCAAAAATAAACTCCGGCCCTCCGGTCTGCGCCGACTGAAACAGGAAAAGTACCCCGTCCACATAGAGCACCACTTTTTTCTGGTTGCTGTAGACTGTCAGGGAGAGCAGACCGTTCTCCTGCCGGTGCAGGGTAGAAAGTGCCGGATAGAGTACCGGTTCCCTACTCCATTTCGCCTGATAATAGTAATAGTGCTCCGTCAACGTCCTGCCGTCCTCCGAAAGCAACATCTCCTGCGTAGTTTCTCCGGGTAATCCACGGTATATGGGGATTTTTTCGTCTGTTATCCACAGGTCTTTTACCAAAAATCCACGTTTCAGGCATAACCTGTAAAAATGATCTGTTCCCGGATTCTGCCTTACCCCATTTTTCTGTCCGGCATTGTCCTGCCCGGTCTTTTCCTGTCCTTCGCTTTTCCTGTCGTCATTGTGAAACAGAATCGCATTGGCTCCCATCCGTGCCAGCCGCTCCAGATCTCTTTCCATCTGTTCGTCCTGCGTACCGTACTCACTGAGTTGCGGTGGCAGCCGGTATTCTACGATGTGTGGATGAAATTCGGCTTCGTTCAAATAGATGCCTTTTTTCTCTATGACACGCAAGTCATAAATTGCAAGGTCCCGCTGCCAGTACACTTCCCGTCGATTTTCGAAATCTTCTGAATCCCGGAATTTTCCTGAATCCTCTGTTTTAAAAAGACTACTATCGATCCCGGTTGGGAACCGCAGCCAGGCTCTCACCTGATAGAGATAGGGATCCTTCCTCGCATTCCACAGGTGCGGCCGCAATAATAACGCGGTCATCGGATCCTGATCCACATTCCGATAATTTCCATAAAAAATAGGGCGACCGCCTCCTGCTGTCTCCCATATTTCCATTCGCATCTCAGTCTCCCGCCGCTCCGTCAAAAATTCTTCCGGCAGCTTGAATTCCAACTGTGCTTTTCCATTTTCCAGATTTACTATAATTATAAGATCCTTCCGCATCTGCATCCCTCTTTTCCGGTTTCTCCCTTATAGAAAGAGTTTTTGCAAATTTCGAAACTTTATGCTTACTATCCTTACATCGGGCAGGATCTTCTCCCCGGTACTTCCTCCCCCGAGACATATCCTGCATGAAACTCCATATTAATGTCCCGAAGCTCCTTCTCCCCATCGATGTATGCCTGATACATCTCTGCCAGTCCGGACGAACAGCCGTCACAATTTGCTTCCATATATCCTAAGGATTCCGCTACGATCTGCTCCCGTTCTTCTCTTGTAGTATCTTTGATCAAATATCCTGCCATACGAATCTTCCTGCCTTTCCTTTTGCTTAGTGTCAATGTACCACACTCCCAAAGTTCCCACAAGTTTTTTCACAAAATGCTTGCCCTGACCACGTGTGTATTTTACTATAGAAAAAAGTTGCGCTATGGATGATTCCTGCACAGGCAGCGCCTATGGGACTTTATTCTAGCTGAAACGAACGATTAAGGAGCCAGGTTCTCATGATTTACTGGATTTTAGCCACTTTAACAGCATTTTTCATAAAAGGTCTGTGCGGATTCGCCAATACACTGGTATTCACCTCTATTTTAAGTTTCGGCATCGTAAATGCTAATATTTCTCCGGTGGAACTGCTGATCGGTTATCCGTCGAACCTGATCCTAGTATGGAAAAAAAGAACTTCCCTGCATCCGCGTATCTTTTTCCTCCCTATGCTGTTCGTTCTTGCCGGCAGCATTCCGGGGGCATTTATTTTAAAATACATCACTGCCAATATCGTTAAGATCATCTTCGGTATTGTGGTCATAGGCATTGGAATCCAGATGTGGTTTCAACAAAAAGGGGCAAAAAATGAAGAGACCTTTTCCCCGAAAAAAGTCTCTCCTCTATTCACCGTAATAGTAGGACTCTCCGCCGGATTACTCAGCGGGCTGTTTGGTGTCGGCGCTCTGCTGGCCGTTTATATGACAAGCGTCTGTGAAGATAATGATGCCTTCAAAGCTAATATCAGCGCAGTATTTGCTGTAGAAAGCACCTTTCGCATCTGCCTGTACAGTGCTTTGGGACTGATCCGGTTCGAGACGATCCGGCAGGCGATACTCCTGATTCCCCTAATGCTGTTGGGATTATTCCTTGGCCTGAAGAGCAGCGACCTGATGGATGAAAAGCTCATCCGCAAAATCGTGATTCTCCTGCTCATTCTCTCAGGAATTGTGCTTGTTGCAAAAAGTATTTAATTTACTCATACAGCTGTCCGTCTACAATTCTTACGATACGCTTCGCGGACTGTGCCACTCCCAGATCATGTGTGATCATTACGATCGTGTTGCCCATGTCGTTTAATTCCCGGAACAGCTTCAGTACCTCCTTGCCGCTGGTCTGGTCCAAGGCGCCGGTAGGCTCATCCGCCAGCAGGATCGCCGGCACTGTATTCAACAGATTTTTTACCAAAGAAAAAAACAGGCAATGCCAAAGACCCTCTGTTCGAGGGTGCGGTCACGCTGTTGGCAAGACTGATTGCACCGGTCATGACAGATGCCGCCATTACCGATCTCTCCCTCATCGGCTCTATCCTGATCTTCTGCGTGGGTGTGAACCTTGTCTAGGATAAGAAATTCCGCGTGGCAAATATGCTTCCGGCGGTTGTTCTGCCAAATAGAACCACATTTAGCATATCAGCTTCATTTGCATATGTAAAACTGATTTGTGCTGGTGTCAATTCCGGTGGTATCAAATTTTCTTTGATTGCATCTGTATGTATTTTATAATTCAATTTTGATATTTCACTGTTTAGATTCCAATTTAATGAAAAGCGGCTATTTTCATCTGCTTTCAGCCTTTTATAATCCATGATTATATAAAGTTTAAATTCTGCTGAAATCCATGATGCAAATTCAAATGCGATATCTGAATGTGCATAAGTGCCACCATAACGTCCGGATTTACATACGATTCCTATTGCCCCAGTAGTCTCTATCCATTTTGTAGGTGACATTGTAAATGCATTAGATCCCGCCTGATTTCTAAAGGAGTCGAATTCGACCCCTTTAAAGTTATTATTATGTAATTTTTCCCATAAACCAAGAAACTCTATTGTGTCTTTGCTTCTCATCCAATTTTTAATTACATCCTTTGGCTCCACTTCCCAATGTGACCATTTTGCTGACGCCAGCAAAATGGTCTTCCACACTAATTCCGTTATTTTTACAAGAAAGCATTCCCTTTTTTACAACATTTTCGAAATTTCTCCATTGAATATAGTCCAATAATGTCATTAATTCTCGTGCATACCAATACTCAATGCCATCCGCTTCATGTCGGATATCATCAAATTTTCTTCTGTACAATTCAATTATTCTCTTTTCCATTCAAATTTCCTCCTCTTATGAACATATTGCTGACGCCAGCAATATGTTTTTTACTATTAATTTCTTCAATTACTCTATCACATTCTCCTTTGTGTTCCTCATCTTGTCATAATACGCCTTATACCTGTATATCGTCCTCTCGCTGACATTATTTCGTTTTGCAATCTCTATCATAGCCATGCCGTTCTCATAGCAATCAACAAAATCATTGTAGATTGCCATCCATTTTGCATTGTGCTTCTGCCTTCCACTTAATTTACGATTTTTATAATATTCCAGTTCTTCGCGTAACTCGGCGTTTTCATTTTCTAATTCTTCAATTCTTTTTAATGCTTCCTCAAGTGTTATAACCTTCTCCACTTCATTGTTCCTCCGTTCATGTCATTTTCGTTTTGTCTATATTATATATTGCTAATTAGTATTAGTCAATTTGATTTTGTCATACAGGAAGACTTTTCATATTCATCATGCAAATAAAATACCGCTGATATCTTTTGCAAGCTATGTCTTTCCATAGACTCTCTGCCTGAATATTCCTAATCCACTCGTCTAGATTCCATTTTCGTTTTAAAGCCGGTCCATATTTTAGAATCAGGGATGTTATTACATCTGCACATCTCTCAAAAGCTGCATTCTCTTTTGCATCTTCATAATACTTCTTTCTCATTGCTGCTCCCCTTTCCGAATATAATTTGTTTTGGCAGCCAATTTGAATTATCTGCTTTGAGCAAATCATAAACATAAATCTTATTCGGTCTTCCCAAGCCCTGATGTCTTCGGTAAATCAAGCCATGCTCCTCCAGCTCCTTCACCATTTTGTTAACCTACTTATTCCCCAGGTTCATCAGATTCATAATTTCTTCGATTGTGAAAATGATATAGGTAATTCCATATTCATCACGCCATGCGTCTCCATTGGAGTCTGACAAGCACTTGCGATCCAGCAGTATTCCATATAATACTTTTGCTGCATTTGTCATATCTCTGAACATGTCTTCCTTAAAAAATCTCTTAGGTATCCTGTAAAACTTATAATCAAAAGTTACATTTTCCATTGTCTTATCCTCTCTGTCATTCCTAATTTCGCTACTTGGCAAGCAGTGCCCCGGTATATACCCGGCGCATTTTTGCTTGTTGGGGAAAATGCCCCAATCCCCTCGAACTGCGGATAAACCGCAGAGCCACGCTAACGCTTTTTATCAATTCACTTTCTCTTCTTTGAATCTTCCTCATATAGATGAATAACTGCTTCAAGTGCCTTTTTTAGAAGCTCTGTTTGCTCATTATTCATCTTTTTTATTTCTGCAAGATCCTCTTCATACAGCTTCTCCGTTTCATTTGCTTTCTTAGCATACTGAACAACATTTCATCCTCCCGGAACTGACGGATATAAGGACGCTTCGGCTTGACCATAGCTGCGGCAGTGGGCGGTTTTGGGTCAAGCCCAAAGTCCGCAGCCAGCTTTTGCGCTGCTTCATAACTGCTCAGATCGAACAGCCTTGCCACAAGGTCGATTACGTCCCCCTTGGCTCCGCAGCCGAAGCAGAAAAAATAGTCCTCATTCAGCTTCAAGCTCGGATGCCTGTCGTTGTGGAACGAACAGCAAGCCATACCGTTGCGGTTGACATTCAGCCCGTAGTGTTTGGCGGCTTGCTTTACGCTGATTGCCGCCTTGATGGTTTCATAGATTGCCATAGAAAAACCTCCGTTCATAGTATTCAGAAAACACGAAACACCCGCCGTGATTGGCAGGTGTTTGACACTTTCTACTATGGTTATGCCGGATTTTTCAAAAAACAGGCTAATGACAGGACAACTTATCTGAGGACGTAGATTTCTTCACATTTACATGATATAATTAGAAAAATGAAAAAACAGGACAGGAGGGCAAGCATGAACCAAGAATTGATGACTTTGGATTTTTGGCAGGATACGGTCATATATGAGGGCAAAACATTTCCTGTCGGTACGCTTGCCTGTGATGCACTGAATGTCCCTGCGGATACCATTGCAAAGGCGAACGAGCAATGCGAGAAAATCAATCTGCTGCTCGGAACATTAAACGCCGGACAGGATGCTTGTGCACTCTGTCCTATGGCAAGGGAAGCTACTCTGGCGATGCTGGATATTCTCAGCGAAACCCCGCCATTCTCTTATATGGACATATCAAAGCACAGAGAACGGATAGAAAGGGTCTTTACTGCGGACAATGCACTGAAATATGTGGAGTTTGCCACAAAAGCCGCAACCAATTCTTTGCAATTTGAAGAAATCCAGAACTATGCCGAAGCAATCACGCTCCAGCGCTATACCGCCGTATGCGGGCATCTGGCCTACTCCCTTGGGGAATACCAAACGGCCATGCTTGATTTTGCAGAAAAATCGGATTGCAACGAAGCAGACCGCACCGCAGAGGGATTTGCCAGAATGTTCGGCAGCTATTTCACGCCGGAGTTCTCCATCGCTGAGGGCAATGCCTGGATGTCTGTCGCAAATAACTCTGTTCAGTATGTGGCAACCATCCGTCCCGGCGAAAAAGTTGCGAAGCTGGTCAAGCGGATGCACTATGTATCC
>OOCJ01000199.1_pt1 | contig 56471 bp, 93 predicted proteins | sample 1671481 | NCBI WGS metagenome assembly OOCJ01 (sample SAMN06348161, study PRJEB24527) | human gut metagenome | biome: human gut; feature: ankylosing spondylitis patient; material: feces | host: Homo sapiens | place: China | collected 2015-10 | reverse complement strand
CCAGCACTACATCGTTGTAGCCGCGGACAAGGTCGATGGACTTGTCTGCCAGGGCAGTCGTGGTGCCGTACTTGCGCAGGACGGCGCGCATTTTGCCCGGCATATAGCCCTTGACGCGGAATCCCAGCGAGCGTAGCGGCAGGCCCGCTTTCTTAGCAGTCAGTGGCATGAAGAACTCGGACTTGGCAGGATAAGTGTCCCACGCAGGGATGTTGCCGGAAGTATTAAGCGCCGTCACGACCGAAATCGGGTCGATAGGAAGTTTCACTCCGACAATGTCAGCAAGCTCTTTCATGCCCTGTTCGATTCGTGCATAGTCAGTGTAACTAAGCGCTCCTTTCATACCGGCGGCCCACTCCTGCTGTTCAGCCGTTGTCCATGTGCCGGTTCTGGCTTTGGCTGTTAGCTCTTTTACGCGGTCTACATCCGCCTGCGTTCGGTCGGTAATCCATGTTGCCATACAATCACCTCTTAAAAAATCAGTTTGCCGTCAGCGTCAATGGAAAGAGACTTTGGGACGGTAAATGCGGGGTGAACGACATTGTCATATTTACGAGGACTCTCGTCATTCGTAGCATAAGAAATCGTCTCTGCGCTGCCATTCACTTGTAACGTAGAATCATACACGGCGTATGCGTTTACAAGTTTGCTGACCAACAGAGGTCGCCAGTACTTGTTGGCGCTTGAGCTTGTGCCAGCAATATCATAGAGCATCTGAAGCGAGTACAGGTAGGGAGTTCTTGTCCAGATGGAACGCCCTCTCTCAGAACCTTCCATGTCGGAGGCGAGCATTGTTTTCAGGATTTTGGATGCATTCTGCAATGGAGTGCCTTCGTTGTGCTTATAGCTCGGGCTGCTAGTTGTCCAATTCGGGGCATCAGAACCTTCCGTGTCGTATCCAAACTCATGGTTGGAAAGAAGGAAAACACTTTCGGCCATCGTGGATACCCTGCTGCTGCCAGAGTTACAGTAAGAATCGGAGAAGCCCGGGGTGTAGTAGATGGTTGTCTTGTTGATAGCTTGCTTTTGAGCATAACTGAACGAATTGAAGTAGTCGCCGTTAAGCCAACCGCTCACGTCGCTGCTGGCATAAGTAGACCATGTAGAATTCCAAGCCATGATAGCCGCGTAATGCTTGCGAACCAAAAGCGTACGTCCTGCCCCGTTCAGCTCGCTCTCATAGTCATGCTTGGCAACAATGAACTCCACGACGTTGCCGCCCTCGTCCATAAGAACGGTGTTGCCCTCTGCAACATCAAACAGGTTGTACGATGTTGTAATGAAAGAGCATTTCGCGGAGACGTTGCCCACAAAGGCAGTGACAACAGCCTTGCCCGGGGAATTCCACTTGACTTGACAAGTGGATTTTCCCTCTGCATTTGTCAGAACGTGAAGAGAGACAATTCCTTCGGGAGAAGCTGCCCAGTTGATTTTGGGAGAATCAATGATAGCAGGGGACAGGGTAGCGGAAAGAACAACGGAATCACCCCAGTCAAGCTGTTCGCTGACATGGTCAAGAGACAAAGCCTGAGCGTCCGACATCATGTACCCCTCTACAGTACCTTTGAAGCATCCATTGAAGGTGTATTTTGCATTGGTCACAAGCAAAACAGCATCGTAATTGAACTGATGGTGAATCTTTACCATATCAAGAGCGTCAACAATAGGGCTTGCCCGATAAGTAAGAGAAGCCTTGCGACGATTAGAAAGGACTCCATAAGACTCCGTAAGGGCATTTCTGGATTTTGCAAGAATGTCCTTTGTGAGCATAACATTGCTCAGAGTCTGGCTCACGCCCTTGCCCGAAGGGCTTTCGGGATAAGCGTAGGTAGCGCCACCTACGGTGGTCACCACGTTGAGCATATTTTGAGCAAAGGTGATTTCCGGCCAAGAATAATTGTTCAGCACCGGAATATCCAATACCGAGTCAGAGGCGACAGAACCGTACACACGGTTAATCTTTATCACGCCATCACGAGTCTGGTACAAAGCCATGCCAGCAGCATTAGCGGCGAGCTGTAAAATATCAGAGTTGTGATAAGCAGACCCATCGCTCGTGATGTCCGTAGAGTAGTCTTTCAGTTCATCAGAGATTTCTGCTGTGATTCCGTCTGCCTCAAGCTGTTCTAACGCATCGTAGCACATCTGGTATAGTGTGCCGTATTTTCTTCCGGTGTACTTCGTGCTGGATAGATACAGGAAAGCGTCTCGCGCCTGAAAGGACGCCTCAATGCTGTTGGCGGGGACGCTCCACTCCGACAGGAAGAACATTCCTCCGCTCACCCATTCGGTCTTCCCGTCAACATCCATTCCATAACGAACAGTGACAGGCTGGCGCTCATAGATGTACTTGTAAATCCCTTGAGGGTTTACGGAGTCCCATGTGCGGTCGCTGTTATCCAAACTAAAGGAAATCGACTCCTGAGAAAGCTGCCCGGAGATAGGGTCTCTTGCTGAAGAATGGCTGTAAGACAAAATTTTAGTCTTGTCGAACACCAGATACCTGCCGATTTTCACTTGTTCGACCCTTACTCGGCGGTTAGGGAGACACCACTTCAGCACCTCAATCTCTACGGCATCAAACCCGGAAAGCTCTACATCAACATCAGAACGGACGGATTTGTTTCCGTTTACGGTCACAGTTTTTAACCTGTTAGTCCCAAGATATGCGCTGACCGAAAAATCTGTAGCGTATTCTTCAAATACCGTAGACCAGCAAATTGAAACTCCGGGAATCGAGGACTTGCTCTCACTCGGAAGCTCAAGCCGGATAACAGGATGGTTTGAATCGTCAAAAATCTTGGCGCTCAAAAAACCAGTAGTTCCATACGGAGGGGAAGAAGGAACAATGGCGCAACTTCCGTCAAGAACAGTGAGATTAAGCTCTCCTGTGGAATACCTCGAAATGGAAGCGTTATTGGAAAGCGCAATACTGTGAAAGGTGGAGAACGGGGCTGCCGATGACGTGACGATGGTAGCCTTTTTGTTGATACCCGGTTCAGTAATTCCACAGGTAATCTCTACAAAAGATTCCGGGACAAGGGTTTCGTTAAATTTTTCTTTCCACTTATCGGAGACTTCAACCATGTGTCATACCTCCACAAGAGAAAGTTTGCACCCTGTCCATCCCATCACGCCACCGGTTTTCGGCCCTCTACGCCACATTCCGCCGGTGCGGTCGGAGACGTACATCTGACGGGTGGTATAACCGGCTGTGGCTTGGTTATAGAATCTAACAGTGCAGTAAAAATTCGTAGTGAAAAGACTCAAGATGTCGGCCCACTGCCGTGCGGTGAGGTAGTTCCAAGACATGGAGACCTTTGCCACATCATGTCGAACGACAGACCCAACGACTTTGCCCTGAACATTTCGGCCAGAGTCTACAATCGTGCTAGTCGTTCCCTCATAAGAGGATGGTTCCGGCAGCTCTACGCCATTCACCGTAACCAGTGCAGGAATATTGGCCATCTGAACCATCCTTTCTTAATAGGAATAAACTTCTGTACCCATAATAGACACACCACGTTCTTTCTGGGTCTTTTCAACAGAAGCGGTGAGCTGCTTGCCATCAAGGTACACTCTTACATCTCTTCCATCAGAGATTTCCTCTCCATACCGCTGCCAGATGTCGAGGAATGCATTGTAGCAGCCGTTGTACACAGCATCTCTCATCTCTTCGGAGTTTCCACTTGCGGCAGAATAAGTGCCACTATAGGAAGAGCTGGATGTCGAGGAATTGTAGCTAGAGCTTCCAACATACTGAGATGTATCGCTGTAACTACTGGTAGAATGGCTACCACCAAGTTTCGATACGATTCCAGCGATTGCAACACCAAGGGCGGCGGCAGCAGCAAGGGCTACGATTCCAGCGGGAGTGCCAAAAATCGTAGCGCTGAGGGCGGCGCCCACAGCAGAAAGCATTCCCGCCACTGCGGTTCCGATGGTGCTTACCAGCCCGGCAAACCCAGCGAAAATTGTCGGGAAAGAACTGAGCAAGCCGCCAGACAGCGCAGCGCTGATTGCATTAGCAGCCGTTGCGAGAGGAGACTTCACGTTTCCGAAAGCCTGCGTAATACCAGAAAGCATCGTCTGAGTTTCAGAGGAAACCTTTCCGAAATTCTGAGTCAGTGCGCTCACCAGATTTTCGCCAATGGTAGCGGCTGTATTCAGCAGGGAAGAAGCTTGGCTTTTCAATTCTTTGCTCAGTCTGCCAAGCAAATCGCTTGCAACGGACTTGACGCGTTTACGCTGCTCATCGCCCATAGCGCCCCAGATGGAAGCAGCAATAGTAGTGCCGACCGTTTTCCAGTCGCCACTCTGCGCGGCCTGAATGAAAGTTTGCGCCGTACCGAAGAAGTCGCTCTGCAAGCCGGAGTCAAGTTCCTGCCACTTGCTGTCCAGACCGTTGAAGAAACCATTAACAAAATTCGTTGCGGTGGTCGTGCCATAGTCAATCATTTCGTTGCCCTTCTGCTGAACAACGTTTGCCAGATTGGTCATAGCTTGTTCGACGTAAGGAAGTGCTGCAGTGATACCGTTTGCAAAACCTTGATCGATAAATTCACCAAAGCGTTCAAATAGAGCGGAGGGAGAGTGAATTTCAGTATCGGTCGTGAACTTGTCAATGATAGCTTTGGCAAGTCCACCAACACTTTTCTTTGCATTCTCAATGCCTTTGTTGATACCATCGATCAAGCCCTGAACGATGTTTTTGCCATAGTCCAAAAATTTTGCAGGGAGATTTTTGATTGTATCAACCAAACTGTTCCAAGCCTTGTCCCAGTTTTCTTTGAATCCGGCCCACTTCTGGTTCCACCACTCGCCAACACCTACAAACCACTGCTTCAGCCCTGCGCTGGCTTGGTCGAGTGCTTGAATGGGATGCTGCACAAACCCGGGAAGGCTTTCCCACGCGGTCTGAAAATTGGTCTTGAAATTTTCCCACTTTTCATTCCACCATTCGCCGACGCCAACGAACCATTGCTTAAATTCGGCACTCACTTTATCAAGTTGAGAAGTGATTTTATCCCAATTTTGATAGATGGCAATTCCAACGTCGGTCATTGCACCAACAATCAGGCCGATCAAAGCGCCGATACCCGTACCGATTGGGCCGCCAAGAGAGCCGATGATTGCACCAATGCCTGCGCCAGTCATTGTCGAGCCAAGCGGAATCAAAATTCCGTTTAACGTGTTTAAGCCATTCTTGACAGCGTCATAAACGCCAGTCACGAACATGGGAATGCCAGTTACAATTCCACCAACGGCTGCGCCGATAATTGCGCCAGCGGTAGAGCCACCAGCAGCTTTAATCGCTTGTCCGACAGCAGAACTGCCAAAACCGGTTACAATAAACTGTGCAATACCTTTGCCAAGAATGGCTGCGCCTGTAGTCCCAATCAAAGCGCCAAGAACAATTTCAGCGAAATTCTTTCCATTTACGCCATTTTCGATCGCGTCTTTAATGCCTGTAATCTCAAGAACAACGCCCACCGTAAAAACGCCAAGACCCAAAACAATGGATTTCAGTGCGTTTATTTTGGAGATAGCGTCCACAATATCCGTAATAAGATTTGTGAGTTTCCACGCAGCAAGGGCGGTTGCTACAGTCGCTATAAGAGGAAGCATACTTTTGATTTTCTGCTTCATCTCATCAATAGATGTACCAACATAGTTCTTGAACATATCGTAGCCGGACAGGTCTACATCGCCCAAAATGTTACCAGCAGATGCACCGCTGCCAAAGCCAGAGCTTCCCTGCGTTGGGTCGATGATGTTCAGTTCATCAAAGCCCATCGTGTAGTCCTTGAGGGCTTTGGCGGCTTTCTTTGTTGAATCGGTTGTGTTATCCATTGCGTCACCGATGCCGCCAACGCTGTCAGCGCTCTTAGTGAAATCGGTGAACACAACCTTCACGCCCATCAGCTTTGCTACCCACTCTACAAACTCTCGAATGAGCTGAACAGCGGCAATCAGCGGGGGAAGAATGGATTTCAGTGCGGGGTAAAGCAGAGAGCCAACAGACTTCGCCAGCATATCCAACTGCGCTTTCAAAATCTTAATCTGGTTTGCAGGGCTTTGGATGGTCTGTGCAAGGTTGCCCTGCACGTTGGCGGTCTGCTTCATAATGGCAATGTAACGCAGAACTGCTTTATCTGCCTGGGACAAGCTAGAGACTTGCTTGTTAAAGCCCAAGGCAAGAAGTTCCTGCTGTAACCGCGCCTGAGACAAATCAACGCCAAGACGGCGAATAGGCTCAATCTCGCCAGAGATTGCGGATGACATTGCAGTAAAGGTTTCAGCAACGTTTTTGTTCCAATAGGAACCCTCATCGTAGGCAAGCTGAGTCAGGTTCTTAGACAGAACGTATGCCTTGTCGCTAGTCAGACCAAACGAAGTGCCAAGGCTCTGAATAGTAGCCATGTAAGTCATCGCTTTGGTCGGGTCGACACCAAGCAAACCTTGCATCTTGCTAATGAGCGTATCTGCTTCACCGCTCAGATTGCCCATAGCATTATGAAACAGGTCCGTTGCTTCATAAAAGTCATTGAACTTTGCAACGGCATTGCCAAGATATTCAGCAATGGCTTTCAACGAAACCAGCTTTGCCATGTTTCGCGTAAAACCGCTCATCTGGTTAGACAGGCTGAGATAGCTTTTTTTCTGCCGTTCGTTGGCAGCCGTCACACGGTTTGCCTGTGTGACCACTTTGCTCAACTGCGGGGGCAGCTTTGCAAAGGCGTTGCCTACTTTGTCGAGCTGAGATGCAAGGGGAGTAAGGGCGGCAGACAGTTTTTGGCAAGCAGTAGAAAAGTCACCCACCGTCTTGCTATCCAGCTTTTGCGCAAGGTCAGGAATCTTGTTAAGCTGATTCAAGACGCTTCCGAGATTTTTCAGATTGCTAAAATCCAGAACAGACAACGGAGCAAGACCATTCATCAACTGTCGGGAACTTTCAGCAAGCTGTGTGTAATCAGCTTTGTTTGCTTCAGACACTGCTTTCGGGATTCGGCGTAAAAGGCTTACAAAACTGCTCAATCCTTCCGGCGCAGTGACGGAAGGAAGATTATTGAATCCGTTCAAGACAGACTTCACATCGCTAATGTCAGAACTGATGCCCTGCACGCCGCTGACCGCTTCCGGGATTTTTTTGATGGCGTTGATGGCACTTTTCAAGCCTTTTGGGTCTTGAACGGTAGCCATAAGGTCAAAAGCATCCGTAACATCGAGCAGGGTATCAACGCTATCAGAAAGAGCACCCATGCCGGTAAGGGATTCCGGAAGTTTAGCGATGCTCTTTGCCAGTATGCTGATGCCCTTTGCGCTTTCACTTGCATTGACCTTGCTGATGCCATCAATGAACCGAGTAACGCTTTCAAGACCGCTAAAATCTCCCTGCGCGGACTTTAACGCAGTGAGGGAATTGGTGAGCTTGTCCAACCCATCAATCACCTTCGACACGTTGCCCTTTGTTCGCAAATTAGAAATGGCGGTAGCGAGCTTGTCGATATTAAGCTCTGCGCCCTGCGATTCCGCAGAGATTTCTACGGATAAGCTTGTAATATCAACATCAGCCATCACTACCACCATCCTTTTGCTCCATCATGGAGAACATCATACGTTTGATTCGCTCCTGCGCTTCCGCAGCACGTTGGTATTCATACTCTTCTTTCTCCTTTTGAGTAAGGGGAATCGGTCTATCCATGTACTTAATAGGCTTAGACCCTTTCTTTCGGAACATATTGCCAACCGTAGAGGAAAGCGCAGATGCCATGTAAAAACCGTTTCTCCATGCTTCTGCATTGGCTCTGCGTTCTCGCAGCTCCTCTGCGTCACGGTATACCTTTGCCAGCCAGACATCGCCGTGCCAGAACTGGTCATAGGTCATGCCGATGGAGATGTAATAGGCTTCTACATCGTGGAACAGCTTGGAGAAGGAGAATGGCTCTTCCTCTCCGTCTGTTTCTTGAGATTGTGCGGTTACACAATCTCCCACGTTGCGTTTTTTGCGGTCTTGTCCTCAGTATCAGTTGCCAGCAGGGACTTGGAAGCGTCCATGAACATCTCAAGCAGAACGCCCATCAGGTCTTCCTTATCCTCGATGTGCTGGAACATCTCGTCCACGACCTTACGCTTGATGCCCTTGTTCCGTGCGATGAAAGCACCGTAGAACAAAGCGCGAGAGTTGGACAGCAGATTGGTCATCTGGGTATACTGACCAATCTGAAAGCCTGCACGTTCGGTAGCTTCCACGCTGTCACGGGTGAAGGTCAGCTCATAAGTGTTCTTGCCATCGGGGGAATGAAAGTTGATAACCTTTGCAGCCATAATAAATGCTCTCCTTTATAAATAGGGGCAGAACCAAATCCATTGTTCAGTTCTGCCCGGTTTGATTGATTCGATTTTTGCGGTTTAGCCGCCAGCAACAGTCAGGGTCTCGCTGAACTCAGGCTTCTTGGTGAAGATGCAGTTGATGGTCATTTCCACAACCTCGTCCACGCCAAAGCCGGACAGTCCAACCTGATGCATACCCTGCCAAGTGAAGCCGGAGCCGTCCTGCATCTTCAGGGCGTAGTACTTTACAGCGTTGCTCTCGGAAGTCTCATCGTAGCCAGCTTCCTTGACCTTCTTGTAGTCAGTCTTGTTGTAGTTGGCGGTAAAAGACTTGGTATCAGACTGGATAATGCCAAAGATGTTGACCTGCATGGGGTCAGACAGAGTGGTGGCATCCAGAAGGTTCGGCTCAGAGATCAGGTCGGGTACATCCTTGATGTCGCACAGCTTCGTCAGAGCGGTTGCGCTGTCGCCACAATATAGGGTGGTATTCAGACCGGAGATAGCAGTACTCATAGAATGTTTACCTCCTTAGTTTCGGTAAATCATTCCGTCCTCTCCGATTGTTGCCCCATAGCTGCAATCAATCCGATAGACGGAATTGTTGTACAGCCCATTCAACGGGGCAAACGATTTTCGATAGAAATTGAGCGGTTCCAACACAGAATCCACGATGCTCACAATAGAGCGGGCTTCTGCAATGCGTCCGCTGGTTTTGTTGGAATAGACACGCACACGCAGGGAAACGGCAGCGTACTTGCTGTGACCAGCAGAATCCCGGTGAACCGGGAGATTGCTGTTTTCCTCTATCTGCACACATGGAAACTTTTTGACGTTGCTGTCATTGATTTCGCCAGTGACGAAGATGCCAGGAACCTGTTTCCGAAGTTCGGTCGCAACAGCCGTGAAGATGGAATTGAAATAATCAATCAACTGCTCCAGACCTCCCTCCACGTTGCTTCGACTTGAGAAGCCATTTCCTCAACAGCCCCCCACATAGCCATAGCTGGCTCGTTGCCATCGGTGTAATTCAACTGCCCCTTGCCGGGAACAGTATCCACATAGGTTCCGGCATTACCGGGGTCACCGTAGTAGTACCAACGTCTGCCAGCACCCTTGCCTTGACCGTAGGAGCCATGTGCACCAACACCAGGCGGTAGTTCGCCACCATATCCGTTGTGATGTGCGCCAGTGCCAAACTCGATAAAGGCAACTGCCTTGCCCTCTGCAATGATGGTGCAGGTGTTCCCGTTTTGCTCAACACGGCAAGAGACATCGTTGTTACCGGCATATTCTGCATTGGCAAAGCGAACTTTCGCCACATCAAGCCCTTTGTCAGCCAACGCCTTTGCAAACTCCTGCGCTTTTTTGTTCAGGGTGGTCTTGTACTCCTGTATCTGACGTTCCGCATCACGAAGTCCGGCATCGCTCAACCTCACTTTAATTTTCACTTGCAGCCACCTCTTTCAGCGCATACAGCGTATCCGTGATATGCTCTGCGACCTTGACCACAATGTAATTGAAAGGCTTTGAAACGTCTGTCTGAAACCAAACGTGTGTACCTTCATAAAGCGGTGTGTTGCGCTTTTTGCTGGACGAACTGACCGCATAGCTGTAATCCGTGAATGCTCCAAAAGGGTTTGCTTCCGCAGAACCAGTAGGAGGACTGACGTTCAGCATCAGTTTTGCGGGGTCGCTCCACGATTCGTATGCCGATTCGCCAGTCTCGTTTCCCCACTCGTCCAAAACAGGCGTTTTCTCGCCGACCGGGTTTGAATACCACAGCGGGCGTTTATCCAGCGGGCTTCCATTGAACATCAGCCGATAACACCTACTCTCGGAACTACTTCATTCAGCAGAGATTGTGCCACATCGGACGATTCCCACACACGAGTAATGCCATTATTGGTATAGCTCGTCTGTCCGTTTGCGCCGATGTGGTTGTACAGTTCCGCTGCAATGCGTATCTGCAACGACTGATACTGCAAGGGCAGCTCGTCCGGTCTATTGCCGAATGGGTAGCCCTGCGCAAATATCTTGTCCTTGGCGAAATCAAGCAGCAGGTCAAAGAGTTGGTAGTCCTCGTCCGTGACTTCACGGTCAAGTGCAGGAGCAATGTACTGTCCTAGCTTGACTGCCGCTTCAGAATACTGGTCTCCCATGCTGCTTTCCTCCTTTCGCCTTAGTAAGCCTTGATGCAGTACACAGCGTCCATGCGCTCAAAGGACGGCAGGACGATTTCGGAAGCGTAGACGTTGGCGTTGACCGGATGAACGGTCAGCTCAGTAGTGATGGCGACGCCGGTGTTCACGATGGACACGGATGCGCCAGACTGGCCGGACAGCAGGTCGGCTTCCTCAGGAGTAGTGCCGTACCAAGTGCTGCCCAGAGCACCGGACGGAGCAACCACCACCATGCCGTCAGGCAGGTACTTCTCGCTTGCACTGTACTGGTCTGCCTTGAACATCTTGTCGTACAGATGAATGGTCAGACCGGTTGCAGATTCGATAATCTGCCGTGCTTCAGCGTCCAGCAGAACGGCGTTCGCCTTTGCGGTGACGGTCATGAACCGGTTCTTCACCTCATCCGAAGCAATCATGTTGCGGAAGGTGGCAGTATTCATGTACACCTCAGTCACAACCTCGCCCACGCTTGCCAGAACAGCGTCCTTTGCGGCGTTCAGGTCAGCAATGGGGGTGGCGGTGGTGACGTTCCACTTAGACTTTGCGGCAGAGACTTCCTTGTAGTTGGTGGACTTCCAAGTACCGTCCGGGTCGTAATTGTAGGTGTAATTCACGCCGTTCGCCTTAATGGTGATGCCAGGAACGCCATTGGCGGGAGCCAGAAGCTGCCAGATCATGCGCTCAGGAACAATGCGTGCGCCAGTGATAAGCTGTGCGGTGTCATCGTACAGGCGGTTCATCACGTCGCGGGCATAGGGGTCGTTGCTGTCCAGAACACGCAGGATTTCCTGACGGTCTTTTTCGCCCAGATGGTAGCCCTCACGGAAGAACGGCATCTCGGTCTCATCAAACTTGAAGCCCTCACGGGTGCGGAACGTAGCCTTTGCGTCAAATGCGCTGGGCATCAGGGAAACGCCAACGCCCTTGTGACCACGCAGCCACTTCAGGTCAAGACCGGCCTTCTTTTTTGCAGGGAACAGCGCATCAGATGCGAAAGGCATCGCATTAGTGGGGTCATTCGTCCAATAGGCGGCAATTGCAGCCGGGGCAAAGACTTCCTTAAGATTCAGTGCCATGTTGTTTTACCTCCTATTAAGCGTTCACGCTGATGTTGTCACGGCAGAAGATGCCAGGGATGGCGGTCTTAAGTGCAGTAATCGCATCAGAATCATAGGTAAAGCCGGAACTTGCAGCAGCTTTCTTGGTGTCGATAACGCCACGAATCAGCAGGGAAGCATTGGGGTTCTCTGTCGGGTCAACGTCATACAGAAGAATACCGTCTGCTGTGGCAGAAGTTGCTTTCTTTCCAGCTTTGGTCATGGGATAGCCAGCCTTAACCGCAGCAGCTTCAGTCACGGTAAAGGGAATGGCAGTGTAGTCATTGGAAGCAAGGATGGTGTCGTTGATTCCGTTGACCGTGTTTCGGGTAAACTTCATGTTTTCCTCCTTGTTAATGGAAAGCACTCATTGCGTCACTCGATGCCTTAGAAGTATTGGCATTCTGCTGTGCAAGGCTCTTAGCAAACGCCACGCCCTCACTATCAGAGCTGCCCTTACCATCCGCACCCGGAGGCGTGGGCATATCCTTCAGCAGAGAAGCCTTGTATGCAGTGTCATGAGCAGTCATGAACTCCGACTGGAACTTAAACACCTTGTCCATGTCGCCGTCAGCCAGTGCAGATGCAGCCTTGCCAGCCAGTTCAGCGTCATAACCCTGTGCAACGAACCTCTCACGGTAAGATGTAAGGGTCTTTTCCTTGACGAGGTTCTCCTTGTCGGCAGTCAGGGCTTCAATCTGCTTCTGCATCTCTGCCAGCTTGTCAGCCTGTTCCTGTGCGGCGTTCTCGTCATCGGTGCGCTTTGCCTTGAGCTGTTTCTTGTACTCAGCAGCTTCACCGTTGGCTTTCGTCACGGCGTTGCGCAGCTTCTCGACCTCTGCGTTAGGGTCTGCAACCTTTTCCAGCGCAGAAATGATTTCATCGGCGGTCATGCCCTCTTTGTAGGCATTACCAAGCAACACATTGAGTTTCATATCGTTAATTTCCTCCTGCGTTTTTTTACCGTTGCTTCCCTGCAACGCTGCGAAATTTGTATCCCGGCTTCCCTGCCGGAATATATCAGCCCGCTTATGCGGATTGATTTTTAGTCGATTCGTTCTCCTGCTGCGTTATAAACCGCTTCTGCGCTTGTGACATCAGGCGCAGAAAAATTTGTAGGGACAAGATAAACCGGCATTCCATAAAGCTTTGCAGCGTCAGCCTCCACAGTGCAGCCGTTATACAGCCACGCATTATCGCCGCAAATACCGATGAAATAATCAGCCTGCGAGAGGAGTTCGATGCTCTTGCCAAGATACCAAAGCCCTTCAGTTCTGCACTTAGGTGGTTTATCCTCGATATAGGTAGGGATAACCTCAAGGCTCTCACCGTACACTGCTTCGGCAATCTTGTGCAAACGGTCAAACGTCATCCGAATTTTTTCTTCCGACCGATTCTTCATCGGGCAAGAAATAAACAGCTTCTTCATTTTTGTCCTCCTTCCTTTGCATTAGCCTGTTCGCCAACCATTTTGCCGTTGTCGGCAATATGGTCAGTAGGCTGTTCCTGCGGTTTCGGAGCTTTGCCATCCTCGCCCAGCTTGCCAGCGGCAATCAGAAAGGGTTTGCTCATTTCATAAGCAGCCTGTGGGTCAGGGAACAAACCGGGCGTAGTAAATGCCAGCTGCGGGTCAATCGGCTGCTGAATCATCTGTGCGAAAATCTGAACCTTGCTCTGCTGGTTATCGTACTGACGGCGTGGCAACTTGATATTGATGTCGCTTGCCATTAGCTTAGAACCAGCCGTATCACGCAGGATTTTCAGCATCACAGACAGGCTTTGGCGTTCAGCATACTTGAACATATTCTCGTACTGCTGCGCTCTTGCTTCAGTGTGATTCCAGCCATTGCGGACGATAACTGCGCCCACGTTGTCGGACGTTGCGTTCTCGCTACCAGTGGCACTAGGCATGGCAGTCAGACTACGGTACACGTTCAACATAGAATCAAGCAAGGTCTGGCTCTGCTGCTGGTCAAGCTCGTTTGCAATCTGCGAAACAGATGCGGGCAAGCCAGAAGTGGATTTCAAGCACATTGCGCCCAATTCCTTGACCTGCTTTAGAGCATTTTCGTCCACAAGGCAGTTCGTGAACACCATGATGGACTGGATAAACTGTGCCACGCCGTCCAAACGGTTGCTTTCAAGGTCGTTGATGGCATCCAGAACAGGGATAGCCGGTTCAAACAGACCCATACGCTCCGGGTTGAGCTTGTATTCGACCATCGGCAACATTCCAAGAGAATGGTTCTCCGACTTTGTGACCTTGCCATTGTCGATTTCAAAGTACTGGTTTGGCGTATACACGCAAATCAGGTCGTTCAGGTCATTCTGATAATTGCGCGGGATATGCAGCACGTTGGCAATCGGCTTGTGACCGATGCCGGAGTTGTAAATCACATACGTCATGTCCGGGTCGGGAACGTCCACCAGAAGGGGCGTTTCATCCGGGTAGTTGCCGCCATACCCCTTGTCAGGGAGAACGATGCGGTATCCCTGTCCGCACTCCAACATCCACTGCCAGAGCCGCCGATCGAGCGCATCCTTGCCCTCATACTGCAAGGCGTTGGACAGCCGGGCGATTTCCTCGCCGTCACCCGTTGCCGTTTCAGACCGCACATAAGAGCAAGGCGTGCCGCTCATATAGCCCGTGTAAAAGCCCACGCACTCGTTGGCGTGGTTCTCCACAATACGGTTGGTGATTTCAGCGTGGTATTCTTTCGTACGATGGAGGACAGGCTGGCTACCCAAGTAGTAATTGTGCAGAAAGCGAATCTCGTTCTTGTTCAGCAGATGAATAGGCTCTGCCTTGCCCATGACCACTTTCAGCACGTTCGCCTGATTGATTTCCGTCTCCGGCGTTTCAATCGGCCTACGTCCGGTCAGCGGTTCATTCAAAAATCCATCAACAACTATCTGATACTCAGCCATGCGTTCCTCCTTTCCGGCAAAATAAAAAGCGCAGCAAGACAAACCTGTTAAGGTTTATCTCACTGCGCTTACAACTGCGCTTCAAAAGCTATTCAGTTTTTAAACTTTGGTACGGAGACCCATGTATCTTTTGGAAGGTTGGAATCTCCAATTGTAATCCAATGGCAAAGAGGACACAGAAGGGAGAACTTACCTTCCACTTCGCCAAGATAACGTCCGCAATCACACGGATTTCCGTTTGCGTCTTTTCGAGGACGCTTGCATCGTACTTTTGCTACCATCTGTGCTCCTTTCGTTGGATTTCTGGAAACAGGCTGTTGAGCACAGACCTGTCAGAAGCTACTGGGAAACTATTCGCACTTCCAGCCGTGCTATTCTTCGCCCGAAGAAAACCATTGCAGCCTTTACATTCAGTTGTCGGACAGACGTAAACGGGTCAGCTGCAATTTTGGTGCTGCATAATGGATTTGAACCAATGTATGTCCGGTTATGAGCCGGATGCTCTAGCCTGACTGAGCTAATGCAACATAGAAACCCAGCTTGATTGGTTAACCGCTGCTCTTTGCAATGTCATGCCTAAACATTACATTGAGAGCCGGGAATAGCGGTGGAGGTTTTGGAGAATAAAGCCATGCAAAGCTAGGTAGTTGGTTGTGCTGCGTAACGGAATCGAACCGTTGCTTGCCAGCCGTGGGGGAGACAGGCTGGCATTCCCCTTACAATTGGAAACGCAACATATAAAGCCCGGTGAAGGCGAAAGAGTGAGAAAACCTCCACCGGTGAAAGGAGGAATATGCTTGTTGACACGCACGCAAGTAAAATGACAAAACCCCGCGTGCAAGCTATTCCTTAAGGGAAGCTGCAAAACTTCCTGCGTACATTATAAGCCTTGTCAAGTAGTGAAATCAAATAAATAGACCCAGCGAACACAATATATTGTGTTTTCAATCAAAAAGGCCTCTTGACAGGCTCAATTTTACTGATTCCGTTGTACAGTTCATCGGCAAGCTGTGCCAGACTATCCGGTGCATCATCGTGCGGAACTTTACCAAGCTGCGTGAACATCGTCACCTGTTCCATGAATGCCTTGTACTCTTTCGACTGGTGCTTTTCGTCAAGGAAATAGAACCGTTTGATGTCCGGCGCATACTGGATGATTCTTGACAGCTTGCTTTGCCCACTGGGAGCACGCTGGCTGCGGACGGAGCAGTGATAGCCCTGCTGCCGGAGCTGGCTGTCCACTACGTCACAGTATTCATCGCCACCGTTGTTGGCTTCGCCACGCACCACATTGATTTTGTGCTGGATGATTTTGCCCACGACTTCCGGGCGGGTCACGGTCTTGTCTCCGTTGTTGAACACAAGGTCGGGGATGAACACGGCATCGCCGTACACATAAGCGATAGGGCAAGCGGTGAAGTCCCCGCCGCCCCATGCAATATCCATGACCATGAGCTTGCGATCAGGGTCTCCGTCAGGCAGAACACCGTTAAAATACCGCAATTCATCGGCAGGGAACAGCAGACCTTCACGCACATAGGGCTTGCCCATGTACTTTGCCCACCATGTTGCATCGTCAATGCTGGCTTTCATATCGGCATAGTAGGCATCGTCAAAGCCCACGCCATAGTCATAATTGAAGTTGCTGTGTCCGTTCTCGTCCACAGCGGGAATCACCCGAAATCGGTACTTTGGATTGTCTGCATACTGGTTCTGGATGCGCCCCAGAGGGTCAAGCACGTTCCAGCGTGTGCCGACCATCAGCTCTAATGCGCCTTGCTTTTTACGGTCTTTCAGCTGATTCAGATAGGCATCGTACTTGTTGTTCAAACGCTCAACGTTCAGACTTTCCTCCAAGTCCTCGATCAAGTCATCACTGTACAGAACGCCGCCCTCACCAATTTCAACAGCACCAGTCAGCGTGCCGCCAATGGAGCGGCAAGTAAGGGTAGGGAAACGCTTTTTGCGGTTCAAATCAACGCTCTCGTCCTTTGCGCTCTTATCTACAAGCTGAACGTCAAAGAAGATTTTCCCCCAATTATAAGTCACGGGGTCTGTGATGATAGACAGCACTTCGCCGTAGAAGCCATTAGTCAGCTTGTCAGAATGTCCGCTCATGACCGATGCAACGTCCGGGCGGTTGCCCATAAGCCATGTGATGAAGAAAATGCACAGCGTACTCTTGCCTACGCGAGCCGGAAGACTGACCCCCAAGAAATCTATCCGCTTATAAAACAAGTCCTCTAGGTCGTCTGCCAGCACTTTCAACACTCTGCGTCTAGGCTGATAGAACTTCTTCTCCGGCGCACGATTCCATTCAAGGTAAATGCAATAGCTGTCGAACACATCTTTTGCTTCAAACAGGTACGTCCGGCTGATAATGTCATAGACCTTCGCCACGTCCTCGCCTGTTTTCATCTTGCCCATCACGGCTGCACAGACAGAGCGCAGCTCACCGGAGTATTTGTAGGCATCAAACCTCTTGTCTTGCGGAAGAGCGTCCCTTAGGTTGACGACCGCCTGAAACCAGTCCTCGTAGACCTGCGCTTCTGTCGGATTCTGCTTTGCATACGCTTTGATGCTGTCAATGATAGCGATACACTGCTTTGGTTGCATAAAAAATAGGCACCCCCTACCTGAAAATGTAAAGAGTGCCTACAACTGCACAAAAATCAAATATTCGGTTTTATAATGCTGTTTTCGGAAAATTATTTAATGTAATTTAGTTTAACGGAACTTATTTTACCTTATTTATATAATCGAATAACGTAGGACCGGATTTGCAAGGCCACCAATAAATTTTATGCAATTTTTCTTTCAGCCTTACAAAAAACAACGGCTCATACCATTTTATCGGACGAATACCGGGATGCTCGTCATCCCCTAGCGTAACATAGCCCATATCATAAATATGAGTAGCAAGAATCACGCCGTCTTTATCATGCGAACCAGAGATCACGCTGTAAAGCCATTTGTCCTTTTCTATTGCATCTCTCAATTTTGGAAGGGAATAGTATCCATCTCGCAAATCCGGCTTCTCTTTTATAAGTGCGTCCATCATTTGTGCCGCAGCCCCTTTATATCCAAACACTTGATAACGATAAAGCAGTTTATTCATTCCGTACCTCTTTCTTTGATTATACAAGCGTTGGCTTCGGTTCTTCATCCCCAAGCATCAACTTGTAACTAAGATACTTTTCGATGATAATGTGTCTTTCTGCCAGTGTACCATAAATAAAGACGAGAGCATCTTTAGCAGCATCGTATTCATTCGGAAAAATGACAATTTCCTCGTTTGCAAAAGTCACGGTGCAGTTTTCCGAATGGCAAGCTTCCAAGAACCGCTTGATTTCAAGAAAACCGCCAAAGTCAAGCATAGACCGCAGCGTGATGCTACCATTCTTAACAATCAGTTCTTCTCCCTGCATATTATCCAGCCTTTCTCTGTTCAGCAATCCGATACCATGTCTGACGGGTCAAATAATGTTCGCTTGCTCATCAAGCCACGTTTCGCGGTCAAGTCTTTCCTTCTTTTCGATTAAGGTAGGAGTAAACGTTTTATCGCTCTTCCATCCAGCGTATTTCTTAAAATACGCAAGATAATCTTCTGCTATTGCGGAAATGCTTTCCAAAATAAATGTAAGAAGAGCAACTCTCATTTGCCGCTTAAACGTTTCGGAAGGGCCTTCTTTCTTGAAATTAAAAAATATGTTTTCATCATAAAACAAAACATTGCATTTCTTAGATTGGCATTCCAGCATAAAGGAAGTAAAATCTTTGCAGTTTACAAAATCGAAAACCGAACGAAATGTCAAATCTGCATCTTTTTTGATAAAATCCCAATAAAACGGTTTTTGCTTTTCCATATTGTTCTCCTTTTCTCTTGCCTGTTGGAGAAAAGAATGGTATACTGTGGTTGCACCATTCTTTTTCCTGTTTTGGTTGGTTTGGTGTACTCTTAGCGGTGGCTTGTGGTTGGGCTGCCGCTATTTTTATTTGCGTATCTTTCGACACGCTCATACCAAGTGGATTTCCCGATGCCAAGCTGCTTGCAGCACTCTTTTACAGTGATTTCGCCTTTTTGCTGTTGTTTTAATAGGCTTTCAAACTGCTGCTCGTCAACTTGCTTTTCCTGTCTGCCGAAGCTACGGCCTGTTCTGGCTGACACTCGCTTGCCGTCAACAATGGGCATAGCGGCTATGCCCTCTGCCTGACGCTGTTTGGTTTTCTTGCGCTCCTGTTCAGCTACTGCACCCAAAACCTCAATAAGGATGTTGTTTACCATTTCCAGCACCCATGTCTGGTCTTGGAAGTCAATAAGCGTGGTCGGAATATCGAGAATGCGAACAATCACGCCTTTTTCTTTGAACCATTGAAGTTCTCGCTTCATTTCGTCTTTGTCACGCCCGAATCGGTCAAATTCCTTGACGATGACTTCATCCCCAGCCTTGACAGTCTCTTTCAATCGTTTATACTGCGGACGGTCAAAGCTGCTACCTGTCATTTTATCACAAAATACATTCTCGTCCGGAATGTCGAACCGATCTCGTGCGATTTTAAGCTGTCTTGCAAGGCTTTGCTCCTTACTAGACACTCTAGCTAAGAAGTAACGCATTTTTTTCACCCATCACTTGATGTCAAACCCATTTTCGACTTTTGTCTCACGAGGGACTACCATAATCTTGTATCCCATAACCCTTAGTGTTTCATCCAGCTTGTTGACACTAATGTTTTTGTGCCTTAGACGTTCATTCAAGGTTTTAAGCGGAATGTTGAGCATATCACTTAACTTCGCTTGGTTCAATTCCTTCAATTTCAAAATTTCCTTTATCGCTTCACTTGCCGTCATTTTTCTTCGCCATCCTTTCTTGATTCTATTATATCAAGATATTTCTGGATGTCAAGATATTTCTGGACTTTCTTTGCTTGCGCTTATATTATATATAAATATACTCTAGTATGTATTTATACATACTAGAGTAGTATAAGGATGTTTACTTAGTTAATCACAATCAGGTAGAAAATTTTCTATAATAAGGAGTAATTCTTCCAAACTTCATTTCCGTAAAACTTTGGGTCTTGACAAGCATATTTTCACGCTTTATACTTGTTTCAGCGAAAGCGAGGTGATAGGCTTGGCAAGACGAGCAGAAACCTCGGAACGTGATAAGCTGCGCATGATAAGCACCCGGCTCACTGAGAACCAGATCGCAAGCATGGAAAGCAGCGCAAAGGCATTGAACATCTCAAAGGTCGATGTTATCCGCATGGGTATCGAGTGGGTAGCATCTTACGTTGAGAACATCAAGGCATAAAAAAATAAGCTACCAGCCGCAACCACCACGAAGCCACTGATAGCTTATCCACATCACGAAACGAGAACCTGCAACCACCAAGGGGGCAGTCTCCCTTTTCGGAATCTATTATACCAAAAAGGGCTGCTTTCCGCAAGAGTTAGGAGCAAAAAACATGAATTTTCCCACGACAACCGAAGAATTTCTGAAAACCCTCGCCCGCGGCAAAGAGCCGACCAGCAAGGACAGGGAGTATGCAGAAGCGCTAGGCAAGTTGTCCGAACTGAACTACCGGGCAGGGTACGAAGCGGGAGCTGCCAAAAACAACAGCTAAATTTTGTGCAAGTCTACAAACTTTTGGATTTTGTACAGATACCAGTACTACATTAAGCGTTTGCGTAATTGACAAACCACAACATATTGCATATACTGGTTGCACCCACATGAAGGGAGGTGAGTTTATGTACAGTCCTTATCTTGAACGCCACAATCATACGTTCACTGTTGCGCTGACCGAACGGCAGTTCCAATGGCTGAAAGCCTATTGCACCGAACACAAGGTTGCACAAGCCGCAGCCATCCGTGACACGTTCTTTGAGGTGCATCCCATCCCGGAGACCGATGAAAACGAAAAATGATACGCTCGCTAAAGTTTGGCGACCACAGCGAACGTATCATGTAAACCCTGAGAGAAGCATTCTCTCGCCGTTATTATAGCAGAAAATTGCTTCTCTCACAAGTGAAAAGGAGCTTTTTAATGCAACTTTCTTTGTCTGAGAACATCAAAATCTTCAACAACGCCGAGTTTGGCGAAATCCGTGTCATGCTCATTGATGACGACCCTTGGTTTGTTGGCAAGGACATTGCGGTAGCACTTGGCTACGCAAAGCCTGAGAACGCACTGTCAGCACACGTTGATGAACAAGATAAAACCACTACCCTGATTCAGGGTGATGGTTCTAATTACAAGAGCAAGACAACCATCATCAACGAATCAGGTTTGTACAGTCTGATTTTCAGCAGCAAGCTGGAAAGCGCACAGAGGTTCAAGCACTGGGTCACTCACGATGTATTGCCGTCCATCCGTAAGAACGGGATGTACATGACCGACAACCTGTTGGAGACGGCTATTGCCAACCCGGACTTCGTGATCGGTCTGATTCAGAACATGAAGGCCGAAAAAGAAAAGAGCGCAGCATTACAGATGCAGAACAAGCAGCTCTGTGAGAAGAACGAGGAGATGCAGCCAAAGGCAGACTACTTTGACGACCTCGTGGCGTGGAACGTGTCTACCAACTTTCGCTCTACCGCAAAGGAACTGCGCATTCCTGAACGCCTGTTCATCAAGATGCTTATTTCTGACGGTTACATCTACCGTGACAAGAGCAAGGGCATCCTGCCAAAAGCGGGCAAGGGTGACGGCCTGTTTGCGGTCAAGGAATACTGCAACCAGAAGAACAAGCACGGTGGCGTACAGACCAGGGTAACGCCGAAAGGCCGTGAAACTTTCCGTCTGCTCTATGCAAGCATCCGCAAAAACGGATAAGTAACGCTTTCTAAAAATTTAGAAAGCGAAAATAGAAAAGCCAGTGGTTAGAGAGCATCTATCCGCTGGCTTTTTGTGTTATGTGATTATCCTTCTACAAGGTCTGCGTACTTGACTTCAATGCGGGGCAGTTCATCGGTGGTGCTGGTCAATGCTCTGGTGATTTTTTCAAGCCCGGTGAACTCACCATAGACGGTGATAATATCATCGTCCAGAATCTTCACAGCATCGCCGCCACGCTTATCCAGCATATAATACTCGTCATCAGCATAGAAGCCATATCCGCTGTTGTCCGTGTAGGTTCTCCATGCTTTCTCGCTGCCGGAGAAGTTTGCGTCAATAATCTGCGAGACCTTTACTTTGACTACAATCTTAGTCCCTTCATACTTTTCAGGATAACGGCACAGTTCCTTATAGTCCACAGTCTGGCACTCTGCCTTGTAATCGTCCTCGCTGATTTCAGGAGCAACGGAAGAAGCGGTGGATGCACTCGCCTTGTTAGACGTAGCGTCCTTGTAGCCCTCTTCAAAGCCCTTCTTGCCGCTATCGCTAGAGCCACCAATAGCAGACAAGACAATCAAAACAATGATGGCGATGAACCACCAGCGCTTGTAGATGGGCGGCTTGTTCTTACCGCCACACTGAGGGCATACCTTTGCACTTGCGGCAATCTCTGCTCCACAGTGCTTGCACGTTGTCATTTTGCTTTTAGCCATTGTAGATTCCTCCCTTTCAAGGCTTGTAAGGAAAGTATAGCACAGAACACAGACCCTTTGTAGGGGTCTTTTTGTTTTTGCGGGAAATTTTTGGAACTTGAGATAGGGGTGGGGGTGTTTTGTGCAGAAAAGAGAGGGTGGGTAGGCGAGGAAAAACGCCTTTTTTATTTTGGAGATTTTTCGCACTACTCACCGGGCGGGGCTGGGCGGCGGCTGTATACCCCTCCGGTGGAGACCCCAGCCCCAGCGCACCCGAACAGACTGCACCGGCCTGCACTCGATACCAGACCGCCCACGCGGGCAGATCGTGACGGCAGCGGGGCTGGGCTGCCTGCTCAGTGCGTCCGGTAAAGTGTACAATTCCGGACGCTTTATTTTATCCATATTTATATGGATATATTTTGCTAAAAGTATTGACAATCCATATATATATGGATATAATATAATCAGTCCAGATAAATATGGACTACAACCACAATACACCAAAACAGGAGGACAAAAACCATGAAAGCAAAAAGAACCATGCGGGATATAAAATCCCAGTATCCGACCATTATTCAAGTAAGTTATTGCGATGCACAAAATATGCTGTGCATGGACGACCCCGCAGCATATACCGCTGGTGTGTACGGCTGGAACGCTGATATTTACCCGATCACCTCAGGCGTTGCAATCTGCACCGGGTACCGGCCTTTTGGCAACATCAAGCCCGATCGGGAAACTGTCAGCCGCTACGAAAAGCGGGCGCGGGAAATGCGCCGGGATTTGTGGAACGCTGAGGAGCTGGCAGAGCGCTTGCACAACTTGCAGATGGAATTTGTTCGGGAGGTATGCAACGTATGAACAAGCTTGTTTTTGAGGTGAACAACGGCAGAAAATTGGAACTTGTGCAGCGGGAGGATAACGGAACGACCCTTATTTGCTCCCTTGATGCACCGGACAACGAAGCATATATAAGCGCTGGTGACTTTGTGCAACTGATTAACCTTTATCGCTATTGCAAGCGGTACGACATCAAGAACGATTGGATTAACCCCAACGGCAAAAATGCGGAGGTATAAAAAATGATTACTCTTGACTTTTCCCAGTGGGCTGCAATCTGGTACGTTGGCGGCATGATCTCCGGGGCGCTGGTTATGATCGCATTTCTTAATAGCTAACAAGGAGGGCTAAAAAATGACGTTGTTCGAGGAAAAAGTGAACGAGTACCGCGAAAACAAGCGGCTTTTGGAAGAGCTGGAAGCGATGAACGAGAGCATTAAAGCGGACATTATCGCCATGATGCAAGGTGCGCCGGAAATGGCGCAGGGTACCGCAAAAGCCATTTACAAGGACGTTCAGAGCGTCCGACTTGATAGCAAGCTGCTCAAGACGCTGCACCCGGATATATACGCAGAGTGCAGCAGCAAGACCAGCTACAAGCGGTTCAGCGTGGTATAATGGAGGTCAAAAAATGAAAATTGATGAATTGAACGAAAAACAGGTCAACTTACTTCTTGATCTTGAAAACCAGCGCAAAAAGAACGAGGCGGACGGCGGCAAATATTCAGATTTTTATCTCCGTGTCTGTTTTGCGGCTGTTGCAAAATATTTTGAGCTTGAGGGCGGGCGGGTTGAGTGGTTCGAAGGGTTAAAGGAGATGCAAAAATGATTTTATCCGCGCTTCTGTTTTTCTTCTGGTTTTTCTCTGCACTGTTCAAGGCATCCAAGTGATGCTGATCGGATACTTTAACGGGGCTGCACCGTAAAGCAACCCCGCCCCAGCCCAAAAGGGCAAAAACTTTCTTCAAGTCCTATTTTTAGAGCTTGCAATATGATATACTATAAAAAAGGCAAAAGCCCAGAAAAGAGGGAAAAATCATGTTAAAAGACGTTTCTAGCAGCGCAGCCGCCCTATATGATGGAGGATGGAGAAGCGCAGACGCTGACCAACTCCGCACAGAATACGACTTGACAGAAGAGGAAGCGCAAGAGCTTTGCGCCGCCCTTGCAGACCTTGAAGAAAAAAATAAATAATTCCTACCCCGCCCACGCTGGCGGGGTTTTTCTTTTGCCTTGCATCTGCTGAGGGTGCAGGGCTTTTATTTTTGCCCTGTTGCAATACAGCAGCCGCGCAAGCCGCCTACACGCCAACTTCGCCACGCTGGAGGGCATACCGTCAAGCGCAGCATCTGCCCCAATACCAGATACAACCGCCACGCCGGGACACTGTGCAGGCCAGCACAGACAGCCTATTATAATAATGTATATAAGGGCGCGCCTCTGTTATGGATCCATGCCCGGCGGTGCAGTAGATCTCAGACCATACAAGCCCGGAGGGGTCAGCGTCTCCGCCTGTACCAAGCCAGCCCGGCACCCTCCACCCGGCGGGGCAGTCAAGCAGCAGGAGCACGGCGGGCGGCGCGGAACCATTGACGGCTGCCGCCGCAGCTCTTTTCGGGCTTTCGCCCGATAACCAATAAGGGCGATCAATAGTCGCAGCGTTCCGGCTGGAATAGTCGTAGAATAGTCGTAAAGTCGTCAGACGACCAGCTTTTAAAAGTCCCATATATAGTATAGTAACGAGCTGTCCGCTGATAGTCGCAGAGCAATAGTCGCAGTGTTTTCTTGCGAATCACCGTCAAATAGTCGTGTATTTTTTGTGTAAAATAGTCGTTCGCCTTTTAGAAGAAGGGAGATGCGATAGTCGCTAAGTCATCCGACCACCCCAAAAATCAATAAATGTCAAGACACCTGTCAATTTTATTCTCAGACAGCCATACCAAATTCGTATACCAACCGTACTTATTATAATATACGCTTATATATCCTAGTAATTATCTAGGGATTATTCTGCTAAAATAGTTGTATCATCCGATTCGGTCTGTTCCTGCTCGATTTAATTCCCAGTAACTCACTATGGTATTCAGCTTAATTCATAGCATTCTGCTAGGAATAGTCAATGCAACATTTGTACATATTCAACCGACAACAAAATGAAGTCAATTTTCCATGTCTAAAATAGCCGTAAACCATCCACCAATCCGAATCTTACGACAATTCTCGCCTACGGTCTGCTCTGCTGGCTAACGGTGTAGGTTTGGAGATAGAGGGTTGTAGGGGGAAAGAACCAGTTTGCAATTTCGCATAACTGTTATTTATTCGCTTTTGAACTATCGTAGCACACCCGGCTCCGTCAACGCGCGCGCTGGCGCATATAACGCCCGCGGACGCGCTAAACACACGGGGAGGGAAAGGGGGAGCACGGAAGATGTTAGGGGGATTATAGGGGGTAATAGGGGTTGTAGGGGAAAGAGGGGGACAAAAGGGGGAAAGAGGAAACAAGGGGGAAAGGGGACAAAAATTTGAAAGCCATTTGCGAAAGTGATAGTCAAAGCGTTTTTTCGTCTCAATCAGCCCTGCGATTGGATGAATAGTCGTTAGCATTCGTCCATCTGGCTGCTATCATCGCTGGAAAGGCGTGTAAAAGCCTGTCTGCCGCGCTTTTCTGATTGACCCGATAACTTTCACGCCTGACCCTGAAAAGCCGTTCTCTACGCTCCTGCATCGGTCTAATCACATGGTCTAGTTTGAGATATACCATCAGCATCAACGGAGAGACGCCTACGAGCGTCTGTGGCGTGCTTTTGAGATTAAGTCGATAAAGTTATCGTCTAGCATCTAAAACGCCTTAAAACAGGCTTTCTCGTGGAGTTGGCAAAAACAAAAGACTGCCATTGCTGACAGCCCATGTGCTCAATCCATCCAAGTATACTCTTGGAACCGTTGAATCTGCTTGTTAAACGTGATGGGAAGGTCGCCTATCTCGCCTTCCTTGTTTTTACTCAGCCGGAACAGATACTTGTCGGGGTTGTCGCCGGACAGAAGGATGATTGCATCTGCGTCCTGTTCAATCTGTCCGCTCTCTCGCAAGTCGGAGTTAGTAGGCGTTGCTCCGGGCTTGGATGGGTTTCGATTGAGTTGTGCCAGTGCCACCACAACAATGCCTGTGGTCTGTGCCAGTTCGTGCAGGGCAATGGATATGGCTGTAATGGCGGCATATCTGTCCTTTGCGCCTGTTTCGTGGATGAGTTGAAGATAGTCTACGAAGATAACCTGAGCCTTTTTACGGAGAGCCTGCGCCTTCATCCACGCCACGTTCTTTCCGGCAGCGGAGCGTATATATAAGGGCATCTTCATGTTCTTTGCCTGTCCGTCAATCTCATTCAAGCTGACCGCCTTATTTTTCACCGTGTCCAGAGGGCAGTATATTTGATTGGCCATCAGACGAGCGCCCAGCTTGCGTTTGCTGGTTTCCAAGCTGAAATAGTACACGGTGTAGTCCTGTTTTGCCATGCTTGCTGCTATTTGCAGAGACAGGGCTGTCTTGCCCGCAGACGGTCTGCCGCCGATGATGATGAAATCACCCGGTGAGATGTGCAGTGCTTCATCCAGACGCTCTAGGCCTGTCTTGATATACACAGGCTTTTCGTCCATGTGAAGCACATAGTCGTTCAGCACATCCTCGTATGTCCACGCATCTTCTTCCTCAGCTTTCAGGCTCATTGCTTCGCCCATCTGCTGGTAAATGTCTGATAGATCAGAATAGTCGGTAAGCTCGCTGGTCATCTGAAATGCCAGACCTTGCACACGAGTGAGTGCAGCTTGTTCTCTGATAAGCTGTGCCCAACGCTGCATCTGCTCCCTGTCAATTCGCACACACTCTGATTCACAGGTTTGGACACACGCCAAGAGCGTCTGCGCTACGTCTGGATGCTGCGTGTTTATCTCGACTATATCTATCTTACCCCTAGCCGTCCAATAGCCCTGAACAGCCGCAAAAGCGTCTCTCAGCTCAGGTCTGAACAAGTCAAGTTCAAGGTCTGGCATGATTTCATCCACAACGCCCGGCTTGCAGAGCATCAGCGCACCGATAAATACCGTTTGAACGTCCATTGTCATAGTCTAGGAAACTCCATCTCCGTACTTTGCTCGTACTGGTCATCCTGTTTCAATGCGTAAATGTCCTGCCACCCGGCATAGATGCTCTGGTCAAGAATGGCTTTCCAGTCGTGCCGATCAAACTTTTCCAGCTTGTTGCAGAGCATCTGTTTCGCCCGGTCTGTCATAGGCTTCTTGATTCTTGTACGCATCTGTGCGAACTCTCGCAGGGATTCCAGCAAGGCTTTATCGCCATGAGCAAAGTCGGAGAAGATGTCAGGTTTCTTTTTGACCGCACTCTCCGGCAGGGTCTTGACGTTCATCTGACTGTCAGTTGATACAATGGGTTCATTATCATCTGACTTTGAACTCATAGATGAGCTGACTTTCATCTCATTTATGACATGAGGATGAGATGACTTTCGTGTAGACCATCCTTTTGACGCAATATCGCTTCTTTTCGATTCTTCGTCGAGCAAATGCTTAATCAAAATGAAACAAGATTCTGCTTTTTTTGAGTTCAAAGTTGCGTCTTTTTCTTCAAAAACGTATGCACAGATTGCATCGTAGAGTTCCAACTTCTCTTTACTTTTGAGTGTGGAGATGGCTTCAAAGTAGTATCGTTGGAATGTAAAGCTGTCTCGTTTTTTGTCCATGCTCAATCCTCTTTGTAGCGTTTGTTCCATGCTTCGATAAGGTCTTTTTTAATCTTTTCTTTATCGACTGCGGAACAATTAAAGCTGTATGGCTTGCTCTCCATGAATACCCGACACTTGCACCAATTCTTGCCGTTTCTTCTTGTTATAAACATCCGACTTGTAAAATAGTCGCTTGTTTCTGCAATAGCCACTTTCCCACCGCAGAACGGGCATCTCTTGAGTTCTTCCATCTTTAGTCCTCCTCAAAACAAGCATCCAGTTTCAGATTCACGCAGCCAACCTTCGCCCGGAATGTTGACTATCTCATAATACTGCCGTGCAACGTAGATTGTTTTCTGCCCGTCCTCAGCAATCAGACCGACAATCAGATAGTTACCAGCTGCCATAAAGAACCAAGGGTTGCTTTTGTATGTCTCGCCCTTCATCCAGTTCTTCATCCTGTTCACGGCTTTTTCAATGTCCTTGTCGGGGCAGTCTAAGTTGTCGTATGCAAAGAAATCCTCAGGAAATTTAAGCTTTTTCACTTTCTGAATCCCTCTCTAGTTCTCGTGATTCGCTTATGCGCCTTGACAGGCCTTGTGCCTTTGCCGTACGCTGGGCGGATATGTTTTGCCTTGATGTACCCGCAAGGCGGCTTCGGCCCAAAGTCGAAAAGGCTCAAGTCCATAATGATGATGCCAAATTTCTTGTTCGTCATGTTTACTGCTCCTTACGCATACCATTTCGGTGCTTCGTTAAAGATTTCCACACCTTCTGTAAAGCCAAGCCTATCTAAGGTTTCACACATAATGCCATCCATCATGCTGTGAACAATTTCTTCATCATCGCCGTACTTTTGGTATGCTTCTTGCATTTCTGTCGTGAATGCGTCAATCATATCTTGCGTAACAACGATATTGTTTTCCATAAGCCCTCCTATACCATCGGAAACGTCATTCAATGCGCCACAGGACGCTGAATGTTCGGGTCAATAGTCGGCGCTACATCAATAGCACACAGCACTTCATCGTAGGCAAAACCCTCTACAGAATCAGAGAACGAGCTTCCTTTGTTGGATTCATTCTTCCACCTTTCAATCTTCTGGCGCAGTGCATCAGCATCGATTAATCTCATATTAGTCCTCCTTTGGCTCTTTTGGCGCATACGTCCAGTGAGTCACAACATACCAGTCGTTGTGTTCTAGTGGGTCATTGAATTCATCTCGCCACGCCTTTTTACCGAATGCTGGCGCATAAAATCCAAGTCTCATGTATCGCTCATAGTCATTTTCGTTTTGGTAGATATGTTTTACCATCAGAATCAGCATCGGAGCATCTGACGGCGGCAATTCATCTCGCACAGAATGCCATGCATACTTGTCCATATACATCACCTCATACCATCGGAAACGCCATCCAATGCGTCACAGTCACACCTTCCGGCAGTCTCTCGCCTATTTCGTCCCAAAACTGACCGTCTGCGTAACAGCCGAGAAAGTACGCTGTTGGTGAGATTCCTTGCAACATTTTTCCATCTTTATCACGCCACGTTGTCTTAGTTGCAAGCAACAAAGGCTACGTCCGCTCTCGTGACGGTTCGCTTGCTGGATGCCAAAGTGTGTTAGCCATGCGCGTTCTCCATTTTCGCTCCACAGTTCGGGCAGTAGTTCCAACGTGTGTGATGATTTTTTGTGTGGCATCTGCTACACTCGAACCTTGTGAACGTATCGTCCTGTACAATCCATTCAGCGGTACGCTCTAAGGCTGTCGGAGCATCTTCCACAATGTCAATGGCATCGCCAATGCCGCAAGCACGGCATCTAACTCCATTGTAGTTCTCGCAGCCATCGCAATATGCTTTCTGGATTCTTTCAATAAGTGCGTTTCGTTCAAGATATTCTGGATAATTAGCCATTGTCTTTTACCTCGATTGTTGGTGCAGTGTCGATGTAATCAAGCACATCATCTAGCGCATATCCCATGTAGGCGTACTCAACAGTAAACTCTTGCTCTAATTCCTGCATCCATTCTTCAATGCGTTTCCGTAGTGCATTGGCATCAATCGGTCTGGCTCTCATTGCTCGTCCTTTCTTCAAATCGTGTTATTCAAACTTAACCGTAAACGCTAAATATGATTGCAAACCCAACAAGAAAGAAAAGAACATTGACTGCTACAACCGCAATGGCTTTCAAGGTTATGTTGTCTATGTATTTTTCCAAAGTTCTAAGAACTATATATTTTTCGAGCAAATAAATCGGAAAAACGAACACAAAACCAATCATTGTCGTCAAAACAAAACCGAGTACAATTTCAAGCAAAGACATTTTTCTTTCTCCTTTCAATCTCCGTGCAAACCGCCTTGTAGAACGCATCCCACGTCTCATAGTCGCAGGAATCGCCAAAGTCAAATCCTGTCCGCTTGCGCTCTGCAATGTCACGTTCAAAGCAATCCAACGTCTTGTCGGTCAGCTCCGGCAGAAGCGAGATGATGTATCTGCAAACAAGACTAGGCATATATGACCGTCTGCCCAAGCAATAGCGGACAGCGCAGTTGCAGACCGCTCCGAAGTCGTCATTGGTTGGGTCTACCATGCCTTTTGGCACATCCGACTTCAAATCGTTCACGCTGCATTGAAGGGCTTCTGCGAATTTTGCCAGCCGCGTTTCCTTCTTTACGCCACGCTTTTGCTTTTCAACGGCACTGACGTACGCACTGGTTGTTCCAATCATCCTCGCAACATCTTTCTGCGTGATGCCAAGTTCAATCCTGCGCTTCTTGATTTTCTCCCCTGTTGTCATCTTTCTTCTCCCAGTCTTTGCACACATAGTCTGGTTCTGCAAAATAAGTCTTGCACTCAGACATACCATTGCAGCAGACCCACGAAAAGCTGTCATACCATTTACAGTTTGAGCAGGACTTGTCCACAGTTTGGCATAAAAGTTTCCCTTTGCTGTCCAGTAGAATGCCATTGCTCAGCCTGATTACATTACTTTCGCTCATCTTTCTTCTCCCATTCCTTGCAGCCACGTTCGTCCCACACAAAGTCTGCAAGCCGTTTCTGCACACGAGGAACAAGCTGAACCTTGTCCAGTTGTTCCATCGTGATTTCATCCGCAAAGCCAACGCCAAGCTCAGGCGGCGGGTCTGTTGCCCAGATGATGTTCTTTCCTGTCGTGTGGTCTTGCAAGAGGACAGGAAGGAACGTGCGTAGGCAAGGGTCGGAGAAGTCAATCAGTTTTCCCATTGGTCAGCCCTCACCATGATTTCGTTTTCCTCTTTCAGCCAGTCCTTGACGCAATGAAAGCAATGCTCACGGTTCTGGCAACGCTCCGGGTCACGATGCTTGATAAGCTCGCAGATGCCCGGTGTTAGGTTCTCCGTGATGTCATCGTCCGTCATGGAGTGAATGAAATCGCCGTTAGTCATGTTCTTCCACCTCTCTGTACTCCACTTCAATCTCCTTCGGCAAAGCCGTCTGGTACTTCTGGGCGAGCTGTTCTGCGCTCTGGGCATCGCCCAACGGTTGTTCAGGCGGCGCAACGGTGACTTCCACGTTGTCACGCATACCAAAGTAGTTCTTGGCTCGGAAAATCCACTCTGCCGGATTCTCCTGACCGTACATGCCGTTGTACGCCCACATGGACTGCATTTGCAGAATAAGTTTCAGAATGTACTTCTGCTGCAAGCTGTCGTCACGGCGCTTGCCTGTCATAATCTGTCTCAAGCTAGGCCATTCGATGCCCAGAACCAGCGCAATCCATTCCACCACAGGGGAGATTCTAGCTTCGATGCAAGCGTCAAAGAAGAAGTCAAGGCGTTGCTGCACTTCAATGGGGTTGTTCATGTCCACGCTCGGAAGGTCGCCAAAATACTTGGCTGCAATCATGCCGATGACCTTCTTGTCCTCTTCAACACCAATTCTTGACTGCAAATCGCCCGTATTCAGCATCTTAGACCTCGTGATTGCCAACTCCTGTTGTTCTTTCACTTTTTTACTCACCTGTGAGCGGATAGATTTCCGCTTGTTAAGCATCTGTTGTTTCTTCTTCTCACGCTCTTTCTCACGCTTCGCAGCGGCTTCTTCTTTTGCCTTTTGTGCTCGCTTCTCACGCTTTTTCTTTTCAGCTTCGGTCAGCGGCGGTCTGCCACGACCACGCTTCGGGGGTGTTGCCATGTATCAGACCTCCTTTGGCGGTTCAGGAAGTGGCATCCAATGGGTAACGGCGTATGGAATTTCACTCCCGACTTCTGCCCAATTTTTGTAAAAGTCCATAAAGCCAAAAATCGTATCGCCGTTATCGCAAAATGCAAGAACTGGAGTATGGTGTTTTGGTTGCCTATCCTTGACGCTAATCCATTTGTCAGGAAAACCGTTCTCGCTATAAGAAACCGTTTCAAAATAGTGCGTAGCCATTCCAAGTTCTTGCTCAATATCGCTGAGAATGCTGTTGTCATCCTCGTCCGTTTCGGTTTCAAGAACAAGGTAAATCCGCTTTTTCACACTCTCACCTCTTCATCTTTGTTTCGATGCTGTCCAGCTTCCGTGCAATCCACCAAACGGAACAGCAGTTGTCCCACTGCCGCCACCAAGCGCACTTTTCTTTCTCGCAGATGCACCGACCAAGCGGGTTGCTGGTCATCTTCATCGGGCAGTAAAGTTCGTTGTCCATTGGTTATTCCCCGTTCATCTTATAACATTTGCTACCGTTCTCGTTGAATCCCAAACACCAAGCTAACTCGGAAGCAATTTTCTGATAAATGCCTTTGGCGTTAAGCTCAGTTTCGGATTCCGCGCAGCCGCTATAAAGACCATACAGAAAAGCCAGCCTTTCACGCCCTACCATGTTAATTTCCTGAATCATCATTTCCACCCCATCACAACTGACGTACAAACGACCAGACACACGTTGATAAACAGCCAGACAAGCACTGCCTGCCGTTCCTCAAACAGGCTGTTCGCCATGTTTTTGATTGTCCGTTCGGACTGAACCACTACCGCCAGCAGGACTAGGCAGACCAGCCAGCGAGTTGCAAATTCAAACATTGTTAGCTCCACCTTTCTCTCAACTCTTTTTCGACCTGTTCTGACTTTGCGGTGATGTAATCCGCAAACTCGTCAGGGGTCATGTCCTCGTTTTTGAACTGTCCAACCATCTCCCAGTACCTGTCACCAATGCGGATGATTTTCTGCACCTGTTCATCGGTCAGGTCTACATCACACCGAAGGTTCTGAATCAGTGCGCCCCATGTGGCGGCTATGCCATCCAGAGCCATGCGAAAGCCATACAGCTGGTTTTGGCGTGCGATTTTGCGGAGGTTGGTTGGATTGATCTGTTTGCCGCACAAGGGGCAGTTTCCAAATTTATTCATCCGGCTGCTCCTTATCTTGAAGTCGATGGAGCCAACGGTAGTATTTTTCACTTGAAATAATTTCAATTCGCTCATGCGCTTTTCCGTCACCCGAAGCACCAAGCGCAACCATGCACACCATAACATCTGCGTATTCCTCTTCAAACGCCTTTCGGCATTCTTCGATGCTCTTCGGTGTCGGGTTCGTGTCATCCAACGCACGGCGCAGCTTCAATGCAGCCTGTGCCAGTTCGGACGCTTCTTCTGCCAATTGCGCCAAGATTTCCGTCTTAGGCAAAATGTCTGAAATTTTCTTTTGCATAGCTCTACCTCTTTCAGTAGTATTGGATTTCAACCATTGAAGTGGATACAAGCTCAAATCGACCGTCTCCCAGAGGTATTTGGAGTAGTTTGTAATCTCTTGCACTAGAGATCGGAATCAGCTCGTTAAAACTTTCCACCGTAATGGTGTACTTTGGATGCCGTGCGCTACCGTAGCCTACTTTTTCAATTTCCGGGGAATAGACCGTGACGTGATAACACGGTTTGCTAGCTTCTTCCGCTTTAGCAGAGGCTTTAGCGGCGGTCGGATGGCAGGATGTAAAGAGCAGCGTGAGCAGTAGTGCTACGGTTGCGATTGTGAAGCGGATAAAACGGTGATTTATTTTGTTTTTCATTTCAATAATTCCTCCATCTTTGCGCCACAGTTCGGGCAATAGTGATAAAGACGGGGTGCAGCTATCGCTTCACTAGGAAACTTGCAGTTCGAGCACACCCAAAAGGCATCTTCAAAGCAAACGCTCTCTTCCCAATGTGCCACCGGTCGCAAGGTTTCCGGGTCAACAGCAGGAGCTTTCATCAGGTCATCGGCAAGTCCGGAAACGAGGTTCGCAACGCATTCCTCGATAACGCCCGCGTTGTAGTCGGTACAGTTCCCGGAGGCCATCAATGTTTTGGCCTCATCCAGATTCTTCTTCACCGCATCGTTCCATCCGTTGGCGATGGGTACTACATTAACTAACCGTATGTCGCTCATTTTTTATCTCCTTTCAGCCAGTCGTTCAGCTTTGCCATGCAAGAGGGACAAAGGGCAACGGTTTCATCTCTTATCGAGTAAATCCCTTTATCATCGCCAGAAAGGCACTTTACAATAGAATTGCTTTCAAATTGGTCAAGTTCGTCATCAAACGGTGTCATGTATTTTACATCGTTGGAAAGCGGAAACGCTTCACCGCACCTATCGCATACCATTGTCATTTTCACCACAACTCCCAACTAGCCTTGAGTTCTTTTCCGATTTCAACAGAAAGTTTTTTGATGATGATTCTTGCGTGTTCATACTGAGCTTTTACACCGTATGAATAATCTGTGACAACCTTCTTCGAGCTTTCATTGCTTCTCATTTTCTTTCTAAGGTTTTCTTCGTTCTCCATAAGGAGTTCGCTTTGGTACAGTCCCAGAAGCCTTACCAATTCTTGTTTTTCAGACAGTTGCATTTTCTTTCTCCAATCTCTTTAACAACCCATCCACGTCATACCGCCAATGGACACGCAGTCTCTTTGCTTTGACCTCTATCCCCTCTTGCTCTGCCCACTGCCAAGGGATGCTCTTACGGCTCCCGTTGTATCGGAATGCCAGAATTTTGCTGGCAGGGATTGCAAAGGTGCGGCTGACTGCCCTGTAATTGACTATCACATGGGCGGTCTGACCGCTGTACCCCATTGCTTCTACCATGTCCGTGATGTGTTTTTCCTTGTGGTATTTGCACTTTGCCTTGTCGTACTTGCCGAGCACCTTTTCCAGAGGGATAGAGGGCGTTTCAATGGTTTTTAGCTCAAACAGGTGGTTCATCGGGTATCGGTACACAAGGAAGTCGCAGATGTTGTCGATGGAGAAGGACAAGTTCTCGTTGCCGCCGTAGTAGGTGGCGGCACTGTCTTTCAGGCGATAGCACCACGCATCGGACGGGACGGATGCTTTAAAGTCCGCTTCAAACTGCTTGCCGGTGTTCATTCATCGTCCTCTGGCAGTGCAGGAATCGGCATCCAGAACCTAACCTCTTCACGGCCAACTTCTTCTCTCCACTCACCACCTCTAAATTCTCTTGTTGAAACACAATCGTCCAAACTCCAAAATTTGTATACAACAAAGTAGATTCCGTCCGAAGTCGGCAGTGCATCCTTCACGCTTGTCCACAACTGCATTGCGGTTGGAACCGTATCAATCCATTCTTCGGCTTTTCTTAGGTCGATGGCTTCTCCCATGTTCCCCAATGCATCAATAACATCCTCTGTGTCAACAAGTCTCATCCTCGTTCACCTCTAAATTCACTTCCGAGAAACCGCTTCTTGCCACGTTCCCGGTGCTTGTCCTCGCAGTTGCGGTGGTACACGCTCTGGCTGTGGTTCAGCTCATGCACGAACGCCTTGCGCTCCTCGAAGTCTTTTTTCTCTGCTTTGTACTTCTCGCAAGTGTCGTGGCAAGCTGTGCAGCGTGATGTGCAGTTAAGACAACAGGTAATCATCTTTCCAAACGCCCGTCCAGCCAGATAGCGCAGCTCTTATATAAGGTAGGCGGTCAGGGTTTATGTCCTAAAAGGGCAAATCCGATGAATCGTCAATCACAGAGAAGTCATCTGCGTTGCCCTGCGAGTAGTTTTGCAGTGCATCCTGCGCCCGATCGGCGGGCTTGCTGTCAGACTTGCTACCGCAGAAGTCGACCTTGTTCGCCATGATTTCCGTTGCAGTGCGGTTGTTTCCCTGCTTGTCGGTATACTTCCGGGTCTGGATGCTGCCAGTCACCAGAATCAGGCTCCCCTTCTGAAACCACTTGGAAACGAACAGTGCCGTATTACCAAATGCGGTGCAGTTGAAAAAGTCGGTTTCCTTTTGACCGCCACTCTGACGGTCGCAGGCAATGCTGAACGTACAAACATCCTTGCCGGATTTCGTGACCTTAGCTTCAGGCGTGTAAACCAGACGCCCCTGAATTGCGATAGAGTTAAGCATTGTTTAGCCCTCCTTCGGCTGTTTCTGAGCACAGTCCCAACACAGGACACGCCCAAAGCGTTTCTTCGTGCTTCTTGCAGTTTCCAGCGGAGTGACTGTGCGGTTGTTGTACTGAATAGGCTGCAACTGCTTTCCGCAGCAAGCGCACGGAGGAATATTTTCTGCTTCCGCTTGCTTTTGGACAGGTTTGCTTGCCCTGCTTGCGGTCTGTTTTTGATACTCGTCCGTGTCAGCGTCCTTCGTATCGTCAATGCAGAACAAACCGTTCAAGGCGTACTTTCTGGCGTAGCTGCTTGCAGTGCCGGTAAGTTGGGAATCTGACATACCAGATTGCTGCTTTGGCTCTCTGGCGTATGCCGTGTTAGATATTTTGTCTCCGGTCTCCGAATCGTAGATTGTTGCAGTCGCTTTGATATAGTGGTACTCGCCACTCTGTACAGGCTCGTCTTCAAGAACAAGACAGGCTCCGTATTTCGCAAGGAGGGGTTTTACTGCTTCCAGAATGTCTTCGCAACTGCGGTAATTGTACTTACCAAAAGAATTGCGCTGGCTTTTTGGGGCTTTCAGCTCGCCTTGAATTTTGGAAAGCTTCACAAGTGTTTCCATATTTCTCTCTCCATAAAGCATCTTTTGCTTTCTTAGCTTCTTCTATGGTTTTGAATCGGTATGTTTTTCCGCTAAAGTGGAACGAATATTTGCGTTTCAAACCTTTCGTTGAACGGTCTTCGTAGATTCCGTACTCGCCAGTTAAAGTGTTTCTGGCCTGAACAGTATTTGCAACATTATCAGCTTGGGTTACGCAGCGAAGATTCTCAATCCTGTTGTCTGTCCTGATTCCATTGATATGATCGATTACTCCAATAGGCATTAGCCCATAATGAAGTGCGTATACAAGGCGGTGTGCTTTGTATTGCTTTCCTTTGATTTTTACAATCAAATAACCGTCTTTATCGTAGCTTCCTGCACTGTTTTTCCTGTCTTTTCTGTGTAACGTACCGCCAGAATCAACGTAAAACCATTTGCAAAGATACTCGACAAGTTCCTTATCGGTCATGGAATCGTCCTCCTTTCTTCGGCTTCATTAGGCTTCATCGTTCTTTCTTCGGCTTAACTCGGCTGTACAAAATTAACCAGCCATCAGGTCTGCCAACTGTGCGCAAAGGTCTTTCAGCTCTGCTTCCCTGTCCTCAATCTCGGACTGCAAGTCCTCAATCGCTGCCAGTCGGTCGGCATCCTTCGCTTCCGCCATTTGTTCGTTGGTCATGAAGTACACGCCGTCCTCCGGCTCTGTCACGCCACCGAATCTGTCGAGGTTAATCATCTTTGGGTCTCCCTCTCTTGCGTTCCTCTTTGATTTGCAGTGCGCTATACCACTGGTCTTTGTCAATTTCGATGGTAGACCACCGATGGTTACAGGCGATACACTTCTTTCTGCGAACAATGCTGTCGTGGTCAGACCGGCTGTCAACCGTTGTAATGCTGTCACTGCCGCACACGGGGCATTTCATTGTGCATCCCTCCACTCGTTTGTGTGGTGAGGAATGCGTTTTACTTTGCGATTTTCCTGTTCAATACGTTTTTCAGAACTGACACCAATGGCACATAAGACGAGTGCTGCGGCGAGGAAACTACACGAAAGGAAAACATATCCAAACATCGCTACTGTGCTCTGACTTTTCTGGATTGCATCGCCACATCCTACTGAAAAGATCGCTAACGCGATTCCAAGCGTACAAAGGACATTAGCTTTCAGGCTTTTCACTCTTATTACCTCCAAAACTCAGTATCCACGCCGTAGCCATTGCCATAGATACCATGATAATTCCACGGGCGGCTGATGCTCCTACCAGAATTCCGATGTGATGCACCATCCAGAAGTTCAGCAGAAATACCGCCAAAACCACTGCCAGTGCTATGCCCCACATCAGGGCAACTTCAATCAGTGCTTTCACTTTATCTCCTTTCATTTTTGCCATTGCGAGTCATGACGATACCATGCGTTGCCGTTGCTTTTCGGTGAATCGCCTTGCCTTTGCTTTTCTGCTCCTAGCTACTCAATGCCAAAGCGTGTCGCATCTACTCATTGCCATCGCTTCGCTACGCCTTGCATCGCCTTTGCTTATCAAAGCCACACCTTGCATCCATAGCCTTTGCTGCGCCGCTCATGTCGGTTCCATGCAATTCCATTGCTCGTCTGAGCCTTGCTTCGCCATGCCTTTGCAGATCTCGTCAAATCAGCGCATCGCCGTTGCCGCTCAAGTCGCTTCGTCTCCGGGCATTGCCTTAGCATTTCTGAGCCAATCGTCACTATGCCGTTGCAGTTCCACGCCGAGTGCAGCACAGCCCTACCCCGCCATAGCGGTTAATTGATGATTTCGTAAGCAAAGCGTCCTTTAGAACTGTTTCTCCACTGGCCGATGCCACGCAGAGCGCCGTAATCCAGCCACTCGAGCACGACCTTTTCGTGAGAATCGTCCAAAAGAACGATTTCAAACTCGCAGGTCGAACCAGCTGGAATCTGCTCGCTGTTGGCAAGGCTTACACGTTCTCCCTGCGCCGTCTGTGCGCGGAGAGGGCGCTGGCACTCGGTAATCTCGCCGTTCACATGAATGGGAATCATCCGGGGAGACACGAAAATAAGACCGTCAATTACCTTCTTGTAGGCCGTCAGCTTGCCGCTTTCGTTCACGGCCTTCTTCTTGCCAGTTTCGGTCTTGCCGCCGATACGACCCAGCATACCGCAAGAATCCTTGAAGAAGCCCTTGATCTGGTAGTCATACAAGGCGGGTTCTCCGTTTTCGTTGCGAGGGAACACGGTCATGCCCTTATCTGCCACAGCATCAGCGCCCAGAGCAGCAACCTCGTCCTCGATGGTATTTGCATCCGGGGGCTTGCTGGCGATGAACTCGCGTGCAATGTTCTGATTGCTAGGCCATGTGCCGAGAACTGCTTCGGTGAATGTGATTCTTACCTTGATTTTTTTCATTTTTGCTCACTCTTTCTTTCTCAATATGTTCCAGTCTTAAAGGTTCACGCTCTTGCCAGCGATTCTGCCACGGACTGCTTTTGTTGAAGTTGCTTATTGCTTTCTTCATCGTTTGCCATCCTTCGATTACGTTGGATGCGTTCCAGCCGTTCTTTTTCCCGGCTGTGCCAGCGGATTTCCCGCTTGCCGTAGTACTTACCGTTCATCAGGAGCCTTCACCTTTCCTTGTGCAAGTAAAGTACTGTAATAGCCGTAGCTCATACCATATCGTTTTGCGGCATCGTTCATCTGTCGCACGGTATACTTTGGAGCCTCGTGCTTTTGAGGTCTCGCACGTTCTGGCTCCTGCACATCCCAAGTAATTTTGAGCTCACCAGATGCTTTTAGCTCATTCAGTTCTTTTTGCTTTTTGGCTTTGTACTTTTTGGTCAAAGCCTTGTTTGCATCTGCTGCGCATTCAGGGTGATACTTCTGAGACCAGACCTTCCGAACCATTGGCTTCTTGCACCAAGCGCATAAAGCCGGTTCCGGCTTAGCCTTGATTCCTTTCTTTATAAGAGCCTGCCGTTCTCTGTGAACAATGATTTTACATTCTTCACAGTATTTCTTGCACGGATTTACAAGGCCAAGAAAGACACCGCAGCGCTCACAGTATTTAATTTCCATCCACTTCACTTGCCTTTCTTAAGGCTCTTTCATTGTGTTCAGAAAAACACTGGTCAAGAAACTGGATAAACTTTGCGATTTTCTTTGCATCTTCCGGCGTGCAACCATTTTCTACAAAGTGCCTTGTCGCCTGCTCACTCTTGAAATCCGAGTAGGTCTTGGCCGCGGCGTCAATGGCAAACTTGGCTTCTTCCGGGTATTCAAGGTCAACCTTTAAGGCGATAATCTGTTCCATGTTCAGCCCTCCTTCTGCTCGATTTCAAGAATCTTGCAAATGCTCTGGATAATTTTCTCCGGCTTTCGCTCGCCACGAAGAATCTTGTAGAGGTACGAATCATCAAGGAACAATCCGGTATCACTTTGAACCTCCTGAATCAGCTCCGTTTGCTTCATACCTCGCTGCAACAGCTTCATTTTCACTTCCAGCTCAAAGCCAGAACGGAAGTTTTCTTTCAAAATTTCACCTCCATTTGCTAAAATCTATTGACAAGTACGGAAAACTGTACTAATATAAGGGTGTAGAGAGTTTATATTGTACAGCGTTCTGTACTTCCCATGTCTGTATTATAGTACAGCCATCTGTACAAGTCAACTCTTTTGTACAAAATTCTGTGCATTTGTATACTTGCACAAATATGGGAGTGTTCTTATGTCGGACTTGTACAGCAACATCCATGCACTCTGCGAAAAAGAGGACATCAAAGACGGAACCCTTTGCAGCAACATTGGGATTCGCCGCAGTTTTCTTTCCGAATTGAAAGCCGGAAGAACCAAAAGCCTGTCCGCAGAGGTTCTTTCTAAGATTGCAGCCTACTTCAACGTATCGGTAGACTACCTTCTTACTGGCGAACAAAAAGAAAACCCGCCCCAGCAGCCGCAAAGTGAGGTTGATGCAGCAGTGGAACGGATTAGAAAAAAGCTTGAATCTATGCCGAAAGAACAGCGTGAAGCGCTGATGAACCTAATCGAGAAGATGTGAGGTAAGCCCGTGTATTACTTGTTGTGCGGCTGTGCCTTTTGCTTTTGGTTCATGCAGGCCTTGTTAAAAGGCAATGACCGTGTACTATATGGCAACAGCAGAAAATATCGTTACCGTAGAAACCGAAAAAAGAAGTGGTTCTGACCCGGTAAAATAAAAACCCCTTGTACCGGGCTGGTGTAGCTCTGCGCAAGGGGTTTTCTATTATTCCAGGTCTAGGGCTTGCTCCGCTGCCGGAATCTTTTCAGGATGTTCCAGCAGCCATGCAATAAATCGGTCAATCTTGGCTCTTTCCTGTTCACTCATTGTGGCATATCCTCCCGATCAGTAAAAATGAATGTTCATTTGATACGATTATACATCTTCTAGTTGTAAAATCAATGTATTTTTAACAACTTCGTAAAAATCGAATGTTTTCTTCGCATCCATTACTTTGTATCAGGGAAGCCAAAAATCGCAATGACAATGATTAAGAGCCACATTAAGTTTAAGTTACCCTTTGCTTTGTAACATTCCGTTGAGCATGGAACGAAAGGGGTTATTCGGTAAATCGTCCAGCACATCTGCTTTGACGAGAGCGTTTGTGCTGATGCTGTGCGAAACATTGTTTAGCTGCACAATGGCATCGTCCAAGTCTTTTACGGTTGCTCCACGCCGTTCCATTGACTGAAGGAAGGTTTTCACTTCTTCAAGAACAACAGGGTTTTCGGTTTTATAGAATCCGTTCGTAAAGTCCATCTTCTTCTCCTTTCACAGTTCCACAAGCTGTCCCTCAATGCGTTCGATGTTGTCTGCTGGGTCACGCCCATCATCTAAGGCGGCCACGGCACGTTCCAGGATGCCTTTTGCTTCGAGGTAAGCATCTTTATCAGCTTCGTACCCAGAAAGGCTCAGGACAAGCTCCAGCGTCCGTCTGCGAGCGTATGGGACAATCAAATTATCTACAGTTCGGTTCATTAGCTTTCCTCCCACGGTTCAGGTGTGTGTGGTTGCCCATCGGGGACGCTGGCGGGCATTCCGTCGATGATCGGCATACGTTCATGGTTCCAGATTGCAGTTTCTTTCATTTTTGTTCCCTTCCTCTTTGGAATTTTTTGACAATACAGTTATATCACATCTCGCTGTTTCAATGGAACAGCGACTTTTTTCAATTATTGTTTCACATTTTGAACAATATATCAGTTGAATTTCTTTGCTTTTGTATCATTTTGTCGAAAGAGGGGTATTTATGGATGATTATAGGATACGAGTGGCAAAAGCGTTAGAGATGGCAAGAGCAGAATCCGGACTTAGCCAACAGAAGCTTGCGGACAAAATGGGTGTAGGCCGGACATCCATTTTCCGTTATGAGCAAGGAACAATGACCCCAGATGCCTCTACTATCATAAAATGGTTTGTGTGCTGCGGTGTTGCGGCCAAGCCGTACATAGACACTTGTTTGCATCCTGGATTATTGGAAAGTCTGGCTGGCGATGCTAGCACCGAGAGAAAGAGGGATGCACTGATAGAGCATATCAAAGAAGCCCATCCGCAAGAAATTGATCTACTGTGCTATCTGATCTATGGCAATCACGGCTCAGATTACCTTGCCGTTCTGTGCGAAATGGTAGCCAACCTTCACACGACTTTGCGTGATCGTGTATCCGTCTGCCGCACCGTCACAGGTCATTATGAAATGGCACAGGCCACCAAAACCGACCCAGATCCAGACGGAACACAGCCCAATATGCAGATTTTGTATCAGGCACAGGACAGTGGGGAAGCTGCGGCCATGAAGCGAAACGATTCTTATACCATCAACGAAGAAAACATTTTGCGCTGATTGTCGAATTATCGCAGTTTTTGAAGAACATTTTGTCCACGTTCATCCACTTTTTGTACACGTTTCATGCAGATTGGGTATACCTTCGCCTTGTCAATTTGTCCCCCATAGGCTATGAATCGACAATATTTGCGCGGAATAAATAACGTAGTAGCGATAATATGCAGTTTGCATTTAATCGGCTCGTCAATCCGTCCCCCATAACACCGGTTCAAAAGTTTTCATCCACCTTTTGTACACGTTAGATAAGACTAATCATTACCGGGAATACTTTATTTGGCAAATGGAAGGTTGAGTTGTCAACAAACTGGAATGGAAAAATAAAGAAATTGTTGAAAATTATCGTCATCGCCTATTTAACGATGATATTTAACCTCTTGTTTATTTCTTGTTTAATATATAATATGTAGATGGGGGACGAAATGACAAAGCATGGGGGACGTTTTGACAAGTCATGGGGGACGTTTTGACGACCCTATGGGGGACAAAAAGACAAGCCATGGGGGACAAAACTTGTTGACTCGTCCCCCGACCTGTGCTATACTGTGTTTAGACTGATAAAGGAGGTGAATGGATGCCAAAAATATCAGACAATAACCTTGTCGAGAAAAGTAAATCCCTTGTGTGGGCAAAGTTTAGGGACTACACAGCAGGCGAGCTTCGGTTGCTAGAGGTTTACTTGTCAAGAATAAATCCGAGAGACCCAAACAGCAGCCGTGTGGAGTTCTCGTTGGCAGAGTACAGAGACCTGCTCGGACTGAAAAGCCTTGATGCACGAAGGATTGAGCCGCAAATCAAGCACTTTTTGGGCAATACGGTGTCGATTCCCATTGACAAAGAGAAGGGGACGTTTGAGAGCTTTGTCCTTTTCACAAGGGCAAAACTGGACTATGTGCCGGAAACAAGGTCTTATGTTGTGGCAATCACTTGCAACCCTGACCTTCGACCCATCTTTTTTGATATTGCCGAAAGCGGCTATGTTCGGTATCGGCTGCGTTACACGTCACGGATGAAATCACAATACAGCATTCTGCTTTACTCGATTCTTCGTGACTGGCTGAACATGGACAGCAAACCGCATGAAATCAGTCTGAAGAAGTTGAGAGAGCAGCTCGGAGCAATGGAAGCCAGCTACGATGTTTATAAGAACCTTCGCAAGCGAGTGCTTGACGTTGCAGTGGATGAAATCAATGCTGTTTCTGACATTGTGGTGACCTATGAACCGGTTCTTGTGGCACGAAAGGCTGTGGCAGTCAAGTTCAAGCCCAAAATTAAAGCGTCTGAGACGCTGATTGAAGCTCAGGCAAGCGAAGTATCAACCGAACCTCAAAAAGCCGCTAGAAAGCCCCGCAGAAGCGGATATGATGATTTTGACTGGTCTATGTGTGACGAGCTGGAAAAGCAAGACTGCATTGACGTGGCAAAAGTGGTTGAGAAGTGGATGAAGAAAGAGCATCCAGAAATCAAGCTACCAAGACGCAGAGAAGCGGTTTACGACACGGTAAAGGCTGCGTATAAGGACATCTTGTCCTTGAGCAGAACGCCGTTTCCCGACAGACCTGTTGGTTATCTGATTAGAAGCGTGGACAAGGCGGGCGTTGTGGACAAGTATATGCCCGCTTTCTATTCCATCGAAGCATTGCGAAAGTAGGCAGATGCAGCACATTAAGCAGAATAAGCGAACGATGCAGAAAGGAGAAAGATGAAGAGAGAAGATTTGTATATTGGGCAAAAAATATATATATGCCCAATAATGCTTCCGCAGTTCAATTATAAAAAACCAAGACATTCAAAAATAAAAAAGATTGGGCGAAAATATGCAACATTCAATGATTATGGAGAACGCAGATTTGAAATCGAAACTGGGAAAATTGATTGCGGGAATTATTCGTCTACCGAAAAAATCGTTTTGAATGTTTCAGACTATTACGATGAAGTTGACAAAGAAAAACTTCGTTTTGCGATTTTAGACAAAGTAAAAATGAAAAATGATAGTGTTTCTTTGCACGATTTTGAAAAAGCAGCCAGAGCATTAAAATGCGAAGTAGAGTTGTGTCAAAGAGAAGAAGAATGAAGAGAGTGATAAAATGGCAAAAGTTCCCTACTCCGTTTTGAATAAAGCGGAACTTGACCTTGAAAAGAAGTTTGATTATCAGTTTCGGTTCAATCATCATGGAAATCAGGCTTCTGTAAGGGTTTTGCCGCAGAAAAGTTATAGCGAACTAACGCCTGACGAAGCGATTGAAGCCGGGAAGCTTCTGATCGAAGCTGGTAAAGCAGCGAAAGAGTTTGTTTATAACGGATATTTTATAGACTGGGGAGAATAAAAATGGCAAAAATTATAGCTGTCGCCAACCAGAAGGGCGGCACAGGAAAGACTACCACAAGCACCTGTCTGGCGGGTGCGTTGCAGCTGCTTGGCAAGAAGGTGTTGCTGGTGGACTGCGATGCCCAGTGCAACGCAACGGACACTTACGGCGCAAAGACAGAGGACGTGTGTACCCTGTTTGATGTGATGACCCGGCAGGGCACGGTAGAAGAAGGAATCCAGCACTGTGAAGCTGGTGACATTCTTCCGTCCGACAACGCATTGAAGGACATTGACGAACAGCTTGTCCGGGACATTGGCAAGAACTTCCGGCTGAGAGAAGCCCTTGAAAGCGTGTCCGGCCAGTATGATTACATTGTGCTAGACACTCCCCCGCAGCTTGGTCTTGCGCTTGTAAACGCGCTGATCGCTGCCAACAGCATCATCGTTCCCATTACAGCAGACCGCTATGCGCTTGCCGGATTGAGCCAACTTTCGCAGACCATTGGCGATGTTCGCAGATATTTCAACCCGACCTTGAAGATTGAAGGGCTCCTTCTGAACCAGTACAAGAGCCGTGAAAACCTGTCCAAAGAGGTTGTGGAGCAGCTCCCTGTGATTGCACAAAGTATGGGAACAAGGCTGCTGGACGTGAAGATTAGACCGTCTATGGGCGTTCGTAAGGCGCAGGCAGAGCGGCACAGCCTGTTTAGTGGCGACACGGTAAAGAGTACCAGCGCAGAGGATTTCTTGGCACTGGCAAAAATGATTGCGGAGGGGGAAGAAAAATGAGATTGATTGACGCAGACAAAGTACTGGAGCAAAACTTTTATACACTCAAGAATTACAGTAAGGAAGAAGCTGGCGCTTGGAGAGAGGGAATTGCTCTTGTAAAAGAAAAAATTATAAATGCGCCTATCATCGACCCGGAAACGTTGCGGCCTGTGGCACGGTGGATTGATGCCAATGACCCAGAAAATCGACCTCAACACAAAGGAACTTATATCGTGAGCCTTTCAAATATGTTTGGAACTGTCGCCGAGAATGCTATTGCAAAATATGATGATGCCTACGATGAATGGATTCTTTGTGATAGCCGAAAAACGGTTTTTCATGCTGACACAAATGGATACTATTCAAACAGTATGAATGCAGAACTCACGCATTGGATGGAACAGCCTAAGCCGCCAAAGGAGAATGAAAAATGAAAAAGTCCAGCAAAAAAACATCCGGCTTGTTGGGCGGGTTTGACTTTCAGCCTGTTTTTTCGGAACAGACATTAAGCCAAAGTGAGCCAAAGGAAGAAGAAGTAAGCCAAACAAAGCCGAATAATGCCGAACAAGCACAGATTAAGCCTAGTGATGCCACAGACAGCCATGCACAGCCGAGTGAAGTAGAATTAAGCTGTATTAAGCCGAAGCGAGCCAAAGACAGTGAAAGACAGTCAAGTGATGCCGTGTTAGGCGAAGGTAAGCCGAAGAAGCTGAAACAGGCAAAAGAAGCGCAGCGTTTGATTGAACAGGGAGATATTCCAGGCGCACTGGCTGAAGCTGGGTTGACAAAGAAAAAAATCCCGATGCCGGAATCGCATCAGGGTGTTGCAAGCGGTGACGGAAAGCGTTCTAAGCGCATTACCATCCTTATGAGTGAGGAAGAACGCAAGTACATCAACCGTGAAGCCAGACGGCACGGAATGACGATTGGACAGTTCGTGTACGCTCTGGCTGCTGCTGCGGCAGACGGAAAGATTGAATTGGAGGATTTCTTAGATGAATGACGTATGGATTGACATTGGGCAGAAATATGAAGCAATGGCAAATATGGGATGCAAGCCTTATGGTTTTAAGCGAGTTCCATCAAATTTTGTGTTTGATGAAGATAAGTCGGTGAAGTGGAACAAAGAGCAAGCGCAAAAGAACAACGATGATTACGACAATGAAGTTAAGCGACTAAATCAAGAAAAAATAAAGCGCAGGGATAAAATCTACGCAGAGATTTATAAGACGATTCAAGAAGAAGTCGGTTTTGGGATTTCAGAAGAGAAAGCGGCAAAAATTTGGGAGTACGCTTACGATAAAGGGCATTCAGCAGGATGGTATGAAATAATCATCAATTTGGAAGAAATTGAAAAACTTGTAAAGTTCGTATTGGATAAAAAGAGCTGAGTTGGGGGATTTATTAGATGAATGATAGTGAACGACGCCTCATTCGGTTTGTTTGCGATGGCGATATGCGAAACGCGCAAAAAGCCGTTAAAATCATTTTGGATTCTATATCATCCAAAAAAGATGAACAGTTCAAAGAAAATATGTTTCGCAAGTTGGAAAGCAAAAGAGAATTTATTGAATTGCCATATAACTTACAGCATCTTTTGATCGCAGAGGATACAGAAGAATTTCCAGAAGTAAGATTCCTTCTTAGGGACGAAGAAAAAAGTATAACGCAGAAAATTGTTGCCATTTATCGAGCATCTGAAAAATTGAACGAAATGGGTATTCCTTATTTGCCGGCATTGATGCTCTATGGGCAAAGCGGATGCGGAAAAACCATGCTGGCTAGGTATATCGCGCATAAAGCAAAACTTCCGTTTTTGAGGATTCAATTTTCAAGTCTAGTTGATTCACACTTGGGGCAAACACAATCTAACCTTGCAAGAATTTTTGATTATGTGAGAACTGCTCCTTGCGTTCTTTGTTTTGATGAAATAGATGCGGTCGGAATGGCTCGTGGGCAAAAAGATGACGTTGGGGAAATGAACCGTGTAGTTATTGCGATTATGCAAGAAATGGATAGATTGCCGAACAATGTCATCATTATCGGAACGACAAACCGATTTGATAGGATTGACCCTGCGCTTACAAGAAGATTTCCGTTGCAATACGAATTAAAGCCGTTGTGCCGTGCGGATGCAGAAATACTTTCCAAAAGGTTCTTTGAATATGCAGGAGCACAATATGAAAACATAGCTTATGAAGATAACGTCCCCGCATCTACTGTTATCAAAGAATGTACAGAACGAATTGTAAATCAAGTTCTGAATCAAGAGGATTTCTTGGAGGATTGACGTATGATGAAGTCGAAGGAATTTTACGAAGGAAGTATTATCCGTTTGCAGAAAATGGTTAAGCGTGGCATTTACGTTCTTTTGTTCGATGTCTTTGCCGTAGCAGTTCAGATTCCTTTTATCTTTGCTGGTAAATGGGTTGCAGCACACTTGATTTTGTCCATCGCCGTATCTTTTGCAGCAGGATTTAGCTTTAACACGCTTGTAGATAGCAAAAGGCAACTTGATATGTACAAGGCAGATATGGAATTGTACTATACCAAATAAAATAGACTCTGTGCAGTCGCAACGGCCGCACAGAGGAGAAAGGAAACACATGGGACAAAAAGTGTTAGGTCACTACGAATCGCATTGGTATCTCAATGGGACAGGCGGTGACATATACGAAGGTAAGATGGTCTTTCGAGACAAAGATTGGCGCATAAGATATATGGAAAACCAATGCGTTGAAACCAACTATTTTAGCTTAAAGAAAATAAGAGATAATTTTAAGAGAAAAGGGCAAAAAGAAGGAAATTATAAAAACATTGCATGGATAAAATTTTCAGAATTGAATTGGTTTGAACGAAGAAAACGTCCAGATTGGTTTAAGGTTCAATTCCTTTCAAATGGACTTGATAGTCCAAAAACACAATGGTATACAGTCCACGATTTGTCTGGTATCGAAGAAAAAGAGCATTGGGTTGAGGAAAAACGCCAATACACAATGAAAGAACTTTCAGAGAGAATGCCAGCAGAAGATTTTATTGAGTATATGAAAGATAGAGGAATAGCGACAATCCGATAAGCGCAAAACACCCCTGTGTAACCTCGATTGGTTGCACAGGGGTTTGTTTTACTTATCAGCAATGCAATCCCAGTATAGATACGCCTTACCATCTGCGGCATCCGCGTCCTCAAGGAAAGCCTTTGCCATGTCAGCGTAGAAGCCCGGAGTGTCAACGGACTGGCGCTTTGCGACCTGACAATAATCCGAGTACATCATGTTCATGACAGCCCAGAAATCGTTCGGGTCACAGGTGATGTTGCGCTGTTTGGCAACGTCCTGTGTCTGTTCCAGCGTCCAGTGACAGCCTTTTGTGCCGTCAGCGTTCACCATGCTGTCGCACCATTCCTCCGCTTCATCGTGGGTGAGGTGCTGGCGTGGCATCTTGATGGAACGGCTGTCCGCACCGCCATGCTCATACTGCCCAGACCGCTTGTCCCAGTCTCCGCTCTGCGAGAAGCCAATCTGCGGCATTCTGCGCCCATTCTCTACGTCAGGGTAGCGGGGGATAGGATAGGGGTCGATGTAACGGTTCTCCTCCTGCGGATAGTAAGGATAGCGGTCATTGCCATCTTCCAGCTTACGCAGACGGCGTTCCAACTCACGCTCCCTGCGGTCACGCTCTTCCTCAAGGCGGTCACGTTCCGGCTCACGGTCTTTGTCGTGGTCGCGGAGCATCATCATGCGGCGAAAATTAGTCTTGCCCATAATCTATACCTCCTCAAGAAATGGACGCAGGCGCACCAGCGTGGGAGCGGCAGAAGCAGCCAAGATACTTGAACGTGCCGGTGCCGGTTGCGGACGTTGCCACACGGGTAGCGTAGCGGGTGCGGGTGTGGATGCTCTCGGCGGTTGCCTGAGCGCAGTTGCAGTCGGTCAGAGGATATGCGGTCGCACCTGCACCTATGGTAATGACCACAGGGGCGTTGATGGTGGTCGTGTCCGGCAAGCTCTGGGCAACAACAATGCAATATTTTTCGCCCGCTGCGTAAGACCCGGCAGGGATGTTGATGGTCAGGGTATCGTCGGCAAACGTGACTGCCTGACTGATGACCAAGTGCGGGCAGAGTTTGCAGCTTGTTTTGCAAGCCATAGTGTTTTCCTCCTAAAAAATCAGGGGCAGAGGTGTCTTACCCCTGCCCCGATGGTTCACCCGGTGTTATCGGGGAGTGTGTAGGTTAGCAGCCGCAGCAATTCACGCCCACGTTGGGGTTTGCCACCTGATAAGCGGGAATCGGACGAGGATTGACCCGGTTCAGGATGGTATCGGTCTGCTGGGACATCACGGTGGTCAGAAGCGCATTCTGACGATCCTGAGAAGCGGCGAACTTCAGGCTCTGGTTCTCAGCGGTCAGGGTTGCAATCTTATCCTGCGTGAAGTAGTCCATCATGCTGCGGAAGTTGGCGTTGCAGTTGTCCACGATGGCACGGGCGTTGTCTGCGATAGCCTGACGGGTAGCGCAGTCCTGCTGTGCAATGGTGTACTTCAGGTCGCCGATGAGCTGCTTGTTCTCGCAGCAGCAAGATGCAAGTTGCGTCTGGATAGCGGTCTGACCCGCCTGACGTGCGTTGCCCTCCTGCATGATGGCAAGGCTGATGGCGTTGTCGCCGTTGGACACGCTGCGTTCCAGACCGTTCACGAGCTGTGCGTTCTGGTAGCCGAGCTGACAGATCGCTTGATTAGTACCAGCAAAGCCGCCTGCAACGGCAGCGTTGAGGGTGTTCATCTGTGCGAGCTGGTCATAGCCCAGAGAGCAGATACCGCTCTGAATGCCAGCCAGAGAACGGGAGGTGTCCTGCTGGTAGAAGCCCTCAGACAGAGCCGCACGAGTATCTGCGCCGCCCTGACCAGTTGCGCCGGTGCCCACCAGATAGGGGATGTAGCTGTTCATGCCGTTGTCACCACCGTTTCGACCGTAGCCGTTTGTGCCCCAGCCGAAGATGATGGCGAGGATAATAACCGCCCACAGACCTTCGTTGCCGAAAAATCCGCCGTTGTTATTACCGCCGTCCTGCCCAGCCAGATAGCCAGTTGCAAAATCGTCCATAACAAAACTCCTTTCAGTTTTGCGTTATGCTATCCCACCGCCGTGTGCGATGGGCGAAGCCAAACAAAAGCGGTTTTTATCAAGTCCGCAAAACTGAGAAGCGTTTCGCTTAGAGGGATGTTTTACCGGGGCAGCGTCAAATTCAGAACGCTTGCCAGTTGGTTCAGGTCAATGCCCCGCTCTTTGGCGAGGTTCTGCGCCATCGTTCGGAGCTGTGCTTCGTTTTTACCCTGAATCAGGTTCAAGCCTTGCATGATAGGAGCATTTTGCCCGCTCAACTGCTGGATAAGCCCCATCGGGTTCTGTCCGGCACGGGCAAGGTTCGCAAGCTGCATGATAGGGCTGTGAGTAATCATATCAAACGGAGATGGCATTGCTTATTCTCCTTTCTTTGCTGTGGCAGCGGGCTTAGAAAAGCTCTTCTGCCACTTTTCCAGTTCATCCAGCCGATGTACAAGGGCGTTATACTCTTCAACAGGAACATACTGCTGTGTCGGTGCAGCGGTCTGTTGTGCCTGTTGTGCTTGTATCTGCCGCCATGCTTCCGGGCTGTAAAACTCTAACACGTCAGATTCACAAGTGTTTGGATTCAGACGTTTGCAGTAGATGACACCACTACGCAAATCCGGGCAATACGTCCATCTGCCGTACAGGTCAGACGGTATTGCCAGAAATTCCTCCCTGCTGGAAACAGGTCTGCCCAGTAACCAACCGCCGTCCTGTACCGACTGCTGAACAGGCTGTTGCCCATTCATCGGCTGCGGACGCTGCGGCTGTGCCTGTTGCATCTGCGTGTTGGGCAGGGGAGTGGCAAGCCCAACTGTGCCCATGCCACCGTAAGGATTGACAGGCTGCTGCGGAACGTAGGGCGCTCCGGGTGTCGGATAATAGCTCATAAACCATCCCTCCTTGTGCTCCCAGTGTACCACATCGGCAAAAAGCGAAGGACAACGAAGGTACAACGAAAGACAAAAAAAAGAAAAGCGCCCACACGGAAAAATCCGCATGAGCGCTTAACTGTAAGGATGCACACATTGGAGTGCAATGCTAAGATACCACATCATCCAATATATGGCAATGCTTTCGACAAAACTAGTGCTAATAAAACATAATCCACCAGCCTAAAGCTGATGGATTATGAGTGAGCGAGTAATCGCCCTGCCACCGAAGTGGCAAAATTGCGTCTCCCGCATGGTACGCACTGCAAGTAGGCGGGCGGGAGACTGGTCGGCGCCTATCTGGCAACCGCTTTTTTCATTCTCAGATAAAGCACTGGGCTAGCTGGCAAATATCCACCCTAATGCGCTTCTTTGAGAGGTCGGGTGGATTTGTTGATATAATTATACCACAATTCGTGCAAAAAGAAAAGCGGCAAGCTCTGGAATAGCCTGCCGCTTTGTTGCATTTGTAGAATCAGCCTTAAACATGCGTCCTACATACACTTAGGTTATAAAAATATTATATCACACATCCAGCATTTTGTCAATGCCTTTCAGCCGGTAGCCTACCGCCGTCCGGCTGTAATGTGTCTGTGCTGCAATGTCCGGCAGCGGGAGCCGCTCAACGTACCGCAGTAAGGCTATCTTACGGTCTACCCTCCCAAGCGGTGCGTTTTTGATTGCGGCGGTCATTTGCTGTCGGTCAAGTCCTTGCAGCGCAGTGGGCAGCACTACGCGAGCCGCCGCCACGGGCAGCACCGAGCCAAAAAGGCTGCGGCAGCTGTCCGGCGTTGCGCACTCGAGCGGTCACGGCACGGGGATGTCCCATTTTGCCGCCGTTGGCAAAATGGTCACACACTGCGGGCCACAAAATCGGGTACGCACGCTGATCATAATAATAGCGTGGCGTTTGCTCGTATGTAGTGCTTGCCATAATAATCTCCTTACTGCTTTTCCAGCGCCGCCCGGGCGCGGTCGAAGAAAAATTGAATCACGGCACCGATGGTCTCATCGGTGATGGCCCAGCTGATAAGCCTGCCGTATTTGCTGGTACTCAGGGTGGCTCGGAGCATCTTGACGACCCACGCTTTGCGCTCTGCGCCGCGTTTAGTCCCCTGAATCTCCTGCTCTGCCCGCTCGATGAGGTCCAGCACCAGCGGCTTTACCGCTGCGCCATAGCCCAGCCGGACGCAGCCCAAAACATAGAACACAAAACCGCCCAGCATGAGCACGAGGGCTACAGGGGCGGGAATGACGCCCAAAATGTTATTGATTGTTGCCATGTATTACTCTCCTCTCTCTTTTTCGAGGTCTGCAATGCGGTGGTTTGCCACCTTCATCTGTTCTTCAAGCACTGGGATGCGCTGGGCAAAATTGTTGTGTGTCCGGACTTCCCGGGTCAGCTCGTCCAGCTTAGTGTCGGTAATGGCCTGCTGTTTTTCCAGCTTGGCGTCCATGTTTTGAGCGGCCCTGCTATTAGAGATAAGCACGCCGATCAGGCTCAGGCCGCCAGTGATGAGTGCTACGATTATAGCGTCGTTCATGCGCCCTCCCGGAGACGGGTCAGACCCTTCTTGCGGATGATTTTCGGGTAGTTGAGGGTAGTCACGTTGAGGTCAACATTGCCAGAGATGCCCGGCACAGCGCCCTTGCTGGTGTGCTGGTGAGCGTTGTAGTTAAACGTCACGTTGGGTGTCTTGCCGGTGTAGTCGGCAAGCCAGACGTCCCACCGAGAGGACAGCCGAGCCATGTCAAGCTCGTACTTGTAACCGGTGTAGGTGTACAGTTGGGCGTAAAACCCCATCTTTTCCACCTGTTCCAGCGCATAGGCGGTGAGGTTGGTGAGGTCGAGGGTGCTCATGGGCCTGAGCTTGTTTTCCTCCACGTCCACCGCCACAGGCAGGGTCAGCTCCTTGCCGTAGACCGCCTGCCGCAGAAGGGCAAGCTCTGCATCGGCCATCGCTTCGCTGGTGGCGTAGGTGTAGTAGTACACGCCCACGTCCAGCCCGGCAGCTTTGGCATTGCGGTAGTTGGTCTCAAATGTCGGGTCGACGTACAGCCCGTCCTTACGTTTGCTCAGCTTGCTGTTGGTGGATACCGTCTTGAGCATGGCCCCCTTGTAGCCCGCCGCCTTAATTTTGCGCCAGCCGTCGAGGGTGATTTTGCCCTGATAGCGGCTCACGTCGAGGTAGCGGTAGGGTGGTGCGCCCTCCCAGCCGGGAGGAGCGGCGCTCTGGGTGTCCACGGTGGACACCGGGTCAGAGGTAGAGGCATCTGCCGCCCGGCAGAGGGCGGAGAAGAGGGAAGCGAAGAAGTTGAGGATGGTGTGCAACATTTTGAGACTCCTTTTTGTTTTTAAGGTTAGATAAAGCCACCTTTAGTTAATTATAGCTATAATGTCTATCGTTTCCTGCTCCAATTCTTGTAAATGTGATTCCGTCACCTATTGTAACAATATCAAAACATTGCTCGGTTACTGTGCCGATAGTCATTGTATGCACTTTAGACGCATAATCTTTTCCGCTATAACTGCTTCTCCCTTGCGAATCCGTCTGTGTTACAATGGCAATAATGGCATCTCCCGTATAGCTCATTTCATCTGTTATCGTTTCGCTTACATATTCCCCATCTTTATTATAAGTTACACATTGACAATCCCAATGAACATCTCCGCCAAGTACAAGTATTTTTCCAATATCATTTGCATTTGTAAAATCATATTGATGGTTGCCATTTGCATAATATGCCGTCAGGTAGGAATTTGTTTTATTATTATTAATTGTACAAATACCTTTGGTCTTTAGAGCAGAAAGCATTTTACATACGCCCAAGCAATAGCTTTTCACCTGATCTGATTTGGCGGATGCGGTTGCCCCCCAAGTGACAATAGCGTGTCCGCAAAGCACAACGTCATACCCTTTTGGCACAGACAACAACGCATCATACAACCAATCATACTGTAATAACAATTCTGAACTGCCCGATAATCCAAAAACAGTTTTGACGACCCCCGAATTTGTTGTACCTGTAACCAAGTTAATATATCGAATTTTGTTTATACAATCGTCAAAGTAATAATGTAGTTTCATGTAATTCTTGACATCTTCCAAAACATCGCTATCTAATCCGATTGCATCCATTCCAACTGCTTCATCCATCATCACTTTACCATCAAGACTCGCAAACATTCTGTTGTATACCTGCGCATATGGTAGTGTTACAACTTCAAGTTGTTCTGCAGTCCATCCGCTTGTATTTGCAGTATTCACATCGTGATTCCCAAGCACTGGTAAATACATTTTATTTCCGATAGCCGATAGCATTTCAGTGGTATATTCTTCAAGGGCGATTGCGCCCTTATATTTTGTATCTTCTCTATCCAGTATATCTCCTCCCATAACTACTGTATCGATTCCCAATCTATTAATCACATATGCCACAAGAGATGTACTATGTTTTTGATTGACTGGATAGTGTGGGTCTGTAATAAACACAAAGTGTTTTCCATCTGGCACGTTTTTAATTTTTCTCTCTAAATACTCAATATCCTCAAATGATGTAGGTTCTGATGGACTTTCTGTATAATAAGAGGGTATCTCATTCTTTCTCAAAACATAGGCAATGCCACTAGATTTGGTTATGGCAGACAATTCCATGTTGCTGACTTTGGATTCCATGTTGCTGACTTTGGATTCCATGTTGCTGACATTATCGGCAACAATATTATGATATTCAGGTACATACAAACTAGCATCCATGGAACCTAAAAATGATTCTATATCAACGTATTTCGACACCATTCTGCCGGTAAGATTGACTGTTCCATATAGGTATCTTGCAGATAAACGTATATAGTAGCAGTTTTCAGATGTTGTGAACGGAGCCTTTGTATTAAACGTACGAATGTATTTTTTATAAATATCAAATTCATCACAATAATTGTCTCTCGTATAATCCCATCCTGTTGAACTCGCATAACATCTAACTACTGCATACTCCGTATTTGGTTCGACTCGAATGTACTCTGTACAACTCCACCCATTATATTCAGTTACAACACCTTTATCCATATAAGCATTATCTATAACTCTATCTCTGTCCGTATAATCAAACAGGTTTATACTATGCTCAAAAAAGCTTGTATCTTCTGAGCTTATTTTTTTAGTAGATAAATAATCTAAATCTTCCTTTAGCTGACCAACTGCATCTCCGGTCATTTTCGCATCCGCCGCCATACCCTCGACGGAGAGGGTCGTATCAGTGCCGCCCAATGCGTTAAGAGTATTGGCGTTTAGGGGAGTGCCTTCCACGATGGGTTCATCGTTCCGGACAAGAGTGACGACCTCTGATGTACCGTCTGACTTTTTCATAGTCCAACGGCCCGGGTATTTTGCTTTTCGGTCAATAAACTGCATAGTATGGTTCACCTCCACAAATTGGCTCGGAGCAGTAAAGCGTGTAATCTTTGGCTATGCTTTCGATGTCAGAAAGTATCTTTTCGACCTGATTTATCACACCAAATTTCATAGAAAGAGATTCCGGTACATCCGGAGTAGAGCTTGTTCCGCTGCATTTTGAACGGATGGCTTTCACGCTGGCTATCCAACGATTGGCGTCCGCTGCGGTAAGATAGCTGTTCGGACCCCATTCGGGGGTAGACGTTCCGGTGAAAGTGATTGTTCCAGAAAAAATCATTTTGGCGTCATCGCCATAGTAGGCGCTGCCGTGTGCAATGTCGATGTAGTCGTTTGCTACGACCCAAGATGGCTCGACAGAGGGCGGATAGAAGTTGTTGGCTGCGGCGAAATAGAGCTGGTATTCGACGCCCTTTTCCAGCGCGATGCTGCCCATGTCCAGCACTACATCGTTGTAGCCGCGGA
>OOCJ01000134.1_pt1 | contig 71150 bp, 71 predicted proteins | sample 1671481 | NCBI WGS metagenome assembly OOCJ01 (sample SAMN06348161, study PRJEB24527) | human gut metagenome | biome: human gut; feature: ankylosing spondylitis patient; material: feces | host: Homo sapiens | place: China | collected 2015-10 | reverse complement strand
TAGAGCAACTGACTCTTAATCAGTGGGTCCAGGGTTCGAATCCCTGAGGGTGTACTAGGAAAAAGGAGGTTTTTACCTCCTTATTTTGTTGGTTTACAGCAGATTAATTGAATAGATGTTATATGAATTGACATCTAAAGGAGTATCAAAAGATAGTATTAATTACGTCAAACTATGACAAGGTATAGTAAATAGTGACATATTTGTGATACCAATGCGATACTAGGGGGTGATACCGGTGTGATACCAATGTGATACCCGGTGTGATACCAGACGTAAATCTTCCCAATTTCTCCTTATCTACATTTATCAATCATACTTAAAGTAAAAGTATGAATAATGTATCTGTACGGCTCGTCTTTGATAGAAAGCACGTAGCCACCAAAAAACGTCAATCCTCCGTACAAATGGAGGTTACTTATCAGCGGAAACGCAAGTATGTCGGAACGGGCATAAAACTCTATTCCGACCAGTGGGGCAAAGACCTGAAAGTTAAAAATCATCCCCAGTCATTAGTGTTCAACCAAAAGTTGAATGATATGGTGTCTGGGATATATGATTTTGTCTATCAGCTCTCTTCTCAAAACATTCCCTTCACCTTTGAAAGATTGGAACGGTATTTGAACAATTCGGAATCCGGAACCACAAATTCATTTCTGTCCTTTATGGAGAAACGGATATACGAACGACAGGTTACTGATTCAACGAAGCAAAGGCAGAAGTGCGTACTAAAAGCACTGAAAGAATTTGGCAGGATTAAAGATTTTACTGATATTTGTGACGAAAATATCAGAGCATACGATGAATTCGCCAAAAAACGATGCAAATGCCAGTCTTCGGTGTATAATTATCACAAGATACTGAAAGTATTTGTAAGAGAAGCGTACGCGGCTCATTTGATTTCAGAGAATCCATATCAGAATTTCAAATTAGATCGCGGTAAACGTGTAGCAAGAAGGTTTTTGACGAAAGAAGAACTGGTTAAACTCGAAACTAAACAGATTGATGATATGTGTCTGAATCGTGTGAGAGATCTTTTCCTGTTTTGTTGCTATACTGGTTTGGCGTATGCGGATTTGGCAATTTTCAACTTCAAAGATGCTATAATGACAGACGGAATGTATAGAATACGAGATGAGAGAATAAAAACCGGAACTCCTTATAATATATCACTCATGGATAAAGTCATGAATATATTAAAGAAGTATGAGTTTAAGTTGCCTGTTATATCTAACCAGAAGTACAATTCATATTTAAAAATTCTGGGGGCGTTCTGTGAAATAAAGAAGAAGCTGACGAGTCACGTTGCCCGGCACACCTTTGCCACTACTGTTGCATTAGCCAATGGGGTGAGGATTGAGGTTATTAGCAAAATGCTTGGACATACGAATATCCAGACCACGCAGCTATATGCGCATATATACCAGGCTGAAGTAGACAAAGAGTTTGAACGACTTAATAATATTGTATGAAGATGAAACTTGTCACTGTAAGAGAAGCAGCTGATTTTCTTCGTATATCTTACAGAACAGCTCAACGATACTTGGCTGAAGGAAGAATACCGTACACCAAGCCAGCCGGTAGAGTATTGATAAAGGAGCAAGACTTGATGAACTTCGTCAATATGACGAATAGATAAAAATATATGCCTCGGTTACTTTGCACTGTGTGTCATTTATGACTTACCAAAATAGGTAAAAGCCCAGATTACTGTTTTGACACATGGTATTCACCCTAAGTGACCGGGGTTTATTATAAAATATGCATTTCAATATTAAAGCTGCGGAATACCTACGCTCGTCTTACAGGGCCGTTCAGAGGTATTTGGCAGATGGGAGAATCCCATATACTAAGCCTACCGAGAAAATACTGATTAATGAACAAGACTTAATTGATTTTGTACAGATGAAAAGAAGATAAAAAAGAAAGGCTACTATGAAGTAGCCTTTTTCTTTTCTCCCAAATCAAATAAAACCTTCTCAAAATGAGGTTTATATTTTTCGGGTGTATCATCACTCTTATACATTGCATATATTAGATTCTCATATTCAGCATCATTCAATTTACAAACTACTTTAGGAGAGTTGAAGCTTGATAAAAGGTCTGTTTGCTCCCCGTCTTTAAAGCAATAGTCAAATCGAACAACCGTTTGAACCGGGAAATGATAATCACTGCCATCTGGTGCTACTCCTACACACACACTGGTCAAGAATACATAAGAAATAATTTCTTTTTCTTTGTTTTTAATCGCTCCATGTGTTACCTGCTCCAACGGTACTCCTGCACGATCTTGTGATGTAGTAAAACATGCCACTACACTTAATTCTTTGCTTCTATATAAAGATATTAAATACTTTTCCTTTGGAGGGTTTGTGATTTTACTAAAGCCGTAAACTACATTTCTTGGTGATAACATCTTTATTACATTAACACATAATAGCAATTTCATAAGCGTCATTGTAAACGCTTATCTTTTCTTCATCTCCCTCTATTAAATCCTTTAAATTTAATTTTATATCAGAACGCCCATTGGAAGATTTAAAATTAGGATTATATTTCTTTTTGGCAATATCCCATAATCCTCCAGGTTTATGTGTTATCTCTGATAAGTCATCAGCAGATAATTGTCCGTATTTGTCAATAATAGAATCTATAAGTCTCAATTCTTTCTTACTAAATTGAATTGAACTTTCGTTTTTATCTACAAATGGGGTAATAATTACTTTTTCTTCTCTGTTTCTGTGAACACTAATGTATTTAGAGAAAATTCCCCCTCTATCCTTAATCTCATAAATACAAGGGGCTACAGGTCCTTTCTCCCAAGCATAGTATGTTAGCCAAGTAACAGATATACCTCGTGAACGAACTGACTCTTCATCTATTAAGAAGACTAATTTTATTAGTTTTCTAAGATTAATATCTTCAATTTTAGATGAAATGTAAGCTAATAAATTTCCAATTTTAGAGTTGTTCATAATTTTCTAATTTAATAAAATCCTGTATCTGTGATACTTAAATAGGATTTATTTAGCATTATGATATTGTTCATTATTTATTTAATTGTGCAAAGATACAACATTAGTTTTACTTTTTCTTTCAGCATCATTAAAATTATCTTTATCAGCACTACTTTTAACACAATTAATAGAAGTAAGTTCAGTATCTACAGCATCATTAACAAGAATACGGTGAGCAATATCACTATTACCCACCGTATCATTTAGTCTAAAAGTAGTACTTACAGCACTCCTAACAGAAGTCCTATGACTCCCCAGATTATATCATGCCAATCAGCTACTCCTTTCCTTATCCATTTGTCTAAAACAACTTCTTTGGCGACAAGTATAATCAGAGTGATTAGTATGGCACTCCAAACAGGTATAAGGTATTTGAGTACATCATAAATCAAGATGCCGGCAATCAGATGCTGGGCACCGTCCATTCTCATGTGGTTAAAGCAGAATTCATCTATTTTCTGCCTAATTCTTTTTAGAAGATCCATGTAATTTTTGAGGTTAATTTTTAATTTTGAGATTCTGTTGTCATATTAAAACCGTTTCATACATGCCAAGGGTTTTGATATGGGTCATAAGATGTTTGAAAGGTTGCCATCTGCCAGTCTGTAAGAGGCTCTTTCTTGTTATCAATTTTTCTCGGAATTTGAGGATTTAATTTTAGCCTGGAAGCGTCTTTTAGCCATTGCATAGAATGGTCGTAGTCATCTATTCGTACAGTACTGATATTGTTAGGAGAAATCAGTTTGTGCAACTCGTATAATGACAGTTGAACCATGTGACGTTTCAAGTTATAGTTTCTTGGATCATGGTATCTGATATTCCTTTCCAGTTCCGGTACATCAGCATTGGGATTGATTATAGGATAATAAATTTTTCCTTTATATTCTACATATTCGTGTTCTGACAACTCATAAGAATTGAGTGAAGGGTCATATTCTCCAATCATCCCCCAGCAGTCAGACTCCATCGGATTGACCAGACAGTCATAATTATCCATTGTTAGCAAGGTGAAGAATTTGCCTTCATATTCTACAACTTCCCATTCATTGTATGGAACGGTGTCCCACTTGTATGTATCAACCATTTCCCAGGCATTAACTTCCGGAATACGAATATCGTTGAAGTCTATGCCATTGGCGATGTCACATATATATGCCCGTCCTAAAAACTTTATCACATCTCCGGGACGATAGTTTTTCATCTGGCTGTATTGTTCTATTTTTTCCAAGTCAAGTATCTCTTCTGTTTCGTGCCAATAAGATATAGGACAAGGAGCTTTGTAGCCATTGATAGCTTGAATTACCTCGCATATTTCTCCGTCAAGGTAAAAATGACATCCTATAGGATAACTGATTCTTCGATCATATTCAAAGATGAATTTACCTCGATTTAGTTCGCGTTCAATTTCGTAATTTTCAGTAAGGTAATCCATAATAGATGCTTCAGCGGCTTGTTCTGCCTGCACAAAACAAATATCTTTCCCACGGGTAAGCTGCGATAAAGCATCCTCAGTAATGATACCCAGATAATCGTTTTTGTTTAAAAACCTTCTATACATAATTAATATTCAAAAGTGTTATAGACTGGTGCTGTATATGTTTCAATTGTTGTCTTTTGATTTTGGAACCGTCTCCATGAGTCGCAGAGAAACAATACCAATACATAATCCAAGATGTCCGATAAGTGCCCGTATTTTTCTTCTTTTCCACCCGTTTTGGGGTTTAATACTTTTTTCTTGGATTTGGTGCCGTCAGAGTTCTTCTGCTGGTATATCATATCTTCAGTAAATTTACGACACCGTAGGTCTGCCATGAATTTCCAACCGTCAAACCCGTTTAATATTGCATTGACAAACTCCAACCTGGTACTTTGTGGCGGCTGCTTCTGAAGCAATTTTATACGTGGCCTTAGCACATTATTTTTCATATTGTCCACTATAATAGTATAGTTGTTGACACCTTCTTCTGTTTGCGTGCTACGTGCTAATCCTGCTGGGTCTCCTGTTATAATTATTCCACCTATATGCTGATTCTGGAGGTGTTTGTCCCTTATTTTTTGAGATAATTTTGGGGTATTGTTTTCTTTGTTCTCTGGTTTACCTAAATTTTCTTCCAGCAGATATATTTCTTTCTTCTCATAATTAATCTGCAACTCCATCTCACTCATATATGGAGCGACATTAAAGTCCCATCCTGATATGATTGGTTTCATCGGATCATAAACTTTTTCCCGTAACCGTTCAATAAGATGTTTTTCGCCATCAAAATTCCAATATGCAGCCATAAGATTTGAGTCAACAAAATCCCAGTTTCCATATAAAAGCCTTTCTCGTGTTGCTCGATCCGTAATTTTGTTTAAGGCAGCGACATAGGTCTGTACAAACTGAATATCCGGATTATCAAAAACAGAGAATGGAACGTATGCTTCACCTTCTTTGCATAATACAGGATTTCCTTCATCGTCTTGTACAAAACGCGAACGTACCCAATTAATACAAGGGTTGGTTGACATCATCATTCTGGCAGTCTTAAATGTTTCTGCTGTGCGCCAACGAAGACGAGAAAATAATACTTCAATAGCTCTTTCTGAAATTTCTGATACCTCATCTATGAATGCAATAGTATATTCTGAAGACCCGAAACGTTCAAAGTTAGGGTCTGAAGGTAAGTCAACCATTTCTTGCATGATGATGACTGAATCATTCCAAAATGTCAATATCCCATCCAGATTGTTTATTTTGTAATTTACCCCTTCTTTTAGCCCCCATTCCTTACACACTTTCTTTATGGTATTCCAAGTAGAACCTTTTAGACTCTTTAAGGTTTTACGAGCTACAACGGCACGTATATCTGGAAATCTCATGCAGCTACTAACAAGCCAGCAACTTCCTAAGTAAGATTTTCCACCTCCGGCTGCACCGCCTCCTAAAATAAGTTGTGGTAGATTCTCAGAGCCGCATGATGTGCAATATGGTTTATATTGTGGGTTTCCTTTAATATCATGTCCGACCATTTTTTGTGATATATGTCCTCCACAATGAGGGCAATAGTCGGGTTGAAGTAATTTCCATAATTCATATTGTTTGGGAGATGGCTTGAAATCAATTTTTATGTTTGGTGCTTTTAATCCTACAGCCATATTGTTAATTTAAAACAATAAATGGGAATCCGTACAGTAAGACAGATTCCCATTTGTATGGAAGATATGATTGTGAGTAAAGAAGTAAGAAATCAATTTTGTGCTTCGTTATAGATGCGTTCAACTACAGCCCACATTTCATCTGGCATTTGTTGTTCTGCAATAGCTTCACAAGACCTACGCATATAATCCAGTTCTTCTTTAGAAAATTCTACTACTAATGGGGTTTCTGCGTCTTTTTGAACGTTCCATTCAATTCGCTTTTCTTCCTTTTTTTCGACTATTTCATAGTCCTTTCTGTCTTGCTCTGAAATAGCAATTTTCCGGGCGATAGACTTTTTCAAATTAAAATCCATAAAATTTCCCCGTTCTGGAAAAATAGAAGGAATAAGCAATCTATCTTTAATATGTAAATCCATAACTTCTTAATGTTTTATCAAGAATAGTCTTTTGCTATAGAGGTGGTTGTTATAAATGATATGATTTTTTGATTTTAACAAGAAATATTGTTATTAGCATTGTAATTATTGCCGATAGATAAATCTTATCTTTATGTAAATCCCACCAACTTAATTCTATAGTCTTTCCTGATGATTTGCTAAGTTCATCAACCCTTTGGTATAGAGAGTCTAGCTTGGATGATATTTGTGATATGGATATTGATAATGTTTCAGCTGATTCTGTATGCTCGGTATCTTGTTTGTTTATATTAGTTGTGCTTTGTTTTATTGGATATTGTTTTCCGGTAGAGTCTGGCATTGACAAATACACAGTTTTATTTTCTAACTTTAAATTACTCAATTTGTCTGCCGTTACTTTAGATTGTTTGTCAATATCCATGTGAAGAGAATCCAGTGAGTTGCGGAGTTGTCGCAATTCACTGGAGTAATCTATCTGTTGTTGACGCTCCATATTTTTAGAAGTAGCGCATGAACCGAGTAACAGAATACAAAGAATACAACTTATGATAGTAATTGGTTTCATACAATACTGATAGTAATTGGTTCCCCTCTTTTTTGTGCCTCTTCAATCTTTTTGTTAAGGCAATCAGAAGTATATCTTGATTCAGATAATCGACCTACCGCTGAATTTTTTCCCACTAAAATACAACCGGCACTGTCTGCGGCAGTATTGCCACTATGTATGAGAATACCTTCAAAATGAGGAACGTTTAATAATCTTGGGAGATTACGACCGAATTTTGGAGACCAGTTATAGATTATCTTATAAGTACCATACGGAATTGCCGACTCTCCATAAACTTTTTTTTCTCCATTATCGAATATTCCATTTTTATTTTTATCAACTATTTTGTCTTCTAGTGTATTACAGAAAAACTCATTGTTAATATATAGTCTGCCAATTGTATAAGCCTCTTTTGGCCATAGACGTTCTAATCTTAATTCCATAGTCTTAATCATTTATTTGTGATAGTAATGTGGCTACTTTTATGCCACTGCTTCTGATATGTTTTCCAACCAGTTGTTTGTCCATCTTTTTACCGTTACAAAACGATAGACCAATAATTCCAGCGGGCTTTTCTCCATCATATAATGTTAATAAGGCTATTTCGCTAATGTCGTTGGCTTGAAATTTGTAATACAAGCGTTGGTCTATTTTTTGAATATCATCTAACCCACCATAAAAATATCCATCGTCCAATACTTTTGCCACAAGTTTGTATTTTGATAAGCTAAAATCCGCATAGTCTTCGTCAACGTTTGATATACTATCCCTAACTTCTTCAATCCGCATCGAACCGAAAAGGAATGGCAATCCTGTTGTCAGATTTTTACTTCCATTATGAAATTCTATTAACCATGCCCGGTCAGCATTAGTGGTAAATATCATTTTAGATAAAATATGGCGAATATTGGAATCCGCAGATAACCTTGTATTTACTAGATGGTCATGTTGGGCAGTTGTTATTTCGGACATGCGATCCAAAAGATACTTTGGATTTAATGCGAAAAATATGATGTAACCGCTTAAAAACAACAGAAATAGTCCTTTTATAATGCTGAAAAAGCCATATTTCTTTTGTAGGTTAAGCAATTTTTGAAGCCATCCGATGCCTTTATCCAACTGTTCCATATTAATGTGAAGTAATTTGTACTGATTGGATTGGGATAAACCATTCTAGTTCATTTGCAAATGGTTCATTTAAGCGTATCCATACACCTTTTGTTTTTTGATTTTGATTCTCTTTAATAATAACCCCATTCCTTCCAATTAACTTTTTCAATTTCCATTCTTTCAATAAAGGGGAGGCAATGATTGTAATTTTTCGTCCTACCATTTGTTCTTTTATTCAACATTATTATCATGATTAGATTGGGGAACAATGACATTGAAAACAATACCAGAGTCACCGTTACCTTTCAATTCAACTTTACTTTCTTGTGCTACCTTTACTGGATACATTTCCATTAAAGCTTTTGATGCTTGCACAGCTACAGAACGTAATGGAGCTGGTGATAGCTCTGTGCCTCTTCGATCTGTATATTTTGCTGTAGAAGTTTCGTCTATAATATGCAATAGTTTTTCTGTTAGACGAGCTTTTAGATCGGCTGTTTCATAATTTGCGATAGCTCGCAACTGATTGATATACTCTTGTACATCATCCCGCGCCATTAATTGTTTTGCCTTTCTTAAAGAGGTATGACTGGAATCATAGAATATATCTTCGTAGCATTTGCGAGCATTTCCAGCATAAGGGTCACAGCCGAAAATGAACAGCTCACAAAAATCAATTTCTTGTTTATTCAACGATTCTGGTTTCTTTAGTTCCATTCTTTAATTGTATTAAAGCCCAGCCGATATGTTCAACTGGGCTTGGTTTACTAAGAATAGCTATGAAAGGCTTTATGAGTTTGTTTTTTCAACATTACTTTCTAATAAATCTTGCATGACAACCCGTCTGAATAAGTCTTTGAGACCATCTAGCATACTTTCTATATCTGCAATGTTCTGCAACTTGTCCCGATTAAAATTTATTTGTAAATCATATCCAGAAATTTCCATAATAGTTTCATGGGTATCTTCGGTTTGTACAGCCAGAATTCTTCGGTCTGAAAGAGTGTTGAACACTACTTCTGGCTCCAGTCCAATTGATTGCGCTTGTTGCTTTTCTTCTTCTGTTACCATATTTTATATTTTGAAATGAACACGTGATTTTTCTGTTTTGGTCATAACCATACTACCATCATCTATGCCGGAAGCATTACGCATCCTTTGGGAACATACCATAGCCACATTGGTCGTTGCTGTTACATCAGCATCTGCATCATGGGCATCATCTAGTTCGATACCAAATTTTTCTGCCATGATTTCCAATTTATAACTGCTCATGCCATCTAAATGAGATAAAGCCAATTGTCCTAAAACGATTGTGTCTATATATAAAGGCTGGAAGTGCCCATAGAAATCTGTTTCTCCTCTCATTAATTTGGCAAATTCTTTCATTTGTCCTCCATATTCCATTAACTGTTGCATGAATCCTATATCAAATCCAATGTTCTGGCCAATTAAGAAGGGCTTTATGTTGCGACCTTTTGATAGTATGTTTCTACGGATAAAATCAATAACTTCTGCCGCAACTTGCTTAATGTCCACACCAAGAGATTCTAACATCTCCATTGTTATGGCAGAATAAGTCAAGGCTTTTTCTTCATATTTCATGGGCTGTTCATCATCTTTATCAAATTTGCTTTTCAATACTTTACGTTTAACCATACCTTTATCCGGTTGTTTATTATATGGAAATATGTATTTTACATATCTGTCAATTGTTTCAAAAGTATCTATACGTACTGCGTGGATTGCAATCTGGGTACATGCACAATCTTGGCAGTCCAAACCACCAGTTTCAAAGTCTAAGGTAAAAGCCACGATAATCGGCTTTTCATTATTAGGAGTTGCCATATTATTTTAATAAACTTAGTGTGAGTTGTTTAACTTTCTGTTTAAATTCTTCGAGTGAATAATTATTATGAATAACATAATCATATTCATTTAAAGGTATCTCTATACGATTCAAATCGCGTTCACATCGCTGTTGGTCGATTCCACAATTTATACGATCATCCATACTTCTGTCGATATATACAGAAAATATAATAAATGAGTTTGGAAATTTTTCTTTTAAATATATCAGACCTTTTTCATCAATTACGTATGTACATATCTTCTGCTTTGCCTGTTGCAATGTAGCCCAATATTCATGTTCGCCGAATTGTGTATAAGCTATCATTTCAGACATTTGGAGCTTGTCTTCAGGGGTTACAAACCAATGTTCTTTTCCATTTGTTTCTTCTTCCCTCATGGGACGTGTTGTATATGATACTATTGTTGGAATGCCGTTTTCAGACATGATGTTTGCCATTGTTGTCTTACCGCTTCCAGATGGTCCGACAATAGTTATAATAACTGGTATATTTGCTTTTATTTTCATAATATGTCTATAATTGAAGATTTATATAACTGAAGATTGTTTCCACCTGTATAGTCACTGTATTTAACTTGGGCGGAACATATAAGCATTTTGTTCTTTGCACTGCTAAGAGAACCACTCTTACAAAGTGTTGCCCGGACATTCATCCATTCATCATTCCAGATGACCATTTCTACCAGGTCATTGTTTTGTTGAAGTAAAAGTTTGCAGAAAACTCGATTCTCACCTGTTTTCTTGTCTTTAAACTTTTTCTCCTCAATATCTACAATGTTAGCACAAATAGCAACGCGTTTTCCATCATAATCGGGGTCTTGTATGTTTTTTAAAAGTGCCCAAGATGCTTTTCCTTTTATTTTGGGCTTTGCTTCTGAATTGTCATAAATACGTTTATAGTCGATAGCTCCAATGCCACTAATTGCGATTTGCTGTTGACTCCAGAAATAATGTTTGTTTCTCAAATCTTCCGGTATATCTTTTTCGGATATTTCAAAACCTAAACATTTTGCGGCTTTTTCTAAAATGGCATATCGTTCTATGACTGATTGGGCATTTTCTACTTTGTCAAAACATCCGGATAATATTAAATGACGGACATGTCTTGCATTAACTGGGCATTTAGTAGATTCATTCGGGTTGTCTGGATCATCCCAATATTTGTACAGCTTTAATTTATACCGGAATATTCGTTCTATAAAGTTTTCAATAGAACTAAATTCTCCGCGTACATTTCGTTCGTTTATAATCCATTCTGTAGCTTTAGTTCCCAACATTTTAATACGAGAAAGAGACCAAAAAATTTTATTGGTTTCATAGTCTGTAATAAAGGTTCCGCCACTTACATTTATATCTGGTGGAACTATTTTTGCTTCACTGCATAGTTCCATCTCACTCATTAATGTAGGAATTTCATCATCTTTAGCCCATTGAAGAGCTATGGTATAAAAAGCTGTAGGGTAATTGGCTTTGAGGTAGGCTCCGGCATAGGCGGTAACAGCGTAAGCGGTTGCATGACTTTTGTTAAAAAGATAACCACCAGCTACCTCAAACATGTGCCATATTGCTTCTGCATCTTCTTTTGGGCAACCATTTTCATTAGCTCCGGCCATAAACTTGTCTCGTAAGGCAAGAATCTTATCTACTTTTTTCTTGGATATAAGTTTTACCAATTTGACACCTTCACCTAAACTGAATTTTCCAACTTCGCGTGCAATCTGTGCTAGCTGTTCCTGGTAACACAGCACACCATAAGTATTCTTCATGGCATTGTATGTTCCCCATAGATATACAGGATCTGCATCTCCCAATTTGCAGTCTACATATTTATCTGTAGATCCGGAATCTAGTGTTGCTGGACGAAATAAGGCATTGGCTGCGATTAAATCTTCAATTTTATCTGGTTGCATACTTACCAAAAATTTAGTCATCCCTTTAGATGAAAACTGGAAGATATTTTGGGTGTATCCCTTTTGCAGTAGTTGATATACTTTAGGATCATCTAGTCCGCTTTGCACGATATTTTGAAAAGTAATATCGGTATGATATTTATCATTACATATATTGATGACAGCTTGTAGTTTTGACAATTCCTTAATACCAAGACAGTCATTTTTTAGTAATCCCTGTTCGTCTAATGAATAACCGTCAAATTCAGAAATCAACACACCGTCTATTTTTTTTATAGGAGTAAAATCAAAGCATTCCAAATCTTTTCCATCTTTTGAATCTGGGGTTACTAGTAGGGCAGAGGCATGAACTGATGAAGAACGAGGTTGTCCCATCAAAGTACGAATATCTTCAATTACTTGTGGGTATTCCATTATGAAGCTATGTACCTTTTTATTAGTAGCAGCCATTGTAAACAGGTCTGTCCAGCTCATATTGTCATCTTCAAATATAGCTGTGATATAATTTACAATATTTACCGGTACTCGATGTACACGCGCTACATCTTTAAGCACTGCTTTCAACTTTAAAGTCGTAAAGGTTCCGGCAGAAAACACACGTTGTTTACCATCATGGTTATAACGGCGTTCAATATACTCTTTTACCTCTTGTCTACGGTCTGATTGGAAGTCTACATCCACATCTGGAAGGGAACCGCCAGTTCCTTGTAAATAGCCCCTGTCCACAAAACAGTCTAACGTTTGTACAGGAACATGACTTGTTTTATTTATGATTGATATGACTTTCATATATTCCTTTATAATCGTTTTCCATAAAAATTCCCATTTGATCTGTATGCCCTCTCAAAATCAATTAGAGCATATTCTGGAATAATCATTTGTTTGGTGATAAAAGCATCTGAAACGATGCCTTCCAGCGTTCTACATCGGCTAAGGGCTACATATAGTTGTCCAGGACAAAAAGTATGTGATACATGAATGATAATTTTATCGAATGTAAGTCCTTGGCTTTTATGAATGGTAATAGCCCATGCCAATGTTAATGGGAATTGAGTACATGAACCAATTTCTTCTTTTACAATCTCATTATCTTTTAATGTATATTGCGTATTACTCCATGTATAACGTTCAAATTTGATAGTCCGGCCATTATCCATACGTACTGTAATTACGTTATCTTCTAATGCGGTCACAATTCCAAGCATACCATTATAATAACCCTTTAATGAGTCGTTAACCAATGACATAACTCTTGCCCCAACTCGAAGTTTTAAATGTAAATCACATGGTATAGATGATTCTGGGAACTTGTCCTTGATAACTATATCATAGTTCCGTATCTCTTGTTCCCCTAACTTATCAGCATTAATTTTCTCAACATCAGCTTTGTGTGTACAAATATGGATGTATTCACCATTATAACTGTTACTGATTTTGCGGTCTTTCAATTCGCTTAATAAATCCAGTTCATCGGATGTTACTTGATAATTACGAATATTGTTGAGTACATTGATAAATTCTGGTTCTGTCTGCCTAAATATTTTTGTTAGCTCTACAATGTGGAAACCTGTGCGTTTGAAAACTAAAGCGTTGAAAAAGAAAAAGCCATCATAAAAGTCAGACAATATTTCTCTTTCTTGTTTCTTTGTTACTGGAGGCAATTGAAAAAGATCGCCAAACATTACCACCTGTACACCGCCAAATGGTTCATCGCTTTCGTAAATCCACCTTAGCTTGCGATCAATAGTGTCCAGTATATCTGGGCGTACCATACTTATTTCATCAATAATCAGCAATTCCATTTTGAGTAATAGTTCTACCTTGTATTCTGAAAATTTGTTTTCCAGTCGGTCATAAGGTGTAATAGGTCCAAAAGGAATGCCAAATAGACTATGCAATGTAACGCCTCCTGCATTAATCGCTGCTACGCCTGTTGGGGCAGCTACAATGCAATTCTTTCCGGATTTTTCAATTAGATATTTTAGAAATGTAGTCTTTCCAGAACCGGCTTTACCTGTTACGAATACATTATTCTCATCGTTATGAATGAGATTCATAATTTTTTGCATCTCTTCTGTCAAAATCATATCTTCCATACCTTTTTATTTTTCGATTTTTACATATAAATTGCAATGACAAACATCATGCTCTCTATACGAACTGCATGGACATCGTTTGTCTTCAGAATCATTGTGACATGGACATTCGCCATTATTGGCTTCACATCTTTTGAAGATGGCATTAACCACTTTGTCATTAGGGTTTAAATCCCATCCTACTTTTCTTAAAATTGGAATCATAATCAAATTTCGTTTAGAGTAAATAAAAGATCTCGATTATCAAATTGAATATCATCGTCAGTTTGCAGTTCATCTGCATATACTACAATAGGATCATCCATTCCTGCACGTTTCACAAGTAACTGTGCGTCTTTGTCTATTTTATAAGTTTTATGATTTTCTAATGTTACTTCGATGTATTGATTGGAATCTACGTCATCTCCAATAATGGTGACATCTGAAGGGTATAGTCCGGCACGTTCTGGAAGAAGGAAGCGTTCAAATAACAAATCGTATTTTATTGGATCTATAAGTGTTATTCCCAATAGGTATAAAACTAGACATCCTCCAGCAGAACCACGTCCGCATCCCACTAATATTCCATTTTTGCGTGCCCAATTAACAGTATCATATTGTACGAGCATGTAATCTACGTTGTTGGTTGATTCCAATACATAAATCTCATAATCTAATTGTTTGCGATATATATCTTCTTTACCTTTGGGGACCAGTTTGTTGAACCCATCTTCCAGCAAATCCAAAAACATTTCATGTCGGTTGGCGTACTTTGATTTTTCATTGTCAGTCATGTCATATTGAGGCATAAAGTTGCGTTCAATCTCATATCTTGCTTTTGCTCCTTTAGCAATCTTGACAGTATTTTCACATGCCCAATTGAATATATCCTCTATGTCCCATTTGTGTTCATCAAACAAGCCAGACATAGTGGTCCAATGTTCATCCAAATCTTTAAAATATTGGTCATCACTTTGTTCATGCGCCGCTCCTTCAGCAATTTTGTTAAGGATGATTTTGTTTTTTGCATCATCTTTGTCCAAATAATAGCAGTCACAAATTAATACTGGAGGTAGATCGCCTGTATCATATATGTAGTCAAAGTAACATTTTGTGGCATCTAGTACTTTAATATCAATACGTTCAGCTTTGAATTCCGATAAATCTAATTGATAAAAGCAATCGTCAAAACTATCGAAAAAACGGTCAAGATTATTTCCTATTTCTTTCAACCAAAATGACGCGTATTTGCTAAATACAATTATATTACCGGTTCCATGTTTTAGAAGATCTTGTAAATCAATGATTTTATTTTCAGAATCTACATTAATACATTTTTGAATTCTAAGCAAATTTTGAAGTCCTTCTTGTGACTGACAGTATATTTTGGCATCTATCTTTTCGATACCATCAGTGAATGTAAGTGAATATCCAAACACCCATTGAATGCCAGCAGCTTCACATTCTTTTTGAAGAATAAGGGTTGCTGCCATTGTATTGTAATCGCAAATACCTAATGCGGATTGCCCTAAGTATTTGGCTTTTTTTATCCAATCTGTTAGCGAGAAACTTCCATTGAGCAATTCAAAAGGGGTATGTATGCCTAGGTTTACAAATTCTTGGGCATGGTTTAATGGCTTCCTATCGCCTACATACTTTAAAATTTGAAATTCAAAATCTTTTCTTGTATCGTAATAATACCAGTTGTCTCCAAATTGAAATACTATATAATTAATGCCTTCTTCTTGTAATGTTTGGATGTTTTCCATTGTATTGAACTTGATGTTGTTGTCAGCATCAGTACGGAAGATGGACTTAATCATACTGGTATCTTCATAGTACATTTTACCAAAGCCCGTGATTTCAATAACATCTTCATCTATGATATTGAAACACATCTTATTATTATCTAGCCAATTTAATAAATCAGGATTCATATTTGAATTTTGTTTAATTTATATTCGGTTAAAGTTTTCAGTCCGAAAGCGAACGTATCATATATTTCCCAAAAGTCCATACTGTCAAAATCTTGACTGGAGTTCTCAATATCAGCAACGTAGCAATCAAAATATTCATTTAGTTGTTCACCTGTTTTCTTTATAGCTTCTACTGCATCTCCATCATACCCAATGACAATTGTATGAACCCCTTTTGTCTGTAATTTATATATTTGTGTATCAGAGATTTTCTTCCCGAACGTAGCAACAACAGCCACAGATGGGTTATTATACAGGTTTAATTTTCGCGTAAGTGCAATGACATCAAACACTCCTTCTACAAGAATTACGGTATCTGTTTCGTCTTCAATTATACTATCATAGTTGTATAATAATTTGACAAAATCGTTTTCAGTGCTATTCCTATAACGCATTATTTGGAATTTTCCATTATGACTTGCTTTACGGTTGTATTCATCAATATCAGCTTTATCCCAAATATGCCGGGAAATATACCCAACAATATCTCCATTGTCTATAATCGGAAATATTACATAATCATCAAACTTGAAGTTCATGTTACGTGTAGTGCCAACAGGAAAGAAATCGTAATCTTCTTCAATAAATCCACGTTTTCTTAAATACCGATTAAAATGAGTGCGCTTATAATATTCAGGCATTTCCACAACACACAGAGAGTCATCTATTTCCCTGTCATCGTTTTCCAGAAAAGAGAAATCATTAATTTTTTTATCTCCATCAAGATCAAAAGTATCTGTTATAATTAAGTCCTGACGGCCTATATCTGTTAGCAATTGTTCTAATGTCTGGGTTGAACGTCCACACGAAAAGCAGTGTGCCATAAAAGGCTTTTTCCTTTCGGTTGCTTTACCTATATATATACCGTATTTCCCCCCTTCATGCCCACAATAGGGGCACTGGGGGACAATCAAGTTCTTTCCGCTACCATCCGGTTTTGCATGTAGTTCAATAGAAAGTTCTTGGATTATATACTCTTTTTCTTCTTTACTCAATTCCATATTACGCAACTTTGCTGATATTTAATGTTCTTGCTCTGTCATAAAAACATTCGTTATCATAATCAGTAGCAATTTTAAATGGGTCTCCTTTTTTGAAGAATCGTGATTTTGCAACATTTAGGCGCATGACATTTTCGCGCATTTCATTGATGCTTTGATTAAGAGTAATAAGATGAGTCATTGGTCTGCTCAAACCTTTGGCTTCTGAACAATTATATTCAGTCAATACATTTTGTTCATCGTTAAGCCACTCTCTATTTTCTATAGTTGCCTGATAAGTCACAACCATCCAGACATTTTCGTCACCTGCCAAGTCCTTTAAATCATTAGCTACAGCAACTCGTTTGTGGCGTTCTCCATTTTCTGACCACCTACGTCCGCTGGAATCTGTTAACAAATCCATAGAATCTATGATAACAACATCTGGAGATATACCATAGATTTTTTTGTATTCAGCAATACCATTTTTTATATCAATGGTGGACACTTGATTAGCGAACTTTGGAAAGGATTTGACCTTTAGGGTACCAGACATTGCCTTGATTTCTTGTATCATTCGTTCTAATTCCCGGTCTTTTAGTGTACCAGTACTATAACGATAAGAATTACAGGAAACTAGTGACGCGGCATAAGCATCCACAACTTCATCTTCAGAACCTTCTAACTGGAAATGAAGTACGTTTAATCCGTCTATTTGAGAGGCGCATTTTCCAATCCAACGTGCGGCATGACTTTTCCCAACACCAGTAGGGGCCAAGAGGCATGTTAATTGAGTACGTAAATCTCGTCCACCGTTCATTTCATCCAGACCATCAATATAAAATCTGGTGATTGGTTTAAATCTTGACTCTTGATTGTGTTTTTCTCTATTACGCCTAAAACGGGATTCAAAGGTTTCGACTACATCAACAAAAGAGTTTTGACGCAAGCTGAAATCATTTTGCCATTCTGCAAATGATTGGAGCAACTTCATTGCTTTGTCACGATCCTGTTTTGCATAAAGTTCACCTATCTCTTTGTAAGTCTTTTGAAATTTTACTTGTCTTAGATAATTTTCAAACTGTTCCAATATAATTTCCGGCTCAACTCCTTCGGCGCAGTCTTTTATATCTTCTAAAAGTGCTGAAACCTCTCTGTTGACAGAAACTATCTGGCTGATAATATTAAGGGTAGGGGATGATTTGTGTTCTGCGAAGTATTTGCACAGATACCCCTGCAATGCTTGAAAATCTCTACCAGGCAGGTACGATTTCTGCATATATTCACACACTAAGCTACATACATAGTCGTATGTAAAACAAGCGTAATATAATTCAAATAAGAAATCTTCTGTTAATACGTTATCTTCTTTCGCCATATTCTTCGAGTCTTATTCGGTATAACTCTGGATATTTTATCGCGGTTTCTTGCTTGCATTTCTCAACATTTGTGCATATTTGACATGCTGGAGAGAATGGACTCCACATCAATGTGGATGTAGAGCATATTAGAAACCCAATATCTGTGTTGATACTCCGTTTCTTAGTGCATTCCTCAGATGGCATATAAATATACTTAGACTGAGGATGCTCTTTTTTACAGATTAGTGAATTTAGATAGGCTCTGGTTAGATTGGCTTCAGATAACCATTGGTCTTCCAGATATTGCTTGGATTTGGAAGACATTGATAGATATTTTTGAAGAGCGGTAGTCCCAAATGTTTTTGGAGCTAATGTACGTTGATATTGGGCATTCCTGTTTTTATGAAGCTGGAATACGCAATAGTCTACAAGTCGTGAAGTATTAAATTCTCCACCACAAATTTGAGTAAAGTTGACAATAAATTTGGATAGTTGGCGTTTGGCTTGCCCTCCCTCTGGGAATGAGAAGGAGGGGTCTACCAAACGCTTGGCTATTTCTGTATATACTGTCTTAATCTGTTTCGTCAGTCGTTCTTCTTTTTCCATCACGAGTCAATAGTTGTTGAAGTTGTTGACGCGCCAAGAATAATCGACTTTTGACAGTTTCGATATTGCGAGATTCTAAGGCACCGTTCCGATATTCGATTTCGGCAATTTCTTTGAGTTTATATCCTGCCTGTTGATACAAAAGTGCGCTTCTGTATTGTGGTTTCAACTGTTTTAATGCAGCTAAAACATCATCACTGTATAACTCTTGATAATTGTCAATACCCATTACGTTAGAGCTTACTTCGTCAAAATCTACAATAGATTCACTGGAAGAAAATGTTTCCACATCGTTATCATCACTCAACATGTCTTGATGCCTTTTTTTACGTTGATCCAAATCAAAAACACATCGTTTGGTTACAATATGGAGCCATGTTTGTACAGAACGCTCTGGATTATATGTCTCGATATATTTATACATGTTGGTAAGCACTTCTATGTAATTGTCTTCTATGTCAGAAGGATTAAAAGTATAGCGCATACATAACTTGTATATCATTCGGTTGTACGGTGTTACGTATTTATCAAATAGGGCTTTTCGCCGTGCAGCTACTTCATCACTTATTATTATGGGTTCTGTGGTAACTGCTGAGTATGTCTCTTCCACGCCTCTTGAACATTGAGCACAAACAAGTGATCCGAGTTCATCAATTTGTGGACCTTACAATACTTCTTCCACTTATTATTACTAGAGATAAAATTACTTCTTACCTCGTTGTCTGTTGGCTGGGGTTGTTTACTAAGGAATTCGTAAAAATCTCCTAGCAAGCTTCCTAGCATCATTAAATGGGGCTGGCCTTCTCTTTGTTGCCTACGCCTTATGTTTCTTGCGTAACTCATTTTCTGTCTAAAGTTTGTATATTCTTACATAATATTTGAAGATGTGGGTTGCATCAGCCATGTTGTCATCGACTGGTGTAATATTCCATCGTTTGATGCAATATTCAATCATCTTCTTTTTGTCAGCTTTTCCGTCACCGGTAGCCCATTTTTTTACTGTGCTAACGTTTATGAATTTTGGTTCCGGGAGTCCAAGCTGGGCGCATATCAGATATAATATGCCTCTAAATTCGGATAGTTTTCGCGCTGCAATGAAATGCTTTGAAACGCATACATCTTCAGCGATAATCAATTTGATGTTGTATTTTTGGATAAATTCAACCAGTGTGTCATAAAACATTTTATGTTGCTCGGTCGCATTTTTGCCTTTTCTTTGGGTAAAATTCCATGTTCCCGATTCATGGGTTGAGTAATATCCACAGTGCTCTGCTATATCTAATGCAAGCACATTATCACGTGTAATTTGATTTATTGACTCATTTTTAATGTTTTTTGATTCGTTAATCATTCTATGTATGAAACGCCATTAAGTTTATTGACTACAGTCTTGTATGGGTAGCCTTCAGCTATATTTCCATGACTGACTACCAAAGATGTAATCTGTAATTGATTGAGGGCATCAAAAATGTTGGAAAGCCCTTGTTCGTCAGTGGCTTCTAATATTTCATCAAGTATCAGGAGATCTAGTCCTTTATCGTCATCGCAATTTACATTGGTAAGTTTGTGCATTGCCAAAATATTAGCTAGATTAACTCTTGCTTTTTCACCTTCTGAAAATTTATCAAAAGAGCCACAATCTACACCATCGCGAATAAGAGAAATGGAAATCTTATCTCTGATTTTTCCGCTTTTTAAGACTGTAAAACCGGAAAATGCAATACGAATGTCACTACCAATGGCTTCCAGAAACTCGTTAGTTATGTGACTAAGAGCATCAATTTTAGTATTAGCCAGATGGGTTTTAAATTCAATAAAGGTTGCTTCTTGCTCTTTATATGAATTTAATTTCCGTTCAATAGTTTCTTTTTCAGAAATGGCTAATACCAATTCTTTCTCATATTTTTTCTTGTTGTTTTTGAGAGATTCTATCATGTCAGTTTCGGAAGAGTTTTCGATGTCACGAATAGATTCTTCGTATGACTGAATAGCTCCATTAGCATTGTTAATATTCAACTCGGCCTGCTTTGCTTCGTATTCTTGCTTTCTAATAGCTTCATCTAATATTGCATAAGAATCATCAAATAAATTAGTACGCGCATCATCAATGGATTTCTGAAGGGTATTCATTTGATGCTGGAGGGTTTGCATTTTATTGGTTAAATAAGACGTATTACGTGATAATTCATCCAATGCCGTACAAGTCTCGGTAATCTTATTCGACCATTCTATTTTACTACGATTCAATTCATCCTGTTCTTTACGAGCTTCGCGTCCTTTTGTTGTAATATCTGAAATGCGTTTTTCATTAGCCTCAATATTTTGGAGAATGTCTTGTGTCTCTCCATTTCGGTCTTGCAATCTTAGTTTAACCTCGTTTATATCTATATCATTAGCCAATGTGAATTCATGTTGACATTTAGGACAAACGATAATTCCGGCAAGTTGTTTTTGGAGGCTGGCTATATCTGCTTCCAACTTAGTCCTTTGTGATCTAAGATTACTATTCTCGGCATCCAACTTTTTAATAGAATCCAACAATTCATTTATTTGATTCTCAATTTTGGTGGATTTCTTTTTGAAGTTTTCTTGAAACTTCTCATGTTGTTTTAACAGCTTCTCATAAGAGGATTTGGCTGTTGCAATCTTTTTCTCATGCTGAATCAGCTGTTGTTGTACATTGGAATATTCTGCTGTAACAACCTCCAATTCTTTCTGATTTTTAATTGATATAGCTGCAAAATCCTTAGGTAATGGCAAAGCGCATGAAGTAAAACGTTCTGAAATAATTTCAAAACATGCACCGGTATCTTTTTTACTGTTTTCCAGTTTTTGCAATGCTTCATCTGTTTTATCATATTGTTCCAATAACTCGTCACTTTTATTTATGAGAGCATTTTGCTCACGGATATAAGCTCTTTTCCCGGCAATAGCTTCATTCCAGTTTGCTATACGTTCAGCTTTCTTTTGTGAACGCTCTGTTGATTCTGTAATAGCTGTGTTGATTTGCTCTTGTAATGTTTCAACACGTCCGGTATGATTCGCTACATTCAATTCTGCTTGTTTTAATGATTCTTGAATCGGTATCATATCCTTTTGTAATGCAGCGATAGATTCATCCACCATTACACCATTACTGAAACGATTAATGATTTCTTTTTTCTCGCGATCAGAACTGGAGAGAAATGACGAATATTTGTGCTTAGAAAGAATGAAGTTTGAGAAAACATCATCTTTAGTCAGCCCCAGTGTTTCAAGTATAAATTTATTGTAATCTGCAACTCCGGCTTGTTCTATATGTTTTATGTTACAATCAGTTTCATCATCATATATAGAAACTTTGATTATCTGTGCTGTTTTACGGGAGATAACACGTTTAATAGATAAATACTGTCCTGTAGTATTATTCTGAAACAAAAGAGAAACAGTCGCTTCATCTTCTGCATCATTGATTATCTCATCCATTTTTATTCTACGAAGAGTTTCTCCGGTTATCCCAATGGCGATTGCTTCTAACATAGCAGATTTTCCGGAACCATTTGAACCTTGCGAATCATTATCCATATTGTTGCCAAAAATCAGCGTTGTATGTTTTTGCAACAATGTATAATCCAATTGCTTAAAGGCACATAGGTTTTTTGCGTAAACTTGTCTTAATGTCCACATACTAACTGATTTTATCGAGGTATTGCAACCCCATTTCTATATTTATGATTCCTTTGTTAGCACAAAAACTAGTATATTCTTGTTTAATACCAGATTTGTCGAATTTTTTATCTAAAGAGTGGGCTGTTGTTTCTGTAATTTCTACGTCTTCAGTAACAATTTCCACTTTTGAAGATCCCGCTTCCAGAAGTTTTTGTTTATCAATATTTGGAGCTTCTTGGCTTGTACAACTGATTCTTGTTTTAATCTTGTATCTTCCATCCGCTTTCATATCATCTAGCTTATCAATTAGTTTTGAATTGATTTGACTAGCTTTTATGTCCAAAACTTTGTAGCGAATATTAACTTGGTTCTTTATGAATTCATGGCTACCATCATCATATATAATGGTATAGCCCTTTTCTTCATCTTCGCCAAAATTATGTTGCCTGGAAGAACCTATGTATTCAATGTTGGTACCTTTGATAATACAACGATTGTGATAATGTCCTACAAGAACTGTATCAAAATCACTGAAAATGTTCGTGGGCAGTTCTTTTTCATTAGGCGTGCTAAGTGCCCCGTTTATTCCTTCGTGAATATATAGGATATTATGTACAGACGCGTTCAATTCCGCCTTTACCATTTTTTTCAGCCGTTCTACGAAACTTCCGTTTTCAGGAAAATAGCTCATTATATATAGTTCTACATCGTTGCTAATATTAATAATCGAATAGTCATCAACAACATAGACGTGGGGGTATTCACTAAACAAATGACTATACCCTAGAACTGATTCCTGGTCAACTTTACAATGATTTCCTTCGGCAACGGTAATGGTTATTCCGGCTTTAGTGGCTTTTATGATAGCTTGGCGAACAGCCATGAGTGTGCTAAGTGTTTGAGAAGAGCGTGATAACCACAAATCTCCACCAATTATCATGTCTTCAATCCCATATTGATCGCATATATATAAAGCCTCGTCCCAGTTTTTTTGAAATTCTGGAATATTGTCTTTTGATACATGTATATCATTCAACAATAAGGCACTTGGTATTTTCTTGCTCATTGTGATTCAATTTAAATAGGGACATATTAATATTAGTTAGATATGTCCCTATAATGCTAATACAAAAATGAATTATCTTCTTCTACGTTCAGGACGTGCAGCTCTGCGTTCACGGACTGGGTTTACAGCTGGCTCATTGGTGTCATCATTATGTTCACCACGTCTACGAACAGTATGAGTGGGAGCGGGGGTTGGTTCTGGTTCTTCTTCCGGTTCTGGCTCCAAAGGCGTGTCTTCCGGTTTAGTATCGCTTTGTGTAACGTCATCTTCGTTGTTGCTGCCATCTTTAGCAACTTCTAACGCGTCTTCAATATCATTCAGCAAATCTTCATTTGTTTTTCCACGAGTGACACGGACATTTAGCTCATTGGCATCAATATATTCGCGAATTGCATCACGTAAGTCTTGCCCTTCTTCGCTCTTATCACCAATACCGCGTTCATTTAGTTTTTCCCAGAGGTTCCACAATGAATCCAGTTCGTTGTCTGATGGTTCCTCATTATCACCGCTGTTACGTTCTTTTTTGTCAAAAGAGAAATGGGATTTGTCATCAGGATGAAGCTCCATTTTAATCTTTTCAATAGCTTCTGTGATCTCTTTGCTGCTCATCACATCCATTTCCATTTTAGCATCGTATTGCTTCAAGAACTCAATGGTAGCCTCCATGTGGAAACGTGAGTAACGATAAATAGCTGCCGGGATACGCTGTGTTTCCAACAACGAACTGACTTCCTCTTCAGATAGAGGTTCGGCACCGGAAATTGTATCAATGTTGAATGTGTAAGTGGTTTTCTTGTTTTCCTCTTTACGAGTAATTTCTACCGGGAAAGCATCTTCCAAAGAAGAGATAGGGCACAAACATTTAGGATTTTTTTCCAGAAGCTTCTTCCATATAGCCAGTTTGCGATCCTCCAAATCTTTGTATTGCGAATAAGACAGGATAAGTAAATGAATACCTTCTTCACGGTTGTCCAAATCTAAAATATACATGGCACGTTGAGAGTTCCATTTTAGACCACCATCAAAGCCTGAACCCTTAATCTTTTTCATCAATTTTTCATCACTGCCATACTTATTTTCAGCAACTTGAAGATAAGTGTCAATTAGGTCTACAGATAATCCGGCATAGCTGGAATGACAGATATTTACAAAGAACTGTTTGTCTTTTTTTCCTGTTGGACGTGGGTTGTCCAATTTCAACACCTGTGTTTTGACCGGATATTCGTACCCCTTACGTTCTAATTTGTAAGAACCGTCTGGTTGCTCGGCTGGTGCCAAGGGAAGGATACGCACAGTATAAGTTCCTGCGGAATCCATACGGAAATGTTTGGTACGTTGAAATGATTGGCTCTCATCGGTACTTTTTTTTACCGCCTCTTCATAAGTTTCTTGATTCTCCGCAAAGAGGGCATACGGATTTTTAATCATCTCTTCCATAAAATGAAAATTATTTGTTTAATTTAGAGAGGGGAAGATTCCACTGTTCGGTATAAGCTCCAGCCCAAAGTTCTTTTGCTTCTGGCATTTTGGTTTTATCTTTCAACATAACCTTAATACCCCATTCAGTGTTTACATGATGAATGATTCTCTCAATAACTTCATTCATCTCACTTGCTTTTTCATTTTTGAGGTTAAAGTATTCATACTTTTCACCTCCGGGAAGATCACAGACATGAATCGGAGCATAAATTTCTTCAAAATATCTGTATAGGGCATCTACTGGCGGGTGTGTAGGCAATTGTTCTGAAATTGTCTTCAGTACTACGCCAAATAGATACTTCAATTGTGGTAGAGATTTGTTTTTGGTATCGTCCATAATAAGAATGGTGTAATCACCATCTTTCAAATTTCCAATAGCCAATTCTATCTCTTGTTTTGCTGCCTTATTGTCTTGCACAATAAGACGTGCTTGACCATGCAACATACTGTCATTTTTCAAAGAACACTGCAAAGATAATTGTATCAATTTAACTATCAAAATAAAACCAAAAATATTTTTTGAATAAAAATATATATTACTGTATTACAGATATATAATATATATTTAATTATTATATTGATTATTTGTAAAATAAGAGGTAATATCAAATAGGTTAATATCATTCTCCCTTTTAACAACTTGATATAATCTTTGGTTAGTGTTCGGATTATTAAGAGGTCCCTTGCTGGATATATACGGGCCTAATTTAATATAATGAAAGAAATCAAGTTTGATCTCTTCGGATAATTTATCTCGTCCAGAATACCAGCCAATTTTTAAATTAGGATAGTTATGATAAAGGTATTCGGCTAATTTATTTATATATGCCGGATTTGCATCACCGCCCATAAATGAGATAGCTGTTATTCCTTTATTTTTGCGTATCAATTGTTGAAGTGCTTCTTTTGTTAATGATTCTCCTATATCCTGTGACAGATAAGAAGAGTGGCACCCGATGCAGGCGCATGGGCAACCACTTATATTTATTGCCAAAGTAATTTCATTAGGCAATTCTTGAAACACTATTTTTGTATCTACATATTTCATACTTGGGATTTACCATCACTATATATACGGTTTCTAGCCTCTTGTTGTCGATCACTTCCAAATGCTTTAGTTGGGCGTAAATATCCGATAACTCGTGTATATTGAGTAATATTATGGCTACCACAACAAGGGCAAGTATCAATGGGTCTTTTTATGATTTTGCCACAATCTTCACATTTACTGTTTGGTATATTAAAGGTAAAGTAATTGGTTCCATTGGCTATGGCAAAATCAATTAATTTCAGATACTGCTCTTTTGATAAATGATCTTCCAAATTAATGTGAGCTGCCGAGCCTCCATCAGTGTACTGATAGGTTTGGTGCCCATGTAATATAAATTTGTCTAGTATAGAAGTGTTATCATGGGCATTGTAAAAATATGAGTTATATAAATTCTCATCCTCTGGAACAACATATCCATCTTCTTTATCCCATTTATAATTCTTTCCTCCCAGTCCTTCTGCTGGCACAACTTCTGAATTAAACAAGAAAGGTCGTTTTCTGTCATGGATGGAATGCAGCTTATTTTGTTCTTTAATAGTGCCCAAAATGAGTTGAAGGAACTCGATATATTCCGGGTTATTACTTACCTTCATTCCCAAGAATCTAGCGGCTTCGTTCAACCCATTGATACCTATGGTGCTGTATAATTTACTGATATGAATATAACCGCCATTTGAAGCGGCAAACATTCCCTTGTCTTCGAGGTCGTATAACATTGTCTTGAAAGCAATATGATACTTATAGACTCTTTCCAAAATCCTAGTTACATAGTTCTTTAAATCATTTTCAATTGCTGTTACACATAAGGGATTGCTTGTAAGTTTCTTGCCCTTAATTAAAGGTGTGCCATTTAATGTGTGGGTCAATGCCCAATCTTGAACGATTCTGTTGATATTCAAAGTAATCACATTACAACTACCTGTCATAACACCGGTCAAGCCAGAAGTGGGGCTAAAGGTATTTTCTGCCAATTCATTTCTAAGCCTACAGCATGATGCAAGGCTGTCTGCACTATCGGAAATATAAGTAAAGAACGAGTGTCCTTCCGCATACATTTCGGCACAAAGTTGTTTGTAATTTAGGTCGATTATATCATCGCCATTGTGGACCATCGCAAAAGTTTCTACCGGAAAGGTTAATACTTGCTTTAAACGTATTTGATTAAACCATTTCATAAACATACGTTGCAATGTATCAATAGCTATCCATTCAGGCTTACTTCCATCCGGATAACAAAATTCTCCAAAGAGAGATGTGAAATATGTATGGTCATAATAAGAAATATTTGTAAATGGGCTTTGGTAGCTACGATTTCCGGCTGGTTGGTTAACACCCCACACAAACTGTTTGAACGCTTTCAGGATATTATCACGTACTGTTCTTTTAATTAAGCAATGTGGTGAGGAAGCCTCGCAGTCCAGTTTTTCATACCATTTATCTCCGAACTCTTTAACTACATAATAATTTAATGCAATGAAATATTCACCTACGGCTACCGCTCCTTTACATTGGGAAGAAAGTAAGAATATCAAGTTGGTTATTTGCCCACTAAACGACTGCAAATCGTTAGGCTCTGAAGGAGTAACACCATCAATATTGCCTACACCTTCTATTAGTAATGGATACAAACTAACTGCCATACAATATTGTTTTAATACTGGCGTAGATGCTTCATCATGTGTATAAATAATATGATTATCAAGATCTGTTTCGTATTGCTTTGCCACTTCTGGAAAGAGGATGTTCAGCTCATCTTTCATACGTTGGCGTTGGATAATTCGATTAGTAGTTTTATAGACTTCACCTTCCAAGTTAGCTACATTTTTCATAGTTACATTAGCGTTCCCATCGGTTTCTGATGAAGAAGCTGCATTGTCTGTTGATTGACTATATTGATTCATATAATCAATACGTTCTTTGACAAAACGCGTACTTTTACGTTGTTCACGATATAGAATAAAAGTCTTGGCTATATCATAATATCCAAATTGCATTAATGCGCGTTCTACGTAATCTTGGATGGTTTCTACAGATACGGGAACATTAGTGTAGGTAAGGCTGATTAATTTATCAACCGATTCTACAATTGCTGGGTCGTATTCAACTTGTTTGCTATCAAAGGCTTTTTTTATCGCATTTTCTATTTTTTCTAGGTCAAAATCTACAATTTGACCTGTTCTTTTTTGCACTTTCATAATTATTCAGTCTTTCTATATTTTTCAACAGCTTCATGGAATTGATGAGTATTGGCATATCCACAACATTTTAGCTCTGGACAAAAACCGCGATAAACACATGTTGGCACACACTTACTAACAAGGACCGGATCTATCTTTTTTAGTTCTTGCAACATTGCTGTCCATGCTTCTCTAGTTTCTTTTGAAGCACAATTACATAAACGTACTCGTGAGATAGCCATTATTTCTTGTGCATTTGCAGTCATATCCATTTCATTTAATTCTCCTTGCAAGTGCTCTCCTCTGGGAATTTGTGAACCGGTACGGTCCGGTCGTTGAGTATGAACAAACTTTTCACAGCCTATATGATGACGAGTAAAATGTACTGTTACCCATTGAGGTATTTGCTCCCATGTCCATTCATATTCTACTAAACGAATAGGAGAATGTTCTGCCAATAACATTTTTGCTTTCCATGAGTCTGAAGGTTCTTTTTTTAATGCTGACTTTCCTACGGTTCTGCGTGCTGCATTTAAAGCACGGTTCCAAGAAGTAACCGCATTTAGTCTAGTTACTTTAATCATATTTTCCTCTATGTTAAACTTGAAATAATAGATTCTACAGTCCGTATTAGACTGGATTCATCACTTGTAAATTTAAACCATTCTGTATGTCCGTTTTTGTAGAAAGGATGAGAAACCTTTAACTTGGCAAAACTGTTAAGTATATAATACTCACAATAGCCACACTTCTCCCAAACTTTTATAATTTTAATTGTTCGTTGATCAGTGTGGCTATTATAATACAGCTTACTAATACGATTTTTTACATCCTCGCTTGTTGCTCCAATTTTATATAATCCAGTTGCTTCGCATTTTAATAGGTACAGTTTTTTAGGAGCTGGGGTAGGACATGGTAAAGGCTTGAAAAAGCGCGATACCTTGTGCATGAATTTACTGTGTTAAAAGTCAATATAAAAGATCGTGTGTATCAATTGTGATGCGAAATTACTAATTATTTTCTTATTTACAAGATTATAGATATAAAAAAGTATCTAATTTGATAATTTGTATAAGTCAAATTAGATACTTTTTAAATCTTAAATGTATATAATATAATTCCTTATTTGCGTTTGTATGAATACTATATGGAGGTCTTAAACCATACTTTTTATAATCCATTAAACATCTCCAGAACTTAGCCTTTTTGAAGAATATGTCATCTGAGGCATAGCTTATTGCTTCAATCAGTTCTGGAGATGGTGCATGAATTTTTAGGAAGTCAGATACTTCCATTAATAGTTTATATTCTATAGGAACTTCATGTTTCATCAGAAACCCGATCCGTGTCTGGTCGAAGTTTTTCAGGCTGTGTCCCTTTGGTCTTCCGGGCTTTTTTTTGCGGCGTTTTGGTTTCTTTCTGCTGTTCGGAAACGTTTTCATTATGTTCATTTTTTTGAGACGATGTTGACCGAGAATTTAAACATTGACTCTCAATATCAACGCTAACATTAATAATCTTCATAATTTAAATAATATATGTCATTAAAAATCCGATGTATTCTGAACATCCATTATTACAATAATCAACTACACAATTACGTTGTCCGCCTTGTATTGTACAATGCCAATTTCCACGTCCTTTATTATGGGAATAACCTATTTTATATTTAGGAGGATCAATGGTGTTTGGTAATGTAAATATGGTACCACTGTGATGGGTATGTAATTCTCCTTGAATGGACACTACTTTTCCAACTTGACGGACATACAGTTTTGTTGTAATACCACAGTTCTGAACATTGATTGCAATCCATCCACTATCTTTGGGATATTCTATAGTTCTAGCTATAACATCAATTCCACCAACGAATAGTTTTCCTGTTACATATACATCATTGTTGAGAACCAAGTTTCCAATGTTATTTTTGATATATAAATCTTTATTAGAGATATTGGAATACCCCATATAACCGATTTGTTCTGAATTTTTGTCTTCCCAATTTAAACAGGTTATCAATTGATTGTCTGTCTTAGGAAGAGAGGCATTCTTTAAACTTAGGATCGAAGAATCCGCATGAGATATTTTTACTGGTCCATAAAAAATACTAGCTTTAGATTTTCCTGTGATTTCTAGTATAACAGTATTTTTTCCATCGCCAATTTTGGTGTCTCGATAATAGGAGTCTCCTTCATTGTACCCTAACATATTGATATTTATACTACCGGTATCAGCTGCAACGGCTGTATTATATATATGATTACTAGCTATAACAATATTTCCTGCCTTAATAGAGTTTAAAGACATCGAGACTTTTAGTGTCATACCATTGGAGTCAAGTGAAGCCAATAAAGTATCTCCAATATAAAATTGAATAGCTCCGTCTTCTGTTATAGTTACTTTGTAAACAGGCTTTCCATTTAATTGGGATTGAATACTTAATGCTCCAGAGGCATTATAGGTTATGCTAGCTTTAGCTGTTCCTGATGTTAAATTAATCCCTTTTTGGGCTGTAAGGTCTTTATTTGCTATTACTGTTCCATCAATAACAACATTCTTCTGTACAGTCTGAACTGAATTAGGGGAATCTACCATTAAAGCATATTTTCCAAATAACGCTTCTTTAAGTCGAAGTGCTGTGCCATCTGATGTAATACTGATAAATTGAGGTGGTGCTTCAGTTAGTACATCATTGGTTATTGGTACACTGGATGATACAGCACATCCGTATATATTCCGTCCGATTTTATCTCCGGAATCGGCATAAGACACACGTTCAACCGAGTTGTTCTCATACAAATACATAGGCCATTTAGAGACTCCAGATGTTCCTGTGCAATAACGTATTTTACCATTGATATAGACATACCCTGCACTAATACTTGTACCTGACACTTGACATCCGCTGATAATAAAGTTATCACACTCATCAAATATGCTTGTAAAAGCTAATGCAAGATTCTGTAAATTCATAATATCATCAATGTAGGTGTAACGCCCACCTGTTTGTGAAGTAAACTCTTTCATTTAAGCGTATGTAACTTTAAATTTTTTTCCTGCAATACGATAACGATCTACATAATAAGTAATCATAGCTGTAAGCTCCTCTTGTGAGATTGTCTTGGTATTAATAGCAGGACAACTTACTACAAAACTTACATCACTTGTTGGCATCTTTTCATCTTTCCAACGCAATGGAGTGGTTGGGTGTCCGCTAACTTCGGTTTCGTCTTCGTTATACAAAGGAAGTTCGCATATATTTTTATTAGCATCTTCCCAATATATCGGTACTCCATTTATAGCACCATCTGAAATGACAATATGTTCAGAGGTGTCTAAAAAATACTTCCTAAATTTATGATTTAAAAAATATTCCATCATAATAACCTGGGAGGTCATTGCTGCTTCTATTCGTTTTTCATCAGCCCATTCTTTCCATTTTACATTCAAAGAGTTTAACGGTTGTAAAATGGCCTGAAGAAATAATATCAGTTTTCGTCCTCCAAGATAATGAGGAACTAACTGATTTACTATACGGTCAGTATTAATACGATAACTTCTCATTCTGTTTCTAGTTTTATAACAATTGCCTCACGAAAGGTGGGAAGTTCACTTTCTGCATCTTGCTGTGTACTTTGTTTTGCATAACCGCTAGCTAAATAACACTTCCGCTCAATTTTGGTTAATGGTCCGAGTTCATTATTGTCATTGTATTGAGCGATAAAAATTCCTTGTTCTACACTAGCTTCATGGTCAATATGAACATCTGTAACATGCTCTACTTTTTGAATGGCATCTATAATTTTTTGTGAGTAGACAAGAGAATCAAATTTCATATTTACAATAAAATCAATAAGTGCTGTATCAATATTATCATAAAGTTCCTCTTTCGTAATGGCTCCATCATAATACACGGTGAGTCTGGGAACAAGCACATCGCCTCTGCGACTAACTACATTACACTTAACACCTGCAAATTTAATCTGATTAAGATATGCACGTGCTGCAATTAGTTCCTCATCTGACAATTGGGACAAAGAACGACCTTCTCCAGAAGCAACTTTTAATATCAAAATATTATCTTTGAATTCTTCATTATAATACTCTTGATAAGATACATGTGTAATCAATCTTTTTGTTGTATCTTCAGTTACATAATGAAATGCTGTACCTTCATCATTGATAATTAGATCATCTCCATATTGCCATTTCAACATGGCACTTGCGTAATATGCTGAAGTCCCATTAATTCGTTGGGTAAAGGTTTTAGCAATATCTGTGGTAAAAACGTCTAACAATGTTTCAAATGAGTAGATTGCAGCGGCTGTTACCCATGTGAAAGCATTGATTATTGACATCTTTGAGTCATTTGTTAGCTCTGTAAGTTCCAGGTATTTGTTTCTGGTCTCCACGGCTTCATCGTATATTTCTGTTAATGTACGGCTCATGCTATGTCTGAATTTTCATATTGATAAATCGTTCCATTTATATCAAAGCTCCATGAACCCGCTTCATTCCATGCAGTTTCATGGGTAATCACATATATCGCTTCCATACCAGTTGTAATAACATAATTGCCATTACTATCTTTAAGCGGCTCCTTATATGTTCCAGAGGGTTGTATATCTAATATAACTTTACAATTCCTCCGTTGATTATTATGCTTTGCAATATAGATTAAGTAGTCATTGATAACTGTGTCTTTTGTATAATTGATATTTCTTAACTCCAAATTAGATAAATTCATATCCTGAATGGGGGCAAGACTGGATAAACTCATGTTAGCCAGTTTCACTAAATATGTACCTTTACATAAAAATAGTCCTTGTAGAGAGAGATTGTTCTTCTCCGAAATTATCTCGTCTACCACCAGCGGCATAGTTGGCATCATTAAGCCATTAATAGAAGACAAATCCCAGGTTTTTAAATTGAAATCACCATACAATTTAATTGACCTTTCATCGGTATAATTATCGAAAAAATGCACATATTTTTGTAGAGTGGGGGATAGCGTTATAGTTTCCAAATCACTGTTGTCTCCCCAATCAACAATAAGACTTCCGTCTCCTGCCATTTGTAATGCAATAGATGCTTCTTCTGGAGATATGTACATGACGCATCGTAAGGGAGCTGTTGTGTTTTTATAATATACATGTCTCTCTCCATTTGCCGGTACAATATGTTCTGCTTGTAACGTATTTACAATACTGTCATATATAATAAATTCTTCATCCCAATATATTTCTTCACCTTCTTTTAATTGTGAGTGGAAGGATAAATCAGGATTGTTGATTAACAAATCGAATATACCTTCTATAGAACCATGTGTGTTTACTGCAACATCAAATATGTTCTGATTTCGTTTTACTTTATACACCTGCATCTGCTTCTGAAAAATCTAAGTCTAATTCCAGATCTCCTGAATAGGAATTAAAAGCGGCATTAATAATCTCCACTTTATCATCTTTGAATTCTGTTTGTAACTTTTCTGCTAATCCTGAATGACTAAGGTTGGCATGAAGATATTTAATTAAACCCACACCTGAAGTTGGATACCTATAGTTGTTGGACGGAACACATTGTAACAATAAGTTTCGGTTTTGAATATTTGCATTTATATTTACCATATCAGATATAGTATCAGCCCACAAATATGCTATTCCTTCATTTAATTGTATAAGGTAGTAATTGGGGCTAATCATAATTAATTGTGAGGCATGTAAAATTCTATCATGCGCTCCAAACAGTCTAGTATGTACTTCAAACCATTCAGAATTATTAGTTGGGTTTATAACTATACGTATATTATCACCTCCATAATCTCTACCAATGCGTATTTTTATTGGTTTATAAACGGGAGTATAAGGTATTTCTATCTTTGCTCCAATTGTGTACAACTGTTTTATATCAAAACTAGAAGGAACAGTAATTTGTGCTGTAAGAAATAAATCGCTTTCCTCAATCCATTTAAATGGATATATATTTAAGGTATTACGGTTTCTTAGTACAATATCTCCAGTTCTTGTATTTATCTGAATATCTTTACGCATTGCTTATCTTTTTTTGTAGTATGTTTATCTCATCTCTTATTTGTTGGCGAACAGCATGTAATTCTTTTATATCATACGGAAGCTTTTCTCCAAGTAAAGAAGCTTCATAACATTTAATTATTTGATAATCACTTTCTTCTAACTTGTGTTTCAGATTTTCTACTTGATTATTAATATATTGGTTATTTGCCTTAATATTCCATTTTTGAACAATTCGCTCTTTTATAATATCAAAAGAATTTGTAGCAATTTGTTCTAAGGTTATTTGAGGAGGTGTTTCAGATATAAATTCAAGAAATCCCTTTTGTTTTAGTTCTTTATATTTTTCACATTCTTTAGATGTGCAATGTCTCAAATCAACTGTACCATCTGGCAAAATTTTAGCTAACTCCATATTTTCTAGGTTCTATATTCTACTAAATAATAATGGTTTTGACAATATCTTAATATCATTGTGTCACCACGTGCCATATCTAAATATCCATTATCTCCATTAACATAATTACAATCATTATCTAATAAGGGTGTTCCGGATACTCCTCGTACTCTGATTCTATTTCCTGAATTATGAGCAACAATAATGCGAATTTCAAATGTAATATCTTTGGAACTTACAGCATTTTGTATTTGAGTATTACTAGGTAGTTTGATGGTCATAAATTCCAAACCAATATCTGTAAATATAAAGGTATGTGTTCGATCAAAAAGTGATTGAATTATGTCTGTATATGCAGCTCCAATATATGTATCCTCAAATTCGGCCTTGCCTCCGATACCAAAAATATTTCCATCATAGTTTATTGCTTGTTGTATATACCAAGAGTTATTGTCTTTAGGTCTAAATTTTACTAAAAGCCCTATACCACTATTATAAGTATTTCCTGAATATTCTAACCTACATAATCCGCTGAGACCAGAAGATGCAGGGAATACATTTGTGCCAAATCCAGTCCAAACTTCTCCCGAAGAGTATTTGATGAAACTGGAAAGAATAGTAAGTCCTTGGTATCTGCCATCCATTTCAATGGATTCTGTTACTCCAATTCTTCCATCTCCTATATCAAAGCCGCCAATACTTCCACTAGTAGCGGTAATTTTCCCTGTGATAGATGTATTACCTTGTGTATCCCAAGTGATATTTCCTCCGGCCAATACTCCAGAGCCATCACCTTCTAGTCGCCATTTAAATCCTCGTAGACCATTGGTCCCGATGGTTATATCACCTTCTGTTGATGTGTGTTGGTTGATATTATTGTTTTTAGTTCCCAGCCAAATAGCATTTTCATCAAAATGCCAACCTGCTATAAAATTGTCGGCACCGGCAGAAAATACTTTTTCGTTATTTTTATATCCTATCAAACCATAATCGGCATTGTTGATATAGTACATTGCAACACCACCGTATTCTTTTACCCAGTCTAACTGATCGCCAGTATCCTGGACGGAAGTAACATTGGCGATGGCAATGAATTTTTTTAATGAATTGATCCCTATAGTTCCATTGTAAATACTATCGACTCCTATAGTCCATCCTGCAATGCTACCACCAGATGTTTCTATTGTTCCTTTAAATGAGGCGTTTCCCTCAACATCCATTGTAACATTACCATTGGCAAAAGAGGCTGAACCGTCTTTGTTTAATGACCAATGAATGATGCCTTCACTTTGAGCAGAAATAGCTCCTTCTGATTTTATGGATAATGTGCCATCTTCACATTGAATACCACCAGAAGTAATATCCCAACCACCTATTTTCCCTCCAGTCTGATCTATATGAAAAATTTCTTTGTTATCTTTATATCCATATATACCAGCTCCGTTATTTTCTGAAGGACCAATATATACACCCGTTAACCCTGGAATATCTTCAAGACTGTCGTGACTGCCAATTATTTTTTTTCCAACAAATATTTTTGGAGTAATCACATAAGAAGAGCCAATAGTTGTTTTATTGCTTTCCCAATCTTGAATCCAGTCCAGCATAGTACTTTCGCGTACAATAGAAAATGTGAAACACCCAGTTAACCCTGCACTTACTCCAGAAAGAACTGGAATTTCAATGTATCCTTGTAATATATCAATAGGAAGTGATATAATGGATAACCGGTATCTATAGCTATCAACTTTTATTAGTTGATATTCTATATTGTCGTTACTTTTTACAATAGTGCTGGAATCAATTTCTATTGGGGTTTTCTCATCTCCACAATATGCTGAAATAATAGTATAAGCATGTTCTAATTTAGGGTTAGAACCATCGAAATCTGCTTTAATCACACACGAGTTAGGGGTTAGCGATAACGAATAAGCATCGCTAATAGATACAAGTGTGATAGAAGATTTTGCTACTGTTCCCATAAATTACTTTTTCAAAAGAATAGCCCTTGAACAAAGTATTTGTTGATGTGGGAATAGATAAACTATTTCTTTATTTCCTCCAATATTTCCTTGGCCATACGTTTTGCTTCCATTCTCCACATTTGCATGTCATTCCATTCCTTTTGATGTTCACTATCTTCATCTTCTAGGAGGTGATTATTAATAATGGCTTGCATTGCATCATCAGAGTACCGTCCATGAATAATAGCTGAAACCAATTGGCTATATGTGGGCATTCCAACTGGAAGGGTTATCTCACACCATTTGTATTGTTCATTTTCACCTTCTTTTACTAAATTAACATCAAATGCAATTGTGTATTGACGCAACCCTAATTTTATATTGTGTCGTATGCGTTGAGGTTGCTCATTACCTTGATTATAAGCTATAAACATTGTACTGTGTTTTTTATTTTTACAACTTGAAATTTTCCTTGAATATAGCAAGCTTTCCAAAAATAATGTAGTTCTGAAAATGCTTTGCGCCTGATCCCGTATGACTGATAATGAATTAAGAAACCTAAATAAGAGTTTATAGATCTCACATTGGCATATATAGCTTCCTTGTCACAGTTTTTACATGCTTCTTCTAAATAACTTACAGCATTAATAAAGTTTCCAACAGTTCTATTTGATAAGTAAGCTCTACCCGGCTTAATTACTCCTCCTACCATTTTTATTCCTTTTTTAACTTCTTGAATATAGATTTTATCAGGGTGCATTTGAATATTTAAGATATACCGTAGTTGATTCCTAGAAGCTCTTTTAAAATATATTGCATCTTCCTTAGTTTTACATACAAAGCCAAAATCATCTACAAAACGTACATATTTGGCTCCTCTTTCTTCTGCTGCTTTAATAGCCCATTCATCAAAAAATGACATGTAAAAATTGGCAAATAATTGACTGGTTAGGTTTCCTATTGGTTCGCCTTTCATCCATTCATTGTAAAACAGGCTTTTGTTTTTAGGCAGTATTCTCCATAATTTTAAATTTCCTTGACGTATGCAATCATCTTGTGGTCGATGTCGTACAATTATTTCTGTAAGCCATAGCACTAAATCTAAATCTTGTTCATATATGGTCCCTTTCCAATAATTCCATTTTTCTTTGATAAATGGTAATAAGTGTTCTAATAATCGTTCGCAATCAATTGACATAAAAAATCCTTTAATATCAAATTGAGCATACCAAGCCTCATGGGAATAATTATCAGAGACTTCAATAGTATTTTTTGTCAACTGATCGATACATGCAAATGTTCCAAAACCCTTTCGACAGTTAAATGATACATTTCCGTGCTCAACAAAACGTGCCTCAAACAGTGGCTCTAAGCGTAGGCACAACCAATGTTGTACAATACGGTCACGGAAATTTGCAGCAAACACTTCCCGTAATTTAGGACGGGTAACTATAAAACAAGTACTTGTTGTTGGTCTATATGTTCGTTCATAAACTTCTCTCGCTAAATCTAATAGATCTTCATGCCAAATAAGTCTATACATAACACATTGTGAACTTGTCTTTTTTTGGGCACAGCAATCATCTAACGCATCAAACCATCCCTCGACATATTTATCGTTAAGTGCTGCAACCGCTCTCACCATGTTACTGTTGTACTTGTTGTTGTTGTTGAAGTTGCCATTACTAAAGTTCACGTTCCAGCTGTTGTTCTGACTGTTCTCACTGCTACTCCAGTACCGGCTTGCGGTTATTGCGTGTACTATCTTGTTCTTAACTAGGTCTTTAACGCTTGGTAAAGGCCCAGTGACACGCCCATTTTTCAATAAAGATGTCCCTGTTATCATAGTCGTAACCGTTCAACAGGTCTGCTGCTCCAACACTTTGCTTCTCCAGCTTTTAATATGCTTTGAAATTTCCTTTAAAGATTCAGCAAAATGTGGCATTTGCTTGTTGCTAATTATGCGTGTATGAGGACTCCGATTTGACCACTCTTTTAAGGTGTCAATGCAAGTTTTCACTGTACGCATTTGCAAATAAAATGAATTAATAAGTTCAAGTTTGGAATCAGGATCTTCTTCATTTAAAGCCAATCCTATCACTGTTAATCCATCAAGCAGAGTGTCTATGAGACGTTTGCTTAATTGACGAATCCCTACACTATTAGGAGTTCGTTCTACCATTTCTATACAGAGTAACATTAAATTTTCTGTTTCTCTATAAATAGGTGCACTTCCTGCATTACGAATTGTTCTTGCCATAATTAAAAGATTTTGTTCACAATGTGTCTTATTACATATAGTTTATTTACGAATACTTTATTTTTTCTGTAGAGGTTTACAATTATGGCATATTTATTTTTGTGGAGCGTCAAAAGACGCTCCACTATACTAAAATGCTGCAACCGCTCTCACCATGCCACTGTCGTACTTGCTGAAGTTGCCGAAGCCGCCACCACTAAAGCTCACGTACCAGCTGTTGTACTGACTGAGCTCACTGCTACTCCAGTACCAAGAATTAGAAAAATCATTCAAAATACCAGCATTTATTGCTTTTTGGAATATCGCACCTATTTTATCGTCATCATAATTCATTCCCTGCCTAGCGTGCCAATACATACGCATAAGCTCACCGACAGATGGTAAGTACCAATTATGATATTTAAATTTATCGGCTAATTCTTCACCAACTTTCACTGTAGGTTGATAAGCGTAGCATTTGCTGACAGCCGGATAATAGAATTGTTGATATTTACTAAGATTCTCATTATTAGCAATTACGTCATTTATATATTGAGTCAACACTGCTTGTTCGGTATATAAATCTGTTGCTTCTGGTACTGGTAAGTTTACTCCAGAATCTTCAAGAATTTTATTTCTATGTTGGATTATTTTTAAAGTTTTCGCTAATCCAATTGGGACTTCATCCCCCTTTTTATAAGCACCTGATAAAATGGCTAAATCCGCAGCCAATTCCTCTTTTCCTGTATTAGTTGTACCTGAAGCGGCAATACCATCTCCAACAGCAACTGTTTTAACATCTGAATTTACAAATCCGTCGATTGTATTTTCATCTACATAGTTATCATATCTTATGTAGTTAGAAGAAGTATGACCTTGGTCGTCATATTCTGTAGGTTGTAAACCGGTCTGTGTAATATTAGCAATTGATCCTATATCATATACACTATAATTAACATCATCTTGTAATTCAATAGGATAAATTGCATATTGTTTGTTCCACTCTTCCGTTTGGCCTGTATTTTGAGGATAAAGCCCCCATACGATACCTGAATTTTCAAGATTTGATAATGCTACCATACGTCTATCATTGGCATCTGTTGGATTTATGTAAAAACAAACTCCAACTATGGTCTTTCCAGAAGTGGTGGGGCCATAAGTTCCATCATAAAACACATAATCTCCAAGATGAGCACGTCTAGGATATAAACCAATATCCCATGATGCTTCAATCACTTCACCATTTGTTTTTGTAACATAACATCTTAAAGTAGCTTGTGGAGCTAATGTATCTTCATCTCCTAATTGAGAAACATTAATAACACAATAATCTTTTGACGTATTGACTATTTTTGCATACAAGTTAGTGTCTAATGACCAGCGAATGTCGACTATATCATTTCCATTGGTGGTATTCGGCTTACAATAAAAAGTGTGTTCACCTGTAGAATAAATGTATTGACTCCCTTTGATCTCTATAGCTGCAATAGGAGTTGAGTAGTAAGTAATATGAAGATTATTATTTTCATCATCTACGTTTCCCCAATGATACAACCAATCAATTTTATTATTAAAATTAGGCCGGTTGGTGGTATTATTTATTACTGCAATTTTTCCAGATACGCTGCTGTCTGTAATAGAAGCTAGATAGTTAATCATATAAAGAGAGACCTCGGTCCAGTTTATACTGGCTAACTTTAAATAATTCAACGGCGCGTTGCCTGTAAAGCATAAATTAAATATGGTACGCGAATCTGCAATCCCTGCGCCAATTGATAAACTTTGCATTCGGTCAGCTCCTTCCAATGTGATAGTTTTCAAATTAGGCTGTTGATCTAAAGACAAGGATGTTAAAGTTCCAGGAAGATGAACCTCTTCTAAATATTCAGTTGCTGGGAGTACGATAGATGATAACATTGTTCCTGTCAAGTTCAACAGTCTAAGTTTTAACAATATGGACAAATCCAATCCACCTACTAAACTTGCCACACGTTTCAAAACCAATTCTTGTAACAAAGGAGCTGTAACAGTCATACTGGTAGGACGGAACTCGACTACATCATTTCCATCTACATAAAATGATGTAAGGCGAGCACCACTTAAATTAAATGTCTCTCCTAAACTTTTATCGGTAAAATCACCAATAGATCTCATATAATCTATACCATTAAGGAAAATATTGGTATTGCCATCTAAAGTACCAATATTGACATCGTATGTTTCTCCTGCTTTAACACGAGGAGCTAGTGCATTTCCTACGCCATAAGAAAGAGTTGTACCTATAGCAAACGAAGGATACATCCAAATATGTGGTACAATGGAAAATTTAAATTGAGGTCTGGAGCCATCGGTTTTGATAATTGAACGGAAATTCAATGAACCGGCAGCACCTTCTCCATCCCGTCTACCAAAATCTCCAAAAGCTGCATAAGAAGAAATATAAGCAAGTCTTCTTTCAACCCATTGCATTTCTGCTTGTAATCCATCTCCTAAACTTTGTGTGATAGGGTCTGTACCATTTGTATATTTGTTTTCCGGATCTGTGCTTACATAAGCAGTTCTCGCACGTTCATACACAATACGGGCTACCTCATTATAAGCAACAGCTGGAAAATAACGCTGTACATGGAAATAGTATTTTTCCATGCACCCTATTAATGTTCCATCATTACTTAATTTAAGCATAGCTTGTAAAATAGACCGCATATTAGCGCGTAATTCATCTGGAAAAGCGTTTTCCATTTGGTTAAACAAAGCATTACTTTCGCTATTCCAATAAAAACCTCCTTCATTATTTTTATCGTGTTCCTCGACATAATAAGGCTTTTCTCTTTGTCCTACATTATTAACTGGGAATATTGTATCCAAGTCGTCCTGATGCCAGCCGATTAAGTGAGTCTTAGGATCAACATAAAAATAGATATTCTTTCCTCTGTTGTCACTTGCTGCAATCAATTTACAAAAATTCATTGCAAAATGGGTTTCAGTAAGATTGAAATATTTCCCAGCCTCAGCCTTGAACAAAGCAATTCTAGTGGTTTTGAAAGACTTATTAATTGCATCCCAATCTGTTCCACTAGCAATACTGTTACACTGACTGTTTATGTTTACGGTTGAGTATTTTCCACTTGCGATCTTTTCAGTTCCGGCATTTACCCAAGTAGAGGTTAAAAAATCGTATCTGAACAAATCAAATTGAGCATTATTCCGACCTCCTTTAGTCAGCCAATAATGCTTGGAAGTATCAAGGTTTTCAGCAAGATTCAAATCTTCAACAGTTCCATTGAAATAATCTATATTGTCATAATGCTTAAATACAAAGTTAAACGCATTCTTAATAGGTGCAATTTTATTTGTATCACCGAAAACCAGACTTATTTGTTTTTCACCGTTGTACATCCAATCTTCTTCGTCTTCCAGAATAATATCTTCATCAATCCAAGGTATCCGGCACATAACCAAAGCACGATCGTTGTCAGCTCCTTCTAAACAAACATAATCTGGAAATTTGGTTTTGTCATATCCGAAAGTTGGTTTATCTCCCTTACCTGGTCCAAAAGTCATAAAAGATTTAAACTGAGGTTCAGAGTTTTCGTCTTCTTGAACAAAGAACAAGAAAGGTTTTTGGAGTACAGCAACACGGCTATTTTCAAAACCTTCCGTATTAGTAATAGAGTTACCACCACATACAGCTTTGAATAGATCATTAAAGAGTGAAGTGGAACCTAATTTATGACTTTGTGCTGAACTTGCAAAATTTACTTTTCCCACCAATTTGGTTGCTTTAGGCATATCACTTGTTAATTGATAACATTTGCCACGATTGACTCCGTTTTCATCAACCCAATACCCATTGTCATTAAACCCCCATTGTCCATTCCACCACCAATATAGCATAGATGAAGTTCCCTGTCCCTTCTCATTCATATCATACAATGTTCCGCTATTCTCCGGCTCTCCTGGAATATGGATAATCAAAGTACCATTGAACTTGTCTTTTTTAGTATTACCATAAGTTGCATATTTGCCTTTCCAAAGAATAACATTGTATTTTTCATAAGCAAGATCGTAGCTGATAGTATTACCATCAAGAATGTTATTAGAATCTCGGAATGCTATTTTTTCTTCACTATTATCTAAGGATGCCATATAGTTTTGGCGCACATCATTAGCTGTGAGTGCTTTCTTATACACCTTAATACTGTAAATGTCAATGTCGGCTCCAGAACTACCAATACGGATACCTTGTGAGGTTTGTTTACCTTCCACATATTGTACAAAGGTGTCATCTGTAGCGTAGTTAATTTCACGGTTAATGATTCCATTCACAAAAATGCGACAGTAATTTTGTCCGGTACTGGACAAATTGTACAGTAAGTTAACTGCCACTTTAGTACGTGTTCCTTCTCTATACCCAATGTCTTGGTTTTTTCGAGTAACTTTAGCTAAAGTCATAAAACAAGCCTCTGTAGCTTTCATTTCCCAACCTAATGGGTTGTTGTCTTTAGTATAAGAACACATGCGTAGAACTGGCTCATCCTCGTTGGTTATATTACGAGTTGCAAAATCTATTTCAAATGTAAGTGAACCTGTCTTCTGTGTTTGGATGAAATCAGAAAAAGTTTCATAATCAATAGTTATATTTCTGCCACTGGGGACTCGCAAACATTTGATTCCATTATTGTCTTCAACCCAACCATCACTAATAAAACCAAAATTTTCAAAGGTCGCGGGAACATTCTCGCCTGAAACTGTATTAATAATAGTATCTGGGTGGGTTTCTGTATTACTACGTAGTTTTGGATTGATAATTAAATCGGCACCATCAGTCGGGGCAAAATTTTGGGAGTTATCTACATTAAAACTAATACGATCACGCAAATATTTTTCTCCAGTGCTAAATAACATATAAGCACTGAAATTCGTTTCTTTACTTTCGATTTCTATCATATTGCCAAATGTGTAAACCACACCATTTTGGGCTTGCTGTTCAGTGTAAGACAGATAATTCTCAACCTCTTGAATGTCTGTTAATTTAAAAGTAACAGGTAATACATCTGAACCTGGGTTATATATTGCCCATTGGAAAAATTGAACGGATGTCCAGTTTACAAGAGACTCGACTATCTTGTTCAACATGATATATGGAGTTTTATTGTCAGGATCTGAAACTACCATAACCTGTGAAACAATGTGTTCACTTTCCACATCTGTGCCATCTACAGATAACCAAGCCTCAATTTCATGTACTCCATGAGACATAACTTTAACGGAATCCCCTTCAGTGTCGGTTACATCAAATTGATTTGGGGTTTCCGTGTACTCAACTTTGCCAACAGCGTATTGGACAGAACGCACACCACCTTCACCACTAATTTTTAAATTTAATGTTTTAGCTACGGCACCAGTATATGTATATAATAAAGACATAGTGGCACCAGTAATAGGTTGCTGCCATTCGTTTCGGAACGTAAGTTTCAATTCTGTTTTTGTAACACTTTGGAACACTACATAAGTTGTGGTACTTTGTGTTTGGTCTCCAGTTACAATGATACGTAATTGACAGGTTCCACTGTTAAGTAATCCACTAATATCTACATCTGTATAAGTGTCGCTTTCGGCTTCTACACTCTTGATTGCCATTGTACCAATTGTACGCCAAGAATCGGAAACGGAGGCACGCCTTTGGATAGTCATAGTACCATCTTCATAGGTATTTGCGTATTTCCCAGTAACAGGATTGTATGTTTGAGAAGTAAAACGCATTTTTAGAACTACACTACCATCAATGCTTACATAATTTGTTTGATTGCTGGCCGTAGTTAATTCTACAATATTCATTACACCCTGTTCATCACTAATAGGAATAGTAACATCAAGCAATTTTAGTGCTTGATTCTCATCAGGGTCAGCAAGCCATTCATTATATGTGTTTTTATTAGCAAATGCTCGAATATGATAAAAACCGTCCGGATCTTTTGTCATAGGAGGAATGTGACCAATTTTATTGTTTTCATGGTCTTGCAAATAGCTCTTTATAAACTTTTGCACAGCCTCCCCAGAGTAGGGAAGAAGGTTCGTTTCATCAGGTGCTGCGGGGATGGTATTGTTTTTATTGCCACCCCAATCCTCTGTAAATTTACCAGCAGGAATTTCGTCAGTTCTGAATTTCTTAGCCATAATTAATTATTTTTTATAAAGCGTAATTTAAAAATTTGTTAGTTTTTCCAGCCTTCATCATTTTTCCAAGGAGATGAGTTAATCCAGAAACCAGATCCAAAGCAGGAACGTATAGATTGCCAAACTAATTTTGTCCCTATGTAAACTGCGGTAATTATTTTGTTACCAACTCTTATTTGACTGACATCTTTACCATTTATCTGTATCATTCTTCAAGTATGAAATACACGGTGTTTTCATCTTTGGATTCGATTTGTTCAAAAGCCTCTTCATTTTCAATTACATCAAATGAAAGATTACCTACTTGTTTTTTGAAGGAAAAGGTGTCATTTGAGTTATTGTTTACGGCATTTATCAATTGATTAAATTCGTGAGCTGTTAAACGTCCACGGTTATTAGTTCCATTGTTTTCTTGCTTATTATTAAAATCAAGCAGGTTAGGGGATTGCTCTTGTTCTGCCGCCATACTTAAAATATTAAAGGGAATTCATACGGGAACATGTTACCGTTTAGAAGTTCACACATAAAACAGTCTTGTCCTGATATTCCATAATTTAATGTGATACTTGGTTTTGATCTATCAATTTCTTGTTGTACTATATTGCCTTCATTATCTCTTTGTTCTTTCCACCAATCAATCACTTCATTTTCCATATCGGGAAGATGATACCTAGTCCACTTGAATATGTAGTTTTTAGCTACATAATCCGGATCAACTAGTTTACCTTGATAATAGACGTTAGCGGTTAAAACAGTTTGACAACTATTGTTTTTATATGATACTCCTTGACTGGAAGTAATTTCAAGTGAATAGCCCACTATATATTGTTTCCGTATTGTGAATGTAGCGGAATACTCTTCATCACTAAATTTCACGATACAACGAACTGTTAACGAGTTACCATTATCCCAATAAGGTTCAAAAGGCCATATTGTTAATGTCTTTCCATTTTCTCCTTCAAACGGTATATAATCATATCCTTGTAAATAATACCATTGTCGTTGACTGGAAGTAGACTGTAGGTTCTCTTCTTCCAGCGTTAAGGTAATGTCTGCCGGATTAGTAACAGGGTCGGCTCCTGTTAAGTCTCCTAAAAGAGTAAAGGTATCAGTTCCAACAATACGAATAGACTTACTGACTAATTCGTCTTTTACAGACTGGTCAAGGTTATCCCAAGTCATTGTCACATTTTTGCCAAATGTTACATCGCCATTTTTATTCCATTTAATATTTTTATTGGCAAAATGACCAGAACCATCCGTTTTGATTAATACAGAATTACTACGAGTACCAATACTGCCTTCTCCGTCAAAATTTAATTGAAGCAATGGGTTCTGGATGGTCCCACCAATGCCACCACGATTAAACCAAGCTCCATAATCCTCTGTGTAATTAAGTATAGTGTCAGTAGGTTGGTATTGTGTGACTAGTTCTCCTGCCTCTAATTGTGGTGAAGAAAAATAAAATATTGATTCTCCTGCATTATCAGAGGTATCAAAAGTTGGGACAATGGATAGAACCAATGCTTCTTCTGCCTGTTTCGGAGCTTGTAATTCAAATGTTACCTTTTTACGAGACCATATATTCGTGTCAGCAATAGGTATTTGAACGGTTCCTATTGCTTTATCATTTTGTAAAATAGATAATTGACATGCTTGCCCCGCATATATCCAAAAAGAGAATGTATATTTTCCCCCGATATGTTGCGCGAACCACTCTTCAGATTGGGCTATCATGCTTATGATTTTAGAGGCGCTATATACATTGCCGATTCCAGTAGGGTTTTCTATTTGAGTGTCAATAGTAATTGCAGATGTAAAATTAACATCTAAAGAATTAACGAATACATTCCTATGGATTTTTCCGGCATAAAAGGTTGCAGCAAAACCATTCTCATCACCAGCAGTTAATGTTCCAGAAATATGAGCAGATTTTGAAGCAAAAAGTTTCTGTAAGTAACCTCCATATCCTTCTAATTGACCAAATACCGGATCTGTTATTCCATTCAATTTGCCGACACGTATTTTACTGGCATCGCCAAAGTTAGTAACACTAGACAGTAAGATAATATTGAAATCCGACACCCAAACTTCATCTGAAGGAGACATCTCACTTAAATCCAATTTTACTGTTCTTAAATAACGTCCAGAATAATCGACAGTTATTGTGTGCAACTTATATTGCCAATCTGTTGTAATAGAAGTGGTTTCTTCTCCATCTGTTCTTGTTCCATCTTGGTATTCTAATGAAACTTTACAATTGACAGCTTTATTGGCTTTGATCTTATATGAAATAAGAACGCGGTTGGGATTTTGAACATATTTGTAGAAATCTTGTTGCAGACCAATGAAACCATAATATATAGCGTCATTTCTTTTAAAATGACAAATGCGATTATTGTCCGCTTCTGATAATATGTAATCAGTGGTTACTGCTTCTGTTCCTCGTACTATATATTGTGATTCAGAATCTTCATAATCAGGGGTTGCAATATTTGAAGGCCAACATAAACTCTCATTACGTCCAATACCGTCAATCACATCCATATATGGGGCATTATCGTCAGACCCAGTTAAATATATGGCTCCAGATCTATTTATATCAAACAGATTGGTAATTCTGGCAAAGTCTAAGATTTCTTCTGTTTTGGGCACATCGCCTTCTAACAGTGCTCCGATGAAATACTGTTTTTCGACAATATCATTTGTATTAGAATCTACAGTCTTATCTATTCCATAATCCAATACACACATTAACGAATAAATAAGATTCTTTCCATCAAAATATTGTCTTCTAACTATATCCCCAGTCCGTAATCCTTGTGTTTTTTTAGAGTCGGACTGGAGAGAAATTTTATATTTCTTGTATTTATATACAGACATTATGATATTTCTTCTACTAAGTCTCCGGAACAGGCATCGCTGACCCACCAAGACCCGTTAGTCACTGATTGTTTCTGCACTTCCAATTCGTATATTCTCATTTTCTTACGAATTGTCAGATCATCAAATGTTGCACTGATGTTGCCGGTCAATTTGTTTTGAATGATCCCCCAGCCATTTCCGGCAAAACCACTGGAAAAAGTGACAGAACCTATGTCGTTGACAAAATAGGCATTACCATAGTGCTTAACTCCATTATCTAAAGCCAACCAATAGATTGAATCATCAAAGAATAGCTCGTTGGGGAGAAGACGGGTTTTAGAATCTGCTATTCCAATTGATTTTTTTCCTTCAATCGGTTTGTCAAAAACAAAAAAGTCAGCATCTGTAGAAAACATCAAGCTGGATGATTTGCGATTTAATGGGGCATATAAACTTAACGATTCTACATAGCCAAATGATGATTTTATCATTTCAGAGATTTGTACTGTATCGTCATCAGCTACTTTATTATATTTAAATGGAGCTTCAAAAAATACGCTATCACCATCACTGTAAAATCCTGGTCCATCTTCTGATTTTAATCTAATATAACGTCTGAATATTACGCCAGAATCTTCAGACGATTTTTTATATGTTTCAATCAATATATTTCCTAAATTGTGCCCTGCTTTAAATGATTCTGGGAAATATGCAGAACCAAATTTTGAAATCATTTCATATTCACCATCATCATCATAAATACTGGTTTGCAGGTTAATTTGTTTGGTATTATTGTCTCCCAGATTTAATATTTTGTTAGACGCAGAAAATGAGATAACATTATTATTCTTGGTATGAATAATGTAATCACCATCAAATTGTATGCCCCCTGTTATAATATTCAAATCCCCTGTTAATTGAGCTAACCGTTTGGCCGAAATAGCTAATACACTTGTATTATCAAATCCCAAATCTACACCATACAAAGCGGTAATGCCGGATTGGAATGTGCTTGTACCTTTTACAGACAAGTTTCCGGCAACCGTTCCATCTTTCATGGTCCAGCTTATATCTTCTTTATTTGAATTCCCAGAATGATAAAACTCGTTTCCTTGATAGCTAATGCCATCCTTGGATATTTCTAAATCTCCAAGTCTAATATATCCACTACAAATAACATCGCCGTTTAATGCGATTATATCATTATCATAACTTATAACATTACAACCGTTAATGTATAATCCATGTGTGGGGAGATGCAATTCACCATTAATAGAAACTATATTTTTTCGCTCTTGTGGATTACTTTCGGACGTTTGGTAAACATCCAATATTTTTATTCCATTGTATCCGGCTGTAAAACCATACAATGCCTTTAATAAACCGGCCATAGAGTCACCATTTATGGAAACAAACCCACCGGTGCCACTTCCGCCGCCTTCTTCACTGCTTAAACTACTTATAATAGTATTTGCTAATAGATATGCAGAGTTCTTTCTGGTTATATTTTCATATTCATGTATTTCAAGATTGATTTTTTCTTCATTCACGACATAACCATCCACATAATCCGAACCTGTAAAATCTGGAAGTGTTTCGTGTGAAGCTTGTTCCATCCCTGTTAAGAGCCGGTTGTACATTGTTTCCAATGCACTACCTTTCTTAATTTGTGATATGCCTTCATTTAACTTTGCCATTATTCTGCCACTTTTACGGTTTTTGATAAAAATCCTGATATAGATGCTTTATAGGAGTTAACTTTTGCTTGAAGGGATACAAACTTTGCCAAATTAGCTGGAGGTTGAGGTCCCATCATAGTTGGGGTCATCATTTGAGATAATGCTCCTAGCCAATCAACCAATAAAGTTGCTAATTGATTTCCAAGTACTGCCGGTTCATTGGCACTACCACTACCCAAATACACCCCATCTTCTCTAATTATAATTTCTTTTGCATTATATTTTGCCAAAATCTGTTGGGCATCAAGAAGTATTTGACTTTTATCATGCTTGGATAAAATATCATCAGCGGTTATTTTGAATATACTTTTATCACTTTCTCTTTCTCCTTTAGCAACTTCCGACAATATCGAAACAGGGGTATAAGTCGTATGAGCATGAACACCAGTCTTTTCCAATTCATCTACATCTGGAGTATCCTCTGAATCTTCCCATTCTTTTGTTTCTGTTGCTCCAATAATTACTTTGTTATGCGCGTCTACTTGTATTGTGTCTGCATGAGAGTATTGAATAACATATTCGCGTAATGTTTCAGGGTCTATTGTTATTACGACATCCGAATAAAGATAGGGGATAATCACTAAACCATTTTCATTATTTTGAATAGCTGAAAGATATACGCCTTCATGTAAACCAACTGGAAGCCCGTCATCAATAGCTTGTTTGTCTGTAAGTGTATGAGTATATTCCTGTACATCAACAGTTCCGCACAGTTCTCCATCTGTATGTATTTTAACAACAAAACCTGATATTTTGGCTGTGTTTTTTATAACGTTGTTTCGTGGGTTTACCAATTTATGAAATGCAATTTGTCGTATAGCATCATAAATAGCACTGTTTGCGCTTAAATCGCTTGTAATTTTATCTGCCATAGTTTTATTCTTTTTCTGGTTTGGCAATACAGTAGGGGAGTTTTAAAGTCTGCCTAAAACCGTTAACACCAAATTTTGTGTTGATTTCTTCAATAAGATACCAACCTTGTTTTTCAGGTTCGCGTTTATCAAGTAAAACGACTTTCATTCCAGATTCCAAATGCCTCATGCCTAAATTAGTTCTGTGTAAATCTCCGAAGATAGTAATACTACCCTCAACGCCATTTCTATTATATCCTTCAAAAAAGGCCTCGGCTTCTTTTATTAATTCGTCCTCGCTAATGCCAATTTTGGATGATACATAAGGGATTACGTTGTACGCACTTAGGTTTACTCTATCCTTAGTCTTTGATTTGGGGATAGCTCCAAGTTTTAGGGATTTCTTACTAAGTTTTGTTTCATTCAGAATTTGGAATTTCTTATGTTCTGTATCATTTTGTCCAGTCCATTCTGGATTTAAACGAACTGTTACATTATACTTGATTTGTTTGTTACCCTCAAACTTGAACCCTTCAGCGGAGACTGCTAAATATCGCGGATCACAATTCATCAAAGTTAAATTGTCTTGGGCTACATGATAATCAAACTGTATTTGAGGAGTATCAGAACTTCCATCTGTATTTAAAATAGAGCTGGCAACATTTCCTGATAAATAAGTATGCCCTACCATAACATAAGGAGTTCCATCTGTATCTTTCCTAATAAAACTATATAGCCCGTATTTATTCCATTCTGTTAATACATCCGCAACTGTCAAATCTTCTGTTAACTGAATCTTGCCAATATTAATGTCCCTTTCTGCTGTTTTGGGATGCAATTTTAACCCTGTTCCTTTTAATAAATCGTATTTCCCTCCCTCTTTCAACAAATCGTTTACTGTAACAGTCATTGGGCCTAATTTAACGACATTTTTTCGTTTTAGCCCACTTGCCAGATTCTCACATTTGATTTCAATAGGTGTGCTTACACTGCATTTTACGATATAACCGTCAAAATCGGGAACGTTCTTGACAAATGCCTCTTTCTCCATTGCCTGAAGTCTCTCGGTCGCATTTTTGAAGACCTTTCCTCTATCTTTATAATAGCCTAAATATATCCGGATACGTTGTCCTACCTTAAAATCAGTCGGCTGGGCTGTAGAATATCCTTTTCGCTTTTCTACAACTGTACCGTCTATTAAACGCTCTGTATAAATAGTAGTTGCACCTTCTTTTTCTATGTTCTCGGAAGTTATAGTGCGTTTAATTACGGTTCCTCTGGGGAATCTGACAGAAGCTGAATTAATAAGTTTCTTATAAGTATCGTTTATCTCAATACTTTCACATTCCCGAATAACAAGGCATTTATTTTCATCTGGATCGTTAATTTCTATAACGTCACTATTAGCTTCCCATATTAGGATTTTACAGCACAATACATCAAGGCATTCTTTACCATCTACAATTATTGCTTCTGGAAGTTTCATACTTAAATGGTGTTAGAAGTTAATGATTCAATCATTTGAGCAGCTTGATTAGCAGCAGATGCTTTAACCTTATCAAGAAGAACTTTAGCCCAACCTTGTTTTTTCATTTGAGAGATTTCAAGGTTTGTTCCATTTATGGTATCTTGCACTACATTAACCGCGTCATCCGGTTCAACGGCAACACATGTAAAACTATATGGTTGAACATTCTTAAAGCCTTCATTTTGCCCCATATTGAAGTCTTTTATCAGAATTTGTGTCACATTGAACTGTTGAAACATGAGATTAAATACCTGGATAACTCCTTTATGTTGCATCAATGTTATAAATTTGGAAACTTCTGCATACGGATATACATCTGGATAATTGCTAACAATCTTTCCTGTTACAGTAAAATTTATATCGCCTCCTGAAATCAATTCTTTACGTGAATAATCTCTTCCTTGTACCTTGGTTAATACAAGATTGTTAGAGCTTTGTACTTGCACTATAGCACCTAAGTCTAAGAAAACAGGATCGCCGGGCACCTTTACTTCCGTAGCAGTGTTAAGTGATGAACTGGCAGCAGCTTCATTGCTCAATCCTTTTATTTTATCCCAATAAGTATTGAATTGAACCGTTTGAACCTGGCCGCTTTCATTTTTAATCCAAAGGAGTAAACCTTCATTGGCAGGTTTGCCCTGATACTTTAATACAACCCCTTGTTTATTAAAGGTATCTTCATCTGCCTTCTGACCGTTCGTTATGATTTTCTGAAGCTCTTGGCCTTGGTTCTTCTGATAGGCTGCGGTGGCATTCTTTCTGTCCAACTGGCGTATATATTTGGGATAAAGATCGTTGATGGTGGCAAAAGTCATTTGCATCATCGTTCTTTTGGCTGCATAAACAAATACATTACTATATCCTCTATTGGATATAAATTTCAATTGTCCATCTCTTTTTCTATAGTTAGCTGCATAAAAGGCGGCATTCACACCGGTGTTTGCCAGCCCTTTACCAACATTAATCGTTAAATTAGAAAATGAAGAACTTATAAAACTCATATATTTTTAATTCTAATAAAAACAAACTTGTAAATTTGCATTTCGTTTTATTCAAATATTTCAATTATGAAACTTACAAATGATGAAATGCTGCAACTTCAGCAAAATTTAAAAGTTGGGAAATGCCCCAATTGTGGATATGAAGGTGACAAGGTTATAGGATTACATACTGTTAATCTCATATCACTTAAAACGGAAGGAACGGAGATAATTGAAACTGAAAAGCTTAATTCTCTTCCCGCAGTGTTGACAAGCTGCCCAAAATGCGGCTACATTTCGCTTTTTGATAAAAAGTTCGTCTGTCGTTAAATTACGATCAAGTATCCATCCTTGTCCCTTGATGACTTTTTGCTCATTGAGGGACTTTTTATTTTTTCTTTTCATATTACATCATATTTGCATTAAAATCTTGAACAACATCTAACAAGGCGGTTGCTAATTCTTGTTTTACGTTTGTTATTGCCGCAACTTGTCTATCATCTGTCATATCAATTGTTTGATGATCCACGCGCATTAAATTTTCAATTCGTACTATCAGTTGTTTGGGAGCTGCATTATAATTATTATGACTTCTATATTGAGACTGGTCGGCTCCATTATGAAGACTGGAAGCTAAATCTTGCTCTTTGTTACCGGTCGTAGGGTCCCACTTAAATGTATCCTTAGCATTTTTAGGGGTGTAAATTTTCCCACTTTTATCTACCCACTGTGGAGTAGCGTATGGAGCTATCGTTTTAGCTATATATTGTGCCCCATCAAAAATTGCTTTATCACCTTCTTTCTGTGGACCATAAAAACCACCTGTAGGAAGAACATCTCCTTCAGAAAGAAGATTCTGGATTGGTGTTCTATTTATAAATGGAGCAAATAGAGACTTATGTCCGGAATACAAATCGTTATACCAAGAAACTAACTTATCAAAGGTTTCAGTAATATAATCTATTGCTTCTTGTTGACTTTCTAGTTTATATTTCCTCGGATTGTTAACAATATCTTGTACATGCTTTGACCATCCTTCTGTTCCAAATAACCCTTTAGTTGGATCAAACAACGGCCCAAATAACCCTTGTAATACTTTCTGGGTTCTTGTTGGATCTATTGTTTCTCCAGACTCAAAATCTTTAAGAATTGAAGCGTAATCATCCCATGCACTTATTGTTCCTTTCATAATTTGAGCTAGGTGACGTATATATGCTTGTGAGCGGTGTACATCACCTTCGGTCATCTTATCATGGAATGTTTCTGTGCTAATCCAGTCCCATCGAGAATCCCAACTACCCATCTTAGGTATAAATCTATCTGCTGCATTCTTTAGTATATTCGATAGATCTTCCGAACTACGAGCAGAAGTGGCATTGTGCAAAAGATATTTGCTCAAAGCCATATTCTCTTTAGAATTATGGTCTGCTAATTGAGCCAGCATCATTTGGACGGCCACTTGTTCGCTTATATCTCCGTTTTTTGCAAAAATATTAGTATTGGTTCCACTTAAAGTACGGCCATGTAACTCATACGCATAATAATTTTCACCGTTCAGACCTTTTTTGACAGTCTGTTTCATTCCCAGTGCGCCGGATAATGACTGGAAGGCTTTATCTACACCTGTCCATTGGTCTGCGGCTTCTAATCGTTTTAGTAATTCCGGGTCTCTACCTGCGGCTGTGTCAAAGAATTTGGTTTGGTCGTCTACACTTTGTTTGGGACCATTCTTTTCTATCCAGTAACGATGCCATAATTCAGCGGATTGAGCAATACGCTCGTTTTGGGTTAACAATTCATTATTGAAAATACGCATATTTCCAATCATTAAGGCATCTGGATCAGATAGATTCAACTTGTCAACATTCAAATTACGATAGCTTTGTGCCCATGCTTCATTGGCTTGACGAGCTGCTTCTGTAGCTTTATGTGCTTGATATATTTTATAAACCAATGTTCCTATACCAATAGTGGCTCCAGTTACCCATCCAAATGGAGTTGTGAAGAACCATTTACCTACTGTTCCTATTATACTTGCAAGTGTGGGACCTGCGGCACTTGTATTGATATTTGTTGTAGATACAGCAGCTCCTGCAACACCTGTACCACCTCCTAATAAACCGGCTCTTCCAAAAAATCCACGGCCAATAGCTTGTCCAATAGAAGCAATACGTCCTATTTGGGTATGTCTACTAAATGCGTATAATTGTATCATATAATTTAATGTACGTTGCATTAAACCTGCAAAATTTTTCATACCCAAAATCCAACTTCCAAACAATACGCCTCTAATCATAATGAAGGTACTTAATATGCTTTGCCCAATACCAGCAATAACTCCTAATATCATTTGAACTTTAACAAACCATACAATGCCATTTTTGATCCAATCAGGTGTCCAATTCCAAACATTCATAATGCCTTTAAACACACCAACAATAACATTTGCAATTTTCAAAAACATGTCCATTGCATTTCTCAATGCAGTTGCAAATTCTGTGGATTTCATTAACTCAATCATGCGTTGTAGAAAGTCTCGGATTACCCCTTGCATTTGTTCAAACCCTTGCATTCCTGTTTCTGTAAATGCCGAGGTCATCTGATACCAAAGACCTTGTATGGTGTTTTTCTTTTCGTCAGCAAGGTCGGACGCAAGCCCCATTGATTTTTTATTGAGTCCGGTTACTTCTTGCATTTTTGCTACATTATTTATTAATGCTAGTGCGCCTGGAGCTGCTGTTACCCGAAACATCTTGTTGATTAGTGTTGAGAAATCACCAGCACTCATGGTTTGCTGTTTTTCATGTAAATCACTTAAAATGTCAGAGAGATTCCGAAGATTTCCGTTTTTATCTTTTGTGTTGATGCCTAATATGTCCCATGCTTCTTGACCTCTTTTAGTAGGGTTCATCATATTTAATAGCATCATACGTAACGTAGTACCTGCGTGAGAACCTTTGATACCGGCATCGCCTAATACACCAAAAGCTGCCGAAGCAGTTTCAAAATCTAACCCTGATTGATGGGCGACAGTACCGGCATATTTAAATGATTCAGCTAATTCTAACAATGTTGTATTCGTTTTTGTGAACGTCATCGTAAGAATGTCAGCTGTGTTATCCATTTGTTTTGCTGGGATTTCATAAGCGGTCATAATGTTGGTTACAACATCCGCTGTTTCTCCCAAATCTGTATCACCTACAAGTGCAATATCTGATATAGGCCGGATGGCATGTTTTATTTGGTCTACATCATACCCTGCCATAGCTAAGAATTTTCCAGCTGATGCAACTTGTGGGGCTGTATATTTAGTCTCAACACCGACTTGCCGCATGAGTTGGTTCATTTCGTTAAAACGCCCCTCAAATCCCACTTTTTTATCATGAGTCTGGAGGATATTCTTTGTCGTTTTAGCTATATTATCATAGGTAGAAGCATCTCTAAATACAGAAGTTACCCCAGACATTAAAGAGCTAAGCCCATAAGCAATTCCCATACCCTTGATCATTTCGCCTGCAACATTCGTTCCGGTATTTGCGTATGTAGGTCCTAATACTTGCCGGGTAGAAGGGTATAAATAGGTACTATGTCCCGCTCCAACTTGTCGTGCTGTTGAAGCAGGAATATTACTCTTAGTTGTGCCACCAGCAACTGCTTTGGATGCTCCGGCTGCACTTGCGGTTATAGTTATTTTGCTATTTGACTTTATCTGCTCAATCTTCTGTAATAGTTGGTTAAGACTACTTATTGCTCTTTCTGTATTAGCCTTTGGATTGATCGTTTTACCATTTATAGAACTAATAGCTTGATCCAATTTTTTTATATCCGAAGTTGAATATAAAGGTTTACCTAATGCAGTCTTAGCCTGTGATTTAATATTGCTTAGTTGCTTTAAAACACGTTCTAAACTAGCTTCTGCCGCGCTTGTGTTAATCTGTATATTGATAGGCTTAGTTTTAATAGAAGCCAATGCTGAATTAACCTTACCGATGCTTTTTGCAACAATATCAAATCGCTTTGTTAATGACTCCATTTCAGCTGTGGCCTGCTGAAATTTGCGTATAGACTCTAAAGCTGGGTTAGAGTTAACGTTTATCTGATAATTAACAATATAATTTTCTGCCATCTTTTTGTATTTTGATTTTCTAAAGAATAGCGGTTTGGTACCCTGAAAGATTGAAAAAGCCCCTTATCCGACAGAGGATAAAGGGCTACGTAGAAAAAACGAGTAATAAGACACTTTACGCAAGCATTCCAAGTGCACTTGCTTGTTGAGTTATGAGCATTTTGCTGTGGAGCCATACGGCATCTTCAGAAAGCATTGCAAATTCTTCATCGTTTAACTCATCAAGGTTTACGCTGGGAAAATAATGACGGATAAATATCAGTCTATGACGAATAAGTTGATCGTCTTTTACTTCCCAGCTTTTGATAAATTTACGAGTTTTCCTTTGCGCAACTCGATGATTTGAGCCAGGTGTGGCATTAAGCCATAGATGAATAAGGAATCATCTTTAATCAGTTCTTTATCGCCATCGACAAAGCAATCTTTTGCCAATTCTCGCATGGCACCGGCCTGGTCCTTTTGGGAGAGAGACAAATATTTACTGAATGTTGGGAAAGGCGGCTGTTTAAAATAACCGATATAATATGGCTTTTCGCCTTCGTCTTCATCTCCTTCCACAAAAATCGGGAATACACGTTTTAGTTTGGGATCTGAATCTTTCAGCTCTTTTACTTTCTTTTCAATCTCGGTCTGAATATCTTCAGGCAAGAAAAGGTCTTCGTTTACATTTTCCATTATAATTATGATTATTGATGTTTATCCAAGAATAGAAGTTCTGGAAATTGTTGGTTTATTGGTATTGCATTTAAAATGTTAAATATTGAATGATTGTATATTTTTATTAGTTAGACTTCTATTTTTCATTTTATGTTATTATTTTTGCATGAAAATAGTAGTACATGAGATTAATTTCGAGTGTACTATATGTAGGGATGTAAAAGGGGAACTGTTGAAAAATGGTCTTCCCTTTTTTACATAAGAAAAGGCGAGTAAAAACTCGCCTTTATTGCATGATATATCAGAAGTTATAGCCAAGAACTAGTTCCTTCTCCTGTGATAATGTCGAAAGGATTCAAATTGAATTCTTTCGTAATGTTTGTATCATCTTGTTTACTTTCCATTCCGTCTTCGTTAAAGAGGCATCCCTTTAGCGTTACAGTTTCGGCGGTCCAGTCTTCACCGGCATAAGCATTAGTAAATGAGATGATCAAGTCAAATTCTCCCAAATCCATTAAAGAACCAGCCAATGCTCGGAGTTGGGAAACGGTATTGTAATCCATTGTAATGGAGGCTGTACAGGTTTTGTTGCCAAAACCACGATTGATAGCATTTCCTCCAATACCGTAGTTGTTTTCAACTTTACGAGTCTTGTTCCACTTGATTTCAGAAACTCCTTGCATAATAGTAGAATCTTCTGAAATATCCAATGCTGGTATGGAAATGCGGATCATAGACCAGCTGTATGCTACATTGTTAATTATTGCCATCTTGTTAATTATTTATTGGTTAATGCCAAGCCCTCGACCACTTCAATACGAGACGCTACACCCACCGGAACAAGTGAATATTTAATGATCAGTGTATCATTCTTTAATACATTTTGATTCTTATCAATTGTTACAGAAAAGCCAGAGATTTCTTCATTAGTCTGCATGGTTGTGAGGATGTCAGAAACAATATTTTGAAACATCGTAATCTTTGCAGAAGATAAATATCCAGTGCTGGGGTCTACTTTCAACGGAGAATTGACATAAGGTAATAATGCGTTACGTACAGCGCGTCTTGACTTATGAATTGTACGGTTTCTAGCAACTGTTCGATAATCTCCGTTTGAACACGTTTGGTCTTTAGAGAAAAAGACTCCGCTTTCCAAACCAGAATATTTGCACAAGAAGACATATCCCTTATCGTCCAGATCATCCAATTGGATTTTATTCAAAGATGAGTACTTTAATGTACTTGTTAACTTATCCTCGCTATTTAAAGTGACATCTCCGAATCCCATTTCAATATCTGGGAAATAACCAATCAAATTGAACTTATTTACCCATGCGAATGATTCTTGTACGCTTGCCGAAGCGATACATCCGAGTGCAGCTCCAATATTTCCTACAGGAGTGAGATTTTGATTAGCAAGCTGCATCGCTGATACATCAGCGTCTAGTCCCTGACCAAGTAATACACTGACAAACCGAGCGTTAATAACACATGTTGGTATTTTGCCAAGTTCTACTTTCTTCACAGATTCTTCATCTGTTGCGATTACTGCGGAATTTGCACATAACAAAATTGATAAAGGAGCATTTTCATCAGCTAAAGACGCTGCTTTGGATTGCAGATCTGTAACTAGGTCAATGCTATATGTTTCTGCTTCCGGATCTGTTTGTTTCCACAACGATTGTTCAGTCCAAACACCGAGTTGGTTAATCATACCATGTGCTGCGCGTTGCATTTGTTCTATAGCATTCCAATCTACACCACAGTCTGCAAACATGATAAACAAACGTCCTACGCTTCCTTGTATTCCAAAGAAATGATTGATATGATAATAAGGAATTCCAAACAGTAAATCCTTTTCAGTGTCACCAGAATATGCGGTAATGCCAAGTTCTTTCAAATCATCCATAGAATTGATTTCAATAACATTACCTTGTAATTTGTCTTTTACGGCCAAACCAGCACCTTCTTCAAAGAATTTAGCTTGTTTGGAAATATCAAACAGCAAACCTGTGACTTTTTCAGTTGAGGTTGTAGAGCTTGTTCCAATGTTTCCATCGGTATCACTCATAAAAACGCCACCTAATGCCATATTTGTAAATTTTATTGTTTGTAATACGGATTTTGATAAAGAATAGCATCCTTCACCCAATTAGGTTGTGCATCTTCAGTGAATACACCACCTTTGGAATCAATATACAATGCTGGATAGCCAGGATATTTTTGTAACAGTTCTTTTACGAATTCTGGTATTTCATCCTTTTCTTTTGTTTTGTCTTTTTTTTCAGGTTTTAGAGAAGACTCTTTGATAGAGGGGGGATCTGGAGTTTCAACAGTGTCTTGCTCTTGTTTTTCAGATTCTTCTTTTGAAATAACCGGTGCTTTTGAAGTAACTGTAGTATCTTGTGCTTGAATGTCTTCTGTGACCGGAGTTTCTGTATTCTTTTTTCTAGCCATAACTTAAATTAAAAAAGGGAATGGAGTACCGACTCCACTCCCTTGTGATAAACTATGATGAGATATTTAATTCAATTTGCTATTCTGCATTTTTGTAAGCGGTCCATGCTACAATTTCTGCCGGACGAACGATGTTTACGTCCATTTTCATTCGCATCTGGAAGAAATATAATTCGCTGTTAGCTTGTAGCCGTTCAACCTTTACTACTTCAGCGTCATTTGCATAGTCAACCCCCATCCACAGGTTAGATTCCATGCCGGTAGTAAATTCTCCGAGTACGATAGTATGTTCTGGAATGCCGACAATAGGTACAATACGCTTACCTTTAAAACGATACTCGTTAACCTTAGTGTTGTCGGAGTATTTCACAGTTTTGTCACTTAGATATTGATCATATAAATCCCAAATATCCCAACCACATACAAATACCAGTCCTGCTTTTTTACGGATTTGTTTCGGGCATTTCTTCCACATAGCATTGAGAGCGGCTTCTACATTGGCACCTGTACTCAATTCTGTAGTACCGGCAATAATAACTTGTCCACCAGCTTTCTCTACCTCTGTTGCATTTGTTGCGGTATTTGCCAGAATACGTTTGATTGCACCATCAAAGTATTTCATTGGGCCACCGGCATTTTCACCTCCAATCGTTGTACAACCTTCAGGAGCGGTAATTTTTGCGGCAGCTGAACCACCTTTTGCGGAGCACCAAATAGACTCACCGATATACTCATTCTTTCGATCCATCAAGAGGCGCAGCATTTTAGCTTGTACTTTGGGGTCTAAGTCACGGAATACCAAATTACCTTCCGGCTGGGCAAATTTGTAATACTTTTCATAGTCACGAGGGTTAAATTCAAGGTACACCATGAATTCTTGCGGTTCCAGGTAACGTTCTGTTAATGTGTATTGGTTCAATCCACCAGTAGTTCCTGCTCCTGCGCCATGAGTTGAGTTTGGAGTGGGGACGTTATCTTGAATTACTTTTCCCAATTGGATAGTGGGGATGGTGTATTTGAACTGGATTCCAGATTTGATATGAATCAAACCTTCTTTGTATGTATCATTCCCTTGCGCGGTATATGTCAGGAGGTCATTAAGGACCTCACCAGAATATGTGTTTTGCGCAAAATTTACTGAACTTGCCATGTTGTTTATGTTATTTTGTTTTAGTCAAGTGTTTTAAATTGGAAATCTGTTCCTACGACAGCTTCAACAGCCTTAGCCATTTTCTTTTCTGCCTCGGTCATCTGATTTTCTGCATTTTCAATGTTGGCAGGATCATTTGCAATTTCAGCAGAAATTTTATCACGTTTTGGAATGGAATTCAGTGTTGCCTGTACCATCTCAAAATCGTTTTGAGCCATTTCCACCCATTTAGGTTTTGCATCAGAATTGATTTTACCTTCAGCAATTGCATTGTCAACGAACTGTTCGATAGTTTCTTTACGTTTTGCTTCTTCAGCATCTTTGTAACTTTTCAATTCGTTCTTGACAGTTGTCAATTCGTTTTGAACATTGGTAAGTTGCGCATCCAATCCTTCTTTCTGAATTTTCAAAGCATTGTATGAAGCCTGAATTTCTGCTGCCTTGTTTTCCGCATTTTTCAATGCGTCAATTCGGGTAATAACAGCTGAAACTTCAGAGGTTTTCTCCAAACCAAGCTGGGCGCATACAGAACCAAATGCAAATTCTTGTTCTTTGTCCATTGTTTTTTGTGAATTTGAATTTTCTATTTGATTTTGATTAGGAATAGAACTGGAATCATCAAGTGGTTTAAAATTGCCCAGTTCTGTATTGATAGAAGCCATGATTTTTTGAAGGGCGTTCGCTTCCACTACTCCTTCAATTTGATCTTTTACTTTATTACAAACCTGTTTAGAGGTTTTTAAAACACATTCTGCTGATAATATACCGGCGTTTACGGCAGATTTTGCATCAAAGTAAGTTCCATCACAACCTTCTTTGCCATCCATGATTTCTCGAACCTTAGCTTTCGTCAGACCAAATCTTTTATGATATATGGTCTCAATCTGTTTCTGAAAAGCATTTACAATTTGTTCATTGTCTGGGTTGCGTGAGTTTTCGTCACGTATGAAGGGGTTATGGATCATTAAAATAGAATAGTCACGCATGTAAGAACGAGTTCCTGCCGCCCACAGTACTGAAGCCATTGATGCTGCCAATCCTTCTACAATTGTTTCAACTTCAATGGGACATTGCTGTATAATGGAGAATGTTCCCATTCCGTACAGAACGCTTCCACCTTCACTATTAATGCTGATTACAATTTTCGAGGGTTTAACGTAATCTTGTATCCATAAAAATTCATCATTGAAATTACGTGTGCTCTCTTCGTCAATTTTGCCATAGAAGCGCATATATACCGGCTTTGCTTCTTGCGCTTCTCCAACTACATATTTTAATTCATCTACTTTCATTTGAGCTTTTTCACAAGAATAGGCATCAGCTTCTTTAATGGTTGTAAGTTTGTTATTCGACTTGATCGGTTGGAGGAGCAGTTGAAGGCATTTCTACAGAAGGTTCATACTTAGCTACATCTTCGATTTTAGGTTCCTTGTGATTACCATGTGCTTCTGAATCATGTTCTGGTGCATCAGAATGGTTAGTGAATGGGGGCATAACTAAATACCTGTCTACCCATTTGCGATACTGGAAAGAAGAAGATGTTCTAAACCATATCTCGTAGTCAATCCAGTATGGCTGTAGCCCATGATCTAAAGATTCCGGCATATCAAAATAGGTAAGATTGCAACGTTCATTTAATGCTTCTTCGTAATCTTTCGCATCTTGAATTGCATCATTAATCTGTTGAAAAACGCGAAATCCATGTGTCTCAACAATATCGTCACTATTGTTTAAATCATTAAGTACAAATCTGATACGCATAGTGGCACGCCCTTCTCCAATTCTTTGTTGGGCAACTAAATAACGTACATTTACAAACCGAATAAATGCCGCAGGAAAAGGTATAGCATATTCTGTATTACCACGAGTACGAACAATACGTTCAAACTGTCCGTTATCTATTTTTACAGTTTGGAATAGTTTGGGCGAATTATTATCGTTAGGGTCTGTATGTAAGGACTCTAATACACGTTTTACTGCTAAATACACATCCTCTAAAGGGTTGTTGTCTACTTCCTCCAAAGTAGTATCGTCATCATCGGGAAGGGGAGAGGTGTCTTTTGCAGGCGTGTCTTTTAAACTGTCCGGTAAATCTGTTTTATATTTATCTACTATCATTTTGGAAAGCCATCAAAAATACGAATACTGTAAGATGAAATTTTATCAGCTACGGTTGTAGAATATCCTATAAATTGCCTTTGTCTAATATAGGATGCTGGAGAACCGGGTTTGGCAATTTTCCCTCCTTCATTATGTATTGCTGCATAACAAAAGTTTCTTCCATATTGCCTATTACTAAATTTAAACATGTCTGGATCTGTGAATAATTTAACACCACGATTCTTATTAGAATAAAAGCGTTCCCATACTATTGAATGTTTTAATGCTCCTGTTTCTTCCAATATAGGGTGTGGCTTATGATCACGTCTGGATTGCCAAGAAAAAGTTCCGGCTGAATTGAACCGCCGGAGATAAAAAGAGTCTCTAAATATTTTTTTTGCGGCATTACCTACCAATGTTTCAAAATTGAATACATTAACTTCAAATTTATTAGGCAACCTCAACCATTGTTGAGCTAATTGTCTTGGAGTTATTACTTTTCCAGCCATTTGTCCTTAATTTTATTAGCAATGGTGCGCAGCCTCTTTTTATGCTTTTTAGGAATAATAAAGTATGAATGTGCATCACTAAATATTCGCCCACCTTTTGCTACACTTTCTTTAAATACTGGATTAACAAAATCGGGCATCTCAATAATTTGTCCCATCACCTGTGATAATTTGGATTGGTTGGGAACGTCAGCACTTTCTTCCACTAGAAAACAACGGCATCCATGTTCAATTGGGGGGATTAACCATGCTGGGAAAGATGCTTTGCGGTAGCTAGTCCCTTCTAATGCAAGATGCCAAGGGCGAACCCTATTGTCTCCCTGTGTCATATATGTTAACACTGTATTATTACTATACAAAATCCAACCAGCAGCAATTCCCATCGCATATTCAATATCTTCGTTTTCAATATTCGCGTATATGCTATTGAATCTGTGAAAAACATTTTCAGCTTCTGTCAGATCTGCTTCATTGTCAATATTAAAATTGTCTGGAAGGTTCTCCAACATCTGAAATTCTTCAGCTACTGCAAAATCAACAAGATTATCTAATGCAGCTACTAATATATTACGTTGCTCTTTTTCTAATTTGGTTAATCCATCATTGTGATTACGAAGTAATTCCAGTGCTTTTTCAAAGTCCATACCAAAACCTTTGATTGCATGATTAAATGCAAATTCCGCACGTAACGTCATCATTTCTTCTAATAAATCCCAACGATCCTCTATATTGCCATAGTCCTGTAAAAACTTCTGGAAAACAGCATAGATAGCAAGGTATTCAGCATTCTCTTCATCTTTGTTTGATTTAGATTCTGCAAGGACGGAAGGAGAAGTGCTATCTTTTATTCTCCTTCCATTAGAAAATTTTCAACGTTGCTTGAATTTTTTCGTTCGCCACGTCTATGCCCATATCTTTTGTAATATTCTTCATCGGACATAATGCGTCTATCATTGGAACTTCCATTTATACTCCCGCTATTACTTGCCATTTCCGATATAGCGTTAAGTTGTTTCCCTACGACAATACCAAATTCTTTTTCGATTTCATCTTCTGATACTTCATACTTATCTGTAATAAAAGAATATAAGCTAATCTTGTCTTTATTACTCATTTCTACACGGTTGGCATATTTGAATTCTAATCCCGGCTTGATATATCCCATAGATACTAATCTAGGAACGATCTCTTCATTCATTACATTTTCAATGAAACCGCGATACATCTCTATGCGCTCCCGAAAAATGTCTTGGTGAGCATTTGTTGATCCAACATAAGATTGGGTTGCTCCAGCCATAGATTCAGAGCCAACTATCAGATTAGAAACTTCTGTATTGGCAAAATTTATTAAACTAGTATATATATGTTCGGAATTTGACATTGTAAATGTCTTAATGTCAATATCATCGTTCAATCCTGTAACTATTATTTTATTCTGAGCTGCATTTGCAATGTTTTGTGCTAATCGTTGTCGATCTTGAATGCTTTCTGATTCAGTCTTACCATGTATGATAGGCTGGCCATAAGTATGACTAAAATTAACATAATTAGCAAGAGTGAATTTTTTTGCAAGGATAGTTGGAGTAGTTGCAGAGAATAGCCCCAAATCACCATTATCAATAAGTATATAATTCTTGGAGTATTGCGATGAAGCAATATCCCATCCAGGATTCCACTGCCCTTGTCTTTGCACAACTCGTAATTGACTTGCCAATACATTTCTTCGCTCAATAATATTTACTTCAGCTAGCTTTCCTGTTAAAGGATTAATATCAGGCATTATTTCTAATAAGGTGTAACCGTACCATTTGGCTTCAACAATACCTTTTATGATTTTAGTGAATTGAGAACCTTGTATCTTTTTGGTTTCTTCTACATCCTTAATATATTTTCCTCGTTCATTTTGTCTTGCCAACATGTATCGTTCGCCTATAATCTGTGATTCTACAGTTTCTAATACTGCACGTAAATGAGCATCCTGCTCTACACATGCTTCGTATAAATCTATCAGTGGGCCACGATCATCTAAAACAACCCCGCGTGTTACTTGGGATTGAATGGATTTGTACCTACAATGACGGTCAATCTCCCTAACATATTCTTGAATAGTTTTTTTGCTAGTTTTAAATATGCTTTCTAAAGGAGTGCCGTGAAATGTTGTTTCTGCACTAATTACATTCATATTAAGAGTTTTTGAAAGAATAGATAGCGAGTCTAAAGTTGGTTTCTATATATATGATAGTGTAGGAGTATATGTATTATAATTTGAAATTTATAAATATCAGTATTATAGATATATAGCTATAAAATATGTGTTAAATATATTATTTTATATTGTCAATATGATAAAATAAAATATCTTTGTGTCGATAATTTAATGTTTAACAAATAATACGTCATTAAAATGAGTAAAGATTTTAATTATTTTCGCATTAAGATGGCATACAAGGGCACAAATGATCTAGGTGCTATTGTTCCCATCAAATCAGAAGATCTGGTAATGGCTACATGCTATACCGAAGCAGAACAAATCGCATATAAGTTGGCTGAAGGAAAAGATGAGTTTGGTGATGTAGATATAGAAATTGTCCGCACCAAAATTTCAGAAGTTGCTTATAACGATACATTTGCTACTGATACTGAACTAATTTGTGGATTAATATCCTATTTTTTTGAAGAAAGTGAAGATACAGAAGTTGGGTTGTATCAAGTATCTCTTGTTTATTATGATGTGGACGAAAAGACTGGTAAAACCAAAAGTTCCAACAGTACAATTTATGTACCGGCTTATTCTTCATCTGAAGCGATAGAAAATATTCGCACTTACTTAAAACAGGCTGGGGAAACACGTGAATATACTATTCGCAATGTCAAATATGACAAAGCACAATCGGTCATGGTTACACCTGAAACTCATCAAAACAACATTAGGGTATAATGACTTCTCCTAAGGGAACCGGGAAAATTATAAATATCAAATGTACAGAAGTCTCACTCCCGGAATTTCCTGATCTCCTTTTTGGAACTCATTTTGATGGTAGCAGAATTTTTGATGCTACATATTATCTCCAATCTAAAGACCCCGACAATAAATTAAGCATAGAAGACTTCTTTCATAAGTTTGATTTCCAAATCAAGGCTATTGCAGAAACTTACAAGTTGCCTTTAGAGAAACTGGTATCAATCAACACGGAGGGGCATCAATTGATTGACGGATGTTTATGCTATCCGTTTTTATCTTATGTTGATCCGCAATTCTGCGCATATATCAATGAAATAATAGACGAAATGTTTGTTACTGGAGTTGTTGTGTCAGATACACATTTAATTTCGTTGGTAAAGAAAAGGCTTCCTCCAGAATTGCTCAAACAAATTTGGGATGGCAGAGAAGATTTTTCGTAAACCCAAAGCTGTCTTAATATTTAATCGCAGAAAAACATTGGCTCTTATGGCTGCTTCAGTAAATGAGGCAGCTAAAATCAGCGGTTTAAAGCCTGGAAATATTTCTAAGGCTTGTGTCGGTACATTGATTTCCAATGGTATGTATTATTTTAGATATATAGGCAGTGATGTTGAAATAGAATTATCAGATATAGGTTCATTAAAGTTAGAGGAATATGACAAATTATGTGGTATCGAACGTCAGACGTATCCTACGATGGCGATGAATCGTAAAAAATGGAAATACAATAAAAACAATAGAACGTATGAAAGTAAAAGTTTATAGTACATCAAAACATCCGTTGCCTCAATACGCAACTAAGCAATCAGCAGGACTGGACCTAAGAGCAAATATTGATGCTCCAATTACTATTAATCCTAGAGAACGTGTATTGGTTCCAACAGGATTACATATACAACTTCCAGAAGGTTTTGAAGCAAGAATTCAGCCTAGAAGTGGACTAGCCCTTAAAAAAGGAATCACTTGTCTTAATTCTCCAGGATGCGTGGATGCCGACTATCGAGGTGATGTAGGTGTAATTCTTATTAATCATGGAACAGAGCCGTTTACTGTTAATGACGGGGAACGGATTGCTCAAATGATTATCTCTAAATATGAACAAGCAGAATGGGAGCCTGTTTCTTCAATCGAAGATTTAGAGGTCACAGAACGCGGTGAACAAGGATTTGGGCATTCAGGAATAAAATAAGAAATATGGGGTACGTTTTATGTGCCCCATTATTTAATTTATAAATATTATAGGATATGGAGCTTAATTTTACAGTTGAAACAAAAGATGTGTTGCTTGATATGATTAAGCGACACAATAACATGTATCGTATGGGTACGCCAGAAATTTCAGATGCGGAGTATGATGCAGAAATAGAACTATTAAAAACACTTGATCCAGACAATGAATGGTTCAAACATACCGAACCCGCTTTTGTACCTGAAACCCGAAAACGGGCTTTGCCAATCCCAATGAAATCTTTAAATAAAGTAAAGGATATATCAGAACTTAAAAAATGGTATATGTCTTTAGGCTTGAAAGGAAATGCAGGTGTAATATGTATGCCTAAGCTGGATGGTCTTTCTCTACTATATAATGAATTAACTAGTGAGGCATATTCTCGTGGAGGGATAGAAAATGAAGGGCAAGATTGTACTAGCCATTATCGAGCATCCATTCAATGTTATAACCCTGCCAGCAGTTTTCATTATACTTTTGGAGAATTTGTTATCAATAGAAGTGATTGGGAGCAGCATTTTCATGGGAAACGTTCTAAATTCACAGGAGATATTTTTAAATCACCGCGTAACACAGCTGCCGGTCTTTTAAATAGAGATGAACCATGTGATTATCTTGAACACGCTTCTTTCTTCAGATATGGGGTGGATGAGAGTTCCCTACATGATTATAACAACTTCCATAGTCTGATAGAAACTATTTGTAATATCTATCAACAAGAGCATCTTTACCATTTTGCTTTTATAGATGAACTGAACGAAGAGCTACTGATGAATTTATTCAAAGAGTGGAGTAAGGTATATCCAATTGACGGTATTGTGATTTATATTGATGATTTGCGCTTATGGGAAGTTATTGGCAGACATCAAACATCTGGAAATCCATTATATGCTATTGCCTACAAACATCCAGATTTTACAGAATCTTTTGAGACAACAGTAAAGGATATTGTATGGAAAGTCAGTAAGTCGGGTGCCCTTAAACCTGTGGTTAATATTGAAATGGTTGATACTGGAGATTGCAACATGGAAAATCCTACTGGGTATAATGCAGGCTGGATTAATGATCACGAAATAGCGAAGGGAGCTGAAATATTAGTTACCCGTTCTGGAGGGGTAATTCCTAAGATTCTATCAACTCTTACCCCAGCAACACAAGAAGAACAAGAGAAATTATGGGATGAAATGTCAGAGTGTCCTCATTGTGGTTCATCGACTATGTGGAATGAGAATCACATAGAACTGTGTTGCACTAATCCTAGTTGTCCAGGTGTTCAATTAGCTAAAATTATATTTTTCTATTTGACATGTGGGGCTGAAAATATGGGAGAAGAAACATTATCCAAAATATTCAATGCAGGCTTTACTTCTATACCGGCGATTCTTAACATTACTTTTAACGATCTGATAAAAATCGAAGGATTCGGAGACAGTATTTCAAATATAATATTGGAGAATAACAGAAAAATCATGCAAGGAGTTGATTTGGCGACTTTAATGCAAGCCAGCGATTGCTTTAAAGGAATAGGAAAAATAAAGGCCCAAAAAATATTGGATGAAATGGATGATGAGGATTTATGCTCGTTCTGTCAAGGGTGGTATATCAATCACGAACCGGATGTTCAAAGCGAAGACTTTAAAAATTGTCCTATAACTGTACAAAACTTATTGTTGGGGTATTTTCCATTTATGGCCTTTTTAGAGGAAACTAAAATACCTTACAAATTGTCTCCAAAGACCGCTGTGCTGGAAGGTAAATGTAAAGGTTTGTCCATCTGTGTATCAGGATTTCGAGATAGTAATCTTGAAGAAGTAATCACCAACGAAGGAGGAAAAATTGTTAGTGGGGTGTCTAAAAAAACAACACATTTGGTGGTGAAGGACAAATCTGCCAACTCATCAAAAATGTCCAAGGCCAAATTATTGGGGATACCAATTTTATCAATTGAAGAATTCTATGAAATTTTGAATAATTAAATTATTGTATTACAATATATTAGCGATTAATATTGATTTAAATTGATATTAATCGCTTCTAAATTTGCATAATTGAATGTAATATCATACTTTTGCATAGAGTAAATGAATTGATATAATTATGGCAAAGAAAAATCAGTTAACTAAAAGTGATTATCTTCCTATGGAAGAATATAAGAAATTACTACGCCTTCTTCATAAGGATCGACAATATTTATGGGAACTATATGCTCGACTGGCATTCTGCACTGCACTACGAGTATCAGATGTATTGTCTTTAGCATGGGCTGATATTCTCCATAAAGGTTCATTGACCAAAATTGAGAAGAAAACTGGAAAAGTACGAAAAATCCCATTTAATTTAAGTATTCAAACGAGAATAGAGGAACTTTATATATTGCTTAAACGCCCTAATCCGAATGAATTAATATTTAAAAGCAAATTTACAGGAGTATCTGTCTCTTCCCAATATCTTAATCGGATAATGAAAGAGTGGAAGGCTAAATATAAATTGGATATAGAGAATTTTTCTACGCATACTTTTAGAAAAACATTTGGACGATATGTTTATGATACAAGCGAAAACAAGTCAGAAGCACTGTTACTATTGAACAGGATATTCAATCACTCTAACATTGAAATAACTAAAATATACATCTGCATTAGAGAAGATGAAATAAATTCTATATTCGATTCTATCCGTCTCTAACTTCTTCGCTACATTTTACATTTTGATTTGCACGACATGTGCCCCTATCTTTACTCCATAATTATATCAATTCA
>OOCJ01000119.1_pt1 | contig 75709 bp, 49 predicted proteins | sample 1671481 | NCBI WGS metagenome assembly OOCJ01 (sample SAMN06348161, study PRJEB24527) | human gut metagenome | biome: human gut; feature: ankylosing spondylitis patient; material: feces | host: Homo sapiens | place: China | collected 2015-10 | reverse complement strand
CAGGCTTGAACGCCCGATTGATCAAAAATCTGTCTCGCAAAGTGGGGACAGTTCAATCCGGCGCAGTCTTTAATATCGAGCTCTCCGGTGACGTGGCCGAATACGAGATTGTTTTTACCGATCAGAGTGTGAATGTCGGTCAAGATAACACAACCACCGATTTTTCTGGGCTTATTACGCTTTCCGGCGGCTCGGTAACAGCCTATCGGCTGGGGCGTGGCGAAACTTTCGGCAACGCTGAATATGCTGATGTGAACAAGGTTCTGACGGGGGCGACGCTTCAGCTTAAGGGCGACGGTTTGCTGCGTGTCGACAGAACAGGTGAGGTTAAAAACCTCATCATCAGTAGTGGAGCGGACGGCATCGAGTTCAGTGGCATCGGCAATGTGACTCAAGACGGCCAAGGTGCGCTGATGGTCAAAGGAGATCTCACTTTTGGTGGAGCCGATGCAACGGTGTCTATCAAGGACTTAGATTACGATCTTGGTGCTGCAGCATCCGGCAAAGATCTGATAGAGGCTGACAACGGGGTGCTCAACACGCTTGTTCACGTCGATGGCAAAGTCATTGGGGGAGAGAACTACGGTTTTATACTCGATAAAGCGGGCCTGCAGGTACCTGTCAGCTCCGAAATCAAAAACGAGGAAGATAAGACAGTCGCGTACGGGACATGGGAGCTTGAAGACGAGCTACGCTATGACGGCAACCACAATTTTGATCTTGCCTACACTCTTAAGCAGGTCGACATTGAGGAAGGCCAAACGCTAACGATCACGGGCAGCGAGAAAGCGACCGACAAGCAAGACTTTATCGCCAAGATTATAGGCTCGGGCAGTATTGTGTTCGATGCGGCTGACGATGCGACCGGGAACGGCAAGCGTATTGAGGTTGGCGACTCATCTACTGCCGACAAAAACGATTACACAGGATCGACTACCGTTACAGGAGACACGACCCTTGTCTTGACGGAGAGCGATGCGCTCGGTCGAACGTCTGATCTTATCGCCTACGGCGACGTTGAAATCGGAAGCGGTATCGAGCAGACTGTCAAGAACATCAATTCGGCCGGTACCGGCAAGATCACGATTGCCAACGGTGATGACGGCCCAGGTGTACTTAATGTCAATGCCGACGCTAGTCAGACGATCAACAACATCATTTCGGGCGCCGGTGATCTCAATATTGACCTCGGTGATTCCGGCAGAGAACTCGTTTTCGGCAATTCTGGCCAAGGCACGAGCTTTACGGGAAAACTTGCTCTGGGCAACGGTAGCTTCTCGCTTGATAACGGTTTCAACAAGGACTTTGCCGGCAACGCAAGCATCGAACTTGGTTCAGGAGCAGTGTTTGACTTTGGCTCCGGCACGAGCAATATCAAGGACTTGACGGTCAATACGGCTTCGAAGCTCGAGTCTTCAGCGCTTGTTATCGGTTCCGATACTGCGCCTCACAACATTACCGGCAACTTCAACGTCAACAGCAGCACGACGATCACGCTCTCGGGGGTGACGGTTGAAACCGATCTCTCGCTCACGGACTATGACGGCGGCATCGTCAACCAGAACTTCATCACGGTCGGGGGCGATTTGAACCTCGGCCAGGGTGCTGAAATTTCGCTCGGCGGCATTGACCTCGGCAGCTTGGTGCTTGATTACGACCAGATGCAGGAAGGCGTCGTCACGACGGTTGCCGAAACGGTTTGGACTGTGAACGGCAAGCTCACGCAGAACGGCAACGCTATGCAGGTCGGCACGCAGCTGCAGGAAATCCGACTGATCGGCAATACGGTTCTCTCGGGTTCCGGGCTCGACAACGAGCTCACGGCGCTCGTTTCGGATTCGAGCACACCCGGTTCGCACAGCCTGCAGTTCTCTGCCTCGGGCGGCAATGCCGGGTTCATCATTCGCGACCATGCTGGCGACGCCGGTGTCGGCAACACCTACACCGGCGAAACGACGATTGATGCGGGCGTAACCGTTACGCTCGCGACCGACAGCGGCTTCGGCAGTACCTCGAAGCTTACGGCAGAGGGCGACGTCGTCCTTCTTGATACCGTTGATCAGATCGTTAAGGGTCTTGCCGGTTCGGGCACGATCGAGCTTCTCGGCACGTCGTCCCTGACGCTCAACCAGAACGGCAGCGCTGCGATTGACAACATTCTTTCGGGCAACGGCACCTTCAACGTCAATCTTGGCGGCGGTACCGGCGAGCTCAGCTTCACCAATACGGCCGCAGTGCCGTTCCTCGGCACTGTTTCGCTTTCCAATGGCCTCGTGCGTCTTGAAAGCGGGGCTGCTACGCAGAACGTGCTGAGCGGAACACAGCTTGTTCTCGGCAATGCCGGCGAGCTTATAGTTTCCGGCACCGGGAGCGATCCTCGTCATCTCGGTGGTCTCACGCTCGGCGGCGGTTCGAAGATCGATTTCTCGGCCGTTACGATGGGCGACTCGAATTCGGGCGACGCACAGCTTCAGGTGAGCGGCGGCTTCACCATCAACGGCAGCAATGACGTTTCGGTGGGCGGCATTCATCTCGACGGCACCGGGAACATTCTCTCCGCCGACGACCCCTTGGGCGGCCTTAAGCAGGCGCTTGTGACGGCGGGCGGCGGCATTCGCTACGGCACCGACGGGGAGCTCGTCATCGATCTTGACGCTTCGTCGATGAAGAGCGAGATCAAGAACAGCGGCAGCAATACCGTGGCTGCCTACGGCGTCTGGAGTGCCGGCGGTGAGAACGGTGAAGTCTTCACCATCGACGGCAATACGCTCTACGCATCGCTGCGCCTGAGTGAAATTCAGCTTGCTGATACGAGCGAGGGTCTCAAGCTTGACGCGACGGGACTCACGGGTGACACGACGATCACGGCGAAGATCACCGACTCTGAAAAGACGGCCGGCAAGATCGTCTTTGATGGCGGCGAGGACGACAGCATCACGATTGCCAACTCAAACGACTACCACGGCGTCACCGCTGTTGAAGGCGGCACGGTTATCGTCGCTGCCGATTCGGGCTTCGGCATTACGTCCGAACTCAATATTTCTGCGGGCGCCTTCGTCAATCTTCAGGGCTTCGATCAGACGGTTGGCCAACTCGTCGTCGGTTCGTCGGACGGGAAGGCGACTGATGCCCTTAACGGCACCGGCACGCTTACGCTCGCGGCCGGCGGGAATTCCGAGATCTGGGGCACCAACAACTTCGGCGGCACGATTGTTCTGGGTTCTGGGCACGATCTCGCCATCAACAATGCGTCCGGCATCGGCGCATCGGCAAAGGTTGGCTTCAGCGCAGCCGATTCCGTTCTGACGATCGAGGGCGCTAAGTCCGGCACGTTTGGGACCGAGCTTTTGGGTTCCGGTACGGTTGTCATCCGCGACTCGAGCATTGCGGTTGCGGACGGCAACACGAACTTCACGGGCAGGTGGGAGCTTGAGAGCAATGCCGGTGTGACGGTTTCCGACAATGTCGACGCCGTGCTCGGCACGGGCGCCGTCGTTGCGCTTGACGGTACGCTGACGCTCGGTTTTGCTTCGAACAGCGCGACCGATGTCACCATCGACGAAAAGCTCTCGGGTTCTGGGAGTCTTGTCCTTACTGGTAACAGCAACCAGAAGTTCGGTCTCGCTCAGAGCGGCTCGAACTTTAGCGGCACCGTCACGCTCGACAAGATCAGCATGACGGTGGGCGGCTCCGGTACGGGCACGAACAACGCCAATGCATTCAAAACCGCAGACCTGGTCCTCCAGGGCGGCTCCGTCCTCGAAGTGGCGACGGGCTCGACGGTCACGACCTTCGACAAGGTGTCGGTCAATAACGGCCAGACCGCTGGCTTCAAGTTCGGCGGCCTCGGCTTCAATTCCGACGGCACGACTGCGACGGGCACGTCCGCGCTTGTGATCAACGAGCTCGTCAACAACGGGGCGGCCCAGATCACGCTCGATGCGCTCGGCACGAACGGCGACCTCCTCGGCGCGGTCGCTGAAACCTCGCTTGTCAACGGCGGCGTCGACGTCTTCCAGGCGCTCATTCAGACCGGCAAGGTGATGGATGAGTCGATCCTTAATAACTTCACGCTGACGGGTGTCGGCACCGGTCAGGCCACGCAGGAAATCAAGTCGGCTACCGGACAGGTTGCGACCGGGTACTACGATTTCGATCTTGCGCTCGGCGACAGCGGCACCGATCTCGGCGTTTCCTACGACCTCACGCGCATCGACATCTCGGGCGACAAGACGCTTACGCTCTACGAAGAGGGCACCCTTGACGCGCAGCTCACTTCCGAGAGCGGTTCGGGCAATCTGACGATTGCGGCGGGCGGCAAAATCATTCTCGCCAACGATTCTGCAAACGCTCTCAACAGCTATACGGGCGTCACGAACGTTCTCGGCACGCTCACTGCGCACGCCGGCAACCTCGGCAGCACGTCCGAACTTCAGATTGGCGCGGGCGGCCATTACGTCAATGCCGGTGACAACAAAGTTGGCCTCCTTGATGCGGACGGCACGCTTGAGCTCTCGGAGGGGTATACGCTTGAGATCACCCAGGGGGCGGATAAGATCTCGAACATCGCGGGCACGCTCACGGGCGGTGGTGATCTCTCGTTTGCTGCGGGCGAACTCACCGTTTCCGGTTCGAGTTCGTCAAACTACGACGGCACCGTTTACGTCGGCAGCGCCAACTCCGAGGCGGTGCTCACGATCTCGGGCGCCGGCGCGCTTGGGACGGGGTCGATCGTACTCGGGACGCACAGCGGGTCCGCGGTCAACATCTACGGGACCGAGGGTCAGACCTTCGTTAATGAAATCAGCGGCTCCGGTACGATCAACGTCGATCTCTCGGGCGGCGCCTTTGCGTTTGGCACCGAACAGACCGACCTTTCGACGGGTAGCACACTTGTTCTTGACGACGCCATCTTTGACTTGACCGCTTCGGACGTCAATTTCAACGATGATGTTGCTGGGAAGCTTGCTATTGAGCTTACAGATGGTTCGAAGCTTATTAACGACGGCAGTGCGGACAAGGCCGTCTACTCGCTAACGCTCAACGGCGGCACGATTGATCTCGGCGAAATCAACACAGAGTTCGGTCAGATCAATCTCGTGAGCGAAGAGGGCACGCTCAATATCTTTAACAAGACGACGATCGACATTGCCTCGCAGTCGGACGACAATGTGACCGAGTCGGGCGACCGTACGATCACAGACGGTTCCGAACTGCTTACGGGCGGCGTTTTCTACCTCGATATTTTCACGGGCGTCAAAAAACTGAACGGCATCGAGAATCTCGTGCTTGAACAGGGTTTCTCGGGTACGACCGAAAAGCTGCTTCAGGATGCGGATCCCGATTCGGAAGGCCTCGAACTTGTCGCGAACATGACGCGCGACGACGGTGCCTTCAAGTACGACGGCAGCAAGGTTTACCTTGAGTATCGATTCAAGGAGATTGAGCTTCTGCGCGACGACCTCAACCAGGGTCTCCTTGTTGACGCCGAGCAGAAGCCCGGCGGCACGCTCTCGGCGAAAATTACTGGCGACGGCAATCTGAAGCTTGACGGTACGCTCAACCTCGGCGTGGCCGGCACCGTCAACGACTATACTGGCATAACCTACGTTCTTGGAGACGGCGTCGTTACGGTTCAGGCCGACAGAGCCTTCGGTAAGACGAAAGAGCTCGACATCGCGGCGGGTGGCGTCGTGAAGCTCAACGGCTTTGACCAGACAGTCGGCGCGCTTTCGGGCATTGGCAAGCTTGAATTCGCTAACGGCTCCGACTTTACGCTCGACAACTATCTTGACATGGACGGCGCGCAAGACATCGTCATCAAGAACGAGCTTGTCGGAGCAGCAGGCGCGACCTTCACGATTGACGGAACCTACGGTACCGGCGAAAACGATCATGCGTCCGTTTCCTTCGGCAGAGAAAACAATCTCGACGGGATGACGTTCACGCTGCGCAATGCCAAGTTCGACATTGGGGGCACGGGAGACTTTGACTATCTCACGAGCAGATCTGCGAACGACTTCGTTCTTTCGACGGGCGCTGCCGTGACGGTGAACGGCACGTCGGGCAATCTCTACGACTACAACGAACTTTCGTTTGCGGGCGGCAGCCTTGACGTCACGAACGTAACGCTCGTCAAGGAAGGCACGGGCGCTTCGACCGCTGCGGTCATCGAGACGAACAAGCTCGACCTCAACGGCAACGGCACGCTTTCTGTTGCGGCGAAGATCGACGAGAGCTTTAACGTTCTTGCCGACGACCAGGCTAATTTCGTTTCGACGCTCATCAAGTACGGCGAGCTTGACGGCAACAAGAGCAATCTCAAGCCGTCGACAACTTTCTCGTCTTCGGCCATCGAGCAGGGCGGCACGAATGTGGCCTACGTCAACTGGGACGGCGACATCACGGTCGATGAAACCGCGAAGACCGTCGGTATGTCCTACCGCGTAGCGGCCATTCAGCTTGCGGACGAAACGGGCGACGGTCTCAAACTGAGTACTCAGAACACCACGGGCGTAGACGCTGCGCTTGATGCGCTTGTGACCGATTACGTCTCGGGCGGCGTCACGCATTCCGGCAACATCACCTTCGACGGCGGTGAAATCACGATCGGCACGGGTACGGTTGACGAGGAGGCCAATACCTATACCGGTACGACTAACGTCAGGTCGGATTCGACGGTGACTCTGGCGAAGGACGGCGCTTTCGGCAGAACCGAGCTGCTCAATATCTCGAACGGTCAGGTGAATTTCAACGGCAAGTCTGAAACGCTTGGTTCGATCAATGTGGGCATTTCGGGCAGCATCACGGGTTCAGGTTCCGTTACGCTCGGCATTGCCGGCTATCACGAGACGAGCTCGACGATTCTCGGCGAACATTCGGGCTTCACGGCCGACGTGACGCTCGCGAACGGCCATACGCTGACGCTCAACGATACTGTCGGTATTGGTTCTAGCGGCACGATTAAACTCGAAAGCGGCACGAATCTTGTCATCAACGATGCAACTGCTGGCGGCGTACTCTCGAAGACGATTACGGGCGAAGCCAACTCGAACGTTCAGCTGACCGGCTCCGGCATCGGAATCGCCGCCAACAATTCGGGGTACGGCGGCAACTGGATGTTCACCGACGGCACCACCGTCCTTGTGGCGGGCGACAGCAACACGAGCGCCGACGACCGCCTCGGCACGGGCGGCACGGTGAAGCTCGGCGACGAGTCGGGGACGGGCACCACGCTCACGATCTCGCAGACTGCCGGCGACTTCACGCTTGACAACGCCTTTGCCGGTTCGGGCACGCTCGCTGTGAGCGGCAACGGTTCGGTCCAGGCGTTCGGTTTTGATCGTGTCTGGACCAACCCGAACGATTTCACCGGCACCGTCGACATTCGAAACGGCATTTCGATGACCGTGGGCGGCACGAACGTCACGGACGTCGGCTCCTTCAATAGCGCCAACCTTGCGGCCGCGGACTTCAATCTCGGCGTCGGCTCGACGCTCATTGTTGCTACGCAGGGGAGCGTCGTCGACACCTTTGACAATCTCAACGTCGAAGAGGGCGGTACGGTCGAATTCGATGGGCAGCTCCTCACCGGCGCCACGACGAGCGAACTCGGACGACTCCAGGTCCATACGCTCACGGGCGCGGGCGACATTTCGCTCGACATTCCGACGGCCAACGGTGACGTGGGCCGTGAGATTGCCGCCAACGATCTTTTCGATCACGACCAGAATTCGCCCTTTGAAGCGCTCATTACTGTCGAAAGCGGGGCTGTTTCCGCCGACGGCTGGACGCTTAACGGCGAAAAGGATAGCGGCAGCGGCTTGCGCCAGGCCGTCGGCACTGTCGCGAACCCCGATGCGTATGCGATCTACAACTACGGTCTTTCCGTCAGCGATACGGACAACGACGGCGATACGGATTCGCTCGGCGTCAAACTCGATCTCAAGACGGTCGACATCGTGAGCGGCCACGTGCTCACGTTCTCGAAGGCCGGCACGCTCGGCGCCAGGGTGACGGACTCGACGGGCGCGGGCGATCTGCTGATCTCCGGTGCGGCTGTCGTACTCACGGGCGAGAACGACTACGAGGGTCTTACCCGTGTTACGGGCGCGGGAGCCAAGCTTACGGTTGGCGACTCCGGTCTCGGCCAAACGAGCGGTCTCGTGCTTGAGTCTGGCACCGCCTTCGTCAATCAGGGCACGAACCGGACTGGCTATCTGCACGCCGAGAGCGCCACGATTGATCTCGCCGGTGCGGACGACGTTTTGTACGTGACCGGCACGGGTGATTCCCGACTTGAGAACGGCACCATTACGGGTGCGGGCACGCTTGCGCTTCAGAGCGGTACGCTCGAGGTCGGCGGCAATCTCAAGGATGCCGGTTATTCCGGCCGCGTGAATGTCGGCATGGCCGATTCGGGCGCCACGCTCCTTCTGAACGGCCAGAATGGCATCGGCACGGGGGTCATCAGCCTCAATTACGGGGCGAGCAAGCTCCAAATCCGCAACAGCAACAACTCGGTAGAGCTCACGAACACCGTTACCGGGTCGGGCCTCATCGACGTGAATCTCGGTGGCTCGGGCGACCTCTTCGAATTCAATGGAAATCAGGGTTCCGCCTTTAGCGGCACGCTTCGTCTGAGCAATGCGGCTTATCACCTCTATAACGGAGCCGACAAGCTTCTCCGCGCCAAGCTTGAGACTGCGACGGGGTCGCTCGTCGTCGTCCACTCCGACAGCGTTTCCGACCGCACAATCGGCTCGTTAACACTCAACGGCGGCGTCCTTGACTTCGGCAGCATGGCCGAAGGCTCCACCAACGGCCAAATCGTTGTCGGTAGTGGCTCGGGTGGCTTCTCGATCGGTAATGAAAATACAACCATCAAGGTCAGTCTGAGCGACAGCAACGACGCGCGAGGCAGCGGCGTCTTCGTCGGCAACGACGGCATGTCCGTGTCGCTCATCGACATCAAGGACTTTAACGAAAATACCGACATCTCGAACATTGATCTCCACGCAGATTCCGACGAGCTCACGCAGGCCGTCAATCAGACCGACGGCCACACCGCCAACCTCACGTTCTCGGGCGGCAGACTTGATGCGACCGGGAGCGGCATTGACGCTCTCTGGGATCTCACTGCGATCAATCTTCTTGTCGAGGAAGCCAGCAAGGGCTTCCGCGTTGACGCATCGGAAGAAACCGACTCGAGCGGCACGATTACTGCGAAGATCACGGGCAGCGGCAACATCGTTTTCGAGAGCGGCACGGTTACGGTTCAGAACGCTCAGAACGACTACACTGGCGACACGTACGTGACGGGTGGCCTCCTCGTTCTCGGCACGAATCAAGCGCTCGGCGACACCAGACTCCTCAACGTGACGGGCGGCGCCGTTGACGTTGGCACCACGTCGCAGTCGATCGGCTCGCTTGATATCGCCGTCGAAGGCGGTCTCACCATGACGGCGGGCGGCTCGATCGAACTCACGAGCGGTAGCTCCGCGATCGCCTCGGCCAACGAAGGCGTGACGGGTGGCGCGTTCAAGCTCGATTCGGGCGTTGAGCTCACGATCGAAAACGAACACGGCGCGGGCTCCGTCGAGGGTTCGGGCAGCGGCGCCGACATCGTCATGCAGACGGGCGCCTCCGTGGTGCTCGCCTTTGGCGAAGAAGCCGACTACGGCTACTTCTCGAACAAGCTCGCAGGCGAAAACGGGCAATACGGCACCGTGCAGATCGGAGACGGCGAGAATGCGGCCTATGTCGATCTCGTCAATACGGCGAACAACTTCGACGTTCTCCATGTTGCGGGTAAAGGTCATGTCCGCATCAACGGTATGGACGGTACGCAAACCGCGCTCGGCGGCGCCGACGTCGTCATTGACGACAACGGCGTTGCGATTTTGAACGGGAACGGCAGCTGGACGCTCGCCAATGCGTTTGATCTCTCGAGCGGTGGCGAACTACGTCTGACGGCAGGCGCCGACGGCAACGGTGGCTACAACACCGTGAACTTCTCCAATGCGAGCACTCAGCAGATCGATGAGGGCGGCAAGGTGACGCTTGCCGACGCCGTCCTTTATCTCGACCGTGGCTCGAACGCAGCCAATGCAGATGTTCTTGCGAACGCGCACCTTAATCTCGAGAGCAACGCATCGCTTAATGTCGGCACGGTGGCGCAAGGCGATACCGGCCTCGCGCTCAACAGTCTCACGCTTGCGGGAGGCGACATTTACTTCGGCGGCATCCTCAGCGTCGGTGCGGATCAGACTACGCTCGGTCACCTCATGGTCAATACGCTCGGCGATCTGAACGGGACGGTTCATCTGACGGCTTCGCGCCAGGGAGGTACGGGCGGCAGCATCCAAGAAGACAGTTTGCTTGATGCAGCAAAGAATGGCCGTTATCAGTCGCTCATCGACGTGACCGGCGAAACGATTAAGACTGAAGACCTTGGTGGTATCGATCTCATTGTCACGGACGAAAACGGTTCGGGCGGTGTCGAGATCATTTCCGCGATCCAGGATGCGGGCGGCGTTACTGTTGCCGAAGGCACGTTCGGCTACGGCGACAAGCTCGTTGCGGGTGAGAACGGTACGTCTGCGGGCGTGAACTACACGCTGCAGCTCATTAACCTTCTTGACGGCCAAGAACTCGGGATCAGCGAGTCGGGCGGCCTTGACGTCCGCATCACGGGCGACGGCAACCTGCTCGTTTTGAAAGAACTCGAGCTCACGAACAAGACTGGCGAGACGAACGACTACACCGGCGAGACGACGGTTGCTGACTCGGGCGAGCTCACTGCCGGCGCGGGTACTCTCGGCACGTCCGATAGCCACACGAGCGCGCTCAACGTTTCGGGTAGCTTCACGAATGCGGGCGACAACATCGTCGACAGTTTCAATCTCAGCGGCAGCGCACTCTTGAACGAAGGTACGACGCTTACCGTGACGGGAGCAGGCAAGAACGCGATCGCGGGCGGCCTTTCGGGGCTCGGTAGCCTTGATCTTGCGGGCGGCACGACGACGGTGACGAGCGACGCGGACGCGATGAGCGGCTACTCGGGCGCCGTCGCGCTCGGCAAGAACGCAACGCTTGACCTCGGTGCATCCGGCTCGCTCGGCAAGGGCGCCATCACGACGGCAGCCGACTCGCTCGTTAAGGTTGAAGCGAACGGCGCGCGTACGCTCACCAATACGCTTAAGGGCGCAGCCACTCTCGACGTTTCGGGCAGCGGCATCGACTCGAGCTCGTTTGCTTTCAATGCGGGGCAGGATGATCTGACGTCTGGCTTCGCGGGCGCGCTTTCGCTCACGAACGTGACCTACGACTTCACGCAGAATGGCAACGACGCGCTTAAAGGCGCTTCGCTTACGCTTGACGGTGTCAAGCTCGTCGTTAACGATAGCGACAGCGTTGGCAATCGCCTCGTGAACGGCCTCACGATCAACGGCACTGGCTCTATCATCGACTTCGGTCAGATCGGCAACGGCACGGGTGTGATCGACCTTCAGGGCGAGGACTTCGACGTTCATGCCGAAACGACGGTGACGCTTAATACGAAACTTGCGGGCGCTATTACATCTGACGGTTCCGCCGCCTTTGATGAAAATGTTTCGGGTGCTCAGGTCACGCTTGTGACCGATGCTAGGGACATCACAGAAGAAGATCTCTCGCACCTCGTTTCGTCCGTTGACGGCCAATCGGTTTCCCGCGAGCTCACGCAGGGCGGCTATGTTGTGGCAAAGCTCCACGGCACGTTCGGCGATTTCTCGGTTTCCGGTGAATCGGGCCAGCAAGACCTCAATCTCGGTCTCGGCTTCAGCCAGCTCGAAATCCAGGGCGGGAAGACCTACAGCGTTTCCGAAACGGGTACGATCTCGCTCAAGATCACCGACGTGAACGGCAAGGGTGGTCTCACCGTGGCGGGCAAGGGTAACGTTCTAACGCTCACGAACGGCGGCAACGAATACGAAGGCGCGACAAACGTTCTGAGTGGTGCCGGCCTTGTACTCACTGCTGATAGCGCGCTCGGCAGAACCGAATTGCTCAATACGGCGTCCGGCACGTCGGTCGACTTCGGCGCAACCTCTCAGACGGTCGGCATGATCAAGTCTGACGGTTCGCTCAAGTCCGACGCGAATAAGCAGGGTACGCATACGCTCACGGTTGCTGCGGGCGGCAGCGTTGCGGGTGCCAATGACAACTTCCACCTGAACTGGGCTCTTAATGCGGGCGAGCTTCAGATCAACAATGTCATGTCGCTCGGTACGGGGTCTGCAGAAGTTTCCGACGGTGCGTCGATCGTCATTACGGGCGCCGAAGGCGAATTCAAGAATGCCCTCACTGGCGCGGGCGACCTTCGTGTCACGAACGGCGCGAACGTTGAACTTGCCGGCAGCAACGCTCTTACGGGCGATCTCACGGTTGCCGATACGGCTACTGTTTCTGCTTCGGGCGACATCAACAGCCACATCGGCAAGGGCGACATTGCGCTTGCCGGCAAGGCCGAGTTCACGCTCACCGAAGGCACGGACGCTGCGAACTGGACCTGGAAGCGCAACCTTACCGGCTCGGGCGAACTCACGCTCGCTCGCGAAGGCAGCAACGATCAGACGCTTCTCTTTGCTGAAAGTTCGCTTTCGGGCTTTACGGGCACGGTCGCGCTCGACGATTGGACGATCGAACTCAACGAGAGCGTTGACAACGGCACGCTCGCTGAGTTTGCCAAGTGGAAGACGGGCACGCTCGTGCTTCGCGACGGCGCCAACGCGCTCGTGACGGGCGTCGCAGACCTCGGCGCGAAGAATGCCAAGCTCGATGCGGGCGGCATTCTCACGATCAACGACTTCGGCGTTCCGGGCATGGACTCGAATTCGTATCTCGAGGCGAATGCACTCGAACTCTCGGAAGGCTTCGTGATTAATCTCGAAACCGGTAACGAGACGGTTGACTCGAGCACGATCCTCACGCAGGACGATGCCGAGGCGATGCAGACGACGGTCGTGAAGACGGACAACGAAATCGTGCTTGCCAACGGCAAGGTGACCGTGAACGGTAGCGACGCGGGCGACACGATCCGCTTCGACATCTCGCAGACTTCGGGCGTTGAAGCCGAATCGGGTAACGTCGCCGAAGGCATCTACACGTACAAGATCGTTGCTTCGGACTCGAAGACGGACCTCGCCGTCGAATACGACTTGGCGGGGATTTCGCTCAACAGCGGCAAGACGCTTGTTCTCAAGGGCATCGCGGGCGACGAATACGGCAATGACAGCGGCAGCCGGCTCGACGTCTATTTGACAGGTGTTGGTAATCTGCGCATTGCCGGGAATACGGTGCGTCTGAGTAAGACCGAGCACGGTAACGACTACTTGGGCACGACAACCGTGTCGAGTGGTGCGAAGCTCTATGCGGAAGAAGGTACTCTTGGGCAGACTGCCCGTCTCACGACGGAGTCGGGGGCCCGCACGTGCATCGAAGGTAATAACACGGTCAGCGGCTTCACGCTTGCAAACGGCGGCGAACTTGTTGTCGGTGAGATCAACACGCTGGTCAAGAGCAACGTCACATTGACGATTGTCTCTTCGACGGACCAATTAACACCCAAATCTCAGCACAATCACCTAAGCGGTGAATTGCACGGTAACGGCGTTCTCAAGGTTGTTGGCAATGGTCAGGTAGACGAGGGTGTAGTTGCAGATCTGACGATTCACGGGTCTCAGACGAGCTTCTTCGGTGACCTTGTACTCGAAAGAGGCGCTTGGGTCGATATTGACGCCAATGACGGAGGGCTCTTTGGTAACAGCACAGCTGAGAACGAGGTAGTCGTTTCAAAGGATTCGTTGCTCACTATCGAGTCCAGTCAGTCGGGAACTGCTTCGTTCTACGGCATCTTTAAGGATGGCACATCCGGTGGTGGTACTGTCGAGATTTCGCTTCTCGAATCTGACGATCATTTCCGCTTTGCCGATGCTCAGGCTGAAGAGATCTTTACGGGTACCTTTACTCTTAACAACGGGACGATTTCCTACAACGATCTCTTTACGACGAACTCTGGTTCGGGAGATCCGCTTGCTAAAGCAACGCTTGCTCTGAACGTTGGAGGCAATGTCATTCTCAGTGACGATGCCCAAAAGAAGAGTTTGCTTGGTGGTCTGACAATGAACGGCGGCACGATTCATGCCGGCGCCATTGGTTATACGGCAGGCGAAGGGTCGTCGACATCGCGCATCGACCTTAACGGAGGTGATCTGAATCTTGCCGATGGTTCGAACGGCCAGATCTCGAATGTCATTTTTGACGCATCAAGTGGAGCCTCGCAGATCTCTGCAGAAGGGTCTGAAATCCTTACGGCGGGTTCGATTGGTTCGGATGTCGTACTCATTGAGAATATCGGTGAGACCTATCTCGATGGCGACATGTTCTCAGGCGGGGAGATCAACAGCAATTATTTGCATGCTTCACTGCCTGCAGACGCATTGCAGCTTGTCAAACAGGAAATTGGGAAGGGTAGCGGCAAGGAAACGGTTGACGTTGCTGAGGTCAAGCGGCAATTTACCGATGAGTTCTACTACGACAAGGCTGAAGGCACGCTCGCCATTGCGTACACCGTTTCTGAAATCGGTCTGCTTCATCAAACCAAAGAGGTCGGTGGCGACAATTTCGACTACAGGAATGATGACAATTGGCAGGGGCTGACGCTTACTGCGTTTGACGCCGAATACGGTGATTCGATCGCTTTTGCCACGTACATCAAAGATGGTTCGCATGGCGAAAAGGGCAACATTGTCTTCAGGGGAGCGGAAGGAGCGGATAGCATCACGCTTGAGCTTGAGAACGGCTACACCGGTAAGACCTGGCTCACGGACAACGTTCAGGTGGTCTTTGGTGACAACAGCGGCTTCGGCACGACCGAGGCACTGCGCGTCGACGCGGGGAGCTCCGTCAACTTCGCGGGCTTCGACCAGACGATGGGCGCGCTCTTTGCGCTCGGCAGCGATGCTCTCAAGGGCGCGGGCAACCTGACGGTTAACGGCGTCGCCGTGATCGAAGGCGCCAACGCTGACCTCAGTGCGAACTGGATCTTCAACGACGCCGTCACGATCAACAATGCCAAATCGCTTGGCACGGGCAGCGTTGCGCTTGCCGGCGCCTCGAGCAAGCTCACGGTTAACGGTGCCAACGGCAACATCGCGAACGCGTTTACGGGCGGAGACGGCACGTCGCTCGTTCTCACGAACGGCGCCAACGTCAACTTCACGACGGAGGATACTCTTGGCGGCAAGGCCTTTACGGGTTCCGTTGATGTGGCTTCCGGCACGTCCGCGGGCTTCACGCTCACGAGCGGTACTGCGATCGGCAACGAACTCGACGTCACTGCGGGTGGTACTCTTCGCATTTCGTCCGAAAATGGCGGCAATCTGTCGTTTGCGAACTCCGAAACAAATATTTCGGGCACGCTCGACATCACGAACGTGACGCTTAATGCGGCCGCGAACAAAGATCGCTTCACGAATGCTTCGCTCAACGCTCACGCTGGCGCCGTGTTTGAAGTGACGGAAGTGATCGGTGAAGGTGTCTTCATCTTCAAGGACTTGTCCTTCACCGACGGCAGTACGATCAAATTTGCAAACGGCACGCCGGGCGAATACGGCGATAATGCCGCGCGCATTGATCTTGGTGACGAGGGTACGCTTTCGTTTGCCGAGACTGTCAACATTGAGCTTGATCTTGACGACTATGTGAATGCTTCCGAAGTATCGGAAATCCAAACCGGTCTTCAGAACAAGCGTCTGACGGCACAAGACCTCACGACCAAGAATGAAAGTGTCCTTTCTAACCTGATTTCTGCGGGTAAGGTTAATGGAGGTTTAGAAGACCTGAATCTGGAAGCTTCGGGTGCATCTGGCGGAACGCTCACTATCGGAATTCGCAATGACGATCGTGACACCGAAGATGTGGCCGAAGGCACATACGGTTTCAAACTCAATACGAACGGAGGACTTAATCTCGCGTACGGGTTGACATCGGTCAAAATTAAGGACGGCAAGACGCTTAAACTTGCTGGTGTCGGTTCGAGTGTTTCTGAGGATAACATCCTTACGGCAGCTGTCCATGGAACAGGTGATCTCGAAATTACCGAGGGCCTTATTGCACTCACCAATGGCGGCACCGATGCCGGCAAGAGTACGTATACGGGCCAAACGATCGTTGATGCCCATGCGCAACTCGTTGCGGGCACTGCAGGGGGTACGCTCGGTGAAACGTCGAAGCTCGATCTTAAGGGCTACGAACGTCAGTCCGAGTACGATGACGGCTTTGGCGGTCGCGCGCATATCCTCGGCGCTGAAACCGTCGGCTCGCTCAATGTCGGCGAAAATGCTGTTCTCAACATCTCTGACTCCGACTCCACAAACGGCCACCTCACGATCGAAGGCAAGGCCGAGAGTACGATTAACGGCGTGCTGCGCGGTGCCGGTGGTCTGGATGTTCAGGGTTCGACGCTTACTGTGACAACATCCAATACGGGATTCACTGGGGACGTTTCTGTCGCAAGTGGCGCAACGATCGTCATCAACCAGTTGGATTCGTTGGGAGCTAAGGACACGGCCGGTGTTATTAAGCTCGCTGAAGGCGGAAACCTTAACGTCACAAGCGAACTTGAAGTTGACGCCACCAGTTCTGCATCCAGAACCGTTGGAACAATTTCCAATGCCGTCACGGGTGACGGTACGGTTGTTGTGAATCTGACAACTTCTAACGATAGTGAGGCTCGCTTTAGCTTTGCCGATTCGCAGACGGGCGGCGAGCAGGCTACCGAGGAAGATCCAGGATTCACGGGGACGATTCGTCTTGAAAATGGTGGCTTTACGCTTGCCTTTGCAGCTGACGACCATACGGTTTCGACGGCTAACCAACGCGCGGCTTGGAATGCCGAAATTGAAGTCGGTTCAGGAGGCTCGCTCTACGTGAGCCAGCGCGACCATGAAAATGCTCGATTTGTTGACAAGCATATTCGTGCGTTGACGCTCAACGGCGGCAATATCTATTTCGGCGGCCTGCGCTATGACATGCAGTCGCTAGAAAATCAGCTCGGCGGTCAGCTTGAACTTGATGGCGAAAACGGCGGTACGCTCAGCATCAACGATATCTCGACGGTTAATCTGGACGCCGGTACGACGAATTCGCTCTCGGATAATGGCTCCGAACTGCTCATTGCCGATGAAGGAGCCCAGATTGATCTTATCCAGCACGCAAAGGATGTGCTCGTCAAGGGTAACTCTGTTGTCGGCATGACCGACGAGGACATCAAGGCGCTTAACGACAATCTAAAACTCAACATCAGCAATGAGGATGCCTGGCAAACTTTGTCTCAGAAAGGTATTGAGGTTGCCGAAGTTTTGCGTACGGTTGGTTCAAGTGACGGCGATGCCTTCGGTGTTGAAGAGTCGTCGACAGCCCAAGGGCTCTATGATCTTTACCTCAACTATCATGTTCAAGAGGTTCGCCTCATTAATAAGGAGCAGGGACTTCTTGTGTCGAACACGACAGGTAAAGACCAAACGTTCTCGGCCAAGCTCACGGGCGACGGTGACATCACTTTTGCAGGCGGCAGTATCACCATTGGTGACGGCGATACGGACGTCACTAACGATGTCGCCAACGCAAACACCGGTCGCGTTTTTGTGCGCGATGGCAGAGTGACGGCCGGCAAGGACACCGCCTTCGGCGACGGTTCGACTTTAATTGTGGCCGATGGCGGAAGCGTTGACTTCGGCGATTTTGATCAGACGCTCGGTGTTCTGGAAGCTCGTGGTGATGATGCACTCATCGGTGGTGAGGATTCCGTTATCACGATTACCGACGACATGATCGTTACCGGTAAGAATGACGGTTTCCATTCGAAGCTTGAACTCAAGTTCTCGGGCGAGGGTCTTGTGACTGATGTGGATGGTCTCGGCGACGGTGACATCTCGATCGGTGAGGACTATACGCTCATTCTTGCTGACGAAAAGTTGTTTGGAGAGGACAAGAACCTTGTCGAAAACAACATTGATGGTGCCGGCACGGTTGTGATTGGCAGCGATGGTGCGACCGGCATAATCAAGCTTGGAGGCAAGAATTCGGGTCTCACGGGCGACGTGACGGTAAAGGACGGCTGGACGCTCGAAGCTTCAATGGGGGCGAATGAGAGCGCATCCGACCGCATCGGCAATGGCACTCTTATCCTTGAGGGCGAAGGTAGTAACGCATCCTTCACGCAGACCGAAAGCGAAAATGGAAAGGGACTCGTTTGGGATACGGATGTTTCAGGCTCGGGCAACCTTAAGCTCACGGCCAAGCCGGGTGAATCAATCACGATTTCGGGTGGCCTTGACGGGTTCGACGAAGGTACTGTCACGATCGGTGGAGGCCAACTTGATCTCGGCACGGGCAACGAAGTTAACCTTGGTGGTACGGACCTTGTGGCGACGGGTGACAACGCTTCGATCAACATCAAGAATGTCGAAGGTGGCGTTGACTACGAAGGCAACATCACAGTCGGTAACGACGCGAATATTGTCTTCGAACGTCCCGCGACGCCGGGTACGACGGGAGACGCTTCGCTCAGAGTGGACGGATCGCTCGATCTAACAGGCGCCGATGTCACAGTGACGGTTGATGAATCGCTCTCGCCTGGTGAGCCCGGCACGGTGGACCTCAACGTTCAGGACGTACTCTCGGAAGACCGCAGTAGCAATCTCGCGCTTGTGATTGCTGAAGCCGACGGTGGTGTGGGTCAGCTTACGGGAGACCTGACGATTAAGGATCAGCAGGGGAACGACCTTGATCTGCAATCCGATGGCATTGCTATCAATGATTCGAAGGGTAAGGTTGCGACGGGTTACTACAATTACGGTCTGAGCGTGAGCGAAGACGGTAAGCAACTCGGTGTGTCCTACCAGCTGACGCGTATCGAAATCGATGAGAGTAAGAAGCTGGCGCTTCAGGGCGTGACGAGTTCCGACACGAACAATCCGGACGTGCAGAACGCGATGCGCTTATCGGCCGACCTCACGGGCAAGGGTAGCTTCCAGCTTACGGGCGGATTGCTCACGCTTGAAGGTGATGCCAACAGGTACACGGGTGATACGATCGTCGGCAACGAAGATACACGTGCTTCGACGACGCTGATCGTGTCTGAAGGCAGCAGTCTTGGTGATACGGACACGGTATGGGTCCTGCAAAACGCAACGCTAACGAATCGTTCGGAAGAAACGGATGCCAAGAACATTCAGATTGCTCAAGGCGGAACGCTTAATCTCGACGGCGGTGTCTTCACTGTGAGTGGCGGAAGTACCGAATCCGTGATTGCCGGTTCGCTTACCGGTGACGGTGCGCTTGTTCTCGGTGACGATATCGCGATGAACGTTTCGGCAGAAAATGCTTCCGGCTACACGGGTGTTGTGACAGTTGGCGACGGTGCGACCTACAACGTTGTTGCTGCAACGAGCGATACCGTGCATGTTTCGAACAGTTTTGCTTCTGCTGAGGGTGATGAGGCTGAAGTGGGACTCAAGGGGAATCTCTTCCTCGGAAAATCGAACGTCAATTTCCACGGTACGTTCATGCTGTCAGGCGGTTCGGTGCTCAACGCCAATTCGATCGATGCGCTTGGTGCAGACGATGCAATGATTGACGTAGGCGACAGTGGCACGGGCTTCGTGATGCTGACTTATGCCAACGAAGAATCTGTCGGCCAGGTTGAGCAGGGTATGACTAACTCGATCTCGTTTATCAAGGACGGCGCCGGTGTGGTGTCGCTCTCCGATGACGCGATGGGAGCCGGCACGGTTACCGCTCGTGAAGGCGGCATCCTCTTTGGTACGGCTGGTCAATCGACTGCTTACAATACGGCGCTCAACATCGAAAAGGATGGATGGGCTGCGGGCTTCGGCGGCGTTTCTTCGCTCAAGGTTGATCTCGGCGGCTCGTTCTACGTGGGCGGTCGTTCCGGCTACAACTCCGTGCTTACATCGACAGTCGCGAAGGTTGCAAATGAGGATCCGGCTAGCAACCCGTCTGCCAACAGCAACACCGCTGAGTTTGTGGTCAGCGGAGACGTCACAAACGCCGGCACGATCTATGTCGGTAATAAGAACGCTGACGGTAGCGCACCTGCCGACAGCAGTTCGATCGGCAATGAACTTGTGATCACCGGTGACTACAACGTCACCGCAAGTGACAACGGCGGTATCTTCGATATGAACGCGATCATCGCGGGCGAAGATTCGATCGCCGACCATGTCACGATCAGGGGCAAGATCAATGGAGAGGGTTACGTTGACGTCAACTACGATTCCTCGGTGAGTACCGGTGGTGAACTTGAATACCTTGGTCTCGTCAAGGTTGAAGGCGGTGACGATGGCGATAGCCTGCGTCTGAAGGACTCGATCCAACTTGGCGATCTCTACTATCGACTCATGTGGTCGTCCGAGCAGAACGAGTACTACCTGCAGTCGTCCGTCACCGATCCGGGCGATAAGCCCTGGGATACGGAAGACGTGGAAAACGTCAACGCCGGTACGCGTTCCGCACTGGCCTTCATGCAGGCTCAAGCTTTTGATCTGAGTCTGCGCGGACACCTCGGTGAAACGCTCTACGTGGATCCAGTGACCGGAGAACAGCGCAAGTCTTCGTTCTGGATGGTCCAGCGCGGCGACTGGACGAAGTTCTCGAATGCGAGCGGGCAGATGGATGCCGACGGCAACCTCTACACCACGCATTTGGGTACCGATCTCTTTAAGCGTGAAACCGACGGAGCAACCTTCCGTTGGGGCGTGCTTGCCGGCTTTGCCGACGGTGACTTCGACGTCTCGTCGAATGTGGACGGCAAGACCTCGAAGGGTTCGTTCCGCGGCTACTCGGCCGGTCTGTACATGACGGCAGAGAGCAAGGCAGAAAGCGGTCCGTTCCTCGGATTGCAGTTGCGTTGGAACCGCTTCGACAGTGAAGTCGGTCAGGATGACTACGATGTCAACGGTTTGAGCCTTACGGCGGAAGCCAGTTGGGATCAGCTCCTCTCCAAGGGCATCACCGACGGCGGTCGCAACTACGAATGGCGTCTGGAACCGCACGTTCGTGCGTACTGGACGAACTTCGGCGATCCGGACGATTGGACGTCGAGCTTGGGCGAAACCTACTCGTCCGACTTTGACAACGGCTTGCTGGTGCGTGTGGGCGCCCGCACGAAGATCCAGACGACATTGGGTACGGGTCCTGCTTGGCAGGCCTATGCCGAAGCCAACTGGGTCTACAACAACGGGGACTACTCCACCACGATGTCGACGAAGTACGGCGACGTCACGAGCACTCAAAACGGTGCCGAGTTTGCCGAATTCCGCTTGGGTTTCGAAGCACAGTTCACAACCAACGTGAACGTGTGGCTGGAAGGCCACCATCAGACGGGTTCGGACAACTACGAATCGACCGGCGCGATGTTCGGCTTCAAGTACATGTGGTAACGGCAAGGTTAGGTTCGGCGTGAAAGCGCCGAACCTATATCAAAAGCCTGCGGGAACTTCGAGACGAAGCGTTTTGAGGTCGCCGCAGGCTTTTTTGTAACCCAGATGGCGCAATTGTGAAAAATGGCTCGAAAAAAGCGTGCGCATTTGTGAAAAGAGGTTTTGCGATGATGTTCGAGCGAAAGATTTTCCAAAAGATGCTCAGGTGTAAGGAACAGGACGACGTGTGGTACTTGCCGTATTACATGGCAACGCTACTCTGAACCGAAAAGTCGAACGATTCAAACGGGCGGCGTAAAATCTGCGTCAAAGTTTTTTTGCCCGAAAATTCCAGTGCCGTGCGCTTTTCTACTTTACGAGAGGAAAAGAGCTTGGCCGTTTTTTGTTTTGGGCCGCTTTGAACCTTTGACGAAATTGGTGCCCATATGACTGCTTGCACTGCTGCACGCCCGCGCGTTATGGTCGATATGTCGGCCACGTTGATTCACCACGGCCACGTTCGGCTTCTGAAAAAAGCAGCCGAGATCGGTGATGTCGTGGTGGTGTTGACCACGGACGACGAAATCAAAAAGAAGAAAGGCTACACGCCGGAATTGAGCTTCGAAGAGCGCAAGGAAATTTTGGAGAGCATCCGCTACGTGAAGGAAGTGGTGGCCGGTCCCTGGCTCATCACTGACGAATTCATGGACAGCGTCAATTGCGACCTTTTGGTGCACGGCGCCGACAATGTCAATCATGTGCGTCCGGAGCGCCTCGTCATTTTCCCGCGTACCGAAGGTGTGAGTAGCTCCACGCTGCGTGAGCGCGTGCTCGATTGCCTCATTCAGATGAATATCGACAGCAAGAAAGGCAATACGGGCGACAAGGTGGCTCGCTTCATGATTGAACTCATCAAAAAAGAGTTCCGACTCGAATAATTGCCGATGCAACGAAGACGCGGCCTTGCGGCTTTGCTGGCTTTGCCTTTTGCGTCGGCTGCACCTTTGCGTGCGGCTGAGACAAGGCGTCGCATCACGGTCTACACGGCTGTGGAGCCCGAGTGGCTTGCTGTTTATCGCAATGCCTTTGCCGCCGTTCGTCCCGACATAGAAATCACTTATGTGAGAGCTTCGGGCGGGCCTATTTGTGCACGCCTTCTTGCGGAAAAAGACCGCGTGCAGGCCGATGCCGTGTTGGGTGTCTCGGCGATCGCCCTGGAAAATCTTCGCGCCAAGGGGGTTCTTGAACCGTACGCTCCCAAGGAAGTTGAAAAGCTCAATCCCAAGATGGTTGAAAAAGACAACCATTGGTTTGGGATTAACGCCTGGGGTGGGTCGGTGTGCGTCAACACGGATCTTCTTCGGAAAAAAGGACTTTCAATGCCGCAAAGCTGGGCCGATTTGCTGCGGCCTGAGTTTGAGGATCAGATCGTCATGCCCAACCCGAGAGCTTCGAGTACAGGGCTGATGTTTCTTCACGGTTTTGTGCAGGGGTTCGGCGAGGAAAAGGGCTGGGAAGTGATTGAAAAACTGCACGCCAACATGCTTTTTTATGCGGCAAGCGGCGCGCGGCCGGCAGCCATGGCAGCGCAGGGAGAAATTCCCATCGGACTGAGCGCCGCGGCTTTTCTCAAGCCTTTTTTGAAGTACAAAACGCCTGTCACGGTCGTCCAACCCGAAGAGGGAATCGCTTGGGATGCGGAAGCCTGTGCGCTGCCGCGCGGTTGTCCGCATCCGCAAGAAGCCAAAGCTTTTCTCGACTTTTGTGCAAGTCCTGCCGTCGGCGAAATTGCGGCCGCTTTCAGCGGCGTTGCGGCACGCGAAGGTTTCAGCACCGAAGAGGGAAAACGCATTGCCGAACGATTCTTGCCGATGGACTTTGCCCGTGCGGCAAGGGATAAAGAGGCGATGCTGACGCGCTGGCATGCACTTGCGACACGCTAAAGAAAAAAAGGATGAGACAAGGATGACCGAACGCCAAGCCGCCGGCCTGCAGCTTAGAGCCATCACCAAGAGGTACGGCGAGCAGACGGCTCTGCATGAAACAACGCTCAAGATTCCGGCGGGACGCTTCACGTCCATCTTGGGGCCGTCGGGCTGCGGCAAAAGCACGACCTTGATGCTCATTGCCGGGCTGGAAACGCCCACTTCCGGTTGTGTATTGGTCGATGGTGAAGATGTGACGAATACGCCCGTGGAAGCACGCGGCATCGGCATTGTTTTTCAAAATTATGCGCTTTTTCCCAATCTCACCGTCAAGGAAAACATTCTCTACGGACTGAGAGCAAGAAAAGCGACAGATGCGGAACAGAGCTCGCGCTTAGCTGAAATGCTGGAGTTGACGTATCTCACGGATCTGGCCGATCGGTACCCGGCCGAGCTTTCCGGCGGTCAGCAGCAGCGCGTGGCGATTGCCCGAGCTCTGGCGCCTCGACCTCGTTTGTTGTTGCTCGATGAACCCTTGTCTGCGCTTGACGCCTGGTCACGAGCGTCCATTGGCGAGCAACTCAGAACCATTCAGGAAGCCTCCGGTGTGACGACCGTGATGGTGACGCACGACCGACAGGAAGCGCTGTCGCTGTCGGATTATGTCGTGGTGATGAATGCCGGCCATGTCGAGCAGGCCGACGCCCCCAACGAGATCTACGATCGACCGGCAAGCGAATTTGTGGCGACTTTTGTGGGCGGCATGAATATCGTACGCATGCCTTTGATTCGGGAAGGGGCGGCAACGGGTCTGCGCTATGCCGACGTGAAGCTGCACCGAGCCACGGAAGCGGCGCTCGCGCGTCCCCACACATTTGTCGGAAAAGTTCAGGCCGTGCAATTCATGGGCGACACGGTGCGCGTCAAGGTGCTGATGAACGACTTTCAGACAACCATCACGGCTGACGCACTGCGCATCAATACGGATCGATCGGTGTTTGCGCTGCACTCACTCATTGCCGTTGAATTGCCGGAAAGCGCCTGGCGCACATGGGGCGCACAATGACGGTCATCGGCTCGAAAACCGAGGCGTTTCCCCAACTGCTTCTCGGAGGGCTTGCGGCACTCTTGGCTGCGGGGCTTCTCTGGCCGCTTGCCGAGCTTGCGATTCTTGTCGCGGACGAAGGCGCGGGAGCGGCAGCGTTTTTGACGCCCTATAACCTTCGCGCTGTCGGCAACACCATTGCCATGGGTGCTGCCGTTGCCTTGACGGCGACTGTGCTGGGCTTTGCGGTGGCCTATGCCATTACGGTGACGCGCGCTTTCGGTCGAGGGGCGCTCAAAGTGCTTTTTCTGGCTCCCTTGTTTGCGCCCTCCATCATGCCTGCCATCGGACTCATCTATTTGGTGGGCAGCAACGGCTTGCTTCTCAATCTGGATCTTTACGGTCCCTTGGGTGTTTTTCTGGCGGGACTTGTTTTTGCGCTGCCGCATACGGTGATGCAGCTGCGGCTTAATTTGGCAACTTTGGATGTGAAGCTTCTGGCGGCAGCAAGAAGCCTCGGCGCCGGTGCCTGGCGGCGATTTGCAACCGTGACGCTGGTGCATGCGCGAGCGGGGCTCGCCAACGCGTTCATGATCGCCTTCATTTTGACGATCACGGACTTCGGTGTGCCAAAGATGCTCGCGGGTGACTTTCCGATGCTGGCCACCGAAATTTATGCGTTGGCGGTGGGCGAGCAGAACTTTGCCGCGGCGGGTCTCCTCAGTCTGGGGCTTCTGATTCCGGCACTTTTGGCGCTGCAGGTGACCCGACGCTTTTCGCAGACGCAAACGAGGGCCGTGTTTCAAATCAAAGATCCCGATCCGTCACCGGTGCGCGACGCTGTGGCCGGTATTCTGGCCTGGTGTGTGGTCGGTGCCGAATTGCTGGTGATCGGCGTGGTGATCTACGGCTCCTTCATTACGTTTTGGCCGTACGAGACGCAACTTACTTTGGCCAATTACGCCTTCAAAAACTCCGCCTACGGCATCAGTCCTTGGCTGCATTCTCTGATCGTGAGTTTTGCCGTGGCTGTTCTGGGAACCGGTTTGGCCTGGATCGGCGCTTATCTGACGGTTCGTATGCCTCAGATGCCTGGAGTGTTGAGAACGGGTTACGACAAACTGGCTTTGCTGCCCGTCTGCATTCCCGGAACGGTGCTTGGTTTGGCTTGGGCAATGACATTTTCCGGTACGGCGTTGTTTAGCGGCGCTCTGGGCAGTCTGCTTTTGGTGATTGCCAACACGACGATTCATCTTTGGAGCGTGCCGCATATCACGGCCAAGGCTGGCTTAAGCGCCATGAACGCTCGGTATGAAACCGTCGGCGAAACGCTCGGAGCCAAGCGACTGACAACGATCGCGCGCGTGATTGTGCCTTTGAGCCGCGCCGAACTTTGCGATATCTTCTCCTACCTTTTTGCCTCGGCGGTAACGACGATCTCGGCGGTAGTGTTTCTTTATACCCCTTCGAGCATTGTGGCGGCCGTGGCAGCCATTGACATGATTGACAGCGGCTTTATCAGTGAGGGTGCTGCCATGTCGTGCTTGATTTTTGTTTGTGCGTTGGCGGTGCGCGCGGCGGCGCTTTTGGCTTCCGGCACCGCACTTGCCAACCGAGCTTCCCGATAACGACCATGCGACGCACGCTTCCCATTACGTTCGTTATTTTGAGTGTCCTGCTCGAACCGCAGGCCGCACACGCCTATCTTGATCCCGGTACGGGCAGCATGCTGCTTTCCGTCTTCGTGGGCTTGGTTTCGGGCGTTTACTTTGTGATCCGCAAGCTTCCTTCGACGCTCAGAAGTCTTTTTTTCAGACTCACCGGCAAAACGGATGCGCTCAAACACAACACATTGACGTTTTATGCCGAAAGTGCGGCGTACTGGACGACGTTCAGGCCGATTTTGGTTGCGCTTGAGAAACTCGGCGTAGAGAGCTCTTATCTCACGAGCGACGAGAAAGATCCGGTCTTTGCATCCGGCCTTAAGTGCGTGCATCCGCGCTTTATCGGCAAGTCCAACACGGCCTATACGGCCTTGGGCTTTTTACAGACCAAGGTGTTTGTTCTCACGACGCCCGGCATTGACGTTTTGCAGATTCGTCGTTCTCCCGGGGTCGGTCGTTATGTGCATGTGGTGCATGCCGTGGGGGACATTCATACTTACAAGCTTTTTAGTTTCGACTATTACGACGCTGTCTATTGCGCCGGGCCCGGACAGGTCAAAAGCTTGCGTGCGCTGGAGGCGCTGCGCGGCACGCGCCCCAAGGAACTCCCGCAACTCGGTTGCCCCTATTTGGACGGCTTGGTGGAGCGTGCTCGCAAAGCCGCACCTCCCGAAGAGGGAACCGTCATTGTGGCGCCAACCTGGGGCCGCAACGGGTTGTTGACGCGCACGGGAGCCATGATTCCGAAGATGCTTGCGCAAGCAGGTTTCCGCGTGATTCTGCGCCCTCACCCGCAAAGCTTTGTGTCTGAGCCGGAATTGATGGAGAAGCTCGCGCAGGAACTCGCTTCTTTTGACAACGTTCAATGGGATCGTCAGCCCGATGGCTTTGCGTCGCTTGCATGCGCTCAGCTGATGGTGAGCGACATTTCGGGCGTGATTTTCGACTTTGCTTTCGTCTTCCTGCGTCCGGTCGTGAGCGTCGGTGCGGGCCCCTTGAAGGACGGCTTTGAAGCCTGGGAAATTCCGCACGAGGCCTGGGAGATGAGCGCGCTGGATACGCTTGGCAAGCGCATCTTGCCGGGCGATGAAAATTCAGTTGTTGATGCCGTACGCTCCTTGCTGGCTTCCGAAGATCGTGCGCGCGAAAAGATTCTGTCGCTGCGAGAACAAAACGTTGTCAACTTCGGAGAGGCCGGCATGCCGATTGCCAAAGCACTGGTTGCCGAGGTTGAACGACTCAAGACTCAATCAACGCGCAAAGCGCAGACCAAAAAGGAGCCGTAAGCGATGTTGGATTTCATTTACACGCTTCTGATTGCGCCGCTTGAGTACTGGATGCACGCGGCTTTGGTTTGGGGTTATTCTCACACCGAGGCTTGGGGGCCAGCCATCGTCGTGATGAGTCTGGCCGTCAACATCGTGATTCTGCCCATCTACATCAAAGCCGAAAAGTGGCAGGAGGGCGAGCGCGCGCTTCGTAAGAGCTTTGAAGCCAAAGAGGCCATGATCAAGCGCACCTTCAAGGGACAGGAGCGCTTTGCCATGATTTCGACGATGCACCGACAGGCAGGCTATTCGCCGTTTTTGTCACTGCGCTCGTCGCTGGGCTTTTTCCTGCAGATTCCGTTCTTCTTTGCGGCGTACCACTTCCTGTCGCACTTTGAGCCTCTGGCGGGCGTGTCTTTTCTGGGCATTGCCGACTTGTCCAAGCCCGACGCCATGATCCATCTGGGCGCGTTTTCCGTCAACGTGCTCCCGATTCTCATGACCGTCATCAATCTGGCAAGCGCTCTCGTTTACACGCACAACATGACGCGTCGCGACAAGATGCAGCTCTACGGCATGGCCGCGGTGTTCCTGGTGCTGCTCTACGATGCGGCTAGCGGCCTGGTGCTTTATTGGACGTGCAACAACATCTTTTCGCTGGGCAAAAACATCGTCTACAGCCTGCTTGAGCGTGTGCAAAAACCTGCGGCGGCAGTCTTTGCCGTTGTACGCAGCCGCTTGGCGCGAGGCTCTGCCGAAACATTCCCGGGAGGGGCTCTCTACGGCGTGCCACTAATGCTCTGGGCTGTCGCCGTCTTGCTGGCGCTTTTGTCTTCCAATCAGGCGTCTTTTGTGTCGGAAGGCATCAAAAACGCCGTGTCGCTGTCGTCTGACTTTGCCTACATCGCCAGCATTGCCGCGGCTATTGTCTTGGCCGTGAAGCTTCGTCTTTGGAAGAACCACTGGGTGATTCTGCTGCTGACGATTTTTGTGGCTTACTACAGTCTGCGCGTTTGGGGAAAGTGGTACTTTGTCGGAGCCAATCGCAAGAGCTTTGCCTTGAGCGCCGGTTTTCTCTTCCTGATTCCGGCGTTGGGAGTATTGCACGCCGGCGTTGATCTGCGTCGGTTCCTCTACAGCGAAGCGCACAGTGCGCGTTCCACCAAGCCGGCCGAAACGCTGCTTGCGCCGGCGGGGATCTGGATCACGCTGCTGTTGGCGGCCTATCTGCCGGTTCAGGCCTATTGCACGGCTGTGGAGATTTTTTCAACGCCCGACGTGGTGCTCGCAAAGTCGCTTTTGTGGTGCGCCGGCATCGGTGTTGCCGTGTGGATTTTTGCTTTTTTGGCAAGTCTTTCCGGAGCACGCAATTTTGCGGGCTATTTCCTGGGGGCGGTGACGCTTCTTTTTACCGTTTACGCATTCTTGCTTCCGCTAGATACGGGGACGATCGACGCCTTCCAGATCAGCAATCCGGCGGCGCTTTTCCGCTCTGCTAATCTCTTTACCGACTTTGCCGTGATTGCCGCGGTGTTCGGGGCGTATGTCTGGCTCATTCGTACCGGTCATACGATTTGGATCAAGAGTGTCTTTGTGCTGTGCATTGTGGGCTCGCTCATCAACGGGTCTTACCTTTTGTGGCAGAGCCGAGGTCAATGGCACAGCGATGCGGCGCAGCGGGAAACGGCTGCCGACGAAATCCCGGACTATAACGATCGACTCTTCGGTTTTTCCAAGACAGGAGAAAACATTGTTGTCGTCATGATGGATGCCTTTACGGGCACCCATATGGAACGGATCCTCAAAGATGCTCCGGAACTCAAGCGTGATTTGGAAGGTTTTGTGTGGTATCCCGATACGCTCGCGGCAGGTCCTTCGACCAATGCCGGCATCGCTTCCATTTTGTGCGGTTACGATTGCACGCCGGTTGCCATTAATGCGCAGGGCAGCGACCCCGTTGCCGAAAAAATCAATCGGGGGTACGCCAAGTTTGTCAATCGTCTGGGCGAGAGTTGGGATGTGGCTTTATACGAGCGCAATTGGCTTGAACAAATGCGGTTGCGCAAATACACAGACCAAGATGTCTTGGGACTTCGTTATCTGAGCGACGCCTACACCGATCGCTATATCGAGCGCAATGATCTCAAGATCGGCCGGGGCAATACCGACGAGTTCTTGCTTGCCGTTTCGGTTTATTCTGCGGTGCCGTGGAGTGCCAAAAATCAGATTTATCGCAACGGCCGTTGGTTTGAAAGTTTCCTCGGAGATAAGAACGAGGTGCTGGTGCTCAGAGCTCTCAAGGATTGGGCGCTTTTTGATCAGTTGCCTGAATTGTCCAACGCCAAGGCACAAAAGAACACGTTCAAGTTCATCGACACGGAACTTACGCACACGCCGTGGTTCATGGATCCGGGCGTGTGCCGTATTGTCTCCAATCCCAAACGGGGGATCGGGGCCGATGGCGTGCCGTTGGCGCATTTGGCCACAGAAACGTGCGCACTCAAAGCACTTGCCCGCTGGTTTGATTGGATGAAAAAAGAAGGCGTTTGGGACAACACGACGGTGGTTCTCGCAAGCGACCATTCTGCCGGCGACGATCCCGTCTATAGCAACCTTTTCAATGATACTGGCATGGGACGGGAGCCGACGCGATCCAATGCTTTGCTCATGATTAAAAAGGCCGGTCAAACAGGGGAATTCAAGACGGATGCAACGCCGATGACCGCAGCCAAAGCGGCGTCGCTTTGGACGGGGGTTGAGCCGCCGTTGCCGCGCGTCTTCATTTCGGGGAAGTCTCGCGGAGAAGGTTATCTGATCGAGCAGCTCTGGCAGGTTGAGGGCAGTATGTTTGACGCCAAGAACTGGACGGAAAAGAAACTGTAAGGAGATTGATGATGTCGTGCACCGGAATCGTGTCACGAGGTAAGTCCGCCTTTGTTGACGGTTTTGAATTATTTGATGTCAAACTATTAAATGACATCACGTTGCGCGTAGCCATGGGTGGCGGAGGAGACAAGGCGCCGTTGCTGATGGTGCATGGGCACCCGCATACGCATGTGATCTGGCGCAAAGTGGCTCCTGCGCTGGCAAAAGATCGCCAAGTCATTTTGGTGGATTTGCGTGGCTACGGCGATTCCACGAAGCCGGAGAGTACGCCCGATCACCGTCCCTACAGCAAGCGAGAAATGGCGCGCGACCTGCAATTGTTGCTTCAGTCTCTTGGGATTGAACAATGTGACTTCGTAGGACATGACCGAGGCGGACGCGTGGGGCATCGTTTTGCGCTTGATTGGCCCGAGCTGGTGCGCAAGGCCGTTTTCATCGATATTGCGCCGACGGCTACGATGTACGAACGCACTGACAAGGAGTTTGCCTCGCGCTATTTCTGGTGGTTCTTCCTGATTCAGCCAGAACCGTTCCCGGAAAAGCTCATCAACTTTGATCCGGAATACTTCCTGCGGCACCATATCAAAGGTCAGCTCAAGATTGAGGGGACCCTTGAAGAAAATGTTTTCCAAGAATATCTGCGCAGCTACCGTAATCCGGAAACGATTCATGCTATCTGCGAGGACTACCGTGCCGCCGCAACGATTGATCTTGCCGACGACAAAGCTGATGCGGACAAACGCATTGAAGCGCCTTTGCATCTGCTCTGGGGCGCGCGTGGCACGGTCGGCAAGCTCTATGACGTTGTGCAGACGTGGCGCGATAAGGCGACTGTTGTGACGGGACGCGCGCTTGACTGCGGTCATTCGCCGCAGGAAGAGTGTCCGCAAGAGTTTTTGAGAGAAATCAGACTGTTTTTAGATGGTAAAGAGTAGAGATTGACGATATGGCGAGATTTCACGAACTGATCACAGGATTTCATAGCTTTCGCAACGAATACCTGCTCAGGGACAAAGAGTTTTTCGAGCAGCTGGCACACGGTCAGAGTCCCAAAACGCTCGTCATTGCCTGCTGCGATTCGAGAACCGATCCGGCCATCATTCTGGGATGCAAGCCCGGCGACCTGTTTGTGGTCCGCAGCATTGCTGCCATTGTTCCGGACAAGGACTCCGCGGGCGAACACGACGCGGTGATCGCGGCCATCGAATACGGCATCAAGCATCTTCAGGTGCATGACATCGTCGTGATGGGACACTCCAATTGCGGCGGTATTCACGGATTGCTCAATCCGGAAAAAATTCGTTCGGAAGAATTCATCTCGCGTTGGGTGTCTCTGGCGCTTCCTGCCGTTCGGCGCATTGACCACGAAAACCCAGGGATTGACGCACGCATGCGTTGCCGCTTGTGCGAGGAAGGTTCTGTTCTGCTTTCAATCGAAAACCTGCTCTCCTACGAGTGGGTACATGAGCCGGTACAGGCCGGGTGCCTGTGTCTGCACGCCGTTTACTATGACCTTGGACGCGCTTGTCTTGCCTTGTGGAATAGCGAAACGGAAGATTTTGAAGAGGTGCAGGCGCTACATTCGTAGTTGTTTTGAAGTAGTGGAAAACTGCAAAAACACATGATTTTGTGTGGTAATGTTCTTTGCAATAACGACTTAATTAAAATTAAAAATCTATAAAAATCAAAAAGATAGAATAGTAATACGCAAGTAATTTGCAAAATTTCTTGACTGCAAAAAAGTAAGAGAGTAGAGTGCCCTAGATGTTCAAAAACTTGCTTTTTGCAAGAAATGATCAGTTTCAACACAGGGAGTTTTGCAAATGTCGAGCGACAATCGGATCATTATTTTTGACACCACGCTTCGCGATGGTGAACAAGCGCTGCCGCAAAGCCTTTCGGCGCGTCAGAAGCTGCAGATCGCGTTGGCGCTCGAAGAACTCGGCGTCGATGTTTTGGAAGCCGGTTTCCCGATCTCTTCCAAGGGTGACTTTGAAAGCGTTTCCCAGATTGCCGCCACACTGAAAAAGACGATTCCCTGCGGTTTGTCGCGTTGCGTGGCCAAGGATATTGAAGCTGCCGGCGAAGCCCTTCGCGTTGCGGAACGTTTCCGTATCCACACCTTTATTGCCACAAGTACGATCCACGTGCGCGACAAACTGCGCAAGTCGTTTGACGACATCGTCGAAATGGCCAAAGCCTCCGTGAGGCTTGCCCGCAACTACACCGACGACGTGGAATTTTCTTGCGAAGACGCAGGCCGCACCCCGATTGACGAACTGTGCCGCATGGTGGAAGCCGCCATTGATGCGGGCGCCACGACCATCAACATTCCCGATACCGTGGGCTACACACTTCCGACGGAATTCGGCGGCATCATCACCAACATCTTCAACCGTGTTCCCAACATTGACAAAGCTGTGCTCTCAGTTCACTGCCACAACGACTTGGGCATGGCAACGGCCAATTCGCTGACGGCCGTGCAGATGGGCGCGCGTCAGATCGAATGCTGCATGAACGGTTTGGGCGAGCGCGCCGGCAATACGTCGCTCGAAGAAGTGGCCGCCGCTTTGAACGTTCGCAACGGTTACTTCGAAGGTCTCAAGACCGGCATCGTGATGAAGAACATCGCCAGAACGTCTTCGCTCGTTGCCAAGATCTGCCACGAGCCCGTGCCGCCGCACAAGGCCATCGTCGGGTCGAATGCCTTTGCGCACAGCTCCGGCATCCATCAGGACGGCGTGCTCAAGAATCGCCAGACCTACGAAATCCTCACGCCCGAAAGCGTGGGCTTTAAGGGCAACAATATGCGCATGACGGCGCGCTCCGGCCGCCATATGATTCGCACCTGTCTGCAGAATCTCGGCTACACGGAGAAAGACTACGATCTTGACGATATTTACGCCCGCTTCCTGAAGCTTGCCGACAAGAAGGGTCAGGTGTTTGACTATGACCTTGAATCTCTGGTGTTCTTCACCAAGCAGGGCGTAAACGATGACGATACGTATCGCCTTGATCGCCTCAATGTGATGAGCGGCAGCGGCGACATGACGGCAACGGCCACGGTGAGACTGCAAGTCGGCAAGCGTACCCGTACGGACTCGAGCATCGGCAACGGTCCGGTGGATGCGGTCTACAACTGCATCACGCGTTTGACGGGCGTGCGCTGCAAGCTCACGAGCTTTGAAATCACCGCCAACGGCGCCGGCATGGACGCTCTCGGTCAGGTCAACATCACGGTCGATTACAACGGACGTGTTTTCCACGGCATGGGCTTGTCAACCGACGTGATCGAATCGGCCGCGTTGGCACTGCTTCACGCCATTAACAACATCGAACGCACCAAGCGCATTCAGGAGTTGAGAGAACCTCCTAAGAAGATTGACGATCTGGTGGCCGAACACAAGGCCTGATCGAATCTTTCAGCGAGTCAATGCCGCCGTTTCAGCCGAGAGCCGAAGCGGCGGCTATTTTTCGAACGGCAGTTTTTTGTCCGAGCCGAGTTCGTCGGTGGATAGCCCCAGGAAAAGCGGTTGATAGCTTTCGAGAGCCGGATTGAAGGACAGAAAGACGCGTGCTTTATCTTTCAATGCCGAGAGTTGAATTTTGGCCGGATTGCGCTTGATTTCCGCAAAACAGACGGTTCGGTTGAGATCGTCGATCGCCACGCAGTCAATTTCGTTGGTGCCATTGCGATCCCACCAAGGCCCGACCTGTGTAAACAGGCCGAGGTTGCGGAAATGACGACGGTACAACCTTTCGAGAACGCGGCCCGACCAATTTGAATAATCGCGCAGAATCAACTGACGGATGGCCTGCGTGTTGTGGCTTTGCAGAATTCGCTGGTTGGGCAGGATGAAGGTAAACCAGAAATCCAGCAGTTCGTCATTGAGTTCGTACGCGACGCGCTGACGCTTGGCGCCGTTTTGCCCAACCGGTTCCAGAGACTCGATCAGACCGTACTCGTGCTGAAGCTGATACAAATGCGCCGATACGTCAATTGAGAAGGAGCTGATAAGTTCGGCGCGTTTGATCTTACCAGCGGCAATGCGTCGGAGGATCTCGTGGTAGGTTTGTGCGGAGCCTTTGAATTCGGAGGCCAGCATGAGCTGAGGTTCGGAAAGCCAGACGGAATTTTCTTCGACGCCCAACTGCAGCATGTCCTGCAGCGTAAAGGCGCTCATCGGCAAGAAATTTTGAATATATTGCGCAACACCGCCTGTGAAGGCGTAGAGCGCCAAAAGGTCGTCACCGCTGAAGTTCGGACAGTAGCTCCTGAAAATGGTTTTGACGAGATCGGGCAGGAACGGTTCGATGTGAAGCACGGCGTTGTTACGGGCAAAGAGAGGCGCTTGCCCGTTCTCGAAGATTTCGCGCATAGAGCTTGCAACGGAGCCGCAGACAATGAGAAGCAACTGCATTTTTTTCGTGGTGCAAATCCCAGAGCTTTTGCAAAGTGCCGTAGAAACTCGGCTCAACGCGACCGAAGTTCTGGAATTCGTCGAGCACCAGGGTGATCGGACGCTGTTTGGCGACTTCGAATACTTCCAGCAACGCATCTTCGAAGTTGAGAAAACGCCGAGGACGGGGCCAACCGAAGCATTCTCGCAGGCTTTCTGAAAAATCTTCGAGATTCGACGCGGCATTCAGGTGAGGATTGATGTAGGCGTAGATTGTCGGCATGTCCTCGCTAGAAGGCAGCGCCTCCAGGATGAGACGAGTTTTGCCGATGCGGTGCCTGCCGGAGACAACGGCAAAACGACTGATGGCCTTGTCTTTGACGGTGGAACGGAGTCGTTGTAGTTGTTTCAGTTCGCGCTCTCGACCGAAAAACACATTTTTGGAAATAACAGGCACCTGACACCTCAGAAATAATGCGTAAAACAATTGCGCGTAATGTCATTACGCATCTTGACGCAACGGCAAGACGAGTGTGCAGCAAACTTGTCAGAATTCAAACGAATAGAGCAAATCAAGCGCTTGATCCACGCCGCTGACGGCCTCCACATAGAGCCTGGGAATGACGCGGTAACGAAGCGTGAGCGTGGCAAGCGAATCGAAAATCCCGACGCCGTACTTCACTTTGAGGCCCGGCAGCACGTAGCCAGAGACCACCAGCTGCGAGCTGTCGCCGACGCCCTCGGTTTCAAATCCGAGGCCGCTGATGCCGACTGCGTCGCCAAGCGATTCGAACACATGACTGCCTTGACTCAGGCCAAGGTTAATGAGGGCGGAGGTAATCATGGTGTTGTCCGAGTCGCCCGACGGATCTAGACCTTCGCCGCGGATGAGATAACTCAAGGCTTCTGTTTCGGATTTGACCGGATCGGTGAAGACGGCGACCTGCGGAGAATCAACCGAGCCGGTCACGCGAATGCCTGCAATCACATCATCGGCCGTGCGATCCGGGTTACGAATGGCTTCCAGGTCAAGAAGAGGATTGGCCACAGCTCCCACGAAATGGAATTCACCTCGGCGAACGAGTAAGTCTTGTCCGTAAGCCTTGAAGCTACCGCTTGGAACGCTGATTTGACCGGTTAAACCGAGTGTTCCATTGTCCTGAATCACATTGAGGTTGCCGGTGAGTCTGGCCTTAAGGCCCATGGCTTCAACACGAACATCATCTCCGATGTGAATGCGAAGATTGCTTTCTATGGGTATGGGTTTGCCGGCCGCTTTTTTCTTGGCACGGGGACGGTCCAGACGAACAACATCGTCGGAAACGTCAACTGCAGAAGCCGGTAGTTTGCTGACGGAAACTTTAGCCCAGGGAATCGAAATGGCGCCGTCAAGCTTAATCAGATCGCTACTTGCCTCGCAGGTCACATCGGTTGTGAGGTCAAACTCAATGTCAGGAGGTAAGGTCACTCGCAAATTGCTTCCTTTGGTGGTCACGATCGCTTTGCCTTCACCGATAGTGCGCCAATCGGCTGATCCGTTAAGTGCGACCTCACCCTGAGGTGTTTTAAGGTGCCCTTCGAGGGTGGAGGAGTTGCCGTTGAAGGTCAGTTTGATGTCGCTGGGCAACATTTCGAAGGGAAGCTTAGTTGAGTCAAGCTTGGCATTAAAAAGTCCGGTTCGTCCATAAATCAGAGGTTCTTCCAGCGTTCCCGCAAAGCGTAAATTGCCGAACCATTGACCTTCGGCGGATTCACCCGGTGAGAGGAAGGAGTTGACAAGGGTGGCGTCTACTGCGACGAACTTCAGTGTTCTGTCGACGGTGCGGGTGTTGAAGAGGTCGCTCATGCGAAGTGAACCTTCAATGTCGCCGTTATCTTTGATGTCAATCTTCCAGTTGCCTTCGATGCTGTCTTTGGCGTTGGCAAAGCTGAGGTGAACGGAATTGAAGCCCACCTTCAGGTCGCTCAGATCCATGCGGTACTTGGTGCTGATGTCCTGAGCTCGTACAGTAACGCGGCCGCGGGGAAGTTCGGAAAGACCCGCCGGCAACGTCACGTCAGCGTTGGCCTTGATGATACCGTCAGCAACAAAGCGTCCCGGGAAATATTGCTTGATGAAAGCCAGATCGAATTTCGGAAGACCGATCAGAATGCGCAGATCGCTTCGATTTGTGAGATCAATCTTGAGATCGTTTTCCAGACACAGTCGTGCATGAGTGTGAGCCAGGCATGCTTTACTGACATTGGCTCGGTTGAGGTCGGGCACGTAAGCCAGGCGCATTGGTTTTTCAAGCGTGACGGGGCCGTAGGCAGTTTTGACTTTGAGTTCGGCAAGCGCGCCCGCCCAATTGCCGAGCATGCGTTCGTAAATGCCCGAGATTTTGGCGTCAACGGAAACGGGTGTGCCTTCCGTGTGCACGGTCAGGTTGTGCCGCAGTTCGTTTCCGCGCAATTCAATCGTCGCTTTGCGCATGTCGACGCCTTGCGTCTTGAAGTCGGTAAGCTGCAGTGTCAGTCGACCGGAAACCACGTCGCGCGAACGCATGCGGCCGGTCAGATGGCCGCGCTTAAGTGTTGTGCCGAAATAGTCGATGTTGCGTGCCGTCAGATCGGCGTTGATGACGGGTAGCCGCGTGGTCCCCGTCACGGCCAATGTGCCCTTGACCGAGCCCAGCAAGTTGGGATCGACCAAACCGAAATCGGGCGCGTCAATTTTGGTCTTGAAGTCCAGTTCCGGTATGTCTTTGGCAAAGTCAGCCTTACCTGAGAATTCAAACGTGTTGTTGCCGACGGCAAAGTAGAGTTCAGGGGCTTCCACAATGCCGTTGCCGTGAGATTCGACCGCGCCGGTGAGCGCCAACGATTGCCCTCGTAATTCCCCAAGAACCGTGAGGTCCTGCAATTTGGCTTTCCATCGTCCGTTTTGTCTTTCTCCCCAGATCACGAAACTGCCGTCCACTGTCAAGGGCGTCTGAGGGAGAACTTCTTTGGTGTTGAGGCTGGAAAGATTTAAAGCAGCGGCGAAACGAACGTTCTTTTCCCAATTGGCTTGCCCGTCAATTTGAACGCGTCCGACGTTGGACAGAATTGAGAAGTCCGTGAGATGGGAGGCGACTTCGGACCCCTTGCCTCGTATGACGATATCCGCTGTGACGCTGTGTTTCTCATCAACGGGATAAAGCGCTTTGGCGGTGGCGTTGAGAGCGTAGTCAACGGCTTTGCCGGAGAGATTGACATCCACGGCGTTGACGATGGCGCCGGAAATTTCCACTTTGTCGGCACGAATCTCTGCTGAAAGAGGCAGGCCGAGCTTTGTCGGAGACGCAGTCAAGACAAAAGAGGCACCTTGTACGCCGGGGACGTTTTCAATACGACCTGAAAGCGAGAGGGTGTCGTTTAAGGAGCCTTGGCCCGAGAGTGTTAAGTGTACGGCTACCGGAGGCTGAGGCTCGGGTTTGGGAAGTAGACCGCGCACGCTGTCTCGCCAACGTTCAATGCGGCGCTTGAGTCGGGCTTGTGCTTTGCGTCGCAGTTCGCGTTTTTCTTCTCTCGAGAGTGTTTTGGCGTCAACTTGTTTATGGGGCTCGATTCCTTGAGCTCGGCGCTTGGCTCGGCGTTCTTGCGCGGCCTTGAGTCGTTCCGCACGCACGTCTTTTAAGCGCTCGTAAAAGTTTTCGATTTCTTCTGTCGTCGGTTCGGCAATCGTGGGCAGGACTCCCGTCGGGATGGCTTCGCGGGCAACGAGCGCGGACAGACTAAGATCAAGCGTCATTTCGTGCCGTGCGTCCAATCCTAACGTCACGGCGCCTGTGAGTTCGGCGCCCATGGCGCGGGCGGCAATGTTTTCAAGTGCTACGGCCCCGTTTTGGGCAGTGAGCGCAAAGGTAACCGAGTCGATGGTTTGATCGGGGTTGCCCTTGATCGTGAAGTTCGAAAGTTCGAAACGCTTCAGATTTAAATCCAGCGGGATCTCAATGGCCGGAATCGTCGGCACGATAACTTCTGAAAAAGTGCGTTTAAGGGCTGAGCCGATGGATTCGTCGGAAGGGGGTGTTTCGGCTGACTGAAAACTCGAATCCCGCAGGAGAACGGAATCGATGTCGATGCGGGATTGTGTCCAAACAGCCTGTGTCTGTAGGAGACCCACATTCACTAAATTGCCGTCAATGTCAGCCTGCAAGTTTTTGATCGCCACGCGCTCGACAATCACGGCAACCGGCGTTTTCAGTTGCGACGTTTGCGCTTTGTCGGTCGGTTGAGTTGTTGGTTCCGGGGGCGGAGTTGAAGCCGACGACGCCATTTCCTGCGTTCGAACGAGGAGTGAGGCGTCTGAAATCTCAAAGTCATGGAGAGCCACGCGCCGAGACAGAAGCTTGGCGACACTCAAGTCCCATGAAAGATTTCCGTGAAATGCCAAGCCGGGGGCGTCGTATTGCAAATTGTCGGCTTTAAGTGAGAAGACAGAACCGCTCAGCGATTCGATTCTCAGGCCGGGTACGGCTTTTTCGAGCGCGCCTTTGATGATCTGAAGGCCCGTTTCAGTGCCGAGCAGAAATCCGGGGACGGCTGCAAGCACGACCAGCACAGAGGCTGCACCGATGAAAAGTCTTTTGGCCCACGTCATAGTTCAGGCCCCAAACCAATATAGAACTGAATGCCGTTTTCGTCAGAATCCCCGATCGGTTTGGCAATGTCAAACTTGATCGGACCGAGAGGCGATTCCCAGCGCACGCCGATGCCTGCGCCTTTTTTCAGGTTGGAAAACTCAAAGTTTGTGTCAGATCGGCCGATGTCGAAGAAGACGGCTCCCCACCATTTGCCCTTGACGCGCAGCTGGTACTCGATGCTGCCGGTGATCATTTTTGAAGCACCCGTCAGATCGCCGTTTTCATCCTTGGGCGAAATTGATTCGTAGTCGTAGCCGCGAATGCTTCTGTCACCGCCGGCAAAGTAGCGCAGATCCGGCGGAACGTCGTTGAAGTCGCCCGTTTCAATCCATCCGAGGTGAGAGCGCAGCACGAAGCGATGCTTGCGGGCGAACGTACGAATCAAGGTGTATTGCGCTTCAAGCATCAGCGCATCAATGTCCGAACCCCACATTTGGTTGGCATAGCCGATAGTGTAACGCTGAGAGTCGCCCCACTTGGGCATTAGGCCTCCGCGGCTTCGCGTACGCGAGAGTGAAAACTCGGGATAGACCATCATGGTCTTGTTGTCAAGCGACCCCTGCGTGAAGTCGTCGAGTCGGAACTTCAGCGCAATGCCCTTTTGCCAGCCTTCGTAGAGATCCCAGCGTCGAGTGGCGGCAAAAGTCAGAGAGTCCGCCTTGGTGTCGTTCAAGTCTTCGTGCTTGTACCCTCCGCCGAACATCCAGAACTGCTCCAGTGCATTTTCCTCAAGCGGTAGTTTGTAGGTGAGGTCAAGCATCTGCTCAAGCTTGGAGATGTCACCTGCAGCCTCAAGACTATGACCTGAATCGTTCAACCATGGCTTTTTCCAGATGAGACGCCCTCGAGGTCCGACGTCGGTGGAGTACCCGAGTCCCGTTTCCACAGAATTTTTGATTTTGGGCGAAACGCGGGTGTGAACCGGCAACTGCTTGGTCTCACTCTCGCGGCCGGCAACTATGTCGGGCGTGACGACGATCGAATTGAACCAGCCGCTTGCCGACAGCCTGCGGTTGAGTTCGGCGATGTCATCGGAGAAATAAGGTTCGCCCTCCTTAAAGGGGACGAGATTTTGCAGGATCGGCTCGCGGATTTGGCTTCCTGAAAAATCAACCGGGCCGAACGTATAGCGCTCTTTGGGATCGAACACCAACAGCCATTGGCCTTCATTCTTTTCGGCATCGACCAGAAGTTCGCTTTGAATAAATGTGCCGTCAAAGTGCCCGTACCGCATGGCGGTGCGTTCCACCGCAGCCTTGAAATCCGTGTATTTCCCGTGGTTGAGTTGCGTGCCGGGTTTGGGAAGCTGACGTTGAAGACGGCGAAAGTGCGATCGGCGCGAGTTCTGTTCACCTTCAATGGTCAGCGTCGCTTTCGTGATGCGAACGGGTTCGCCGAGCTTGACGCGGGCAACGAGCAACGTCTTTTCTTTGCGCGCGGCATTTTTGCTCGCTTTGTCGGAGGTCGGATCGACGTTGGGTTGAGGCTGCGGAGTATTGTCATCAGTTGTCGACGGTTTGTCGGAAGATGCTTGTGCCTGAGTCTGCGCGGAATCGGGTTTGACCCAGCGGTAACGGATTTCGTACTGGTAATAGCCTAACGCTTCAAGCCCTCGGCGGATGGCCTTATCGACCTGAGACCGATAGGTGTGCTTGCGTGGAGGAGAGGCTTTTTCACGAATCGGTGTCAGAAGTGCTTCAACATTGTCCTTGGGCTTTCCTTGCAGACCGTCGACTCTGACATCAAACGACCAGGCCGACAGTGCACATGCGAAGGCCATCACCGAAAGCGTCGCCTTGATGAAGACAGCATGAGGGCGCGGGCTGTACGGGGAGCCGACAACCTGTTTGGCAACAACTCGCATTGACCGATACGACATGCTGCGACCTCAGAAGCTAAAGAAACGACGACACAAGAAGAATTGTGCCCGCAAAAATCCTGAAGTGCTAAATGGCGGTTCAGGAATGGATGGAACATGAATATGAATGAATTCATGTATCTGTCTTTCGGTAAACTAAGACGACACGGGGAAGCGGTGCTCGAGGAGATGATTTTATGGCAATCCTTCGATATCTAACTAAATTAACGGGCCTTCAGGCAGGTGATGAGCCTGAAGTGCACGAGATTCCACTTGAATCATCTGAACCAACCAACGTCGGGCAGTTGACCGCACGATTGTCTCGAGCTTTGAAAGCTCGACTGACTGAGACAATGAAACAGGAAGGGTTTGACGACATCGATTCGGCGCACGGCGATATTCTCAATGTACTCTACCGGCAGGGACCGACCAGTATGACGGACTTGGCTCGTCGCTCGCATCGCACGAAAGCAACCGTCACCGTGCTGGTCAAGAAACTCGAAAGTCTTGGTTATGTCCTGCGTTGCTCCAATACGCTTGATGGCCGTTCCTGTCTGGTTGATCTGGCTGATAAAGGGAACGCTTGTCGGCAGAAATTTGAGGCCATTTCCAAGCGCATGGATCAAGCTGTCCGGGGTGCTTTGTCGGTTGATGAGATAGAGACTTTGGAAGATCTTATGCGGAAAATCAGTGCACAACTGGAGAGGGCGGCACACTAAAATTCAAATTTAGTTTGATATCAAATCAAACTATGGAAAAAATCCCAGACGTTTTTGAGCGTCCGGGACTTGAATTTGGTGGAGGTGGCGGGAATTGAACCCGCGTCCGAAGCGATTTTTCCGTCGGATCTACATGCTTAGTTCAACAATTTTGAGTTCTCACCGTCTGTCCTGCCGTTAAACGGGCCTCCAGACGGCCAGCCGCTTGGATCTCGAAGTGCACGTCACGGCTCCGTGCGCTTCCAGTCACAGTGAAATGACGATGCTGCCGGTTTTACCCGACCTGAGCCTGTGACCACTCAGTGCATCGCTCGCGGCATTAAGCGGCGAGAGCGAAACGCTCGTTGTTGGCGTTTATTTTTTTCTAGTTGTTTAGCGAGGAGACTAGACCTCGGCATGCACCGTACGGCGTCCTACACCCCGTCGAAACCGGAACACCCCCGTAAAGGGAGTGCCATTGTATTCGTTTCCATAGAAAAAGGCCATGAAATGGCTGGAAAAAATGCGCGATGTGTGGTTGTTCCAGCGCACCGTTTTGTAACACGTCCGAATGTCAATGCACCAAACGGGTGCGCAAGACCGTACAATTTGGTGCGTACATGCCGTGGTTCACGCTCTCAAGGGCTGTTTTACGGGACTGTGAAAATTGGCATGAAATTTGCTTTTGATTGATTGGGCGGTTCGATGCCGCCAAGATCAACAGACAAACCATTTCCGAATCTAGGAGAAATCAATCATGACCTCGCCCGCAGACGTTCTGCAGATGGTTAAAGACAACGATGTCAAGTTCGTTGATTATCGTTTGACCGATACCCGCGGCAAAGAACAGCACATGACCGTGCCTGCCCATCAGCTCACCGAAGACACTTTCGAAGACGGGCAGGCCTTTGACGGCTCGTCGATGGCCGGCTGGAAAGGCATTGAAGCGAGCGACATGATTCTGATGCCCGACCCTGAAACGGCCCGCATGGATCCGTTCCGTGAACAGAACACTCTCATTTTGACTTGCGATGTTCTCGAGCCCGATACCGGCAAGGGCTATGCGCGTGATCCCCGTTCTCTTGCACGCCGTGCCGAAAATTATCTCAAGAGCACCGGCATCGGTGACAAGGCTTTCTTTGGTCCCGAACCCGAGTTCTTCATTTTTGACGGCGTGACGTTTGCCAACGAACCCCAGAATACCTTTTTCAAGATTTTCTCCGAAGAAGGTCCGTGGGCAAGCAAGATTGAATACGAAGGCGGTAATCTTGGCCACCGCGCTCCGTTTAAGGGCGGTTACTTCCCGGTTCCGCCGGTTGATACGCTCTCCGACATTCGCGCCGAAATGGTGACGTTGCTTGAACAGCAGGGGGTTCCCTGTGAAGTTCATCACCACGAAGTGGGTGCTGCCGGCCAGTGTGAAATCGGTACGCGTTTTTCCACGCTTGTGCAGCGCGCCGACTGGTTGCAGATCATGAAGTACACGATCTGGAACGTGGCAGCCGCCTATGGTAAGACCGCTACCTTCATGCCCAAGCCCATGTTCGGTGACAACGGTTCCGGTATGCACGTGCATCAGTCCATCTGGAAGGAGGATCAGAACCTCTTTGCCGGCAACGGTTACGCCGGTCTTTCCGAATTGGCTCTGTACTACATCGGCGGCATCATCAAGCACGCTCGAGCCTTGAACGCCTTCACCAACCCGACCACCAACTCCTACAAGCGTTTGGTGCCGGGCTTTGAAGCTCCCGTGAAGCTTGCTTACTCGGCTCGCAACCGTTCGGCTTCGCTGCGCATTCCGCACGTGGCCAGTCCCAAGGCTCGCCGCGTCGAAGTCCGCTTCCCGGATCCGACGGCCAATCCTTATCTCGCTTTCTCGGCGATGTTGATGGCCGGTCTTGACGGCATCCAGAACAAGATTCATCCGGGCGAACCCGCCGACAAGAATCTGTACGACCTGCCGCCGGAAGAAAACGCCAAGATCCCGACGGTTTGCGCCGAACTGAGTCAGGCTCTCGAATACCTCGACAAGGATCGTGAGTTCCTTACCCGCGGCGGCGTTTTCAGCGACGATCTGATTGACGCCTATCTTTCGCTCAAGAGCCACGAGGTGGATCGTTATCGTTGCGCTGTGCATCCGCTCGAATACGAAATGTATTTCGCTTGCTGATGCATAGGCGTCAGACGCCGGCCAACTGTCCTGATTTCGGCTGGCGTCGATTAGGTTTGTCTGTACGGCATCCCGAGGCGAATTTATCTCGGGATGCCCGTGCGACGGTTTCTTAGACGAGTGTCAGCAGGAGTCGCCAAATATGAGCCGAGGCAGCAGCAGTTTTTACGCCCGGCTTCAGGCTGCGGCGGATTTGTTATCCACGGGTGTCGTGGTGCTCGACCGTTATGGCCGTGTGCTGTGGTGCAATACCGCAGCAGAAATGCTGATCGGATGCTCAAGGCGTAATCTCAAAGGCACGGACATCGGACTATTGATCGCCCATGTGCGTGAGTGGGCAGAGCGTTTTTCCGACAAAGACAAAAAGCTTGTTCCCTATACGGCCGTTACCGAACTGCGCCGTCCCCTGGCTGACCCTGAACCTGTTCAAATCATGCTCTCGAGCATAGCCGAGAGCGAAAGCAGCGTGTTGCTTGAAATCGTTCCAGTGCAAAAGGCGATGGATAGCGTACGTCAAGAGCAGGAAGCGGGGATGGGGGAGGCAACGCGTTCGCTTTTGCGTAATCTCGCTCATGAAGTGAAAAATCCGCTCGGGGGTATCCGAGGAGCTGCACAGCTTCTGGAAGCCGAGCTTGAAGATCGCGAGCAGCGTGAATACACCGAAGTCATCATTGCCGAAGCCGACCGCTTGCAGGGGCTCGTTGATCGATTGTTGCAGCCTTATCGACGCGAATCCCATTTAACCGAAGTCAATCTGCACGAAGTGTTGGAACGAGTGCGCAATCTCGTAAGCGTTGAATTCGGTCCCGGACTTTCCGTGCTTCGCGATTATGACGTCTCGGTTCCGGCGATCATGGGGGATCGCGAACAGCTCATCCAAGTTTTTCTTAATCTCATGCGCAATGCGGCCGAGGCAGGAAAAGCCTTGATAGCCGAGGGACGGGCGGAACTCATGATCAAAACGCGTATTGCGCGCCAGTGCACGATTCAACGCAAGCGTTATCGTCTTGCCGTCAATGTGCACATAATCGACAACGGACCGGGCATCGACAAGCGCATACGTGAAAAAATTTTCTATCCGCTGGTCACGGGACACGACGGCGGTACGGGATTGGGGCTTTCCATCGTGCAGACCTATGTGGAGCGGCACGGAGGATCGATTGAGGTCGACAGCAGACCGGGCTGCACGGATTTCAGTCTGCTTTTCCCGTTGGGCGAACCGATCAACTAAACAGAAACAAGAAAAACAAAGATGCGACAGATTTGGGTTGTTGACGATGATCGTTCCATTCGTTGGGTGCTCGAAAAGGCGCTCACGCGTGCACAAATGCCATTTCGATTGTTCGAGTCGGCAGCCGACGTTGTCAAAGCGTTTGAACACGATACGCCGTCGGTGCTTTTAAGCGACATTCGCATGCACGATATGAGCGGACTCGATCTGCTTGCCTTTGTCAAAAACAAATATCCCGGATTGCCCGTCATCATCATGACGGCCTTTAGTGATCTCGACAGTGCCGTGAGCGCTTTTCAAGGGGGCGCGTACGAGTATTTGGCCAAACCTTTCGATATCAACAGTGCCATTGATTTGTTGCGCCGCGCGCGTGAGGAAAGTACAGTGGCCGAAAGTACGGACGCAAGCGACTTGGATGACAAAGGAACAGAGCGTCGAACCGAAATCATCGGACAGTCGCGTGCCATGCAGGAAGTGTTTCGAGCGATCGGCCGTTTGTCGCATAGTCACGTCACGGTGCTTCTGACGGGCGAATCGGGTACCGGCAAGGAAGTGGTTGCCCGTGCGCTGCATCAGCACAGCCTTCGTAGCCGAGCCCCTTTCGTGGCGATTAACACGGCGGCTATTCCCCGAGAGCTTCTCGAAAGCGAACTGTTCGGACACGAACGCGGCGCGTTTACCGGGGCCAATCAGCTGCAGTACGGCCGCTTTGAACAAGCCAAAGGCGGTACGCTTTTCCTGGATGAAATCGGGGACATGCCCGCCGATTTGCAGACGCGTCTTCTGCGAGTTCTAAGCGACGGTTATTTCTATCGCGTGGGCGGCACGCAGTCGATCAAAGCTGATGTTCGTGTTATCGCGGCGACGAACCAAAACTTGGAGGAACGTGTGCGACAGGGGCTCTTCAGAGAAGACCTTTACCATCGCTTGAACGTGATTCACCTGCAACTGCCGCCGTTGCGCGAACGCACCGAAGATATCGAAGCACTGGCCGATCATTTTCTAAGTACCGCGGCGTCCAATTTGAAGACGGAGCGCAAACGCCTGACGCCGGAAGCCTTGCAGGTGATTCGCCGCTTCCCGTTTCCGGGCAATGTCCGTCAATTGGAAAACCTCTGCAATTGGCTCACGGTGATGGCTCCCTCGCAATGGATTCGTCCGGACGATTTGCCGTTTGAATTTAAGACAGGGAGCGGGCAGGCCGCGAGCGAGGCGGCCTCTGACGTCATCGCAACGAGAGCCGGCGGTTGGACAGATCAGTTGGCTGAGGTGGTGAGAGAACTTCTAAGCCGAGGTACGCCCAAAACCATGGATGAACTTAACCGTGTGTTTGAAACGACGGTCTACAAGACCGCTTTGGAATTTACGCACGGAAAAAAGATAGAAGCGGCTCAGAAGCTTGGCGTGGGCAGAAACACGCTCACGCGCAAGCTTCAGGAGCTCGGTCTGAGGTAGGAATCAGTGAGACTTTTTCGTGATGATGTCGATGCAGCACATCACAAAGGCTGACAACACAAAGGTCAGGTGCAGGACGACGTACCACAGCAGTTTGTCGTTGGCAATCGACTGGATGTCCATGAAGATGCGCAGCAGGTGGATCGAAGAAATGGCAACGATGCTTGCCGCCACCTTGTTTTTAAGCGAGCCCGCGTCCATTTTGCCGAGCCAGCCGAGCTTCTCGTCTTTACCGTCGTCAAGGTTCATGCGCGAGACAAAGTTTTCGTAGGACGAGTACATCACCATCACGATGAGACCGCCCACCAGCCCCATGTCGATCAGGGAAAGCAGCGACAGGATCAGATCAGCTTCGCTCAACGTGAGCACGTGCGGCAGCACATGAAAGATTTCCTGAAAAAATTTGATTGCCAGAGCAATAAGCGCCAGCGATAGTCCCAAAAAGACAGGGGCTAGAAACCATCGGGCAGCGTAGAAAGTACGTTCAAACATGCGTTCCATTTCTGAAGAATGTTTTTGCGTTGCGGTTGATTGAGGGAAAGAGCGTCGCTCGAACGAGCGGCACAAAGTAAAGTTTCGGCATTTTGACAGGAAAAACTTGGCTCAAGCTGAGATATCAGTCGAAAATGCAACAAATCGTTCGGAAACACAAGAGGAAGAAATGGCGGTGGCGAGCCTTAAAATGGTCGCTATTCTTATTTTTGTCCAAGTCTTAGTCTAACTTTTGTCTAATTTATACTCTTGCTTTTGTCCAAAATCTAATCTAATCTTTGTCTAAATCCTAGTCTTATTTTTGTCCGGATTGCGATGTTACCAGTTGTGATTCCGCGTTGGGCCAGTCGAATTGTTCGGCAAGGATTGGCTTCGCATCGTGTTGTGTCTGTTGTGGGAGCGCGTCAAAGCGGTAAAACCACATTGCTTCGAGCGGAGAATTTTCCGCAGGGAGCCTTTGTCAGTCTCGATCAGCAGCAGGTTCTTTCCGATGTGAAGACGGATTGTGCTTTTTTTCTCCGACGCTACGCCAGGGCTTATCCGCTGATTGTGGACGAAATTCAAAAAGCGCCGGAATTGGTCGGAGAGATCAAATACGTTGTGGATCGCAATCCGAGCAAAGGCCAATTTATCATCACCGGTTCGGCTGACTATCGAAAGCTTCCGCATGCCAATGAATCGCTGGCCGGTCGTGTGGCGTTTGCGCGTGTGCGTACATTTGCCGAAGCGGAGGCTAGACAGTGCGAGCCATTTTTTCTCCGAGGACTCTTTGACGGCTTGCTTCCGCTGGATGCTGAGTTCGGCGACTTTTGTAAGGCACAGTTTTGTGAACTGCTTCTGAAAGGGGGGTATCCCGAGCTGATGGATGTCGGAGATCCCCAGCAACGTACGCTCTGGTTTGATAGTTATGTCAAACAACAGATCATTTTGGATATGCGTAACCAGTGGGGGGTGCGAAAGAGCGATGTGCTTGAACGGTTGATTGCTTTGGCTGTTGCTTTTTCCAGCAAACTTTTGGTGAAAAGAACATTGCTCAATGTCTTGGGGACCTCGGCAGAAACCTTTGAGTCTTATCTTTCGGCGTTGCAGGCAATGTTTCTTGTCGATTTACTGCCCGGCTGGAAAGAGAGTGACTATGATCGCCCCTCCCAGACGCCTAAGCTTTTTCTGACGGACAGCGGACTGATGGCGAATCGAATGGGAATTTTCCATCCAAAAGACATTCTGGAAAACCGGGAAGTTGCGGCCAACGAAGGTGGAAAGCTGGCGGAGACTTGGGTCTATAACCAGCTTGTCGCAGAGCTTGAACTTAATCCGCTCTGGCGGATGCGGCATTTGCGCACAAAGACGCATGAAATTGACTTTTTGCTTTTTAACGAAAAGAAAGAAGGTCTCGGCATTGAGGTGAAGTCTTCTGAATCTGTATCGCCGGATGATTTCCGACACTTGCGTTGGTTTGGAAATTTGTATCGGCCGCAGAAGTTCACAGGTGTCGTGTTGTACGCGGGTAATCGGGTGGTGCCGGGCGGTGATAATTGCTACGCCATTCCGATGTCGGCGTTTTGGACGCCTGAAAAATACTGGCGCTGATTGTTTTTGTTTTGTTTCTCATCTGACGATTGTCATGCCCAGATCTTTGCATTTAAGTGAATTTGAACGCGATTTCGCAGCACTTGGCGCCAAGCCCACCCATATCCGACGTCTGTGGCGTGCATGGCTCGGCTTGGTCTCCTGGCAGTCGCAGGGACATGCAAGCTACCCGAAGTCGCTGCAGGAAAAGTTGCCCGAAATCCAAAGTGAGCTTGAGTCATTGGCAAGGTTTAATGTCAGGGAGAGCCAGCAGGCAGAAAGCAGCAAACTGTTGGTGATGCTCCCAGATGGTGCGTGTGTGGAAGCGGTTCTTTTGCCGCGTCAGGCGCTTTGCATCTCCACGCAGGTTGGCTGCGCTGTCGGATGCGCCTTTTGCATGACCGGCAAAGGAGGGCTGGAACGTCAGCTTTCCAGCGCCGAAATCGCGGCTCAGTACGTGGCAGCCACGCGCATCAAGCCCGATATCAAGAAAGTGGTTCTGATGGGAATGGGAGAACCTTCGCACAATCTGGCTGCCGTCAAGGAGGCTGTGGCGTTCATGGGCGATGTGGCCGGTTTGGCGCATAAGCAGATTGTTGTGTCCACCGTGGGCGACGAGCGGCTCTTTGATGCGCTGCCGACTTGGTCGGTGAAACCCGCCTTGGCTTTGTCGCTTCACACGACAGATTTCGAAAAACGAAAGAAGCTTTTGAAAAACGCTCCTGCTCTGACTCCCGAATACCTGTTACAGCGAACTCTGGACTACGCCGAACAGACCAAGTATCCGGCGCAGATTGAGTGGACGTTGTTGGCGAGCATTAACGACACTTTCGAAGAGGTTGAACGTTTGGCCGAGCTTGTGGCCGGTCGCTACGCCATGGTCAATTTCATTGCCGTCAATCCGACGGAAGGCAGTGACTTCAAGCGTCCTGATCAGGAACACATCGAAGATCTCATCACGGTTTTGCGACGAAAGGGGATTGTGGCGACGCTTCGCGACAGCGCTGCGCAGGACATCGAAGGCGGTTGCGGCCAGTTGCGCGCCCGCCACTTGAGTGCCCGGCAGGAGGTGCCGATTTCGCTCGAAAAAATGCCGAGCTAGAGCTCATGTGTGGTTCCGGCGGCAGCCCAGTCAACGTCGTCAAAAGTGCGTGTGAGTTCTGCGGCGGCCTTAAAGCCCGTGCAGTGACATGGTCGCCAGTGTTCGACTTTGTATTGCGTGAGTTCTTGCATCCACAAAGGATAGTCAGCAGGAGCAACACCGCTCAGATGCGTGCCGCCGAGCACGGTATGGAAACGATCGATTCCGAAAGTACGAGAGGCGTAGCGCAGAATATTGGGAAGTCCGGCGTGCGCGCAGCCCAAAAGTACGGACGCGCCTTTTTCGGTCTGCACCAAAAGCGAGACGTCGTCGGCAAACGTGTCGGGCACGATTTCTCCGGAATCGGTGCGCTCAAACATATGTCTGGTGCAGACCCAGCGGGGATCCCGCTCGGTTGCCGGCACAGTAAAAGCGGTTACGCCCGGAGCGATTTCAACGAACGGATCGATCGGTGAAAAGGCAAGTCCTGCGAGCATCGAACCGCCGCCGGAAGCTCGTTTGGCGTCTGCGTCTCCAAGGCGCTCGCGTCCGATGCCGGGAGCTGCCCACACGCGAGCGTGCGGCGCCAGCCGCAACACGTCCATGACACCTGAAGTATGGTCGAAATGACCGTGCGAGAGCACCAAATCGGTGATGCGTCGGGCATTCAGTCCCAAGGCCGTCAGGTTGTGTTGTAGCGTATGCTGAATGCCGCCCGTATCAAGCAAGATGACGGCGTCTTCGGTTTGCAGCCAAGCACTGTAGCCCCATTCGGCCAACAGACTTTGCGAACTCGTTTGGTTTTCGACGACGACGGTGAGCTGCATACGACTTCTCCTGCACAAGACGCGTTGACACTGACGAGTTTAGGCCGCCGCCAAGAAAAAAGCTTTCGAAGCGGTAAGACTTCGAAAGCTTTCGGCGTCAGTTGTTGGCGTTGTCTTCCACGGGATCGAATGTGATCTGCATGGAACGCGGTACGGTTGCCGATTGATCCTTCGGACGCGGGAAAGGATTGCAACGACGGATGGCCGTTTCCACCGCGTGGTCGTAGGCGGGCAACCCCGAGCTTTTAAGCTGCACGGGATTGCCCGTCTGCTCGCCGTTGGGCAGCAGATTGACGCGGTAAACAGCCTGGTGCTGACCGCGTTCGATACCTGGCGGCACCGCGTAGAAAATGTTCGGGCGGATGCAGGCGATGACGCTGGCAGCATACTGCGCCGAGGCTGTGCCGGTGACGTTGCGCACGCGAGTGCCGGGAGTACCGGTGGTCTTACCCACCTGACCGGATTGCACCTGCGGAGCCCCCGTGATGCGGGCCAATTCCGCACGACGCATTTCGTCGGCAATGCGCTTTTGTTCGGCGCGCTCACGACGAATACGCTCTTTGCGTTCGGCTTCCTTGCGTTTCTTTTCTTCTGCGATGCGCTTTTCTTCTGCCAGGCGCGCTTCTTCCGCCTTTCGGGCTTCTTCGGCTTTGCGAGCTTCTTCCGCCTTTCGAGCCTCTTCGGCTTTGCGGGCTTCCTCTGCCTTGCGTTCCTCTTCCAAGCGCCGCTCTTCTTCGAGGCGTTTCTGCTCTTCGGCCAAGCGCTTTTCTTCCTCAAGACGCTTGCGTTCTTCCTCGAGCTTTTGGCGTTCCTCGGCAAGTCGTTTTTCTTCGGCTAAGCGACGTTCTTCGGCCAGACGAATCTCTTCGGCACGGCGGGCTTCTTCCGCGGCGCGCTCTTCTTCCAGACGCTTTTGTTCGGCCAGGCGTTCCTGTTCCAAACGTTCCTGTTCCAGACGCTCCTGCTCGAGACGCTGCTGTTCCAGTCGCTTTTGTTCGAGTCGTTCTTGCTCCAAGCGCTGTTGCTCCAGTTTCTCCTGCTCGAGTTTTTCCTGAGCCAGACGTTCCTCTTGCAGTCGCTTTTCCTCGGCAATGCGTTCTTCTTCCAAACGCTTGGCTTCTTCTTCCTGAGGATCGGGCTGAGGCGCGGCTTCGGTGTCTTTGGGTAGCGGCGTATCGGGTGTCTCGGGAGCTTTGCCTGCGACACTTTCTCCGGAAGCGTCCTCAGGCGCCCAAAGTTCGGCGTAAAACGACTCGGGTTCGGTTCTCCACTGAAAGACGGTAAAAAGCCCCACAAACAAAAGCGCATGCACTCCCACGGCAGCCATCAGGCCGACCGGAAGGTCAAAGGGCTTTTGGTTGCCGGGACGAACCGGGCCTCGGTTCTCGCTCTCGTTCATTGACGGCCACCTTCAATCTGAAGGGCCAGACCGACGCGCTCGACATTGGCGCCCTGAAGTGCCTTCATGACATCAATGACCTGCTCATAGCGAACGTCACGGTCGGCGGCGATCACCACCGGTGTGTTGAGACTGGCCTGAGCGGTTTTGACGTTGTTGACAAGCTGAGGCATATCAACTGGGTGCAGACCCGACTTGGTCTTAATCGACAGACGGCTGTCGGCATGCACGACCACCTGGATGTTTTCCGTCGGAGCCTTGCCCGCTTTTTTCACGGACGGAAGATTGACCACGGAAGGATTAACGAAGGGGGCGGCCACCATCAAAATCACCACGAGCACCAGCATGACGTCGATATAAGGAACGACGTTCATGTCGCTCATCAAACGACGCTTGCCTCGGTTGGATTGGGTTTGCAAAGCCATAGCGACTCTCCTCTCAAAGAGTGCTTCTTAGCGCTGGTGCGCGAGGATGTTCAGGAACTCTTCGCTGAAGCTGTCAAAACGGTTGCTCAAGCGTTCGATGCGATTGGCAAAGAGGTTGTAGGCAGCTGTTGCGGGAATGGCGGCAAACAGGCCCACAGCTGTGGCAACGAGCGCTTCGGCAATACCGGGGGCGACAACGGCCAGAGACACGTTTTCAAGGCTCGACAAACCGGTAAAGGCGTCCATGATGCCCCAGACGGTGCCGAACAGGCCGATGTAGGGCGAAACGGAACCGATCGAGGCGAGCATCGGAAGTCCTTTTTCCAAGGCGTCCATTTCGCGCTGGAACGTCGCGTTCATGCTGCGACGCACGCCCGATAAAACATCATCGGCGGGGCGATCGGGCATTTTCAGGAATTCGTTCATGCCGGCCACGAACATACGTTCCTGAGCGCCGGTGCGCTCCGGGCGCGTGTTTGCTGTCTCGTAGAGCTTGGCGAGATCAAGGCCTGACCAAAAGCGCTTTTCAAAATCGTCGGTCTGACGGCGGCTTCGAGAGAGCACAAGCATTTTGGAAAAGATCGTGGCCCAGCTCGAAAGCGAGGCGATCAGAAGAATACCCATGACGCACTTCACAACGACGGAAGCGTTCATGACGAGCGTGATGATGGAAAGATCGGCGGAAGTCATGTTCGGAAAGTCTTAATTCGCAAAAACGGTCAATCAGATCGAATCGTCGGGAGCGTAGGGCTTCAGGGCGGCGAGAATGCGCGGATCGGCCTGTGTGGGTACGCCAAGCTTCATGTCGACGGAGGCGCAACGCACCTGCGCTGTGCAGATGGTTTCTTCTCCGCGCACAATGGTCTGTTCGAAAATCACGGAGGCGCGGCGCAAGAGCTTGATGCGGGTCTTTACGGTGAGTGCGTCGTCGAGCACGGCCGGACGCACGAATTTCATTTCGATGGAACTCACCACGATGACGGGCGCACCTTCGAGGTGCATCTTGCGCTGTTCGAGTCCCAGCGAACGCAAAAATTCCGTGCGTGCGCGTTCCATGTAACGCAGATAATTGGCGTGGTACACGATGCCGCCCGCATCGGTGTCTTCCCAATAGATTCGGACAGGGAAAGAAAAGATTTTTTCAGTCATATAACAAAGCGTCCGCGCTCGGCTCGGTGCGGACGCCGAAAATCAGTCAGAATTAGGTGTCGCGCCTTCGGTCAAAAGCCTTGATTTATGTGGGCGCAATCGTCGAGTCGAAAGTATATTGGATTGCAATCGTGCGCGAAAGACGGATTGCCATTTTTGAGAAGGACTTAAGTGTTTCTTTCTGTTGAAAAATTCACGCCGTTTCTACGGTTGCTTTTGTGTGCGTCAGCGCTTGCCGCAGCGGCGTTGTCGGCGGGCTGCACGGATCCGGTCAATGCTCCGCGAGCGCTCTCCGACTACGCATCCAACACGCTTTTTACTTCCTTTTCGGGGCGCAGTCCCAAAACGCTCGATCCTCAGGTGTCCTATTCGAGCGATGAAACGATCTACACCTACGGGGTTTATGAGCCGCTCTACGGGTACGAATACTTGAAGCGCCCCTATACGCTCATGCCGCTGGCAGCCGAAAAAGTTGTCAAACCCGTGTATCTTGATGCGAACAAAAACGTGTTGCCCGCACAGGCCGACAGCAAGGACATTGCGTATTCCGTCTACACGATCCCGATCCGAAAGGGCATTGAATTTGCTCCGCATCCGGCGTTTGCCAAGGATGAAAAAGGTGAGCCGCTGTGCCTGACGCTTGATCCGAAACGCGCCCAAGCACTCTCCAGTCCGCTGGAGCTGCCCGAGCGCGGCACGAGGGAGCTGACTGCGCACGACTACGTTTACGGAATCAAGCGTATTGCTTCGCCCGCAGTCGTGAGTCCCGCTTTCGGCATTCTGCGGGCCTACATCGTCGGTTTTGACGAGCTTAACCAAGCAATCGGAGAGGCTTGGGAAAAGGCCAGAGCTTCGAATGAATCCGTTTCACGCATTGATCTTACGAAGTTTGAATGCGAGGGCGTCAAAGCGCTCGATGAGCACACGCTGCAAATCACCATCCGCGGCAAGTACCCGCAGTTCGACAACTGGATGGCGATGGCCTTCTTTGCGCCGATGCCTTGGGAAGCTGAAGCGTTTTATGCCAATCCCGGCTTTGCGGAAAACAATATTTCCCTGAACACCTGGCCGGTGGGAACGGGTCCCTACATGCTCACCGTGTCGCGACAAAACCGAGAGCATGTGCTTGAGCGCAATCCCAACTATCGCGGCTTGACCTATCCGTGCGAAGGTTCCGAAGAAGACCGCCGAAACGGCTTTTTGGCCGACTGCGGCAAAAAGACGCCGTTTGTGGACCGAATCGTGTTGACGATGGAAAAAGAAGCGGTGCCGACGACTTCGAAATTTTTGCAGGGATATTACGACAGTCCGCAGATCACGCGACTTGATGTGGGGCAGGGCTATATCGTGGCCATGGGAGACGACCCGGACAAAGAAAAGCTCTACAAGGAAAAGCGATTGCAGTTTCCGACTGCGGTAGAAGCCAATCTTTGGTACATCGGTTTTAACTGGCTAGATCCTGTGGTTGGGGCCGGTAAGACGCCAGAGGAAGCGCGCCGCAACAAGCTGCTGCGGCAGGCAATTTCCATTGCGCTGGATTGGGAAGAGCAAATTGCCATCTTTGAAAAAGGGCAGGGGCAGACCGCTCACGGCCCCTTGCCGCCGGGGCTTTTCGGCTGGCGTGACGACGGCCCTTCGGCTTTCAATCCTGTTGTCTATACAAAGGGGGAGGACGGCCGCGTCAAACGCCGTTCGATCGAAGACGCTAAAAAACTCATGATCGAAGCGGGCTATCCGGACGGGCGCGATGCCGAAACGGGGCGCCCCTTGGTGCTGAATTTTGATTGGCAGGGAACAAGTGCCGGCTCCAAATCGTTTTTGGATTGGACTGCACGGCAGTTTGCCAAGATCGGCATTCAGCTGGAAATCCGTGCTACCGACTACAACCGCTTCCAGGATAAGATGGCCAAAGGATCGGCTCAGATTTACTACTGGGGGTGGCTTGCGGACTATCCGGACGCTGAAAACTTTTTCACGCTTTTGTACGGGCCCAACAGCAAAGCGATCAACGGTGCCGGGGAAAACGCCAGCAATTATCAGAATGCACGGTTTGACGTGCTTTTCGAGTCGCTTCGAAATCTCGAAAACGGACCGCAGAAAGCCGACGTGATCGATGAGATGATCCGCATCGTGCAGGAAGATGCGCCCTGGAGCTTCGGCTATTTCCCAACATCTGCCGCTGCGCTTCATCATTGGGTGAAAAACGCCAAGCCCACGCAGATGATCCGTAACAATGTGCAGTACATCCGCATTGACAGCGCCGAACGCATGGCACAGATCCGAGCCTGGAACAAACCCGTTGTATGGCCTCTGCTTTTGATCTTTGCAGCCGTCGCCGGACTTGTGTGGTTCGTGCGCCGCCATCTGATCCGACGCAGTTTGCAGCGCGGCATCGCTTCGGAGAATCAAGCATGATTGGCTACATCATTCGGCGCATTGCCTACGGTTTTTTGATTTTGCTCGGCGTCAATGCGCTTACTTTTGCACTCTTTTTTGCCGTCAACACGCCCGATGACATGGCGCGCCTGGCAATCGGCGGGCGTTACGTGACACCCGAGGCAATCGAAAATTGGAAGATTGCTCACGGTTACGACCTGCCGCTTGTCTATAACGAAGATGCGCAGGGTATTGAAAAGATCACCAAGACCGTTTTTTACACCCGCTCGGCACCGCTTTTGACGGGAGATTTGGGTTTGTCGGACGCCGGTCGCAGCATCAACCGGGAAATTGCCGAGCGTGTGGGGCCGTCGCTGGCGCTAGCCGTTCCCACCTTTGTGCTTGGCGTTTTCGTGATGCTCGTTTTCTCTCTGATGGTGGTGCTGGTGCGTCGCACCAAACTCGAGTGGGCGGCTGTGGCTTTTGCAGTTACGGTGATGAGTGTCTCGAGCCTTTTTTACATCATTCTCGGTCAGTGGCTGTTTGCAAAAACATTGCGACTTGTGCCCGTTTCGGGCTTTATGGACGGTTGGCACATGGCAGTTTTCTTGATCCTGCCGGTCGCAATCGGCATCTTCTCGAGATTGGGAAGCGACACGCTTTTGTACCGCGCCATGTTTCTTGAGGAAGTGGGCAAAGACTACGTGCGAACGGCTCGTGCCAAGGGAGCATCACACGCACGCGTCATGTTCGTGCATGTGCTTAGAAACGCCATGCTTCCGATTTTGACGAGTACCGTGGCAGTGTTTCCGATGCTTTTTATGGGAAGCCTCATCATGGAAAGTTTCTTCGGCATTCCGGGGTTGGGGTCGTACACGATTGACGCCATCAATGCCCAGGATTTCTCCATTGTCCGCGCCATGGTGTTTTTGGGAACGGCCGCCTACGTGCTGGGGCTGCTTTTGACCGATATTGCCTACACGATTGCCGATCCGCGCATTCGACTGAAGTAAGACATGTTTGACGTGAAGTTTGTTTTTCTCTGGACGGACGCCGTCTTGTGGCTCTTGGTGCTGGGCCTTGTCGGCTATGTCGTCTACGTGCATCGAACCGAGGAACTTGCGCGCAAATGGCGTAAGGTGCTCAATAACAAAACGGCGGTGGCGGCTGCAGCCGTTCTCTCGGTTTTCTTTGCGGCGGCTTTGGCCGACAGCGTGCATTACCGCCGTGCGCTTCCGGCGACTGACGGGGCTGCGGTTGCCGCTTGGGACACCAAGACCGTGTCGCTTCTCGATGCCCTGGTGGGCGAAAAGATTGCCGGACGCGAAAGAAGCTACTCGGCGCCGTTTTCGCTCTACGATTTTGACAAAACAACCGTGGTGACGGACGACGGCCCCAAGCGCATCAACGCCAAACTCAAAGGCGCCGGAGCGGGTGTCAACGAAGACAAACCTCTGCAATCGCTTTTTCGCAAGATCGAGATGGGGGTGATGACGGGAGCGGTCGGCGTCTTGGTGACATGGCTGCTGATCGGAGCGGTCGCTGCCTGCGTGCGGCGCGAAGGCTTCGGGCGGGCAATGATTGCCGTAACGGCGCGCAGCAACCCTTGGCGACCGGCCATTTTGGTTTGGCTTCTGGCGATTTTCTTGGGCTGCGTTTTGATGTTCGTGTGGCCCGTCTGGCACCCTTTCGGGACGGACGCAACAGGCAACGACGTGCTCTACAGTGCCGTTAAAAGCATCCGAACGGCTTTTGCGATTGGGTTGCTGGCGACATTTTCAACGCTTCCCTTTGCCGTGACGCTCGGCATTGCGGCGGGCTACTTCAAGGGCAAGGTCGACGATGTGATTCAGTACGTCTACACGACCATCTCTTCCATTCCGTCGGTGCTTCTGATTGCGGCTTCCGTTTTGATGATTCAAGTCTTCATTGACAAGCATCCGGAGATGTATGCCACGGGGCTTGAGAGAGCCGATGTGCGGCTTTTCCTCTTGGCGGTGATCATCGGACTCACCAGCTGGGCGGGTTTGGCCCGATTGCTGCGAGCCGAGACGATGAAAGTGAGCGCCATGGATTTCGTGACGGCGGCCAAGGCTTTCGGGGTGTCTTCAACGCGCATCATGGCTCGGCACGTCTTTCCCAATGTTGCACACATTGTTCTGATTGTGGCTGTACTGGATTTCTCCGGCATTGTTCTCTACGAGGCTGTTTTGAGCTACGTGGGCGTGGGTGTGGATCCGGTGACCGATTCATTTGGATCCATGATCAATGCGGCGGCTTCCGAGATGAGCCGCTCGCCGGTGATTTGGTGGAATTTGGCGGCAAGCTTTGTCTTTATGGTGACGTTGGTGCTCTCGGCCAATTTGTTTGCCTCCGGTGTGCGCGATGCGTTTGATCCGAGAAATGCCGGCGGCAGGGCGTAAGGAACGGCGATGGCAGAAATTCTCAACGTCAAAAATTTGAGTGTGCAAATCGACGGTCCAAAGCCTCTCACTGCCGTCGAAGATGTGTCGTTTTCGATTCAATCGGGCGAGTGTTTTGCGCTCGTCGGCGAGTCGGGCTGCGGCAAGTCACTTACAGCGCTTTCTTTGATGCGCTTGCTTCCCGACGGTCTTTCCGTGGCTCAGGGTGAGGTAGTTCTCAAGGGAACGGATCTGATGGAGCTCACCGAACGAGAGATGCAGGCCGTACGAGGCGATCGCATCGCGATGATCTTTCAGGAGCCCGCCACAAGTCTCAATCCCGTGATGACGGTGGGCGAGCAAATTGTCGAGGCGGTTCGGTTGCATGAGAACATCGGCAAAGAAGAAGCCAAGCAAAGAGCGTTGCAGTGGCTGACCCGCGTTGGGCTCGACGAGCCGCAAAAGCGTTTTGATGCCTTTGCGCACGAGCTTTCGGGCGGGCAGAAGCAGCGCGTCATGATTGCGATGGCTCTGGCCTGTCGTCCTGACGTGGTGGTGGCCGACGAACCCACGACGGCGCTTGACGTAACGCGTCAGGCGCAGATTCTCGATTTGCTCCGAGAACTGCAAAAAGAGCACGGCATTGCCCTTTTGCTGATCACGCACGATTTGGCTTTGGTGCGCCAATACGCTGATCGGGTAGCGCTGATGTACGCCGGTCAGATTGTGGAACAAAGCCGTGTTGCCGATTTCTTCGAGAATCCGACGCATCCGTATGCGCGTTTGCTTTTGAGCGCCGTGCCGAGCGCTGACAAAAGCGCGCAGGCGCTCACGGGCATTGCGGGCAGCGTTCCGGAACTTTCGGCGATGCCTGAGGGCTGTCGATTTGCACCGCGTTGCCCGGCCGCCAAAGAGATGTGCCGGCAGAAGTGCCCGGCAATGCGCTCGTCGGCACCCGGTCGTCTGGTGCGTTGTTTTTATCCCGAGTCGCCTGTGACAAGCCGGGCGACGTCTGTTACGACGGCAACGCGTACGGATGAAACGGTTTTGAAGCTCACGGACGTGTCGGTGACGTACGGCAGCCGCGGTGGGCTTTTTTCCCCTCAAAAGGCTTTCGAAGCCGTCAGTCATGCCGACTTGACGCTTTCGCGCGGCAGGACGCTTGCGTTGGTCGGGGAATCGGGTTCGGGTAAAACGACGCTCGGGAAAGCCGCCTTGGGACTTTTGGAAAACGCGACGGTAAGCGGCAGTGTGGAAATTGTCGGGGAAGAGGCCTTTGATACACGCGGCCGCTTTAAGCAGCACCTGAGAAGTTGCGCGCAGATTGTGTTTCAGGATCCGTTTGCGTCGCTTGATCCGCGCATGAGCGTGGGCGAATTGGTGAGCGAAGGGATCCTTGCGTTGCGTCCCGGACTTTCCAAGACGGATGCGCGTCGGAAAGTACGAGAACTTCTCGACAGCGTGGGGCTTCCGAGCGGAGCGGCCGATCGTTTGGCGCACGAATTTTCCGGCGGGCAGCGTCAGCGCATTGCCATTGCCAGAGCGTTGGCCGTTGAGCCGAAAATCGTGGTTTGCGACGAGCCCACTTCCGCACTGGATGTTTCGGTGCAGGCCCAGATTCTCAATCTGTTGCGGGAGATCCAAGCTGAGCAGGGCGTGTCGTACTTGTTCATCACCCACAACTTTGCCGTGGTCGAATTCATGGCGCATGAAGTGGCGGTGATGCAGCGCGGCCGCATTGTCGAAAGCGGTACGGCCGAGGATGTCCTCACGCATCCGCAGCACGCATATACGAAGACGCTTGTGGCTGCCGTGCCTCGACTCTGAGTTACACGGATAAGAAAAATGCCTCACGGCGGAGGCATTTTTCGAAGAACGGTTGTCTAAATTCGGATCAGCGGGCGTCGCTTGCCTTGAACTTCTTTTCCAGGCGGGAAACCAAGCGCGTGATGGTAAGCGTCATCACCAGGTAGATAATGGCCACCGACGTCCAGATTTCAAGCGAACCGTAGGTTTCGGCAATGATGAGCTGACCGGTGCGGGTGAGTTCCTCAAAGCCGATGACGGACACGAGGGAGGAGTCCTTCAACATCGCGATGAATTCGTTGCCAAGCGGCGGGATGATGCGCTTGAAGGCCTGCGGCAGGATGATGTATCGCATCGTCTGCCCCCAGGTCATACCCAGAGACAGGCCGGCACGCATCTGGCCGACTTCGATCGACTGAATGCCGGCGCGGAAGATTTCGGCCACGTAAGCGCCCGAATTGATCGAGCAGGCGGCCACAGCGGCCACGAACGGGTCGATACGCTGACCGATGATCGCGGGAAGCGCAAAGTAGATGATGAAGATCTGCACCAGAAGCGGCGTGCCGCGAATGAAGTCAACGTAGATCTTGGCGAGCAGACGCAACGGCGTGAACTTGGACAGCTGAGCCAGAGCCGCTAAAAGGCCGAACACCAAACCCAGACCGACGGCCATCGCCGTGATCTCTAAAGTCACCAGAGCGCCCTGCAACAACAAAGGCAGAGAGTTGGTGATAAGGGAAAAATCGAATTCCATTGTGTTTTTATCCTTTTAACGGAGGGAGCACAGGGGCGCAAAAAACACGCGTCTCAACACACAGGTCGGCCGCGTATTTCTGCGCATTGTACCGAAGCACTCGCGCAACCGCACCTATTGAGCAAAAATGCTTCGAAAGGTGTGCACTATGGACTGGACCAATTAAGACAAGTCCGAGGTCTCAGACTGGAAAAAACGATGGAGCGTTTGCATCGTGATGACCTCGAACGACGCGTCGGGATATTTGCTCGCAAAACTTTTCGGCGCTTTTGCTTGCGCATTCGCCAATTTGCATTCAAAGGCGTGAAGCGAACCGTCTTCGTCGACTTCCAAAAGATCCACTTCGCTTTTGTTGCGGTCGCGCCAAAAGTAGAGTTGTGTTTCGTCTTGTCGATAACGATGCCATTTGAGCCGCTCGATGATGACAAAATTTTCCCAGAGAGCTCCGCGTTCCAAATCGCTGCGAGATGATAATGGCGTGAAATTGTCGAGTGCGGCGTTTCGGATGCCCAGATCGTAAAAGTAAATTTTCTTGGATTTTTTTAGTTCCGTTGCGAAGTTTGAGGAGTAACACGGCAGTGTCTTCACAATGAAGCTTTGCTCGAGAAGGCTTACACATCGCTCGACGGTGGGGGTACTCAATCCGCACTGTTGTCCCAAACTGCTGAAAGAGCAGAGGTTGCCGATGTTAGCCGCCAAAAGCCTAACGAGATGCAGAAACTGCTCTGAACGGCGGATGCCGGCGATGGCAAACAAGTCTTTGAAAACGATGCTCTCGAAGAGGTACCTTAAAGTTGCCTTGGATCTTTGCGGGTGAGTCACGATTTCCGGGTAGCTGCCTACTGTCAATCGAATGGGCAAGGACTCCATGACGTCAAGCCAACTATTGTGATCGGCCAGTTCTGTCACGGACAATGGAAAAAGAGTCATCGGCCACAAACGTCCCGCGGCTGACTCCATGACACCGCCGGCCAATTCCAAAGAACTGGAACCAGTGGCAAAAATGCGGCACGAAGGTTTGCTGTCTTCCAATCGTTTGAGAAGCATGTCGATTCCCTGGATGCGCTGGGCTTCGTCAATCACCAGAACGTCAAGACCGGATAGCAAAATCGAGATGTCCGCTTTGGATGACAACGACGTGAGTAATTCTCGATCCTGAGGCCCGTCGCCCGAGAGCCATTTCACTTTCCGGTCTTGGAAAAGGTGCTCCAACAGTGTTGTTTTGCCTGTCTGCCGAGCACCGAAGACCACAATGGCTTTATCGGCAGGCGTGCGTTCAAGAAGAGCAGTGAGTGAACGTGCGATGTATGTCATTTCAGATTATTTTTAGTTGTACTTTACAAAAATCTAGATTTTTATAAAGTATAGTTTAAAAAAATCTGAAATAAAGCCAGTTGCGTCGAGTATTGCGATTGATCGGATCAATGGTGTGGATACAAGCGGACGACCGGATCAATACCCATGTTTTATTGTTGGGTATTTTTCATTAATATTCTTGACTCGCAAACTAGGTTATTAGAGAAGAACGCTAAAGATCGGCCTTTGGAGCCGGTTGGGCGATCCACTTCGTCGGAAGGCAAGACTGTGAAACTCACCACGCGAGGCCGCTTTGCGGTCACCAGCATGATTGACCTTTCGCTGCACAGCGAAAACGGCCCGGTGCGCCTGGCCGATATCGCCAAGCGGCAGAAGATTTCGCTTCCCTACCTGGAGCAGATCTTCGGGAAGCTGCGTCGTGCCGAGCTTGTCAAAAGCGTGCGCGGTCCCGGCGGCGGTTACCGTCTCGGGCGCGATGCCTCTGAAATCAGCGCCGGCGAAATTGTCGAAGCCGTCGAAGGCATCATGGACGTTTCCCAGTGCCAAGGCGGTGCGGCATGCCGCGGCGGTGCACAGTGTCTGGCTCACGGACTGTGGGCGGATCTGAACGCCAAGATGGCCGAATTTCTCAATGCCCAGTCGCTGCAGTCCATTAAGGAGAAAAGTTTGAAGGAGCATGCTCATCACGGTGAAGTGCGTGAACAGCCGATCATTGTGCACATCACGGAACCGAAGAGCTGATCAAAAGGACTGCCGCGCAAACGAATTAAAACGCGCTCGCTTCAATGCCCTTTTGAGAGCAAAAGGCGGGTGCCAACAACAGTAAAGAGACGCAAAAATGCAGCATCACGTTGTTTATCTTGACTACTCGGCCACCACGCCTGTCGATCCCCGCGTGGCCGAAAAGATGATTCCCTACCTGTGCGAAAAGTTCGGCAACCCCGCCAGCCGCTCGCATGCCTACGGCTGGGAAGCCGAAAAGGCGGTTGAAGAGGCCCGCGGTCACATCGCGGCCTACATCAACGCCGATCCGCGAGAAATCGTGTTCACGTCGGGTGCGACCGAATCCGACAACCTTGCCATCAAGGGCGCGGCGCATTTCTATCGCGACAAGGGTAAGCATCTCATTACGGTCAAGACGGAACACAAGGCTGTGCTGGACAGCATGCGTCATCTTGAAACCGAAGGGTATGAAGTCACTTACCTCGATGTGCAGGAAAACGGCCTTCTTGATCTGGAAGCACTCAAGGCCGCCATTCGTCCCGACACCACACTGGTTTCCGTGATGGCCGTCAACAATGAGATCGGTGTGATTCAGGATTTGGAGGCGATTGGCAACATCTGTCGCGAACGCGGCGTGCTCTTTCACTGCGACGCAACGCAGGCGCCGGGCAAACTCATCATCGACACGCAAAAGCTCAAGATTGATCTGATGAGCCTGTCGTCGCACAAGGTGTATGGTCCTAAGGGCATCGGCGCTCTCTACGTTCGCCGTAAACCGCGCGTGCGCATTGAGCCTCAGATTCATGGCGGTGGTCACGAACGCGGCATGCGCTCCGGTACGCTTGCCACGCACCAGATCGTTGGCATGGGTGAAGCCTATCGACTGGCCCTTCTTGAAGCCGACAAGGATCGCGAACACGCCGAAAAGCTCTCCAAGCGTCTGCTCGACGGCATTCTGAAGAACATCCCCGAGGTCTATGTCAACGGTGATCTGAAGCATCGCGTGCCCACGAACCTCAATATTTCTTTTGCCTACATCGAAGGCGAAAGCCTCATGATGGCACTTAAGGACATTGCCGTGAGCTCCGGGTCGGCTTGCACGTCGGCTTCGCTTGAGCCGAGTTATGTGCTTCGCGCCATTGGCCGCAACGACGAACTCGCACACAGCTCGATTCGTTTCACGCTCGGACGCTTTACGACCGAAGAGGACATTGATTTCACCGTGAAGCTTCTCACCGAAAAGGTGGCCAAGCTGCGTGAACTGTCGCCCTTGTGGGAAATGCACAAGGAAGGCATTGACCTCGCCGAAGTGAAGTGGTCGGCTCACTAATCTATCTCGAATTTTGAAAAGTTTGCATTGAGGACAAGAAAATGCCCTACAGCGAAAAATTGATGGATCACTACGAAAATCCGCGCAACGTCGGCACGCTCGACAAGAACGACGAATCGGTCGGCACCGGCATGGTGGGGGCTCCCGCCTGCGGCGACGTGATGCGTCTTCAGATCAAGGTCAACGACGAAGGTGTCATTGAGGACGCGAAGTTCAAGACCTACGGCTGCGGCTCGGCGATCGCTTCGAGTTCGCTCGTGTCCGAATGGGTCAAGGGTAAGACTCTTGATGAAGCGGCCAAGATTTCCAATGCGGAAATTGCCGAAGAGCTTGCACTGCCGCCTGTGAAGATTCACTGCTCAATTCTTGCCGAAGACGCCGTGAAGGCTGCCATTGACGACTACAAGGCCAAGCACGCCAAGTAAACCGAAATCAACGCTTTTTACGAGGACATACACAAATGTCAGTCACTCTTACCGAGGCGGCTGCCCGCCACGTTTCCGCTTTTTTGACCAAGCGCGGCAAGGGCATCGGTTTGCGCCTGGGCGTCAAGACGAGCGGTTGCTCGGGCATGGCCTACAAGCTTGAGTTTGCCGATGTCGTCAACGAAGACGATCAGGTTTGGGAAAGCCATGGCGTAAAGGTCGTGGTGGATGCCAAGAGCCTGCCCTACATCGACGGCACCGAACTTGATTACGTCAAGGAAGGCTTGCAGGAAGGCTTCAAGTACAACAACCCGCAGGAAAAGGAACGCTGCGGCTGCGGCAAGTCCTTCCACGTCTAAGGCACCACGATGGCTCAAAACGCGTTTACGCTTTTGTCGCTGCCTGCTGTCTTTGCGCTTTCTGAAGAGAAGGTGGAAGAGGCCTGGCGCCGTGCAATCGCACTCGTGCATCCGGATAAGTTTGCTTCTCGCCCAGCCGCCGAACGGCGTGTGGCCGAGCAGTGGGCCGGTCGCATCAACGAAGCGCGCGACGCGCTCATCGATCCGGTGTCGCGAGCAACGCTTCTGCTGCAAAACGCAGGTGTGGATGTCGGCCGAGAAACCGACACGCGCATGCCGGGCGACTTTTTGATGCAGCAGATGCTGTGGCGCGAGGCGCTCGAGGACGCTGGCGGTGACGCGGACAAGATCAGACGTTTGACGACGGAGGTTCAAGCCTCCCGAGACGAACTCATCGCTCAGCTGACACGATCGATTGACGTTGAGCACGACTTCGACGGCGCCCGCAGTCAAGTGCGCCGTCTGATGTTTGTCGAAAAGCTTCTCAAGGAAATTCACCGCGCGGGAAGCACCGCTGCCGCGCTCTAAAAAGAACAACGAAATGCTGGGACTTCTGCAGATTGCCGAACCGGGCATGTCGGCTGCGCCTCACGAAGAGCGCTTTGCCGCCGGCATTGATCTGGGCACCACCAATTCTCTGGTCGCGCTCGTTTTAAACGGAACACCTGAAGTGTTGCCCGATGAAGAAGGGCGTTTTCTCTTGCCCTCCGTCGTGCGTTATTTGCCCGAGGAAGGCACTGCCGTCGGTTGGGACGCTGTGCCTCACTTGGCGTCCGATCCTCTGAACACCATCAGCTCCGTCAAGCGTCTGATGGGGCGCGGCATGAAGGATGTCACGGGTAATGTCATTGTTCCGTATCACTTTGAAGACGCCCCCGGCATGGTGCGTATCCAGACGCGACAGGGCGTCAAGAGTCCGGTGGAAGTTTCCGCCGAAATTCTGAAGGTGCTGCGCGAACGCGCCGAGCATCGCGTGGGTGCGGAACTCGTGGGCGCCGTCATTACGGTTCCTGCGTATTTCGACGACGCGCAACGTCAGGCAACGAAGGACGCCGCCAAACTCGCCGGTCTTAATGTTTTGCGTCTTCTCAACGAACCCACAGCTGCAGCCTTGGCTTACGGTCTGGACAACGGCGCCGAGGGCAAGTACCTGGTTTATGACCTCGGCGGCGGTACGTTTGACGTATCGCTTCTGAACCTCACCAAGGGTGTCTTCGAAGTGCTTGCCACCGGCGGCAATTCGGCGCTCGGCGGTGACGATTTCGATCACCGGTTGGTTTGCTGGGCCATCGAAAAACTCGGGGCCGGGCTTCACGCCGACATCCTGACGCCCTCGGACAAAAAGCGTCTGACGATTTCCGTCAAGGCGGCGCGTGAAGCGCTGACCGACGAACAGGAGACTCGTGTGACGGTGGAGCTTTCCGACGGCCGCAAGCTCGACGAGGTCCTCACGCGCTCTGAATTCAATGCGATGACGGCGCACTTGGTGCAAAAGACGATTGATGCCGTCAAAAACGTCCTTTCTGACGCTCAGCTTGGTACCGAAGATGTTAAGGGCGTGGTGTTGGTGGGCGGCTCAACGCGCATGCCTTGTGTGCGTGAGGCCGTGCGCGATTACTTCGGCCGTGAACCGTTCTGTGACATTGATCCCGACAAGGTCGTGGCGATCGGCGCTTCGATGCAGGCCAATAAGCTTGCGGGCAATACGTCTGAAGGCGACGACTGGTTGCTGCTGGATGTCACGCCGCTGTCGCTCGGACTTGAAACCATGGGCGGCCTGGTTGAAAAGGTTATCCCGCGTAACACCGCCATTCCGACGGCGATGGCGCAGGACTTTACGACCTTTAAGGACGGTCAGACCGCAATGGCTATTCACGTGGTCCAGGGCGAACGCGAAGTGGTGGACAAGTGCCGGTCTTTGGCGAAGTTTGAACTGCGAGGCATCCCGCCGATGGCCGCCGGTGCCGCACGCATTCGCGTGACGTTCCAGATCGATGCCGACGGACTTCTTTCCGTTTCCGCCCGCGAGATGACGACCGGCGTGGAAAGCTCGATTATGGTCAAGCCGAGCTACGGTCTGTCCGACGAGGACGTGATCCGCATGCTGCAGGAAGGCAACCGTGCGGCCGAAGAGGACATGCACGAGCGCGAACTGCGCGAGCAGAAAGTCGAAGCGCTGCGCATCATTGAGTCGACAAATTCCGCTTTGGCGGCAGACGCCGATCTTTTGTCTCAGGAAGAGCGCAAGGTTGTCGATGATGCCTTGAGCCACCTCAACATGGTGCGTGAGGGAACGGATACCGAAGCGATCAAACAGGCTATCGATGCCGTTGCCAAGTCCACGGAAGAATTTGCCGCCCGACGCATGGACCGCTCAATTCGTCTTGCTCTTGAAGGCAAGTCGGTTGACGACGTGCTCGACCAATAACGCAAACTCGGAAAGAAGAAAATGCCGATTGTCACCATTTTGCCCAACGAAACGTTTTGCCCCGAAGGCGCTCAGATTGAAGTCAAGACCGGCGCTAAGCTGGCTCAGGCCTTGAACGCTGCCGGCATCAAGATTCCGCATGCGTGCGAATACAACTGCGCCTGTGCCACTTGCCACGTGATTGTCAAAGAAGGCTTCAATTCTTTGAACGAACCCGATGATGACGAATACGATCAGCTCGACAATGCGTTTGGCAGCACGCCGCTCTCTCGCTTGTCCTGCCAGACGGTGATGGGAACGGAAGACATCACGATTGAAATTCCGAAGAACAACCGCAATCTCGTTCACGAGGACTAAAGGAGCTTGGCCATGACGCTCAAGTGGAAAGATGCGCAGCGCATCGCCGAAGAACTCTATGACAATGAACCCGATTTGGATCCTGTCACGCTGCGCTTGAGCGAACTGCGCGAACGCGTGCTAGCTCTTCCCGACTTCGATGATGATCCGGAAAAGAGCAACGAGCCGATTCTGGAGGCGATTCTCCAGGCTTGGCTTGACGAGCGCTGAGATCAGTGGCGAGCGGCAGAAATGCCGCTCGTTTCTTTTAGAGGCGACTCTTTAGGTGAGCGTAGACGACCTCAATGGCTTGCTGCAAAATGGCGTCGCGCTTTTCCAGCGGGGTTCCGGCCGGCGCTTTCAAATGCACGGCAGCGTAGTAGCGGGCGCCCTTGTCCGTGACCAAAATCGCATGATTGGCGCGGGTAGCACAGAATTCGTCCGATCCGGCTCCGGAACGGTCGAAAAGCGTCCAGCCTTCGGGTAGACGCGAGCGAAACAGATTGCCGGCCATCTGATTGGCGGCAAGATCCGCCAGCCATTGGCTGCGGGCCGATTTGGGCAGCTGAGTATCGAATCGTTGCCAATTGAGCGACGCATTGCTCGGTGTCGTCGTGTCTCGGTATTCATTCTTTCCGGACAGATTCAAATCCGGTTCCAGACGATCGCTGCGGGTGGTGTTGTCGCCCTTTTGCCGCAGCCACTCGGTCAATGCCTTCGGTCCGCCGGTGTGCACAAAGATGAAGTTGGCGGCGCGGTTATCGCTTTGCGACAAAGCGGCGCGGCATGCTTCCTTCAACGTGACCTTCGTGTCGGGATTTACCGTTCCGTAAACGGGGGAATGCGGTACGACAGGCGTGGTTTTGATCGGAGCGCTGCGGTTTTCGAGCCCCAGTTCATAGACGCGCGCGCATTCGAGAGCTTTAACGGTGCTGGTAAGTGGGAAGCGCTCGCGACTGCGCCACTCCAAAAGCACCTTGCCCTCTGCGTCACGAAGGGACACGCCGATGGCGGCGTCGTACTTTTGTTCAATGGTGACAATGGCGTTCTGCGAGTCTTGCTGCGACAGCTTTGGAGAAACGCTGTTTTGCGGCGTTGTACACCCTGTCACTGCGGAGACCGCAAACAGACCGATTGTGACAAGCGAACAGGCGGATGAAAGAGGAAAGCGAAGGTTCATTCTTTGTTGGAAATGGGTGAGCAGACTTTTAGAGTGTAAGGTCAAGATTCTCTGCGTATTCTTAATGGGTCATTCGATGATGGCAACCACCGGCGCATGATCGCTCGGCTTTTCCCAAGCACGCGGGACGGTGTCGATTATGACTTTCCCGATGCGTTCGGCAATGTCGGGGGATGCAAGAACGTGGTCAATACGAAGACCGTGGTTCTTTTCAAAACCAGCTTGGCGATAATCCCACCAACTGTAGGTGTCAGGCGCGTGCAGGCCCAGAGACCAGGTGTCGACCATGCCGGCTGAAACTAAGCGTTCAAAGGCTTCGCGCTCAGGAGGTGAGACCAACAGATTCCCCTTCCAGGCTTCAGGGTCCCAGACGTCGGCGTCGGTCGGCGCTACGTTGAAGTCGCCCGCAAGTACCAGAGGCGTCTTGGATTGCAGTTGCTCGCGCACCCAGGTCGTCAGTGCGCTCATCCAGTCGAGCTTGTAGAGGTAGCGGTTGCTGCCGAGTTCGGTGCCGTTGGGTACATAGACGCCCGCAAAACGCAATTTGGTACCGGAAACGTGTTCGATGTCGGCGGCGATCATGCGCTTTTGTTCGTCAGGATAGCCGGGGATGTTGTAGATCACGTTGGAAACAGAAATAACTGAACTTTTGCGCGTCACGAGCGCTACGCCGTTGTATGTTTTTTGTCCCAGAAAAACGGCGTCGAACCCTGCAGCCTGAAGTTCCGCAAGCGGAAAGAGCTCATCGACGGTTTTGGTTTCTTGTAGAACAACGGCGTCTATCCGGGCGAGATCCATCCACTTAATGAGATGCTCGAGGCGCACCTTAATGCTGTTGACGTTCCAAGTTGCGATTTTCACGGGACAAAATCCTCAAAGAGCGAATTCAAAAAAACAAGACCGGTATCGACGGGAGTTTGGCCGTGCTTGATCATGGCAAAGAGTTCATCTTTGCAGACGCATCGAATTTCTTCGACTTCGCCGTCAACGTTTTTGGGGTGCGCATCATCATTGACAACGATACGGCACACGTAAGCGTCTTCGGCCATCCAGCCTTCCGGCACGGTACGTCGCATTTTAAGACTAGTCCAGTCGCTGTCAATCGTATAACGGTCGGTCAATCCCGCTTCTTCGGCAATTTCTCGTGCCACGGCCGTTTCGCGCGATTCGTTTGCGGAGATCATGCCGGCGGCAAGAGCGTCCCACAGTCCCGGATCCACTTGCTTCGTTCGGCTTCTAAGGCTCACGAACACACGGCCGTCGCGTCGGGTGCCCACGGCATAGACCGATGTCGTGAGCATGCCCAGAAAGCGGAAAAGACCGCGTTCAGCCAAAGCTATGCACTTACCAGAATCGAGATCGAGTACGCTTAAGAGTTCATCGCGCCATTGCACGAAATAACCGGCGTCGTGCAATGGACGCGCCACGCGGGCAAAGGCTTGGGATAATGCTTGGGGATCCGACGTTTTGTTATTTGGAAAGATGACAAGGGCGTTATCCTGAAGAGCAAAACTTTCGGAAAAACGCGCGTCAGCTGTCAGTTTGATCGCAACGCAGCGCTGTATGAGGCCGATGCGATTTCCCTGAGCCGTCAAAACGGCGACGGTGTCGTTTGGTTCCTTTTCAAAAATGACATTTTGGAGTTTTGCCTTGAGCTCGGCAATTTGCTGCGAGGTGGGCACGGGAAAATCCTTCTCGAAAGAAAAACGGCAGACCGCGGCAACAAAACCGGGCCTGCCGTCGGCAGTCACTGAAGGTGACTCTTTAAAAGAGCCACCGGTGTTTTGCTTTAACAGCCTTCCGGACGCATAGCAGGGAAGAGCAGCACTTCACGAATCGTAGAGGCATTCGTGAGCAGCATCACGAAGCGATCAATGCCGATGCCGCAGCCGGCCGTCGGGGGCAGACCGTATTCCAGAGCGCGGATGTAGTCGGCGTCGTAGAACATGGCTTCGTCGTCGCCGTGAGCTTTGGCTTCGGCCTGGGCCATGAAGCGGCGGGCTTGATCTTCCGGATCGTTCAATTCGGAGAAGCCGTTGGCGGTTTCGCGGCCGAAGATGAAAAGCTCGAAACGTTCCGTCATCGTCGGATCGGTGTCGGAAGCGCGGGCAAGCGGACTGATTTCCACCGGGTAGTCGATGATGAAGGTCGGCTGGATGAGCTTGCTTTCGGCGGTTTCTTCAAAGAGAGCCATCACGAGAGCGCCGATTCCGACGTCGTCGCGCTGCGGAGCACCCAGGCGAGCGAGTTCCTTGCGCAGGAATGCTTCGTCTTTGAGGTTTTCTTCCGTGTACTGCGGAGCGTACTTGAGAATTGCCTGCACCGGGGTGAGCTGATCGAAGGGCTTGGAGAGGTCAATCTCAGTGCCCTGATAGGTGATCACTTCGCTGCCGGTGGCTTCGCGCGCGACGTAGCGCAACAGGTTTTCGGTGAATTCGATCTGATCGCGGTACGTCCAGTAGGTGGCGTAGAACTCGATCGTCGTGAATTCGGGGTTGTGACGCGTGTCGATACCCTCGTTGCGGAAGCAGCGGTTCAACTCGAAGACGCGCTCAAAGCCGCCCACCACGAGACGCTTGAGATAGAGTTCCGGCGCAATGCGCAGGTACTGATCAATGTCGAGCGCATTGTGATGCGTGATGAAGGGCTTGGCGTTGGCGCCGCCCGGAATCGGGTTGAGCATCGGCGTTTCGACTTCAACGAAGCGATGATTTTCCATGAAACGGCGCACGGCGCTCACGGCCTTAAAGCGCGTGGCAAAACGCTGGCGGCTTTCTTCGTTGATGATGAGGTCGGTATAGCGCTGACGGCAGCAGGCTTCAACGTCGGTCAGGCCCTTGTGCTTGTCGGGAAGCGGACGGATGGACTTCGTCATCAGGCGCAGCTTCTTGACGCGCACTGAGAGTTCGCCCTTGTTGGTGCGGAAAAGCGTGCCCTCGGCAGCGACGATGTCGCCCAAGTCGAGGCTCTTAAAAAGTGCATAGGCTTCGTCGCCGACGTCGGCCGGCGTGACGAAGTACTGCATTTCACCCGTGAAGTCGCGTACGGTGGCAAAGGCGGCCTTGCCCATCACACGCTTGAGCATCATGCGGCCGGAAACGGCCACTTCGATAGCGGCTTCATCGAGCTCTTCACGCGTTTTTTCGCCGTGTTCGGCGCGCAGATCGCCGAAAAGGTCCTTGCGCACGAAGTCGTTGGGGTAGGCGACGCCTTCTTCGCGCAGCTTGGCAAGCTTGGCGCGGCGCTCGGCGATAATGTGGTTTTCGTCGTCGGCGGCAGCGGCTGCCGGCGTCTGCTTCTTTTCGTTTTCGCTCATTTTCTAATCCCTGTTGTGACGGGTCAGATGCCCATCTTGAGGCTTGCCTCAATGAATTGATCAAGATCGCCGTCGAGTACGGCACCCGTGTTGCCCGTTTCGACGTTGGTGCGCAAATCTTTAACGCGGCTTTGATCGAGCACATAGCTGCGGATCTGGTGCCCCCAGCCGATATCGCTCTTGCTTTCCTCGAGCTTTTCTTGCTCGGCCATGCGTTTGCGAAGTTCCAGCTCGTAGAGCTTGGCCTTTAACTGGCGCATGGCTTGTTCGCGGTTGTTGTGCTGGCTGCGGTCATCCTGGCAGACCGTCACGACGCCCGTGGGAATGTGCGTGATGCGCACGGCCGATTCGGTTTTCTGCACGTGTTGGCCGCCGGCACCCGAAGCGCGGAAAACGTCCACGCGAAGGTCGGCCGGATTGATCGTGATTTCGATCGAATCGTCAATTTCCGGATAAATGTACACAGAGGCAAAGGACGTGTGCCGGCGCGCATTGGCGTCAAAGGGGCTCTTGCGCACCAGACGGTGAATGCCCGTTTCGGTGCGAAGCGTGCCATAGGCCCATTCGCCCTGAACGTAAATCGTGCAGCCCTTGATGCCGGCAACGTCGCCCTCGGTTTCTTCCGTGAGTTTCGCGGAGAAACCGGCGCGTTCGGCATAGCGCAGGTACATCCGCTCGAGCATGCTCGCCCAATCCTGCGCTTCGGTACCGCCGGCACCGGCCTGGATTTCGATGTAGCAGTTGGCGCTGTCCTGAGGCTTATTGAACATGCGCTTGAATTCGAGCTTTTCAACGTCGTGACGGAAGGTTTCGACTTCCTCGGCTACCAATTCGGCGCCGTCGAAATCTTCATCGGCAATGGCCATGTTGAAAAGTTCCTTGGCATCCGTGATGCCCGCGTTCAAGCGCTTGAAGCTCCCGACGAGATCTTCAAGAAGTTTCTGTTCTTTGCTGATTTCCTGTGCGCGCTTGGGATCATCCCAGAGCGCCGGGTTTTCAACCTCGCGGTTGACTTCCTCTAGGCGTCGTTCCTTGCGGTCGACGTCAAAGATACCCCCTAAGCTCAGCAAGACGGTGAGCAAGGTCGTCGCACAGATTGTTGATTTGATTGATGCGTTCGGCTTCCATTTTGAAGTCTGCGTTGTAAGGGCGCACAAAACCCGCGGCCGGAAACCGTGCGGAAGACATCCGGTCGTCGGAAGGCGCCATAGTGAGAGTTGAAAACTCAAAATTTTACCTTGTGCAGAGCCGTCTTTCCAAGCTTTCTTCAGAAAAATCAAAGATTCCGAAGCTAAAAGCCGGCGGTTGGCGTAGGAGCCGTCAACGAACGGAAAGAAGAAGCTTTAAATAAAAATGAGAATAGTTCTCATTTATTGGTGTGATAGGTAAAATAAATACTCCAACGCAAACGGAGTTGGTTCAATAACCTGTTTTCGGAGGGTGAAGCGGCGTCTGAAAGGGCGTTGGCACCGCCGTACACGAGGCTGGACGTGGAATTTCTCAAAGAAAGTGTCGATTACTTCGTATTCGGAATCCTTGGTTTGATGGGATTCATCACAGTGTGGCTCACGGCTGAGCGCCTGATTTTCCTGCGCACTCTCGATCCCAAAGAGTACGACACGCAGGACTCGTACGACAAGGCGCTCACCGACCATCTCACAACGCTCTACATCATTTATTCCAACGCACCCTATGTGGGGCTGCTCGGGACCGTGCTCGGCATCATGATCACGTTTTACGACATGGGCACGACAGGGAACATCAACGCGGGCGAAATCATGACCGGTCTGTCGCTTGCGCTCAAAGCGACAGCTCTGGGTTTGGCCGTGGCTATTCCTACGCTCATTGTCTACAACGGACTACAGCGCAAGATCAACGTTCTTTCAACCCAATGGAAGGAAGCGCACGGCAAATGATCGAGATACCCAAAAAGGAGCCGCTCAACATCGTTCCTTTCATTGACATCATGTTGGTGCTGTTGGCGATGGTGCTTTCGATTTCGACCTTCATCGCCAAGGGCGAGATCAAGATTAATCTGCCGGCCTCCGAGGCGGGACAGAAAGTGACGGCAAATGACAATCCGCGGCTGGTTCAGGTGGGCAACGCAGGGGTTCTCTATTGGGACGGAAAGATTGTGACGGAGCAAGAACTTGACGAAGCCGTCAGAACATTGTCGCGGCAGGAAAACGTCGTTTTGCGCATCGACAAGGATTCCAAGTTCGAACATTTCATCACGGTGATCGATGTCTTTAAGAAATACCGCCATGAAAATTTCCGAATCGCGACAGAACACAAGGCAGCATAAGGATAAAAAGCGCCTGACAAGCTCTTTTTTCCTGACGTGCTTCATCTACTTGCCTGCGTTTGTGTTTGCCTGGAGCTCGGTGCCGGAGACAACGTTTAAGGCGGCGGGACAGGAGCAGACGGTTGCGCTCTCGTTTGCGCAGATAAGCGGCGGAGGCGTATCGACACCGGAAGTTGCGGCTACCGAATCGGTTCCGGAACCTGAACCGGAAGTACGAACAGAACCGGAGCCTAAGGAAATCGTCAAGCCTCAACCCAAACCCGAGCCTGCGGTGAAAAAAGCGCAGCAAAAAAAGGTGGAGAAAAAGCCGCATACGCTGACGAAGTCGCAGCCCAAAAAGCAAGTGCGGAAGACTGTTCCGAAGACGGACAAACAGACCGAATCGAGTCAAGTGCAGCAAAGTTCTCAAGCATTGGCCCCGGCGCCGATTCAAACCGATCGAGGCGCTGCTACGGCTTCTGCGCAGGGCGGCATTGCCACGCTTGTCTTTGGTGAAAAAGACGATCCGTTTTTAGCCAAGGTCAAGCGCTGCATCGAATCGGAGTTGCGCTACACGCGTCGAGCTCGTCAACTGCGCTTGGAGGGGACGGTAACGGTACAGTTTGTCGTGCGAAAAGATGGTTCGATGGGCGCGTTTGAAATTCACACGAGCTCAGGTCAGGTGATGCTTGACAACATGGCCAAACGGGCCGTCGAGTCGGCTCAGGCACATTGGGGACAACCGCAAAATGCCGTTCGCCTGCGTATCCCGCTTCGCTATGAATTGAAATGATGTCCTGATTGATCAGGATGACAATGGTTAGAGAAAGCCGCAAATCGGTCGAATGATCAACCGGTGCGGCTTTTTTTAAGTCTGTCGTCCGACAAAAAGCCAAGTAGTGCAGTAAACAACCCGCGACTAGAGTCGCAGGCTTTGCAACTATCACATTCGTAATGTCGCATTAGGCCTGTTTACGTC